>Ga0164242_10005736_pt1 | contig 13780 bp, 9 predicted proteins | sample OricomgcompostMG_FD_108783 | JGI IMG/M metagenome (GOLD analysis project Ga0164242, IMG submission 108783) | Miracle-Growth compost microbial communities from Emeryville, California, USA - Original compost - Miracle growth compost (MG) ...
AAGACGACGACCGCCGTCAACCTCGCCGCCGCGCTCGCCCTGCAGGGACTCAAAACCCTCGTCATCGACCTCGACCCGCAGGGCAACGCCAGCACCGCGCTCGGGATCACGGATCGGCAGTCGGGTACGCCGTCGTCCTACGAGGTCCTGCTCGGCGAGGTGTCGGTGCACGACGCGTTGCGGCAGAGCCCGCACAACGAGCGACTGTTCTGCATCCCGGCGACCATCGACCTGGCCGGCGCCGAGATCGAGTTGGTGAGCATGGTGGCGCGGGAGAACCGGCTGCGGACCGCGCTGGCCGATCTGGACAAGCTCGACTTCGACTGCGTCTTCATCGACTGCCCACCGTCGCTCGGGTTGCTGACCATCAACGCGCTCGTCGCCGCCCCGGAGGTGATGATCCCGATCCAGTGCGAGTACTACGCCCTCGAGGGCGTGTCGCAGCTGATGCGCAACATCGAGATGGTGAAGGCCCACCTCAACCCGCAGCTCGAAGTGAGCACCGTGGTGCTGACCATGTACGACGGGCGCACCAAGCTCGCGGACCAGGTGGCCGAAGAGGTGCGCCGCTACTTCGGCAGCAAGGTACTGCGGACGGTGATCCCGCGCAGCGTCAAGGTGTCCGAGGCGCCCGGCTACAGCATGACCATCATCGACTACGACCCCGGGTCGCGCGGGGCGATGAGCTATCTCGATGCGAGCCGCGAACTCGCCGAGCGTGATTGACCACCACCCGTGAAGGCATCCGTGAAGGGACGACCATGACGCAGCCGTTACGTAAGAAGGGCGGCCTCGGCCGGGGCCTGGCTTCGCTGATTCCCACCGGCCCCGCCGAGGGCGACGCCGGCCCGGCGACGCTGGGTCCGCGGATGGGTGACGCCGCCGCGGACGTCTTGATCGGGGGACCGGCGCCGCAGGAGGCGTCGCCCGTGGGTGCGGTCTACAGCGAGATCTCGCCGGCCGACATCGAACGCAACCCCCGACAGCCGCGGCAGGTCTTCGACGAGGAGGCGCTCGCCGAACTGGTGCACTCCATCCGCGAGTTCGGCCTTTTGCAGCCGATCGTGGTGCGGGCGATCAAGGAGTCGGCGAGCGGCGCCCGCTACCAGATCGTGATGGGGGAGCGGCGCTGGCGTGCGGCCCAGGAGGCCGGGCTGGCCACCATTCCCGCCATCGTGCGCGAGACGGGTGACGACAACCTGCTGCGCGACGCGTTGTTGGAGAACATCCACCGGGTGCAGTTGAACCCCTTGGAAGAGGCGGCTGCCTACCAACAGCTGCTCGACGAATTCGGCGTCACCCACGACGAACTCGCCGCCCGCATCGGCCGGTCCCGGCCGCTGATCACCAACATGATCCGGTTGCTCAAGCTGCCGATCGCGGTGCAGCGGCGGGTGGCCGCCGGGGTGCTGTCCGCCGGTCACGCCCGGGCGCTGCTGTCGCTGGAAGCCGGCCCCGAGGCGCAGGAGGAGCTCGCCACCCGGATCGTCGCCGAGGGTCTGTCGGTGCGCGCCACCGAGGAGGCGGTCACCCTGGCCAACCGGGCCGGCACGACGACGCCGACGCCGCCGCGGCGCAAGCCGATCCAGATGCCCGGCCTGCAAGACGTTGCTGACCGGCTCTCCACGGCCTTCGACACGCGGGTCACGGTCAGTCTGGGCAAACGCAAGGGCAAGATCGTGGTCGAGTTCGGGTCCGTGGACGATCTACAGCGAATCATCGACGTGATGGCCCCGCCGAAGCCGTGACCTAGGACCCGGTGTAATTACGTCACTGTGACGCCGCGACCGGTGCGGGCCCGAATCCGCCCGGCCGGTGCCGGGTGGCTCGGCGAAATCGCATGTGCACCAACAAATTTCGAAATCCGACAGGGGCTGATCCGTCCCGGGCGGCGGTCCGCCGGCGCCGGGCCGGGCGGCCGGGCCAAAGCTAGCCCGATCATCGCCACCTCTCCTATCCTGGAGGGGTTGCCGGTGCAGATCGCTGCAGTACCGCACAGGAGCCAGGAGGCTAGTGTCCGCCCGAATCACGCCGCTGCGGCTCGAGGCCTTCGAGCAGCTTCCCAAACACGCCCGCCGGTGCGTCTTCTGGGAGGTCGATCCCGCCGTCCTCGGTAACCACGACCACCTCGCCGACGCCGAGTTCGAAAAGGAAGCGTGGCTGTCGATGGTGATGCTGGAGTGGGGGTGCTGCGGTCAGGTGGCGACGGCGATCCCCGACGAGCGAAGCCAGGCCGAGCCGCCGTGTCTGGGCTATGTGTTCTATGCCCCGCCGCGAGCGGTGCCGCGGGCCCAACGTTTTCCGACCGGACCGGTGTCCGCGGACGCGGTGCTGTTGACGTCCATGGGAATCGAACCCGGGCCGGCCGCCGACGACCTGCCGCACGCCTTGCTCGCCCGGGTGATCGACGAACTGGTCCGTCGCGGGGTGCGCGCCCTCGAGGCGTTCGGCCGCACCCCGGCCGCGTCGGAGCTACAGGATCCGCGCCTGGTGGGTCCCGATCTGCGTCCGGTGTTGGAGGCCGTCGGTGATTGCTCGGTGGACCACTGCGTGATGGACGCGGAGTTCCTCAAAGACGCGGGATTCGTTGTGGTAGCGCCACATACGTACTTCCCGCGGTTACGGCTCGAGCTCGACAAGGGTCTCGGGTGGAAGGCCGAAGTCGAGGCGGCGCTGGAGCGTCTGCTGGAGAGCGCCCGCCTCGAGCAGCCGGTCGGGGCCGCGTCCACGCCGGCGAACGCATGAAAACCGCCCCGCCCGACTAGCGGCCGGTGCGGTTCAGGAACCGCCCATCTGGCTGGTGCGCTCCACCGACAATTCGTGGGCCAGTAACTCGGCGAAAGTGAATGTGCCTGTGGGACGGTCGTTTTTGCCCAACAGGTAGAGCCGCTTGACCGCGGCGAGGATTCCCTCGGCGATCGCATCGCGGGTCTGGGTGGACACCAGCATCGCGCGGTCGTGCGGGTTGGTGACGTAGCCGACGTCGACCTGAACCGTGGGCATGCGGGTCAGCCGCAGCAGATCCCACGTCCGGCCGTGCGTTCGGCAGTCCCGTAAACCGGTGCGGGCCACCACTTCTCGTTGGATGAAGTCGGCGAGGTTGCGCCCGATGGTGGATACCGAGCCGTGCGAGTTGCCGAAGTGAAAGGATGCCACCCCGTTGGCGGCGGGGCTTTTTTGAGCTTCGCAGCGCAGGCTGATCATCAGGTCGGCGCCGACATTGTTGGCGGTGGCCGCGCGTTCGGCATCCAGCGGGCTGCGGTTGACCGGCCGCGACAGGAAGGTCTCCATGCCGATCGCGGTCATCCGGCCCTCGAGCCGGCTTGCCAAGTCCCACAACACATCTGCTTCGCTGATCGGGCCGGACGGGCCCTGCATGATCATGCCGTGGTCGGCGCCGCCGCGGCCCGGGTCGATGATGATTCGCTTGCCGGACAGTTTGGGGCCCGATCGGCGGACCAGCTCCTCCTCGCGCAGCGCGTGCGGCGATCCGCCGGTGACCCGCGAACTCAGAAAGTACAACGAGCGCAACGTTTCCGGGCCGCAGATGCCGTCGGCGGACAGCCCGTACTCACGCTGATACGACATCAAAGCGTTGTGGGTCTGCAACCCGAAGTAGCCGTCGACCAGGCCGGTGTAGAAACCGAGATCCTGCAGCCGGGCCTGCAGCGTCGCGACATCGTCGCCGTAAAGCGGCGCGCCGAATTGGTGATACAGCGTGCGGGCGCCGAGCCGGTAGGACGCCTCCTTGAGCGCCCGGTAGGTCGCTTCCCCGACGATGCCGTCCACCAGCAGGCCGCGATGCTGTTGAAAGGCGCGGACGGCCTGGTCGAGCTCGGCGTCGAAGAGTTCCAGGGCCACGTGCCGGCCGGTGCTGAGATCCTCATCGGCGCTGGCCAGCAGCCCTAACGAGGCGAGCGTGGCCCGGATCTCGGTCACAGCAGCGCTGCGGTCACCACAGCGCAGCGCGTCGCCGTATTCGCGGCGCGGACTCGACATACCAAGGGCCCTCCGGGACAAACTGACTGGCTCGCATAGCGGCAACAGCTAACCGTATTGTCGCAGACGCTTCGTGAATTCGGGAAAACCCCAGGCCATCCGCGGGGCGTGGTGCGACGAAATGAAAAGAAGATCAGCCGAGGTTGGGAACCGCGTCGGAAAGCTCACGCAGCAGCGCCGCCTTGCCCTTGGCGCCGACGATCCGCTTCACGGGCTGGCCGTCCTTGAACAGGATCAGGGTGGGAATGGAGACCACCTGGAAGTTTTGGGCGGTTTCCGGGTTGGCGTCGACGTCGAGCTTGGCGACGGTGAGGTGATCGCCGCGCTCGCTGGCGATTTCCTCGAGCACCGGCGCAACCATCTTGCAAGGACCACACCATGTCGCCCAAAAGTCAACCAGCACAGGCTTATTGCTGGCCAACACATCGGTGGAAAACGATGCGTCGGAGACTTCTATTGTGGCGCTGGCCTTTTCGGCGTCGGTCATTGCGGTGCTCCAATCAATGTGTCGGTACTGCCCGGGAATTCGGTGGCATCGCCTTGCGCGGCCGCACTGGACTCGGCATGTTCGGCGAGCCAGCGTTCGGCGTCGATGGCCGCCGCGCAACCGCTGCCGGCGGCGGTGACGGCCTGACGGTAGGTGCGGTCCACCAGGTCCCCGGCGGCGAACACCCCCGGAATCGAGGTGGCCGTGGTGCGGCCCTGCACCAACACATAGCCGTCGGGGTCGGTGTCCAGCACGTCGCGCACCAGCTCCGAACGCGGGTCGTGACCGATCGCCACGAACACCCCGGTGACCGCCAACGTCGACGTCTCGCCGGTGACCGTGTCACGCAACCGCAAACCCGTCACCGTCTCCGAGCCCTCTACCGCCTCGACCGCCTTGTTGGTCACGATGGTGATCTTGTCGTTGGCGCGGGCCCGCTCGAGCATGATCCGCGACGCCCGGAACTCCTCGCGGCGGTGCACCAGCGTGACGCTGCGGGCGAACCGCGTCAAGAACGTGGCCTCCTCCATCGCCGAATCCCCGCCCCCGATGACCGCGATGTCCTGGTCCTTGAAGAAGAACCCGTCGCACGTCGCACACGAACTGACACCGCGCCCCAGCAGGTCCTGCTCGCCGGGCACACCGAGATACCGCGCGGCGGCGCCCATGGCCAGGATCACCGCCCGCGCCCGCACCGTCTCACCCTCGGCCGTCGTCACCGACTTGACCGGACCGGCCAGCGAGACCGACTCGACGTCTTCCATCCGCAGATCGGCGCCGAACCGCAGCGCCTGCTCACGCATCTGATCCATCAACTCCGGGCCCGTGATCCCGTCGCGGAAACCGGGGTAGTTCTCCACCTCGGTGGTGGTCATCAACGCCCCACCGAACGAGGTCCCCTCGAACACCACCGGCGCCAGCTGCGCCCGCGCGGTGTACAACGCGGCGGTGTAGCCCGCGGGACCCGAACCAATGATGATCACGTCGTGGACAGTGTCGGCGGTCATGAAAACCTTTCGAGCGATGGTCTCTGGATCGGTATAAACGCCAGGGTAGGGATGGCTGTTCCCCGCTGTCGCGAACAACACGGCCGGCACCCCTTGCACCACATTAGGGGCGGGGCACTTCGGTGTTGGCCAACAGCCCGGTGTCGGCGGCGCTGCAGTTCGGCGAGACCGCGTAGACGGTCAGGACGTGCGGGCTGTCGCCGGGGATCACCAGGACCACGCCGGGGCGGGCGTTGATGGCGACCGGACGCGCCCCCAACACCGGCGTGGACGCCGGGTAGCCCAGGCCGGTCAGGCACGACGCGCGCCGGGCCGGGTCGCTGAGCGGCCCGAAGTCGGGGCCGCGGTCGAGTAGGCCGAGGATCTCGGCGCGCGAGAGCGGGATCTGCATCGGCGGCGTCGACACCGTGATGTGCTCGATGTCGGTAGGGGTGCTGGGGGCGGGTGCGGGCGTGCGCAGCAACGCCACGGTGCCGACGCCGATCGCGGCCAGCGCCGCGCCCAACCCGGCGACCGCGGCGATGGCGCGGGCCGGGCGCAGCGGCGGGCGGGCCGAATGAGCGGCCCGCGGGGTGGCCCCGACGGGTTCGGCGGAGCGCAGCGCCGCGGCGACGCGGGCGGTGACCTGCGGGGGAGGGTCGGGTGGCGAGGCCGGATCGGCGCCGAGGGCGGCGACCTCGCGGCGAACCCGGTTCAACGCGTCGAGCACGTCGGCGGCGTGCGGGTCGGCGCGGACTCGTCGGCGGACTCGGGCGGCGGCCGCGTCGTCGAGCACGCCGGCCTGCAGGTCGGCCAGAAGCTCGGCGGTCAGCGGCGGGTCGGATTCCGCGTCGCGGTGATCCGCCGCGTCGTTGCCCGCTGTAGCCATCGGACCCAGTGTCCGTCATGGCCGCAGCGATCGCCACGGACGGCCGGTGTGGGGCCGCCGTCAGGCCTGGCCGGCGGCGCCCTCGGCAGCGGCGTGGGCCCCGGCATCGAGATAGCCCAGCAGTTCGGCGAGCCGCACCCGGGCGCGGGCGCACCGGCTCTTGACGGTGCCCTCGGCAACACCGAGCAGCCGCGCGGTGTCGGCCACCGAATAGCCCTGCATGTCGACGGCGACGATCGCCGCGCGTTGTTCGACCGGCAGCCGCATCAGGGCGCGCTGTACCGCCAGCGTCGTCTCCACCTGGGCCGTGCGATCGGCGACCGGATAGATGTCTTCCAGCGGGACCGTCGGGTGGGCCTTGGTGCGGCGCAGCCGGTCCAGGCAGGCGTTCACCACGATGCGGTGCAGCCAGCTGCCGACGGCCGCGTCATGCCGGAACGCGCCCGCGCCGCGGTGTGCCGAGAGCATGGCGTCCTGCAGCGCGTCCTCGGCGTCCTCGGGGCTGCGCGTCGTGAGCCGGGCCAGCCGGTGCAGGTGGCGCTGATGCCGGACGAACAGCTCGCCGAAGGCGTACCGGTCGCCGGCCACGTGGGCTGCCAGCAGCTCGGCGTCGCTGCGGTCACCGTTGCCGTTTCTTCCGAAGCCCACGGCCGGACAGTAACCAATCGGGTATCCCGCGGCACTTCACTCGCCGGCGCTCATGTGAGTGCTTGCGACGCGCCGGGATTCAGGACGCGGCCTGGACCGTGATCTCGGAAAATCCGGCCTGGCTCTTGCCGTTGGTGGTGCCCAGCGTCGAGATCCACACCAGCAGATTCGATGTCGGCGAACCGGCCCGCACCGGGATGACGTTGTGGCCCGGCTTGAGGGTGAAGGCCGGGGCCAGCACGGTCGTGTCGTTGAGGCCGGCCGGTGTCGGGGACGACGCGGCCCGGATCTCCACCTTGGTCCCGGTGCTGGGGGTGTCGATGCTGACCTGGCCGACCACGGTCGGGCTGGGCAGCTGCAGGATCAGGCCCTCGCCCTGTTTGAAACTGGGGAACGGCACGGCGTCGGTGTAGACCTCGGTCGCCCAGGCGGTGGAGGGATCGCCGTCGATCGCCTGGCCGGCGGTGCCGGGGTTGTCGGCGTCGCCGTCGGGGGAGAAGACGCTGGCCCGGGTGGGTTTGACGACGCTGCCGGCGGCCGCGGACGTGGTGGTCTGCGGCGCCGACGTGGACGACGAGGGCCCATTGAGGCCCAGCTCGTCCTTGTTGAGGCCGCCGCCGACGTTGCCGAAGATCTTGCTCACGATCGACGCCAGCACCAGCAGCGCCGCGACCAGGACGGCCAGGCCGGCGCCCACCCCGATGAGCACGTTGCGCCGCCGCCGCGCGAAGGTCGCCGGATCGTTCCCGGGCGAGATGAGCGCCGTCGACGGCGAGGGCGAATCGTCGATCGGCCCGAGCACCTCGGTGCGGTCGGCGACCGCGGTGGCCTGCTGAAGCAGGTTCAAAAGCGTTGAGGCACTGCGGATTCCGCCGTCATCCTGGACCGCCCGGACGGCGACCGCGGAGATCTGGAAGGGGATGTCGCGGTCGATGGCCATCGGTTCGAGCGGGTTGCCCGAGGAGTCGCGTTCGGCCGGTGCGAGCCCGCTGCGCACCCCGCTCTCGGCCAGCGGCCACCGATTGACCAGCAGCGCATACAGCGCGGCCCCGATGCCGCGGATGTCGTCCTGCGGGTTGGCGTCGGGCATGGTCGCCGGGTAGGCCAGCACCACGTCGCCTTCGATGCTGACCCGCACCCGGCTCGGGTGATCGATCGACAGGGCGACGCCGGCGCGGTGCGCCGCGTCGGCGGCGGCGGCCAGCGACTGCATGGCCCGCACGGCGCCCACCGGTGACGGCGCGGTGTCGGCGACCTCCTGCAGCGATCCGCCGCGGATCCACTCCGAGACCACCAGGCCGCCGGAGCCGGTGTGCACCACGTCGAGCACCCGGGCGATGCCGGGCTTGTCGATGCGGCTGAGCCGCAGCGTGCGGGACAGGATCTCCTGCAGCACCTCGTCGGGCAGGGCGCGGTCGGGATCGACGAAGGTCAGCGCCACCTGCCGGTCCAGGGCGGTGTCGAGGGCCTGCCAGAACTGCAGCGGCGGGGCGCCGCCGTGGAACACCAGCAACCGGTACCGGCCGCCGGCGATGCGGGCGCCGGGGACCAGGTGGACGTCGTCGGTCGACGAGTCGGCGGTGCGCTCGCGGGGCACGTCGAACGGGCCGCGGCGGGTCCCGACGTCGCCGTTTTTCTGGTCGGCGGGCCGCGGGTCGGCCTTGCGGGGGCGGTCGGGCTGGTCGGCGGGAATGTCGGGCTGGAAGTCGTCGGCGACCGGCCGCGGAGCACCCGACCCTGTGCCGGGCCCGGCGCTGGATGCGGCGCTCTCCATCGGGCGGTCGGTCACCTCCGGTCCTTTCACTAGCCGGGCTCGGTTTGCCCGCTCCGGAGGCCTGCGCCGGATCGGCTCCTGGACCGCATTTACCCCAGGCGGGGACGAATTCCTCTGCTCAGGGTACGTGACCGGGCGCCGGTGAGACGATCGATCCGGCGCAGCGGGTTTGCGGGGCCGCGGTCCCCGGCCCGTGATGCGGAAGCGGACGGCGTCCAGGGCGGCCCGGGCTTCGGGAACCTGCGCGCGCAGCATCACCGCGGCCGTGATCGGCACCATGATGAGCGCCAGCACCAGCAGGCGCAGCAGCGAGCCGGCGCCGCCGCCGTGCGCCGTCAGCGCGCCCAGCCCCAGCAGCCGGTCGGCCACGTGCGCGACCAGTCCGGCCAGCATGGCGGCGGTCAGCGTGACCAGGATGGTGCGCACCTCGCCGACCCCGATCAGGTGGCCGCCGCCCGGCAGCAGCGTGCGGCGCAGCAGGACGTAGCCGATGACCGCGCCGGCCAGGAAGCCGACGCCGTTGGCCAGACCGAGGAAGCCGGCCACCAGCTTGGGGTCGCCGGTGAGGTGCGGCGCCAGCACCGAACCGAGGATCTTGACCGCCGTGATGACCAGGATGATCACGATCGGGGTCCAGGGCTGTTCGCGGGCGTAGAACACCCGCAGCTGCAGCAGTACCAGGCCGTAGGGGATGAGGGTGAACGCGGATAGGGCGATCGCGGCGCCCAGGTAGCCGGCGTCGACGTCGCCGAAGTGGCCGTAGGCGAACAGCGCGCTGCCCATCGCGGGGCCGCCGACGGTCATGAACGCCACGATCGGGATCAGCGTGATCAGGGTCAGCCGGGTGGCCAGCGACAGGTCGGCCAGCACGGCCCGGGTGTCGTCGGCGGCGGCGTTGCGGCTCAGCCGCGGCATCACCACGGTCAGCACCGTCACGCCGATCATGCCGAACGGCAGCATCAGCACCAGCCAGGTGTAGTTGTAGATCGCCGGGCCGGAAGCGGCTGCGGTGCTGGCGATCTGGTTTCCGACCACCAGGCCGAGCTGGCTGATCAGCACGTAGAGCACCATGGCCGCGGCCATGGTGCCGAATCGCTTGAGCCGCTGGTCGATTCCCCACAGTGGACGCAGGTCCACGTGCTGGCGGCGCAGCGCCACCAGCAGCACCCCGGTCTGGGCGAACACGCCCAGCGTGGTGCCGACCGCCAGCACCAGCAGCTTGGCGTTGCCCATCCGCACCGGATCCACCGACAGCTCGCCGGGCACCAGCGCGTACACCGCCAGGGTGGCGAGGGCGACGACGTTGTTGACCACCGGCGCCCACGCTGTCGGCCCAAACACGTTGCGGGTGTTCAGGATTGCCATGAACACCGAAGTGAGCCCGTAGGCCAGCACCTGGGGCAGCAGCAGGTAGGCGAAGGCGACGGTGAGCGGCTCGTTGACCTGCGGGGTGCGGCCCAGCATCAGCCGTACCAGCAGCGGGGCGGCCGCCACCGACAGCGCCGTCGCGACGATCAGCAGCGCGGTCGTCAGCGTGACCAGGCGTCGCACGAACGCCGCGCCGCCGTCGGGGTCGCTTTGCTCGGCGCGGGCCAGCACCGGCACGAAGATCGCGGTGAACGTCGCCTCCAGCACCAGGGCCGCCACCAGGTTGGGCAGCTGATTGGCCACCGAGAACGCGCTGGACAGCGCCGCGCCCAGGATCGCGGCCAGCAGCACCACCCGGGCGAAGCCGGTAAGACGGCTGACCAACGTCGCGAACGCCATCGCCCACGACCGCGACACCAGCGCCGAGTCCGACAGCTCTGGGCGGCGCCGGTCGATTCCGGCGGGGACGGGCGGCAGCGGCCCGGTCGGCGGGGAGCCCGGCATGCGGGGACGCCGCGGCGGCTCGGGCAGGCGGCGGTGGTGCGGTGCGGCCTGCCGGTAGGCGGGGTTCATACGCGGTGCTCTTGTTCGACGCGCGGGTCGGCGAGGTCGGCCTGGGCGGCGTGCCGGGCATCGGGGGGATCGGGGCGGTCCAGGTCGGCGCGATCGGGCTGGCCGCGGAAGCGGTGCCATAGCCGCCGGCCCGCCAGCAGCACCAGCACTGCCGCGGCGGACAGGGTGATGGCGAACAGCACCTTGCCGTAGGCGTTGGAGTGCACCGACAACCGCACCGGCTCGCCCAGCCGCATCCCGTCGGCGGTCCGCAAGGTCACGTCGACCGCGACCCGCTGGGTGAAGTTCACCTCGATCGGGATCCGCAGCGGCAGGTACCCCGGCGGCAGCTCGATCACCCCGACGTCGGTGACGTTCATGCCGGGCGGGGCGTCCACGTGCACCCGCACCCGGATCGGCACGGCCAGGCCGTTGTGCAGCGCCAGCGGCAGCGGACTGTGCTCGGTGGCCAGGGTGTAGGAGCCGCCCGGGTTGACGATCGTCACGGCGCCGAACAGGTCGTTGATCGTCTTGCCGACCACCGCCAGTCGCTGCTGGGCCAGCCCGTTGCGGCTGTCCGGCGGTTCGGATTGGCTGAGCGCGCGCAGCATGTCCTCGCGCAGCGGCGCGGTGTACTGCACGCCGGTCAGCCCGGTGCGGTCGTCGGTCATCAGCGCCGACGTCAGCCCCCACAGCCGGCCGACCTGACCGGTGATCGCGCCGGTGACGTCGTCGTTGAACTGCCCACGGGCCGAGCCGTCCGCGTTGACCTGGTCCGCCGGTGGGGCGCCGGTTTGTGCGGCCTGGGTGGCTTCGCCGATCACCGCCGGCAGCGGGCGCGGCACCGCCAGACCGGAGCGGATGCTGGTGGTCAGCGCGGTCAAGATCACCTGCGCATCGTCGGCCTGCAGATTCCAGGTCGCCGGGGGGACCAGGAGCTGGGTGCGGGGGGTATCGTCGTGGCGCAGCGCGTGCCAGAACATGGAGCCCAGCGCGTCCTGGCGGCGGGCGGTCACCGAATCGTGCGCCAGCCGAACGGTCAGCGACGAGTCGAGGTAGGTCGGCACTTCGGGGTTGACGCCGGCGCCGGCCAGCGCGGCCCCGACGGCCGGGTCGAACGGCGCCGCCACGACCTGCGGGGACACCCGCCGCGGCGCGGTGTCGACGCTGGTCTCCGAGGAGCCCTGGGCGTCGCCGGCCGACAGGTCGGCGGCGGTGACCGCGACGGTGGTCTGGTTGGCGCCGAGCAGTTTGACCGCCCGGCCGGTCAGCCGCCCGTCGGGCATCAGCGTGGCGCCGCGGGTGGAGGGGACGTCCAGGATCTTGTCGACGATGCTGTTGACGCTGGTGAGGGCGGTGTTGCTGAGGCCCGGGTCGTTGACGCGCTGCAGGGCATCGAGGTCGGCCTGCGCGTAGGGCAGCGGGGCCACGCAGGTGCGGTGCGCCAGTGCCCGCAGCCGGTTGAGCCATTCGGTCGCGGTGGCCTGCCCGGTGCCCGGGTGGGTGGGGGTGCCGGGCAGTTGGGCCGGCCCGTCGGGGGAGTCGGAGACGACGTAGCCCGCGGTCATGGCGTTGACGGTGACCAGCAGATCCGGGTCGACCGCCAGGCACAGCGCGCGGCCGACGGCGCCGTCGGGGTCGACGTCGTGGCTGGTGGCGACCTCGGCCGCGGCCAGCAGGATGTCGAGCCGGCCACCGCTGGCCAGCGAGGTGGCCAGGTCGTCGTCGACCAGGCGGACGGGGATGGTGCCGCCCGGCACGCCGGGCGCCAGCCGGGGCCGGTCGGCCAGTGGCCACAGCATGGTGATCCCCACCGGTTTGGAGGTGTCGGGTGCGACGGCCGAGCCGAGGTCGTCGGCGCGGTCCGGCGGCACCCCCACCACGGGCAGCAGGAAGCGCGCGTTGTCCAGCCGCGCGGGCGCGCCGTAGTCGGGCGTGCCGTTGACGTTGACCAGGACGGGATAGATGCCGGGCTTCTCGACGCCCAGCGACTGCTTGGTCAGCGCGCGCAGCGGCGCGGACAGGGTGAAGCCGACCTCCTGCCCGCGCTGCAGTTCGGGTGCGACGGTGAGAAAGTCGGCGGCGGCCTGGTACTGGTCGGTGTCGCCGTCCAGACTGGTGCGCAAACCCGCCGACGCGGTGACCGGGCCGGCGTGCTCGAGGCGGACCATGACGTCGCGGACGGGCCGGTCGCCGATGTTGGTCACCATGCCGCTGACCGTGACGACGGGCGGGCTGGTGGTGGTGACGACGTCGGGGGTGACCTGGTCGATGCGCACCCGGACGAACGGCGTCACACCCGGCTCGCCGGCGACCGCGCGCGGTGTCACCGGCCCGGTGAGCACCGCTAGCCCGGCCAGGACGCCGAGCACGGCGGCAATGCGCAACCCGCCGGCCCAACACAAACGCGGCGCCGTCACGGCCCCGGTCCGTGGCCGTTCTTCCGGCCGGTGGCCGGTTTGTCCGAATGCCGCGTCTCCGAATGCCGTGTCCGGGAATGCGTCTGCGGGCGGCGGCGCGGGGAGCTGGGCGGCAGCGGCGGAAGCGCGGCCGGGCCGTCGCTTTGCAGCTTGTCGATCAGCTCGTCGGCGACCCGGGCCAGCCGGCGTTCGTCGGCGTAGGCCAGCCGGGATGGCAGCTCGCGCATCGGCACCCAGGCGACCTCGGCGACCTCGAGGTCCTCATCGGAGAGCTCCCCGCCGGAGAAGCGCATTAGATAGTGGTGCACGGTCTTGTGCACGCGCCGGCCGTCGGTGACGAACCAGTAGTCGATGCGGCCCAGCGCGGCCAGCACGCTGCCCCGGATGCCGGTCTCTTCGGCTACCTCTCTGATCGCGGTCTGTTCGGCGGTCTCACCGAGCTCGATGTGCCCTTTGGGCAGCGACCACAGCATGCGGCCGCGCCGGTCGATGCGCCCGATCAGGGCGGCGACCTGCGATTCGCGCGGTCCGTCTAGGCCGTCGATGACCAGGCCGCCGGCGGAGGTTTCGTGCACGGTGCGCAGCCGATCCGGGGCGCGGCGAGCGGCACGGGATCGGCGGGGCTTGGTGGCGGTCGAGTCGCCGGTCAGTTGACCG
>Ga0164242_10005737_pt1 | contig 13776 bp, 15 predicted proteins | sample OricomgcompostMG_FD_108783 | JGI IMG/M metagenome (GOLD analysis project Ga0164242, IMG submission 108783) | Miracle-Growth compost microbial communities from Emeryville, California, USA - Original compost - Miracle growth compost (MG) ...
ACCAGGCAGCGAAATTCTTGCGTTAGCTCGGTAAAAGTCTGTTGCTGTGTTTTAGAAGTAAATTGATAGGTATCCTGCGGCATCGCCAGGCTTGCCGGGACTATTCCGCCCAGCAAAACAATGACCGCTACGCTAATCCACCCATATTTCTTAACGCGATCGATCATAGCTCTTACCAGCTTCGCCGCCTAACATGGCGCCCGCCACTGTACCGCCGATAATAGCTGCGGTGTTACCTGTGCCTTGACCAATAGTACTGCCTAATAAGCCACCTGCTACACCACCGCCTAGCGTACCCACGGTTTGGCCTGTTCCCATATCGGCACAACCTGCTATGGCAGCAAATAAAAATGTAATACCGAGTAGTTTAGCTTTTTGCATAGCAATCTCCTTGATATTTGAGAATGAATGTTTTCTTCTTATTATAATACGGAATTTTTGCGAAACTAACTGCTGATTTCATTAATTAACCCTGCGCCATTTCCTTTTTAGATAAGCCAATATCCACACAACAGCAATAATAATCAGCAAGCCTACCAAAACATCAGTATCTAATTTTTGAATAAATTGTTCGGCTTTTTCACCAAAGAAATAACCTAGCGATAAAAAGGTAGCCACCCAAATCACAGCACCCGAATAAGCATATAATGCAAAAAATTTGTAATCTAACTGAGTGGCGCCGGCGACATAACCGGTAAAATGCCGCACGCCAGGTACAAAATAGCCGAAGGCTAATGTCCATTTACCGATTCTTTCAAACCAGTGCCTGACCCGCGCCAAGCGTTCCTCGGTAATGCCTATCCAGTGACCAATCTTGCGGGCAATATAGCTCGCCGCCACACGCCCCAGCAGATAGCTCAGCGTTATACCGCATAAGCTGCCGATCAAGCAGGCAAAGATAGTTCCGTAACCGTTCAATTGGCCTTTAAAAATCAAATAGCCTGCCAGCACCATGATAGTTTCATCGGGAATGGGTAAGCCAAAAATGCCTAAGGCCAGTAAAGCAAATAAGGCAAAACCGCCATATTGGGTTAACCATGGTAAAAATGAATCAGGTAATGGCATAATAGCTAGCTCAATCATTTAGAAAGATGCTAATACTATGCCTGAATTTACTTTATTGCAAAAAATAGTGTTATGGCTGATCCCCACTATTTTTGCTATCACCGTACATGAAGTAGCGCACGGTTTTGTAGCTTATAAGCTAGGCGATCCTACCGCAAAATTTTTAGGGCGCCTGACCTTAAACCCAAGCAAACACATTGATTTATTCGGTACCTTAATCATACCAATAATACTCTTTCTGCTAGGTGGTTTTATTTTTGGCTGGGCAAAACCAGTACCCGTAGACTGGCGTAATTTACGCAACCCTAAACGTGACACTGCATTAGTTGCACTCGCCGGCCCTTTAGCCAATTTACTCATGGCCATTATATGGGCTGTTGCTGTTAAAGCAGGCATTATACTACGCGATGATAATATGATCTGGGGCACTGTATTAATTGCTATGGGTTTTGCGGGTATTTCCATTAATGTTGTTTTAATGGTATTAAATTTAATTCCTATTCCACCGCTCGATGGCAGCCGTATTCTCACCACTTTTTTATCGCCTAGAGCAAGCTTTAATTATAATAAAATTGAACCCTACGGCTTTTTAATCTTATTAGTACTGTTAGCAACAGGAATATTAGGACAATTCATGCTGCCATTGATCACGGGTTTGCAATCATTATTAATCAACTATATTAGTTTAATGTAAGGTGCGTACGTTTTATGAATATTCAATCCAATAATCCTATTGGTATTTTTGATAGTGGCGTGGGTGGTTTAACAGTTGCGGATGCCGTCGTGCGTTTATTACCTAAAGAATCGCTGATTTATTTTGGTGATACTGTACATTATCCCTGGGGTGATAAATCCACTGCTGCCATACAGGCTTATTCCGTTCGCATCTGCGATATGTTATTAAAACAAAGCTGTAAGCTTATTTTAATTGCCTGTAACACGGCATCATCCGCTGCCTATGAACTTGTGAAAGAATATGTGGGCAATCGCGCCAAAGTAGTGGATGTCATTGCGCCGATCGTTAATCATATACGTGAACACTGTAAAGATAAAACCATCGGCTTAATCGGCACCAAACAAACTGTCACTTCTAATATTTATAAAAAGAAATTAGATCAGCTTGATGCGGGCATACAATTGCAATCGCTCGCAACGCCTTTATTAGTGCCTTTAATCGAAGAAGGTTTTGCTGATAGTAAAATCACGGCAGAAACCATTCAGCAATATTTAGCACAACCTGTCTTACAAAATATCGATTCATTAATTTTAGGCTGTACGCACTACCCTTTAATCAAAAACCACATCATCCGCTATTATCAAGGTAAAGTTGAAATTATTGATGCCTGCGAAATTGTAGCAAAAGCGGTACACGGTTTATTGTCTTATCATAATTTATTAAATCGTGAAACATCTCCTAAAAAAACGCTGTATGTTTCAGATTACACCGAAACGTTTGAAGAGCATGCTAAATTCTTCTTTTCAGAAGCTATTCATTTAGAGCAATATCCGTTGTGGGATGCTTAATTCGGGTTTAGATTTTTTCAACAAAATATTTTGACTTTCAGAAATGGCGATATTTTTTTCTGAAATAAAATTGATTGGGCTACGGTGCCTAGAATGCTTCCCAGAAAATCAGTGAGATACTATTAGGTAATATAGATAAAGGCATCAAAGACGACAGCCTATTTGATTTTTGGGAAGTTTTTTAGGCGGCAGCTTTCCACCAGTGGCACGACAATTGTCATCAAAAATCACATTTAAACGCCTAACACTAAATCCTTCCGCCACGCCGAAGGCAATTTGACAGCTCGCATAAAAATGTAGATGGACAGGGCAAGCAAAAGAAATTTATAACCATTAATTAGTTACCCAAACGTGGGTTGTATTTTTTAAAAAAATTTATTGATAATAGAATTTTTTAGAGGTGTTTATGCCAAAGAAATATTATGCCCTTGAAAACTGCTATCTAAATGGTGAAAAAACAAGCGGTATTTTTTACGGAGAATGGTCACAAATAAGCCTTTTAACACATGGTAAACAAGGCGTTAGAATAATAGCATCAAACAAAAAATTTGATCCTGTAAAAATTGCCTTCCATAAAGAAACTCAAGTAACTGCAAATGGTTATTTTAAATTTGACAAATATATTAATGATTTTGAATGGACTGGAAAAGATGAAAGCGACGAAGATAAAAATGAAGGTGAAAATTCGGAAGATGAAATACCCACTAAAGCTGAGTTAAATAAACTAAAAAATGCCTCATATGAAGATAATTTTACAAAAAGTTTATATATTTTAGATCACTATAAGCATAGCTATCTAATTGATGAACATAGACAATCTCCTACTCATTGGGCGGCAATAAAAGGCTATGATTTTGCTATCAACTTGTTAATACAACATCATCGTTTTGATATTAATGCACAGGATAAATGGGGTAATACTGCTTTACACAAAGCAGTTGAGCATGAAAACACAGAAACAGTCAAACTCTTACTCTCACTCAAAGCCAAGAAAAATATTAGAAGAAAATCAGATAAAAAGCTACCTATTGACCTGGCACACGAGCTATCGCCAGAGAAACGAAAAGCAATTACCACACTATTCCCATCCATAACCACTGGATATTTTAAAATCAAATTCGATGGAACAAAAATTTCTGAGCTAATATTCAATAGACGTTATATGAATAGGAGTAATATTCCTTACAAAGAATTACAAAAAAAACAACCTAATTGCTTTGAAAATTCTGTAGGCACAAATGAAATCAAAGTAAAGACAGGATTTGAGGTTTGTCATAAAAAAAGTGACTACACAATAACTTGTGAACTTCAAAAAGCAATTGTAGGTAAAACTTGCTCGCAAGCAAGTGCACTCATGCAAAACAAAGGAATTCGATATCCTCATGATAATCCTAATGTAATAGATCGCTTACATATCGCCTGTTTACTCTTTGAATATTATAAATCCATAAGCATTGACCCTGAAAATCTATTTATTGATACAAAAGAGAGAAATGGTGCTTTTGGATTTTTATCATCTATAGCAGCACGATTTGCCTCTAAAACAACATATGTAGAAATTCATAAAACATACTACCCATATCTAATAGAAATAAAAGAACTAGCGCCTTATATCCAAGCTTCCAAAACTGGATACAATTTACGTGTTTCAAATGAATCTATCGGCATAATTCGCCAATCAGCAGATAGACACTTTGAATTTTTCTCACAGGAAAATGAAAAATCAAATGCTAAAAAACAAGCTCAAAATCTTTCAAATCATGGTACATTTTCAAAAAACAAGAAACGGCAGTTACTCGTGAAAAGTAAAAAAATCATTCTAGAATCATCAGATGATGAGTTCTCAGAAGAAAACACAAAATCAACAGCTCCCAAATTTAGCAATAAAAAAACCTAATACTAATATTGTGTGGTTGTATGGGTGGCATGAAATTGAAGCATTACTAGTTTTTTCCATACCATGAAAGACTGTGCGATAGGATTTCGTTTTAAAGATTTTGCCGATTTTTAATCCTACTGCGTTAACAGTACACTTTCCCAAACTGATAGGGTAATCTCTCAGGTTCTACCTACTATACTTTCACACATAACCAGGCTGGTATATTGACTTCATTATTGGTAAAATTACAGCAGTTTAACTATACATTTAATTACGAGGTAATTATGGCTTTTCAAAATGATCAAGTTGTCGTGCGGCGCACGGAATCAGTGCTGGCTACTAATGCCGTATTGCGTAACACCTACTTGTTATTAGCAATGACTTTAGTCTTCAGTGCTGCCACAGCCGGTCTGGCGATGGTCACCAATGCCATGCCAATGAATCCCTGGTTTACAATCATAGGTTATTTTGGTCTGCTGTTTTTAACACAAGCACTCCGTAACAGCGCCTGGGGCTTGGTATCGATTTTTGCCCTGACCGGTTTTATGGGTTATACCCTAGGACCTATCATCAATTTTTATATCCATAACTTTAGCAATGGCAGCGAACTCGTGATGATGTCACTAGGCGCTACCGGCTTAATTTTCTTTGCGCTGTCTGGCTATGCTTTGACTACCCGCAAAGACTTTAGCTATATGGGTGCATTCTTAATGGTGGGTATGTTAGTGGCTTTTCTCGCCAGCTTAGGCGCCCTGTTCTTTCATATTCCTGGCTTGATGCTGGCCGTATCAGCCATGTTTATTTTATTGTCCTCAGGCGTTATTTTGCTGCAAACCAGCCAGATTATTCATGGTGGTGAAACAAATTATATAATGGCAACCATTACCTTATACGTATCATTGTATAATATCTTCATCAGCCTGCTTAATCTATTAGGCGCTTTTAGCGGCAATCGCGATTAAGCCAGTTTATCGTCATTTTCACCTGGGTGAAAATGACGATTTCCACCAGGTATATTCCTTTGAACTTCACTATTTTAATTACAGCTCCTAATTTTGGCGCCCAAGGCGCTTATACCGCTTATCAATTTTGCAAAGCCGCTCTTGCTAAAAACCAGACCATCACAAAAATTTTCTTTTATGGCGCAGGCGTGTCAAATGCTAATGCGCTGGTAAGTCCTGCCTCAGATGAAATAAATTTAGTAAAATTATGGCAGACGTTAGCGCAACAATATGCGATTAAATTAAATATATGTGTCGCTGCAGCACAACACCGCGGCGTCATGGAAAATAATGTAGCAGAAAATTTTGTAATTACTGGTCTAGGTCAATTAATTGAAGCGATGAGTTCCTGCGATCGCTTTATTACTTTTAATTAAGCTTATGAATATCGCCGCCAAAAAAGTTCTCTTCATCATGCGGCAGGCGCCACATGGCACTGCCTTAGCTCAGGAAGCCTTCGATGTGTTATTGATGGCCAGCAGCTTTGCACATAAAATAAGCATTCTTTTTTTAGGCGATGGCGTTTTTGGCCTCCTGCAAAATCAGGACACCACACTGCTCGGTATTAAGAATTTTGCTTCGGCTTATAAAGCACTACCGCTTTATGATATTAATAATATTTATATCAGTGAGCAGGACTTACATAAATACAATATCAAACCAGAGGATTTATTCTTAACAACACAACTGTTGACGGATACTGAAATAAAAAACTTAATGCATCAACAGGATATTATTTTTAATTTTTAACTAAAATCATGCTGCATATTATTAATAAATCGCCCTTTACTTCTCCCGTTTTAACAGAATGTCTGCGCTTTACCACGCCGCAAGATGTAATTTTATTAATCGAAGATGGCGTTTATGCAGTTATCGATAATACTATCCTGGCAACTACATCTACTATTTACGCATTAAAAGCCGATATTCACGCGCGTGGTCTTGCTGATAAACTGCCGGCTTCTGTTAAAGTAATCGATTATACCGGCTTTGTTGAGTTAACTTTAACGCACCATCCTATTCAAACCTGGTCTTAATTATGGTTAATTTAATGAATGAATTGGATAGCGAAGGTTATTTGCTTAAGCCAGAGCACTGGAATAAAGAAATTGCCATTACCATTGCCGGTTTAACTCAGTTAACCTTAACCGATGAGCACTGGGTTATCATTCATTATTTACGCCAGTTTTATCAGGAATTTCCGACTATAAAAATTCCTGCCATGCGGATAATGATTAAAATGCTTAAAGAACAGCTTGGCGCTGAAAAAGGCAATAGCATTTATTTTCATCGGCTATTTCCTGAAGGTTTAGTGCAAGCCAGCAAAATTGCTGGCTTGCCAAAATCAGCTAAGTGCAGTAAAAATATTTTTTGATTTTTTTTAATTACCCCCATCTTAACCTTCCCTCTGGAAGGGGGAAGGGACTTTAAAGAAAGGGACTCAAGCAATGCCAAAACTCCAAATAACCGCCTTACGCTGCCATGATTTAGGACCGTTTGAATTTACCGTACAAACCGGTGAGCGTATGGTAATTTCTGGTCCTTCAGGCGCTGGTAAATCTTTGTTACTACGTGCAATTGCTGATTTAGATCCCCATCAAGGCGACATTTATTTAGATGATAAAGCCTGCAGGACATTTACCCCTACAGCCTGGCGTAAAACCGTAGGATTATTACCCGCAGAAAGCCAATGGTGGTACGAAACGGTAGAAGAACATTTCACGCATGTTGAACCTGCCTGGTTTGTTAAACTCGGTTTCGATTTAGCTATTTTAAAACGCCATATTAATGGTTTATCCACTGGCGAGCGCCAGCGCCTTGCCTTGTTGCGTTTACTGGCCAATAAACCCAGTGTTTTATTATTAGATGAAATAAGCGCTAATCTCGATAACGAAAATGCAGAACGCATGGAAGAATTAATTCAATTTTACCAACAGCAACAACAGGCAGCTATCATCTGGATTAGCCACAGCAAACAACAAATTGCTCGTATTGCTACCCAACACTTTACTTTAACCAATGGTCTGTTAACCCAGATAAAATAATTATGGATATTATTAAACTTTCTCTAACTGATTTAAGTATTGCCGCTTTATTAATTGTATTAGTGGTTATCATTAACATCACACAACAATTAAGGCTTACTAAAAGTCTGGTTATTGCAGCATTAAGAAGTGTTATTCAATTAGTTGCGATTGGTTTTATTTTAAAATTACTCTTCGCAAATTCAAATTTCATCTGGGTCACTTTATTAGCAATCATCATGTTAATGGTAGCCAGCCATGAAGCCATGGCCCGCCAGGAAAAGCGCTTTACGGGCTGGTGGAGTTATGGTTTTAGCACTTTTGCTTTATTCGTATCTTCATTCGGCGTTATTATTTTTGTGCTGAATATTATTATTAGCGCTAAACCCTGGTATGAACCACAATATGCGATTCCGTTATTAGGTATGATAATTGGCAATGTCATGACAGGCATTTCCTTAAGCTTAAATCAATTAACCAAAACCGTTTGGCAGCAGCATGGTATTATTGAACAACGTTTATTACTTGGGCAAACCGCTAAACAAGCCATTGCCGATATACGCCATGATTGCATCAGAACCGGCATGATTCCCAGTATAAATGGCATGGCGGTTGCCGGTATTGTCAGCTTGCCTGGCATGATGACCGGTCAAATTCTCGCAGGAATTTCCCCAATAGAAGCGGTTAAATATCAGATATTAATCATGTTTACCCTTACTGCTGCCAGCAGTTTTGGCATCCTATTAGCAGTGTGGCTAAGCAGTAAACACTTATTTGACGAACGACAACGGTTACGTTTGGATAGATTAACAAGCAAACATTAGACTTCTTTCGAAACCTAGTATTTTAACGTTTGGCAAGGCGTGTTGCGAAGCGAGGAGCAGAGTTTACTGAGGTAAATGAGCACCGCAGCAAGCAACACAACGCCGCCAAACGTTAAAAGACGACGGTTTCGAAAGAAGTCTATTAAATTAAGCCATCTCATGTGATCTTGCGGCTATTTCTAAATATTCATGCAGTTTTTCATCGATTAACAGCTGGCGCTTTTCATCGCACACGTAACCTGCCAAATCATCAGCTAACTGCCCGGCGGTTTCTAACATTAAATTAAATACCGCTTTAGGATTTTCCGTGGCATCAACACGCATAAACAAACTAAGTCCGGGACAAACCAATGCGCCCATATTAGCAATATTAAAAGACCCTGGCTCTACCGCTGAACACAAACTAAATAATACTTTTTCCGGCTCATCTTCATCGTAATAATGAAAAATATCCATTTTACCAAAATATAAACCAGCAGCATTAACAGCTTGTAATAATTCATAACCTACAAAGGGTTGTCTTTCACGCGCCATGACGTGTAAAACAAGAATGGTTTGATTATTACTGAGCTTTTTCTTGGACGCAGAATTAAATTCGGCAGGTGCTATGATGGCAGCATCCTCTGCAACTTCCGGCAACAAATCATCCAGCGCACTAAATCCTAATGATGCAATCGCCAGATCTGTTTCTTCACTGGCCACACTATTGGTTTTTTCAATAATTTCTGCTTCGCTTGCTGGTAAAGCCTTCTCGGAAATATAAGGCTCTTCTTTATGCTGCGCTACGCTAGGCTCAACTGATTTAGCCACAGGTTTTATTTCAGGTTTTTGCGTGACAGGCCTTTCTTTAACAGGTTTAGCCTGCTGCGGTTTTTTGGAGCCACCAAAGAAAATTAAAACCAACGCGAGAATGCCTAAACCTGCGATCGTAATTAAGGCCATGATAAGACTTGCTGTCATAACTGTATCCTCTGCAATTATGCTTCTGCCAATGCCATTGCTTCTTCAATATCCACTGCTACCATGCGGGAAACACCAGGTTCTTTCATGGTAACGCCGGCCAAATGAGTGGCCATTTCAATGGCAAGTTTGTTGTGACTAATAAATATAAATTGTACTTTTTCAGCCATCTGTTGCACTAAGCGGCAAAAACGGCCGACGTTTGCATCATCTAAGGGTGCATCAACCTCATCGAGCATACAAAACGGTGCTGGATTCAGTTGGAAAAATGAAAACACCAGTGAAACCGCTGTTAAAGCTTTTTCACCGCCTGAAAGTAAATGAATAGTGCTGTTACGTTTACCAGGCGGTTGCGCCATAACATTAACGCCAGCCGTTAATACATCTTCACCTACTAATTCGAGCGACGCACGCCCACCGCCAAATAATGCAGGAAATAAAGCCTGAAAGTTTTCATTGACTTTATCAAAGGTTTCTTTAAAACGTGCACGCGTTTCTTTATCGATTTTCTGCATTGCACCTTCTAATACATTTAACGCTTCGGTTAAATCAGCGTGTTGGGTATCTAAATAATTTTTACGCTCGGATTGCGTAGCAAATTCATCAATTGCCGCTAAATTAATAGGGCCTAAGCGTTCAATCTTGCGGGTAACCTGCCCAAGCTGTTCATCCCAGACGGCATCAGACGCATCAGCCGGCAATTCAGCTAATACCGTTGCTAAATCATGGCCACTCTCAGCTAATTGTTCCTGCAGCGTATTGCCACGCACGGTTAACGCCTGCCCTGCCATACGCGTCTGTTCAAGTTCATTGCGGATACTCACAGTGCGTTGTTCCACTTCCTGACGCCGTTTTTCTAAGCCACGCAGATCATGCTCTAATTTTTCCAAGCGCTGGCGTGCAGTTTGTAATTCCTGTTCTACTTCGCTGCGTTGTGCGATTAAAGCTTCTAGTTGCTCTGTTAATTCAAATAATGGCGCATCACCTTCACCTAGCACCTGTTGCAAAGAAGTTTGTTTCTCTTGTAAATCTTTTAACTGCTGCTCCAAACGCGTGTGTGTATGCTGGGTATTTTCTAACTGCATTTTGGCGGCTTGTAATTGCAAAGCATATTGATGCACTTGATTTTGATCGGTACTTGCCTGCAAACGGGCCGCATCCACGGCTGTTTGATAATTCGCTTTTACCTGTAATAACTCGTCCCGTTGCGCAGCCTGCTGCTCAATCATTTGTTGCACGTCGGTCAAATTATTTTGTGCCTGCGTAATAGCTTTTTGATCAGCCTCTAATTGCTGGAAGCAATCTTGTAATTCGGTATTAATTTGTTGCGCGCGTTGTTGTAATTGATTTAAACGCGCCTGCTTAACCTGCTGTTCGGCTTTTAATTGCGCCTGTTTAGCAATGAGTTCTGCCTGCTGACGCTGTTTAGCATCACGCTGTAACTCAAATTCATGTAATTGCGCTTGCCCTTGTTCCCGTTTTTCTTCGGCCATCGCAACTGCGTCAGTCACTTTTTCCAGCGCAATATTAATTTCTTCTAATTCGCGCTTACGTTGCAAAATACCCGTGGTAGCATCCACTTCACGCGCTACTCGCAACCAGCCATTACCTAACCAGATACCCGCACGAGTCACAACCGATTCATGCGCTGCTAATTGATTAATTAAACCCAATGCCTCTGTTATGCTATCAACAACATAAACACCATTTAATAAAACCGATAATGAAACCGGTGCTTTGACTTTACTGAATAAAGTAGCTTGCTGCGGTAAGGTTAATGCGCTAACGCTACTATTGCTAGGTTGCGCCACTAAAGTTAAATTGCCCTGTGGCAAATCTGTTAAAATAACTTCAGCTGCTTTGAGTTCATCCATATAAACAGCTTGTAAATAAGGACCCAGTACAGTTTCAACTGCTGCTTCCCAACCTGCTTCCACCTGTAATAACTGTGCCAGGCGTTGATTGTCCTGCAATTGTTTTTGCTGCAACCATTCAGTCACCACACCTTTTTGCTGGCCTAAAGCAGCCTGCTGCAAGGCTTCTAAGGAAGCACGTTGACCGTGCAGTGTTTGCACCTGATTTTTAACCGCATCCAGTTCTTTAATGATAGTCTGGTTCTGCTCGCGCTGAGAACTGATTTGCCATAATACGGTTTGCAACTGCTCTTCGTTTTGAGCACGCTGTTCTTGTAATTGTTCTAGATGTAATTCTAATTCATCTTCCGCTTCCGGCGCTAAATTAATGCCCTGGCGTTCCTGTTCTAAACGGGCAATACGCTGATTAACACCCGCAATATGCTGTTCTAAATGTTGGATACGCGTCTGTTCAACCTGCGCATGTTGCGTTGCCTGTGCAGTCTCGCGATTAAACTGTTCCCATTGATGCTGCCACTCACGTAATATCTGCTCGGCCTGCGCTAGAATTTGCTGGGATTGTACCGCGGTCTGTTGCGCGGTTTGCCATTGTGGCTCTACTAAAGCCACTTCTTCAGTTAATTTTTCCGTTTGTGCTTGTATTTGTTTTAATTGTTCTTGCGTAGATTCCCATAATCTTAAGCTTTCTGCCTGCTCGGCCTGTAATTGCTGACGGCGCTCGCGTTGATGTTGCAAGCTTTGTTCGATGCGGGAAATCTGGGTGCCTAATTCGTAATAACGTGCCTGGATATCGTTAAATAATGTATGCGCTTCACTTTGTTGTGCACGTTGTTGCTCAAGCGAGGTTTCAATCTCATGCAGACTATCAGTAGCTGCTTGCAATTGCTCTTCTGAAGTTTTGATTAAGGTGTTCTGCTGAATTAATTGTTCGTCTAATAAACGATAACGCAATGCCTGCAACTGAGCACGCAATAAGCGTTCTTCCTGCTTTAATACCTGATATTTTTCAGCGGCATTGGCCTGGCGTTGTAAATGGTTTAATTGACGCGCCAGTTCGTCGCGCAAATCATTCAAACGTGCGAGGTTTTCCTGGGTATGTTCAATGCGTGATTCGGTTTCACGGCGGCGTTCTTTATATTTAGAAATACCGGCGGCTTCTTCCACAAAAGAACGTAACTCTTCGGGTTTGGCTTCTACCACACGGGAAATAGTGCCTTGCTCGATAATCGCATAGCTGCGAGGGCCTAAGCCGGTACCCAGGAAGAGATCAGTGATATCCTTACGGCGGCAACGGGTGTTATTTAAGTAATAATTCGACTGGCCATCGCGGGTGATTTCACGGCGTATGGCAATTTCACTATAAGAACCGTATTGGCCGCCTAAACTGCCATCCGCATTATCAAAACAGAGCTCAATCGAAGCCTGCCCCACGGGCTTACGGCCGGTAGAACCATTAAAGATAACGTCATCTAAAGACTCGCCACGCAATTGCTTGGCAGAGCTCTCACCCATTACCCAACGTACAGCATCAATAATATTCGATTTACCACAGCCATTGGGGCCGACAATGGCGGTCAGATTGCCTGGAAACGGAACGGTAGTTTGATCAACAAAAGACTTAAAACCCGCTAGTTTAATGTTCTTTAAGCGCATGGATAGTTATTCGTTTTGATAGAAGTTAATACAAATCTTGCTGGGCAGTTTACCCTATCCGAAGGCAAATGGGGAGGGTGGAAAGGCAAACAAAATGGGTGGACGAGCTGGCAGATTTTGCCATTAGAACTTCTTTCGAAACCGTCGCCTTTTGCTTTAAGGCTGCGTTGTGTTGCTTGCTGCGCTGCTCATTTACCCATGTAAGCTCCGCTGCTCGCTTCGCAACACGCCTTGCCTTAAAGCAAAATGCTAGGTTTCGAAAGAAGTTCTATTATGAGACAACTAAAGGCTGGCATGACAATTCAGGCTTGGTACTGAATTGTCATGCAGTTAACTCTTTAGACTGCTCTGCTTCGCATTGCATCAAAATAAAGCCTGACTATAATAGAGTTCATTGTTCTGGAAAACAACCTGAGCTTTAATAATGTATTAAAGCTTAAATAAATCACCCAATTTCAAACTTATCTTGCGTTAGAAGAGACTTGAAGTTGCAACTAAAATAATTTACTAATAGCGTAATAAGGTAAATTAATTCATAACAGCAATCAAAGATTCATTCAAGCAGTGGATTTGAAAAAATATTTTTGCCAGAAGAGAAAAATGATACTGTGTACCGCGATGCCGTCGCTGTTAGAGCCATTACGGCTTCTTTAGAAATATCTCAACCACCAAACCGTGGCTCTTTTGCAAATGAAACCGAAAAAGAAGCTTTTTTAAAACAATTTCAACAAGAACGGGAGGAAGTTGAGCAGGTTAAAAAGAGAAATATAATTTAAGCCTACTTCCTGAATTAATACAGTTGGAGCAGCAAGTTTAACTAAGCTATGCAACTTTTCGCAACAGAACCCACCAGGGCCCTTTTACTTACAACTTACTCAACTGACTGCATATTTGCATATATGTTGTTTTGCATCAAACTGAGTAATGGTTAATAAGTTATCAGCTCTAATATTTGAGATGATGCAATGGAAA
>Ga0164242_10005738_pt1 | contig 13775 bp, 10 predicted proteins | sample OricomgcompostMG_FD_108783 | JGI IMG/M metagenome (GOLD analysis project Ga0164242, IMG submission 108783) | Miracle-Growth compost microbial communities from Emeryville, California, USA - Original compost - Miracle growth compost (MG) ...
AATCGCAGGATTTCGACATCCTTTTCCAGGATGGCACCCAGGTGCAGACCGGGGTCACTTTCGTAGCTCCGCAAAGAAAGCTTGAAAATATCCATGGCTCGGCGGCGGCCGCAGCGGTGGAGGCCACTCACCACGGTCTCAATCCGGCAACGGGCGAGCCGTTTGCAACGAGCACGGATGAATCCGAGAGCTATTTCGTTCCTTTCGCATCCGTCAAATACGATCTGACGCCGGATGTCGCCTGCGCGGCGCAATACCGTCAGCCCTTCGGCGCGCATACCGACGTCGGCACCGATAACGCCATCGCATTGAGCGCTATAGACCAGAAGATCGATTCCTACGATCTCGGGCTGAATTGCTCCTACAAGTTCGGCGTCGGGCCTGGCTTCGTGCGCGTGCTCGGTGGCGTGAGCTATCAGCACCTGACCGGCTACCAGACGCAATATCTGCCGTATCCGCTTCTCGTGAAACCATATGGCGTCACCCACGACACGACGGGGATCCTCGATGTCAGCGACGGATCTTACGGCTGGCGGGCAGGCCTCGCCTATGAGATTCCCGACATCGCCCTGCGAGCGCAACTCGTCTACCAGTCCGAGGTCAGATACGATTTGACGGGTACGGTGAGTGGTCTTCTCCCGTCTCCGATCGACATTGGAAGCGACGTGGCGCTGCCGCAATCGATGGAACTCAAGCTCCAGACGGGCATCGCTCCCGGCTGGCTGGCCTTCGGGTCGGTCAAGTGGGAGGACTGGAGCATAGAGAAGGCTATCGTGTTCTCGGCCGTGGCCAATGGCGCGGAGGTTACGCGGCTCAATCTCTATTATCGTGACGGATGGACAGTAACGGGCGGCGTCGGGCACAAATTCAACGACGCATTGTCGCTAGCCGGATACGTGACCTGGGATCGCGGCGTCTCGACCGGGTATTCGTCCCTCTCAGACACCTGGCTGTTCGGCCTGAGCGGGGCTTACACGCCGACGCCGAATGTGGAGCTTCGCCTCACCGGCATCCTTGGCGTCATGACGGGGGGCTTCAAGGATGACACCGTCGTTGCGGGCGTCCCCCGTTTGACGGGCTCGATCGCCGATTTCGACGCCGATCTTGTGAGCGGCCTTTCGCTTTCGGCGAAGGTCAAATTCTGACTAACGCCGCTCACCCTGATCCAGTTTGTCCGTAGAATTCAGGGAGCTGCCGGGAGCCGAGGGGGCGGATGCGGCCTTTTTCCGTTCGGCACACCCTGTTTATGCAAGCCGCTGTTCCAGCCGATGAAGCGAAACGGTTGCTCTCGCTCCCATCCTCACGTTTTGTGACGGAATCGCAACACTTCCGCTATATCAAATCCGGCACCCAGTGGGCCGATTGCAACGCGCCGCGTTGCCGCCACAAATCTGGAGCACCGGGTAAGAGGGGATTGCCGGACAACGAACCTGGCCTCGCAATGATACGAAGGTTCGGACGGCGCGGGTGGCGAAGAGCTGTAGGATGTGGATGAAGGGTTCCAGATCGGGGGCATTGTTGGTCGGGGGCTTGGCTTTCGCCGCGATTCTTGCGGGAGCGCGGACGGCTGCGGCGTTCGATCTCGACGGGACGAAGGTCACCAATGAAACCCGTCCGAGCGAATTGTTCCGGCTCGGCTTTTCGGCATACAAGAACGGCCACAAGGGCGAGGCTGCCGAGGCATATAAGTTCGCCGCCGAAAAAGGCCATGCCGGCGCGCGCTGGGCTTTGGCCAACATGTATGCGTCCGGCGACGGGGTGACCGAAAACGACTACGAAGCCTTCAAGATCTACGATGAAATCGCCCAGAAAGGCGTGGAGCCCGGTTCCGTCGATACGGGCTACTTCGTCAATGCGCTGATGGCTCTGGCCGGCTACTACCGCCACGGTATCGCCAATAGCCCGATCCATGCCGACCTCTCGCAGGCGCGGCAGCTCTATTTCCATGCCGCATCCGTCTTCGGGTTCCCGGAGGCCGAGTTCGAACTCGGCAAGATGATGCTGGATGGCAAGGGCGGTTCACAGAATGTCGGCCAGGCGAAGAAGTGGCTCAATCGCGCGCGCAAATCGGGCAGCGAGCGGGCCGCCGCCCTTCTCGGAAGCGTGATCTGCAAGGAAGGCCACGAAGTTTACGGTCTGGCGCTGATGACGGTCGCTTTGAAGCGCGCGCCCGAGACCGAGAAGGACTGGATTCGCGATATGCAGGAGCAGGCCTTCTCCCTTGCGGACGAAGAGGACCGCCGTTCCGCCGTCAAGCTCGCGGACGCGATGATCGCGCAGAACACGGACTGACGTTTTTCTCTATCACCGATTGCATTTGCTGCCCGGCAATTCGCCTGCGGACGCCCGAAACTGCGCGGTTCCGGGCGAAGGTATAATCAGAGTGCGAGCCTGGCGAAGACCGGAACGTGGTCAGACGGCTTTTCCCAAGCCCGGACGTGTTTCTCGATGCCGCATCCCGCGAGATGGGAAGCGGCCTCCGGCGAAAGCAGCAGATGATCGATGCGGATCCCGTTGTTCTTCTGCCATGCGCCGGCCTGGTAATCCCAGAACGTGTAAAGGCCGGCGGCATCGGTCGTGGCGCGGAGCGCATCGGTAAGGCCGACGGCCTTCAGCCGTTCGAAAGCCGCCCGGGTCTCGGGCAGGAAAAGAGCGTCGCCCTCCCACTGTCGCGGATCGCGGCAGTCGAACGGTTGAGGAATTACGTTGTAGTCCCCGGCAAGTACGAGCGGTTCTTCGAGCAGCAGTCGACCCTGCACGTAACGCCTTAGGCGTTCCATCCAGGCAAGCTTGTATGGATATTTCGGCGAATCGACCGGATTGCCGTTCGGCAGGTAGAGTGACGCCACCCGCAGCACGCCGCCGGGTCGCGAGAAAACCCCCTCGATGAAGCGCGACTGTTCGTCTTCGTCGTCGCCCGGCAGGCGGCGATGCACTTCATCCGGTCGCTCGCGCGACAGAAGCGCCACGCCGTTGAAGCCTTTCTGGCCATGCGTCTCGACATGATAGCCGGCGTCCTCGATCTGCGAGCGGGGAAAGGTATCGTCGGTGGACTTGATTTCCTGCAGGCAGACGATGTCCGGCTGGCTGTCGCCGAGCCATGCCAGGAGATTGTCGATGCGCGCCTTGATCCCGTTGATGTTCCAGGTCGCGATCTTGAGTGTGTCGGTCAATCTTGGCAGCTTTCGCTCGAACAATGGACTGCGCAAGGTGATAGCGCGCATGGCGCGCCAAGGCCAGTTCCGGCTGGGCCGATATGCACCGGAAGTGGCGTGATCTAGACCGAAAAGCTGGTGCCGCAGCCGCAGGATGCAACGGCATTCGGGTTCTTGATCTGAAACGACTGGCCGAGCAGGTTGTCGACGAAATCGACTTCCGATCCGTCCATGTAGACGAGCGACAACTGATCGACCAACAGGCGGGCGTCGCCTTTTTCGATAACGAGATCGTCATCTTCCTTGCCGTCGACGAGGTCGAATTTGTAGGAGAAGCCGGAGCATCCGCCACCCTCGACGGACACCCTGAGGGCGATCTTGTTGCTTTCTTCGGCAAGAATGGCGGCAATGCGCCTTGCGGCCGCATCCGACATGGAAATGCTTGGTGTCGTGGTCATCTATCAACCTTCTGTCCGGGTTCAAGGCCCGGCGAGATCGAGTGGTTTCAATCCGTTCTCCGTAAAGGTATGAAGGGTGCTGCCGGGCGTCAAGCAGATGATGCCCGGCGATTCTCCGAATGGCGGCGGGGCGGCAATGACGATAGACACGAACCGACTCGGCTTCGGGTCCGGGGAGCGGGCGCCTTACGCCTCCGATCCCTGGTCGAGCCGCGGGCGGCTGATCCCGGAACCGTCGAGCCCGACGCGCTCGGAGTTCCAGCGCGATCGGGATCGCATCGTGCACTCGACGGCTTTTCGACGCTTGAAGCACAAGACGCAGGTTTTCATCGCCGACGATGGCGACCACTTCCGCACGCGCCTGACCCATACGATCGAGGTTGCGCAGATTGCCCGGGCGCTTGCCCGTGCCCTCAAACTCGATGAAGACCTGGCGGAGGGCGTGGCCCTCGTCCATGATTTCGGCCACACCCCCTTCGGCCACACCGGCGAGGACGCGCTGGATGAAATGCTGAGGGATTATGGCGGGTTCGACCATAACGCCCAGGCCCTCAGGGTCGTGACGCGGCTGGAGCACCGCTATGCGGAGTTCGACGGCCTGAACCTCACCTGGGAGACCCTCGAAGGGCTGGTGAAGCACAACGGTCCGCTGCTTGCCGCGGACGGGAAGGGTCTCGACGGCGACGTTCCGCTGCCGATTTTGCAATACAATGCGCTGAACGATCTGGAGCTTGCGAGTTTCGCGTCCCTCGAGGCGCAGGCGGCGGCGGTTTCCGACGATATCGCCTACAACACGCATGACATCGACGACGGATTGCGCGCGGGCCTGCTGACGCATGAAATGCTGGAGGAAGTTCCTTTCCTGGGCGGCCTGCTCAGGGAGGTCCGCGACCGCTATCCGGGCCTCGACAGCGAGCGGTTGACGCATGAGGTGATGCGCCGGCAGATCACGCGGATGGTGGAAGACGTCATCTCCCTCGCGCAAGCACGGCTGGAGAAATTCAAGCCCGGCGATGTCCTGGATGTGCGCCGGTCGTCCATGGCCTACATCATGTTTTCCGATGCGATGATCGAGGTGGATCGCGGCATCAAGCGGCTGCTCTACACCCATGTCTATCGCCATCCGGAGGTCATGCGCGTGCGTGCCGCCGCGGCCTCGATCGTCACCGACCTCTATCGCGCGTTTCTCGACGCCCCGGAACTCATGGGCGGCAAGTTCTGGAGCGAGGAAGTCGCAGCGACGATCACTCCTGAAGCACGCGCACGGCTCGTGGCGGACTATCTTGCCGGCATGACCGACACGTTCGCGGTCGAGATGCACGGCCGTCTGTTTGACCGGACTCCCGAATTGCGATAGGCACCCGGCCACATCGACAGGCTGGACGGCAACGCGCCTTTCGCGGCGTTGCGGATGGACACAATGAATCTGTTCAAGGACTTTCATGGCAGGGTCATCGCGGCCCTGCAGACCGTCGACGCGGTGCGTGCCCATGCCGGGGACGTGGCGTTCGACCGCGTTGCCATAGACCCGCCGCGCGATCCGAGCCACGGCGACGTTGCGACGAATGCGGCGATGGTGCTTGCCAAGCCGCTCGGCACCAATCCGCGTGCTCTTGCCGAAGAGATCGCGACGGCCCTTCGCAACGATGAGGATATCGCCGACGTTTCCGTTGCCGGGCCGGGTTTCATCAATATGCGTCTTTCCACGCACTATTGGCAGCGGCTCCTCAAGGACGTCGTCGAAAAGGGCACCGATTTCGGCCGCAGTTCGCTCGGGGGCGGCAAGAAGGTCGATGTCGAATATGTCTCCGCCAACCCGACGGGGCCGATGCATGTCGGCCATTGCCGCGGCGCGGTGGTCGGCGACACGCTTGCCAATCTGCTGGCCTTTGCTGGCTTCGAAGTCACCAAGGAGTACTATATCAACGATGCCGGCGCGCAGATCGACGTGCTCGCCCGTTCGGTCTTCCTTCGCTACCGCGAGGCGCTTGGCGAAAGGATAGGGGAAATCCCTGCCGGTCTCTATCCAGGCGACTATCTCGTTCCTGTCGGCAAGGCGCTGGCCGATGAATTCGGGCCGAAGCTGCGGCAAATGCCCGAAGATCAATGGTTGCCGCTCGTCAAGGAGCGTGCGATCGACGCGATGATGCGGCTGATCCGCGAGGACCTTGCGGCGCTCAACGTCGTCCACGACGTCTTCTTCTCGGAGCGCTCGCTTCACGCCGGCAATGCCGGCCCGATCATGTCGGCGATCAACGACCTGACGTTCAAGGGCTATGTCTACAAGGGCAAGCTTCCGCCACCGAAGGGCCAACCCTCGGAGGATTGGGAGGACCGCGAGCAGACGCTCTTTCGCTCCACGGAAGTCGGCGACGACATCGACCGTCCGCTCGTGAAATCGGATGGCTCCTTCACCTATTTCGCCGCCGACGTCGCCTATTTCCGCGACAAGTACGAGCGCGGTTTCAAGGAGATGATCTATGTGCTCGGCGCCGATCACGGCGGCTACGTCAAGCGGCTCGAGGCGGTCGCAAGGGCTGTCGCCGGCGACGATGCCAAGCTGACCGTGCTCTTGTGCCAGCTCGTCAAGCTCTTCCGCGACGGCGAGCCGGTGCGCATGTCGAAGCGCTCGGGCGACTTCGTGACGCTGCGCGACGTGGTGGACGAGGTCGGCCGCGACCCGGTCCGCTTCATGATGATCTACCGCAAGAGCAGCGAGCCGCTGGATTTCGATTTTGCGAAGGTGACGGAGCAGTCGAAGGACAATCCCGTTTTCTACGTGCAATACGCTCATGCGCGCTGCCAGTCGGTTTTCCGGCAGGCCCGCGAAGCCTTTCCGGATCTCGACGAGACCACGGAGAACCTTGCCGGCGCGGTGGCGCGGACCACGCTTGCCGAAAGCGAGATGGCCCTCGTCGCGAAGCTTTCGGAGTATCCCCGGCTAATCGAGCATGCGGCCCTTGCGCACGAGCCGCATAGGCTTGCATTCTACCTCTACGACTTGGCGAGCGCGTTCCATGTTCATTGGAACCGGGGAAAAGACGATTCCAGCTTACGTTTTGTTAACGATAAGAACAGAGAATCGACACTTGCCAGACTGGGTTTGGTGCATGCAGTCGCCTCGGTATTGCGTTCCGGCCTGACGATCATCGGGACTGAAGCCCCGCTCGAGATGCGCTGAAGCCACCTTTTCCCCACATTGCGCTGGCACGGGATTGTGCACGGGGTAAGAGTGAACGGCATGGCCGACAAGCAATATAAGCGAAAGACGTCAGACGACCTCGCGCGTTATGCGCGTGAGGATCCGCTGTCTGAACTCGCCCGCATCGTCGGCTACGACCCGCGCGGCAGGGATAGCGGCCCCTCGTCGCACCGCGAGCCGGAACTCGATCTCGAGGCCGAGTTGCTTCGCGAACTCGAAGGATCTTCCGAATACGAAAGCGACCCGGCGCAAGCCGCCTATGGTCGCGTCCAACCGGTCGAGCCGGATTTCGTGGATGCCCCCGAGGCTTCGCGGGCATCTTCCCCGGTTTCCGCTGCGCAGGGTGCCGATGAGGATTTTGACGACGCGCTGTCCCTCGATATCGGTGCTTCACTCGAAGAAGAACTCCTGAGGGGCTTCGAGGACGAGCAGAACCCGGACGTCGCGGAGCCGTCGCTCGCCTGGGCGCCGGAGACCGATGCCGCATTCAATGCGGATTCGCATGTCGAGCCTGCCGTTGAACGGCCGATGTCGTCCGCATCGTTCGATGAAGCGGATGAGGCTATTGCGGATCTCGCTCCGTCGGATGGCGAGCAGTTCCAGTCCGACCTGCCCTCCGAGAGCGAGACCGCCGACGCAGGGCAGGGGGAAGAGCCCGTTGGTTTTATTTTCCCGTCTTTCGACCAGCTTGAGCAGGACGAGACCTTTGACGCCGGCGGCTGGGCACACGAGGACAGATCCCTCGATGAGCCGACCGGCGGACGGTACGGGAACGAGCCGGCGACGATCGAAGCCGAAGAATTTGTAGCCTACGAGGCGGACACCGCCACTCCCTCGGATTCCTGGAACGAGAAGGCAGATGCAGCCTCCGAGCCGGACGCGATCGCAGCGCTTCCTTTCGATGAGCCGGACGAGCACCAGACGGCGGTGGTCGAATCCGACCTCGACTTCGACCCGCATGCGGACTTTGGCGAGGTGACGGACGAAGAAGACGGCGCGTTCGAGCGGCCGGAGGCATCGGCGCCTCCGACGGAATCTGAATTTCCGTCGAGCGCCGTCGCCAGCGCCGAGCAGGACGAGCAGCCGATTGTCGCTTCGGAAACCGCATGGGCCGACGTCGAAGAACCGCCGGCAACGGACGGCGAGAACGTCGACGCGCATGCAGCCTCAGACGACCGCGCGGAATCGGAACTGGATGTCTGGCTTCGTTCGGCCGTGGAAGACGTGGAGCGGTCGAGAAAGCCGGCTTCTTCGGATGTGATCCCCGCTGGAAACATCGTCCAGCTTTACGGCGGCGCGCCAAGACCGTCTCGCTCCGCTCCGTCGTCTCGCATCAGCGAGCACCAGGATGGCAGCGAGGGGTCGGAGGAAGCCAGCCGATCGCTGGCGACCAAGGCACAACAGATCATCCAGTCCGATCGATCCGGCTCGCGCCCGGAGGGTTCTGCGGCATCCGGCATGTCTGATGGCCGTCCCGCATTCGATGAGCGCCAGAAGGAATCAACGACTGCTAGCGCTGCCGGCACGGCGGATTCGCCGTCGTCCGAAGAAGAGGCCGAGCTTCCGTTCGATCCGGCGGCGATTGCCGAGTACGACGAAGCGGTCGAGCCCACTTTCGAACTCGACATACCGCGCCTTCCCGGCGACGGCGAGGAGCCGGTGGCGGCGGTTGCCGTCGACGATTTCGACCTCGATTCGGATCTGGCCGATCTCCTGGCCAGTCCGGAAGACGATCCGGTGGCAGGAGCGGCCGCTGCCGCTCCGGCGTTCGAGCCGACCGAGGTACCCATTCTGGCAGAGGCTTCGGCGCAGCTTGGGTCGACAGCGTCTGTCTCCGCAAGCGGACGTTTCGAGGATATAAGGGCCGCATCCATCGACTTCGACGAATTGGAGCGGGCGATCGACGAGGACCTCGGCGCCGCTTACGCCGAGAACCCGCAAGCCGCACGGCCTAACCCTGCGGAGGTGATCGTCGGCGGGGCCGTCAGGCGCCCCGCAGGCGGGATGACCTGGCAGTCGCTCGGAGCCGGCGTCGCGGCCTTGCTGGTGATTGGCGCGGTTGTCGTCGTCGGCTGGAACTATATGGGCGGGTCGAGCGGCGGCGGTAGCGACGGCAGCCCGCGGATCATCACCGCGGACAAGGGGCCGATCAAGGAAAAGCCGGCGAACCCCGGCGGCAAATCGGTGCCGAACCAGAACAAGATCGTCTACGACAAGGTCGATGGCAGCGAGACCGATACGCCGCAGCAAAAGTCTCTCGTCACCACAACCGAAGCGCCGATGGACGTCGTCCAGCGGACGCTGCAGACGAACCTTCCGAACGATCCGAGTGCCGCGAGCGGAGAGCCCGACGGCATCGTGCCTGCCGGCAACGGCGGCCAGCCTGCCCAAGGCGCAAGTTCTGCAGGCTACGACAAGAGCGAGGCGCGCTTGACACCGAGCATTCAGGCCGCGTCGCCGGCCTCGGTCGCTCCGGCTGGCCTGGTTCCGCACTACGTTCAGACCATGACGGTCACCCCCGACGGCAAGCTCGTCCCGACGAGCAAGCCAGAGGACAACACAGCTGCCGCATCGAATGCCCCAACGCCGCAGCAGCCAGTCGGTGGCGATCAGGCGAACAGCGCGCCGACGACGCAGGCGCCCGCAGCGGCACCTCCCGCTCAGGTGAGGCAGAATTTGGCGAATGCGTTCCCCGTGGCGCGGCCCGCGGCACCTGCACCGCAACCTGCCGCGGCCGCTCCCGCCGCCGCGAAGCCGGTCCAGGCCGCGGCCGTGGCGCAACCCGTCGCCCAGCCTTCCGCGCCGCAACCGTCGGCTGCGCCGAAGCCCGGCGACTACCTTATCCAGATCGCGTCGCAACCGACCGAGGCTGGCGCAAAGGCGTCCTATCAGAACCTCTCGCGCCGCTACGCATCGGTTATCGGCGGCAAGGCCTACGACATCCAGAAGGCGTCGGTGGCGGGCAAGGGCGTCTATTACCGGGTGCGTATCGCCGCTGGTTCGAGGCAGGATGCGATAAGCCTCTGCGAAAGCTATCGTTCGTCCGGCGGTTCCTGCTTCGTGACCCATTGATCCGACTTTGCCTCAGGCATTCGCCTGTGAACGAGCCGCCTGTCGGCTGTCCTTTCGACACAGGACCGCTATGATTCGCCAATGAGCGAATCGAAGGCATTGATTCTGGGCTGCAGCGGCACTGTCCTGACGAGCGAAGAGACGGCGTTCTTCCGTGAGCACAGGCCGTGGGGCTTCATCCTGTTCGCCCGCAATGTCGGTGATGCGGATCAGCTCCGCCGCCTCGTCGCGGATCTGCGGGCGTCGGTCAGCCGGGCCGACGCGCCCGTTCTCGTCGATCAGGAGGGCGGCAGGGTCCAGAGGCTGCGGCCGCCATTGGCAGAGAGATACCCGAGCGCATCGCGACTTGGCCAAATCTACCGGCTGGATCGGGAAGCGGGATTGCGCGCTACATGGCTGATGTCGCGCCTGCACGCTTTCGATCTCGCGCGACACGGCATTTCCGTCGACTGCTTGCCGGTCCTCGACGTTCCGGCACGGGACGGCAGCAACGTCATCGGCGACCGCGCCTATAGCGACGATCCCGTCGCCGTCGCCCGGATGGGCGAGGCGGCTGCCGCCGGGCTGAAGGCCGGCGGCGTCCTGCCGGTCGTGAAGCATATGCCGGGGCATGGAAGGGCGCGCGTCGACACCCATCTCGAACTCGCCGTGGTCGACGCCCCGCGCCAGGAACTCGAGGATGTCGATTTCGTGCCGTTTCGCGCGCTCAACGGGGAAGCGATGGCGATGACGGCGCATGTCGTCTATCAGGCCATCGATCCCGAACGGCCGGCCACGATGTCGGAACGCGTCATATCGAGCGTCATCCGGGAGGCGATCGGCTTCGACGGACTTCTGATGTCCGACGACATCTCGATGAAGGCACTGTCGGGCGATTTCTCGGACCGCGCCGGAAGGATCATGTCGGCCGGTTGCGACGTGGTATTGCATTGCAACGGGCTCATGGAGGAGATGCAGGCCGTCGTCGATGCCGTCCCCGTGCTCTCCGGCGACGCAAAGCGGCGCGCCGACACGGCCATGGTCTCCTTCTCGCCGTGCGACGATGCGGCGGAGGACGCGTTGCGCAAAGAATTTCATGAGCTTATCGTCGATGTTTGACGCGTCGTCCGCGGAGTGACAATGCAGCAAGAGCCGACCGAGCCGAAGCAGAGCGCGCCGGCGCCGATGGAGGAGCTTTGGGATGGCGCCGAACACGGTGCGCCGGCCACAGGCGAGCCGGCTCTCGTCATCGACGTCGAAGGCTTCGAAGGTCCGCTCGACCTACTGCTGCATCTGGCGCGAAGCCAGAAGGTCGATCTGGCGCGGATCTCGGTTCTCGCTTTGGCGGAGCAGTATCTCTCCTTCGTCGAGAACGCACGCCGGATCCGTCTGGAGCTGGCGGCCGACTATCTGGTGATGGCGGCGTGGCTCGCCTACCTGAAGTCGCGGCTTCTGATCCCCGAGACGAAGACCTCCGACGAGATGTCGGGCGAGGAAATGGCGGCCCAACTGGCGTTCCGGCTGAAGCGGCTGGAGGCCATGCGCGACGCAGCGACACGGCTCGTCAACCGCAACAGGCTCGGCCGCGATGTCTTCGCCCGTGGGGCGCCGGAACATACAATTGTCGAGAAGCAGTCGCGGTTCAGCGCGACGCTCTACGATCTGCTGACGGCCTACGCTGCGCAACGGCAGCGGCAGTCCGTGACGCAAGTGACCATCTCGCGGCGGCGCGTCTGGTCGCTCGTCGATGCACGGGCCATCCTGACGCGCATGATCGGCGGTCTCGCCGACTGGACGGCGCTGGACCACTTTCTGCTGCGCTATCTGCGGGATCCGCAGGAGCGGGTGACCGCGATTGCCAGTTCCTTCGCCGCCTCGCTCGAGCTCGTCCGGGAAGGGCAGCTCGAAATTCGTCAGGAAGCAGCGTTTGCCCCCCTCTACATGCGGCGCGGGCCGGGCAAGGCGATCATGACGACGGAAATGCCTGCGGGGGACATCTGATCATGGCTCGTTCGAGCGAAGCACGGCTTGAGGAAGGCGAGGGGCGGGACGATCTTTCGCCTGCCGATACGATGGGTGACGAGGACGCGGCCATGGACGCCTTGCGTGAGCGGCAGGCGCGCGAGGCAGAGCGGGTCGCAGAAGCACTCGTCTTCGCCTCCGCCGAACCGGTGACGACGAAGGATATTGCCGCAAGGCTGCCGAAGGGCTGCGATGTCGATGCGGTGATGAACCGGCTTTGTGCATTTTATGCCGACCGCGGCGTCAATCTGCTGCGCATTGGCGACGCATGGGCTTTTCGCACCTCGGCCGACCTTTCCTTCCTTATTCACCGCGAGGAGGTGGAGCAGAAGAAGCTGTCGCGCGCGGCGCTGGAGGTCCTGGCGATCATTGCCTATCACCAACCTGTGACGAGAGCCGAGATCGAGGAGATACGAGGCGTTGCCACGTCGAAGGGCACGATCGACGTGCTCATGGAGACGAATTGGATCAGGATGCGGGGACGGCGCCGAACGCCGGGGCGCCCGGTGACATATGGCACGACCGCCGCATTTCTCGATCATTTCGGATTGGAAGAGCTGCGGGATCTGCCTGGCATCGAGGAACTGAAGGGGGCGGGTTTGTTGTCCTCGCGTCTTCCCGCGAACTTCAATGTCCCGCTTCCCCCGTCGGACGACGATCTTTTCGACGACGAGGATCCCCTCGACGCCAAGGATCTGGAAGAGCTCGGATTGCTGCCGCCTGCCGGCGATTGAGGCGCTTTAGCTCACAAGACGACGCTTTCCCGGCCGTAGTTTCGCTGTTTTTGAGCGTATGATCATCAGTGGTGTCGCTGGCTTGCGACGAGGTCGGATGCCGGCCCTTTACCTTGCGCGGCATCTTGCTCCGGTGCGGCGAAGTTCGCATTGCGCGGCCGCGCGCTTTCCTTTAACCACCTTGGAAGCTCGTGATGTTTGCAAAGGCACGTGCCGGAGCTTACATCGAGGTTGAGAACCTCAAGGGAGATGGATTGAAATGGGTAGTCTCAGCATTTGGCACTGGCTGATCTTGCTGGTGATCGTGCTTCTGGTCTTCGGTCGCGGCAAGATCCCGGATCTTATGAGCGACGTCGCAAAGGGCATCAAGAACTTCAAGCAGGGCATGGCCGACGATGAGGACGACACCACTGTCGGTCGCAAGACTGTCGATCATCGCCCCGACGAGGTCAGCGACAAGGTCAAGTAGGATCATGTATTCGACCCGGCTGCCCGGGGCAGCTTGAGGAGCCTGCTGGATGTTCGATATCGGCTGGCAGGAATTGCTTGTCATCGCGATCGTGATGATCGTCGTGGTGGGTCCGAAGGATTTGCCGAAGATGCTGCGTGCTTTCGGCAAGGCCACGGCCCGGATGCGCACGATGGCCGGCGATTTCAAGGCGCAGTTCGACGAGGCCTTGAGGGAGGCCGAGCTCGACGACGTGCGCAAGACGATTGCCGATGCGCGGAGCCTCAACCCGACTCAGGCGATCCGCGACGCGATGAACCCGCTCAAGCAGGTGGGTGAGGACATTCGCGCGGGCCTCGACAATTCCGTCCGGAGCACTCCCGTCGAAACGCCGGTCACGCAAGAGGCGGACGTCTCATCTCAACCGACGGTGCCCATGGCGGAACCGATGTCGACGCCCATCAAAAGCCGGACGAGGAAGCCCGCGACGAAGAAGGCCCCCGCCAGGAAGACATCGGCAAGGACGAGGAATACAGCCAAGTCCGCGGTTCAGGCAGAGCCGATTGCAGCGGTGGAACCTGCCACGCCACCGCGAACCGCGAAAAGCCGCAAGAAACCCGCTGCCGCTTCGGCCGCCGCCGTCGCATCTGCTCCCGAAGCAGCCGCTCCGGCAAAAGCGGCCGCCGCTCCGAGAGCGCGGAAAGC
>Ga0164242_10005739_pt1 | contig 13773 bp, 11 predicted proteins | sample OricomgcompostMG_FD_108783 | JGI IMG/M metagenome (GOLD analysis project Ga0164242, IMG submission 108783) | Miracle-Growth compost microbial communities from Emeryville, California, USA - Original compost - Miracle growth compost (MG) ...
ATCTCATCGATTATTTTGTTTTTTATTTTTTTGTTTATTTTTAAAGATTGGTCTGACACTTATTCAATTACTCCGATTTTTATTTTTTCAATTGATTTTTAAATTATTTCGTTTATAAAAGTTCGTTCTTAAATAATGTGGTCAATTATAGTAATAAGTTCGAATTAGATTTTTATATAACTTTAATTCACGCATATATCTATAACCACAACGACCATTCCCTATAATATCAAAAAAAAAAAATTTATACTTTTTTCGTAATATTCCTCAATAGAACCGGTTTACTGTTTTATAATCCGAACGCGATTTAAATGAGTAATGAAAAGATTTCGTTTTAGCGTATAAGTTCATATAAATTCAATTTTTTTTAATATTTTTTTGCAAAGATAAAATATTATAGGCTAAGGGTTTTATTTTTCGATATTTTAATGTATCGAATAAAATTTTTGGCTTATATTTTTTTTTTTGTTGTTGAAAAAAATTTGTTTCTTTTTGAATAATCTTAATTAAATATATTGTATATCATTCAATAATTTTTAAAGAATAGTTACTACAATATATTGGATAATCAATTAACAACGGTTTAGCGATATTTACTAACCCTATAATAGGTAATCCACTTTTTTTTGCTTCATGTAAAATTGCCAAATTATTATATATATCCGGTATAAATACTGCAAATTTCGAACTAATTTTAAATCAATTATAATAAGCATCAATCTTCTTTTTAAACATTAAAGACATTTTAGATCTTAATATTATTATAGATGATTTTTTTGTACTTTCACTAATATATCGTTCCAAGTTATAATTTGAAAAAATTAGAAAAATACCAATAGCCGGTGCGCTGGAATAAACAGCTTTTAATAATTTATATATTTTTATAAAATTATTGCGAATAAACCTATAATTTGATATTGTTTGCCCAAATCTAGTGCCTCAAATAAAAATATTTGTTTCGTTGGATCGATTATTATGATAACCAATGATTTTTTGAGTTTTTATTATTTTTAATTTATTTATATTCATAAATAATTAAATTGAAGATTTATTTTTGTAAATTTTTAACATATTGATTTCAATTAAAAGTATTAAAACCTAATTTTATAATATTTTATTAAAAAGCCGACTTTAATTTATTAACCAAATAAAATTAAAAAAGCCATCATTAATCCAAATAATGCTATAGCTTCAGTAAGTGCAAATCCTAAAATACTGTACGTAAAACCAGCTGCAGTAGAAGTAAGTGGATTTCTAGCCGAAGATAAAACTAAAGCTGCAAAAACAACACCTATACCTATACCTGATCCTCCTAATGATATTGTTGCTAACCCTCCACCTATATATTTTGCAGATTTTACTAACATTAAAAAAAATAATTAATCAATACAATTTAAATTTTAAATAATTTTGTGAGATATAATTAAAAAAATTCAAACAACACTTTTTGCAAATAAAAATATTTATCTAATTAAATTTCCAATAAATCTAATTTTTATAACTTTATTTTGAATTAGTTATCATTTGAACAAATTTGTAAAATGAAATACTTTCAACTACAATAGGCATAAAAGCATGATTTATACCACATAATTCACTACATTGTCCATAATAGATTCCTGCAAATTTTATTCGTAAAGCTCAGGTATTTATACGCCCTGGACAAGCATCAACTTTAACACCACATGAAGGAATAGCCCAACTATGTAAAACATCGGCAGATGTTATATACAATAAAATTCATTCATTACTTGGAATTGTTAAACAATTATCAACTTCTAATAATCGTCGTTGACCTATTAATAAATCTTCTTCTAACAACATGTAACTATCAAAATTAATTTTTTCGTTAAACAATAAATCAGACCCATAGTCTAATTTTAAACCAGGTAATTCATAACTTCAATACCATTGATGTCCTATAATTTTGATTGACATATAAGGATCTGGCGTGGTACCTGCAACAAATAAAATTGCATAAGACGCTGTCATTATACTCATAACAATAAATGTTGGTAAAAAAGTTCATAATATCTCAAAGATTTCATCATGTGTAAATGCATAATATTTAGGCGAACTTTCTTCAATTTTTTTTTCAATTTTTTTATTTTTGAAAAATATATCCCACCATTTTTTTGGTTCTATTATTTCTTGAGACCCAAAATATTTGCGTAAAGAAAAAATATATTCTAAGATACCTGTTGTACCAAATAATAAAACTGTTACCATTAATAATAACAAAACAAATATTACTATTACTATTAAATAAAACATTATGTCATGATGTAAATTCATTAATAATTGCATAAACTCAGTTGATGGATCTTGAAAAGTTAATGATAAATGTTCAGCATTTCAAAAAGGGTTTGTATTGTATCCTTCAAAATGAGGTGCTTTAGGAGCCCCTAAAAAAAAATTCAACCCTAATAATTTTCAAAAACGTGTTAATTTTGTTTCCTTATTATTATTTTGGTCACAATTATCATAATAATGTCATGTATTTTTTTTTTTAATTATTAATTGATCCGAAAACATATTCGACAAAATTATAAAAAATAATACTGTTGATCCTATTGATATAAAAGATCCTATTGAAGCAATTTTATTTCAAAATACAAAAGCATCCGGATAATCCGGAATCCTCCTAGGCATGCCACTTAAACCTAAAAAGTGCATTGGAAAAAAAGTTAAATTAACTCCAATAAAAAAAGTATAAAAATGGATTTTTGCTTTAAATTTATTATACATTAACCCACTCATTTTTTCAATTCAATAATAAAATCCGGCAAAAATTCCGAACACCGCACCCATCGATAAAACATAATGAAAATGGGCAACGACATAATATGTATCATGAAATACAATATCTAATCCAGCATTTGCTAGTACAATTCCGGTAACACCACCAATTGTAAATAAAAATAAAAATCCATACACAAATAACAATGGAACTGTCATTTTTAAAGCTCCTCCTCACAATGTAGCAATTCAACTAAAAATTTTTATTCCAGTAGGCACTGCAATAATCATTGTTGCTGCAGTAAAATATGCTCGCATATCAATGTTTAAACCCACTGTATACATATGGTGTGCTCAAACAATAAAACCCAAGAATCCAATAGCACATAATGCAAAAACCATACCAGAATAACCGAAAATTGGTTTTTTACTTTTGGATTCAATAATTTGACTTATTATACCAAATGCAGGTAGAACTAAAATATATACTTCAGGATGACCAAAAAATCAGAATAAATGTTGGTATAATATAGGATCACCTCCACCTGCTGAATTGAAAAAAACAGTCCCAATATTCCGATCTAATAACAGCATAGTTATTCCTCCGGCTAATACAGGTAAAGATAATAAAAGTAATCATGAAGTTATAAAAATTGATCAAACAAATAACGGCAATTTTCCAAAAGTTAAATTACGAGCACGCATATTAATAATAGTAACAATAAAATTAATTGCACCTCCTATTGATGAAATACCAGATAAATGTAAACTTAAAATTGCTAAATCTACTGCAGACCCAGAATGTGCTTCAATTCCACTTAATGGAGGGTAAAGCGTCCATCCAGTACCGGCACCTACTTCTAAAAAAGTTGATAATAATAATAAATGTAAAGAAAAACCTAAAAGTCAAAGTGATATATTATTTAAACGAGGATATGCCATATCTGCACTTCCTATCATAATCGGGACAAAAAAATTCCCAAAGCCCCCTATCAGAGCTGGCATCACCAAAAAAAAAATCATAACAAACGCATGTGCTGTTACAATTACATTATATAATTGGTAATTTTCTAAAAAATAAAGTGAACCTGTATCGTTAAGTTCTAAGCGTATAAAAACGCTAAACGTTATTCCAATCACACCTGCATATATTGAGAATATGAGGTAGCCTATTCCTAATCTTTTATGATTCGTTGTAAATAATCATTTATTTACCCAATCATTTAGGCTTTTCGTGTTCAATTTTTTTTCATCTTTAAGATTTCTGCTAACAAAATTTTTTATAAGTTTTAAGTGTCGTTTTAACATAACATAAATAAAATAAGTTTGAAAAAATTAAATTTCTATTTTTAGTAAATAATTTTTAGTAATTCATAATATAAGTACATTAATTTCTTAATAGTTTCGATAACGCCCTCATGGAGATATTTATTAAAATTAACATTTATTAATCTATTTTTGTTTTACCACATAATATTTATCAACTTGAATATATCAATTCATACAATTTATTTAAATTAATTTGCAAATTAATCAAATCATAAAAATTTTACTAATTAATCTTAACTGCTGAATAGATTTCTATATTGACAATAATTTTTTATAATTATTCCACATATGTTAGTTAATAATAATTTTATTTTATAAAATAATATTAATAATATAAAAATAAAACTCAAAAGTAAGGTTATGTGTTTTTTTATTGATATTAAAATTTTATGTACATTCAACTTAAATATAATCATTTTTTATTATATATATATTCTATTTTACATAAAATTATACGTGCTAATTAAACACGATTTTTGACAAATCGAAAATATTCGCATCACTAAAAGCATCGTTTAACGATACTTTTTATAATCTTTAGTCTTATGTATTTAGTTTAAGATAAATCATCTTCCGGAGGAAGGTTATCATATAAATATTCGTTAAACCATTCTGTTGTTCCGCAATAAAGAATGATTGTCATTAAAACCATTACTGTTCCAAGAATTGGCCATATTTTATGAGTTTTAAAAAAATTATTAAATTCGTTGTTTTCGAATACATGTAAACAAGGTATAATTATTAAAAAATATATAAAATAATAGCCCGAAAAGAAACGACTTGCTATAACATAATAATAAGTTGGAGGTAATCCGCCTAATTTCATTAATGCAAAAAAAGTAATAACAAAAAATATAAACGAAATTTTATGAATTTCTGATTCAAAAGAAGAACGTGTTGGTTCTGGAATATTCATAAGTGGTAATATTATTCATACGAGAATCGATCCTAACATTCCTAAAACACCACCAAGTTTATCTGGGCAAGCTCGTAAAATTGCATAAAACGGAGTAAAATATCATTCCGGAACAATATGTTCAGGTGTTATAAATGGGTTTGCTGGAATATAATTTTCAGGATGTCCTAGATAATCCGGTTCAAAAAATACGAAAAAACAAAATATTATTAAACTAAATAAAAATGAAACTAAATCTTTATATGTAAAATATGGATGAAAAGGTACTTTTACACCAGCTGCTGGCAATTGATCCCCGCTACTTGAAGAAGCTTTATGTAATTCTGTTAAATGAATTCCTATTGCTCCAGTTGTCAAAATTGGAAAAAAATAATGTAAACTATAAAACCTGGTAACAGTGGCGCCACCGACAGTCGGACCGCCTCAAACTCAATCGCGCAATGTTTCACCAATATAAGGTATCGATGTTAATAAATTAGTTATAACCGTTGCTCCTCAATAACTCATTTGACCTCAAGGTAAAATATAACCCAAAAATGCTGTTATCATCATTAATATAAAAATTGCAATACCTGATCATCATATACGTCGTCTATCATGTGTATAAGATTTAAAATAAATACCTTTTGCGATATGTATATATATACACATAAAAATCATAGATGCACCATTCGCATGCATGTATCGAATAGTGGAACCATAGTTTACATCGGTCATAATATGTTGAATTGATTCAAAAGCATGTGCGCTGTCAGGATTGTAATGCATTGCTAAAAAAATACCAGTACATATTTGCATAACGAAAAATATACCAAGAACTGAACCTACACTGAAAATGTAATTCAAATTAATTGGTACAGGATAATTTTTTATTTCGTTTGATCATAAATTTCTCAAACTGCTTTTTCTTTCTTTTTCATCATCAATTAGTTTTGGTTTGCGTAAGTTTTTCATGGCGTCTTATTATTTATTTTTCGAACTAATACAAGTGATCCAAACATTCCTATTAACATAATAATGCTTAAAAAAATTAAAATTATTCCGTATTTAGTATATAATAAATTAGTAAAAATATAAATATCTTTTGTGTAATATAATATAATATTTCGAAGATTATTAAATTGATAAAAAGCAAATTCAGAGAAGTAAAGGTTATTAAGTAAAAATCGTATCATATTATTATAAATTAAACAGTGCAATTTTATTAATAATAAACAAATGATAAAATTATTAATGAATTTATTAATGATTTTATCGAATAATGAATTACTATACAAATTTGTATTTAAAAAATTAAACATCATTATAACAAAAATAAATAAGAGCATTATTGCGCCTATATAGATAATCAGAATAATAATACTCATAAAATAAAGATCGGCAAAAACAAATAAAGTAAAAACTGCAATTAAGATGGCTATAATTAAATAAAACAAGATACTAATTGGTGTTATTCTTACGATACCACCAAAAATTATATACATACAAAAGCTCATTATCACTGTAAATAAGCCGGGGGCAAAACTAATAAAACTTGACATGGATATTTAAAAATAATTATTCCGTCTAAATTAATTAATATTGTATTTTTTTTAATAATATATAAAACTTTATGCCGTATGATAAGTGACTGATTCTCACAGACAACTTTGGGATATAAATGGCTTCGATTTAAAGTTTTAATCTCCGCTCCAATGTGTTATATTATTATAAAGGTATGATCTTTATAATATTTATATTACACCAAATTACCATTACGTTATTACTATATAAATAATATATTAATATCAATCCCACATATTATTTATTAAAGGTTCAAAACTTTATTAAAGCTTTAAACCAGTTGGCAGCGGCCGCCCGATTTTATACAGACATCTTTAAATCTATAACTTTAATTTTATTAACTTTTAAAGCCTTTAACGTATTGAAATATTTTTATGCATCATACGCAATAATACCTCTTTTATACTAGGCCGCCTTGCCTTATAAAATATTATTTAATAAAATTATTTAAATATAATAGTGGCCGCCCGATTCGAACGAACAATTTTGGGTCATGAGCCCAATGTGTTTCCATTACACCAGGCCACTATTATAATATTATAATTAACAAAAATTTTACGAATTGAATTGAAAAATTAGTAAAACTCTTTACAACTGATAGTTTAAACTAATTATATTATTTAAAATTATAAATTCTATTATTTTATTAATTATTTCTAGGATATTACTTTATACTTTTTTTTTGTACTTTACATAAATTTCATTAATATAATTAAAAATTCATTCATTAATATGAAAATTATATAATTATATAACGAATTTATAAAAAATAATAAACTTCGTATTTAAATTATATATTTCAATATTTTTAGACATCACTTATGAACATAACTAAAATTTTAAACGAAAAATCCTACCGTATTGGTAACGGATAAAACAAATAGTTATATTATTTATAAAATAAAAAAAAATTTATATTGTTTTTAACTTTTTACTTAGAGTTTTATATTTTACAAAATAATTAAATATTCGAATAATACCAATTAATTATATTTAACGATATTTTGAAAAGTTAAAAATTATTACTAAACATACAACCTGCTTGTTATTTTAATTTAATCAAATTATCCTTAATTATTCGAAAAGAATGCGTTCATTTATTCGACAAATTATGCATTAATTTGCCTAATTTTTCCGTCTTTAATCCACTAAATTCAAAAATAATAGTACCCGCTTGTACTTTCGAAACTCATGAAATAGGTTTACCTTTACCTTTACCCATTCGTATTCCTGTAGGTTTTTTTGTTACAGGTACATCTGGAAAAATTCGAGTTCATAAAAAATCTTTTTTTCGTAGATATTTTCTTAAAAGTTTTTGCCCTAAACCCAATTTTTTTTCATCCAGCCACGTAGGTTTTATCAACATTACTCCATATAAACCCATTGTTAATTTCCCAGATTTAAATGAATGTGTTATTTTGTTCATTTTTCCTTTATGAAGACGTTTGAATTTGTTTTTCCTTACTTTTTTTTTATTTGTCGATTGTGTAGATTTTTTCTTTATTTGAGAACGTTTTATATTTTTATTTTTTTTCATTCTTGTAATATTATTTCTTCTATTAAATTATTTTCAACGATATCTCAAAAAAAATCGATTATTAGCAACATTATGATAAAAAGCACGACGGCGTTTTAATAATAAGTTCCGTTTTCGTAAAATAATACGACAACTTTCTTTAATAAGTTGTATTTCCAATGATTTATATGAAGGATTATACATTGTCCAATAAATTCATTTTAATGCAATTTTATATTGCTTATATCATTGGATTGGTATTGGTACTGTAAATTTTTGTTTTGCTTTGCGCCTGTAAACAAAATTAAATATTGGCCTAATAACAGTTACCATAATTTTTATAATTTTTTGTAAATTTATTTTTACAAAATATTTCATTTTAATTAAAACATTATTAAAAACGCGATTAATTAAATAACGTTGACCTTTATACATATGTCTATTTATTAATTTTCGCATTAGAGAAGAATAAAAAATATCAAATTTACGTGGCTGTACATAAAAAAAAAATTCAAATTTTAAATTATATAACCGCTTAAATTTATCTACAACAGTCGAATTTTTTATTAAATATTTCTTCTTTAGATATTTTTTTGATTTAGGCATCGCGAGTCAACGATCTATATTTACTAATAAACGTAATCTATTATTAATAAAAAAAAAATGCATTAATCTAAAAAAAAAACTCAATTCAATTACTTCAAAAAACGTTATATTTAATGGAACTGGTAAAAAAAAAAAATTCAACAAATTTTTTATATTACCATAACTTTTAATTAAGCTTTTTAATCATGAAAAACTGATTAGTTTCGATTTTTTTGATTCTTTGATTTTTTTTTTAAATTTTAATCTTTTTGTTTTTACATCAGGTATACGATGCTTTAAATATCTGATGCGTGATTTTCATTTTGATATTCATGCATCTAGAAATTTAGTTAAAATATGATTTACTTTATGTTTATAAAATTGTCAACTTTTTTTATAAAAAAATAAATTTCTTTTTCGTTTATTTAAAATTTTTAAATTAAATCATTTCGATATATTTTTAATTCAATCATATAAGCGTTGTTGTGTAATGTACCTGCTAGAAAAAGAAAGAAATTTTGTAAAATAAGCTCTTCTTTTTTTTCATCACCGCACTTTTTTTTTTTTAAAAAATCGAACAAAATTATAATTTTTTAATTTTTTTTTATAAATAATATTAGATAAACGAAAACGAATACGTATGCTTTTTTGATCAAATCGAATAAACCACTTTTTTCAAAGATTTTGTCGTCCCAATTTATGTCACTTTTCAATACTTAATAATGGATTAAATTTTTCAATTGCTCACAACCTTTTATTTATTCGATATCAATATCCTCTTCGTGGTAATCGATATTTTCGTCTTCTTAATAATCGATATTTTCTTTTCGGTATATATTTCCTCTTTGGTATATATTTTACTATCATAAAATTTTTCGTTTAAAAGGTCGCTTATAAATCTGTTTAACTTCTGTCGAATACTTTACACCATATTTTGTTCGAGCAGTTTTTCTATTTACTACATGACGAAAATCAAGGATACCTCGCATCCCTTTATATTTCATACCTGGAATATCTTTAACACGCCCCCCCCTAATATAAACATGATGGTGTGGTTGTAAGGTGTGCACTTCACCTGGAATAAAAGCATAAACAATTTTCTTATTAGATAAACGAACTCACATCACAGCACGTAATGCAGAGTTAGGTTTTCTTGGTGTCGTACGAGTTGTTCGCGTTATAGTACCTCGTTTTTGAGGACATCCTTCTAAACCTATTCGTTTATTTTTTTTTTTTCTTTTAATTCTTCGATTCATGGCTAATTGATTAAGTGTTGGCATTATTTAATAAACCCGTCGTTTTCCTAATTTCTTTTGTACAACTTTATTTTTTATACGTATTCCATTACCAGTAAAAGGATTTGGTTTATTTTCATCTTGCAATAAATGTATATAAAGTTGCAAAAATTCATCTGAATAAGCGCCTAATCGTAAAAATTTTTTTTTTCTACTCAAATCAAAATTAAAGCTATTTGGGATTTCAAAACGGGAGTGTTTTAATCGGCCGGTATTAATAAATAATTTATTAAGTTTATTTATACGAAATGCTTTTCCTTTAAACCATAATATACTTTTAAATATACAACAAAGATTTATAAGTTTGGTATTTAAAATTCCTACAATATATTTTATAAATTTTTTAAATTTAAATTTAAAATTTGGACATAAAAAATATGAAAAATAAAATTTTATATATTGATAAGATGTTTTTTTATTGAATAATATTAAATTTTTTCTTCAATTTAATAAAAGCGTCTTAATAATAAAAATACGGATTGTTATATTTGCTCCGACTAAACCTAAAAAATAACCATTTTTATATTCTATATACTTAAAATTAAATAAATTGATATTTAAAAAAAATTTATACATTATAATTATATTATCACGATGATTTTGTAATTCCAATAAATAATCCTAAATTCGAAAGCTCTCGAATTTTAAATCTTGATAATTTAAAAGCACGTAAAACGGCCCGACTTCTACCAGTGACAAAACATGTTGTGCTTGTTTTCATTAAACCATCAAAGTTAATTTCAATCTTTTCATATAAATACGGAAAACAACGATTGTCCTTCCGAACCAAAAATGTTTCATAATATTTTTTTTTAAGATCGGATATCTGGTTAATGTCCGAATTAAAATAAAAACAAAATTCAAGAAATTCTTGATAAAATTTTAATAAGCGTAAGCTTTTGATTTCAAATAAAATCATATTCAAATTATTTAAGTTTTGAATAAAAATTTTATAATACATTTTATTACGTAACAATAATCGCACATATCTTGTTGAAACAAATTTTTTAAAAATTTTTATTCAATTTACTAACTTTATTATAAAATTAGTAAATTTTGTAAAAAAACTAAAAGATAATTGTTCAAATTTAATACGTTTTTGTGTTAAGAATCAACAAATAATAATTTGTTTCGTAATTTTATTTAATTCATAAATTTGACTTTTATTCTTATTTTTAACAAAATATTCCCGATTTATAAAACTTCATTTTAACATTCGTCGTAACATTTTTGGTTATTCAAAAAAAGTTGCTTATTTAAAATTGAAAGACTATATAATTTGATAATTAATTTTCCATATTTATATTCTATTTGAAATAAAAAAGTTAAAAAATTATTGCTCATATTGACTATTAGATATTTTAACCATAATTGAAAACAATTACTGTATTTCCGACCACATCATCAACTATAATTATATCAACCGCGATCATGTCAATCATTTAATAAAGGCATTAAAGTCCTAGTCATGTAATACATTATATAATTTGTTTTCTCGTGAAAAGGCATTCTCGTTATACTTAAAATATTTTGAGATAACGTATTCCGCAATTCTTGTACTAAAGTAACACGCTTGCATTCAATCAGTTTACTTGTAAAGCTAAAATTTACTTCATAGTGTCCAGTCAATGGAAAATTTTTTTTAAATGGATGTTGTAAAAATCCATAATCCGTTAAAATTCTCCGCAAATTTGTATTGCCTAAAAAAAATAAACCAAATAAATCTCAAATTTCTCGTTCTAATCAATCAGCATTTCAATATAAAGATGTACTAGATACAATTTTTGTTAGATTAGTTATTTGAGTTAAAACATTTATTCGTGTTTGATATATTAAACTTAATAAAAAATAAATCACATTAAATTTTATATGTTTCCCTAAAATTTCAACACATGTAATGTCAATTAATTGCATTAATCGTATTGAGCTTACATTTTTTAATATCTTTATAAATGCCAATAATTTATTAGGCATAATTTTTACTACCACTGTACCATTTTTTACATTTATATTTTTTATTATGTTTAAAAATAAATTTATTAAAATAATTAATGAAATCTGCAATCTCCATAAAATTTTATATTCAAAAAAATTTTCTAATTTAAAATTATAACGTTCCAAAAATTTCATTATAAAAAAAAGGTACATAAAATATATACATAATAAGTATAAAATAATATACAATATAAATAAATATAACTCCACAATGCATATTCCGAATATAATATGATATTTTATAAAACATCGTTGAAAATCCTGTTGGACCCAATAATTCGAGTATTATTTTATCAAAATATTTATAAATATAATCATAAGTTACAAATAACAGCCCATTTACAATAAATTTATTATAAAAAATATCAAAAAAAAATTTTTTTGATAATAATATATATATATAATTCGCTCGCTGAAATAAAATTACATTGTTTGGAATGATCGTTAATAAGAGAGCGAAATTTAATATTAAAAACGGGAGTAATTTAAGTCATCAAAAACTTATACCATTTATTCATCCAAAAAATTCTGCATCATATATAATATTATTTTCAGGTAAAATATAGATTGTTGATGCAAAAATATCGGATCCTAATCCAATAAATAAATCCTTGGTAAAATAACCGAAAATTAAACTACCAATTGCAAGAATAAATAACGGAATAGTAAAAAAAATTGATGTTTCAAAACTAAAAAATCGTCTAAACATATTTTTTTCAAAAATAAATGTTAAATATATAATACGAAAAGAATAAATCGCAGTCAAAAAGGCCGTATTTATACCAATAAAATATGAAAATGTCCCTACTAAGGTATATTTTGTTAATGCTATTTCTAATATTATATCTTTAGAATAGAAACCTGTTAAGAAGGGAAAACCGATTAAAGCTAAGGATCCGATTATAAACGTAATATATAAATAAGGAGCATTTAATTTTAAAGATATACCATATCTACGTAAATCTTGTTCATTAGACAACCCATGAATTAATGCACCAGCACTTAAAAATAATAAAGCTTTAAAAAAAGCATGATTTATAAGATGGAAAAAGCTAACATCGTATGCTGACAAACCACAACAAAATATCATATAGCCTAATTGACTACATGTTGAATAAGCAATTATTTTTTTTATATCGTTTTGTACCAAACCTATTAACGCCGAAAAAAAGGATGTAAAAGCCCCAACAAAAACAATTAAATTTAATAAATGTGGTATATGTTCAAAAATTGGTGAACATTTTATTATTAAAAAAACCCCAGCCGTAACCATTGTTGCTGCATGTATTAATGCTGAAACCGGAGTAGGACCTTCCATTGCATCTGGTAACCATGTATGTAAACCCAGTTGTGCTGATTTACCCATGGCTCCAATAAAAATTAAAAATCCTATTAATGCAATTATATTAATATCATAGTTTAAAATAATGATTGTTTCATCAAGAAAAAAAGGAAGTAATGAAAATATTATATCAAAATCTAATGATAAAAATGTCAAAGATATCAAAATTATTCCAATTACCAACGCCATATCCGCAATTCGATTCACTATTAATGCTTTCATGGCAGCTAAGTTTGCATTAATTCGGGTGAATCAAAAATTAATTAATAAATATGAACATAAACCAACTCCTTCTCATCCTAAAAATAATACCAAAAAATTCCCGGAACTAACTAATATTATCATAAAAAAAGTAAATAATGCAATATATGTTGTAAATTTTTTATAATCATCAAAAATCATATAGTTTATACCGTATAATTGGACCATTGACGAAATTAATGTAATAATACTTAACATTATTATTTCATAATAATTTCCGCAAAATAATCAA
>Ga0164242_10005740_pt1 | contig 13773 bp, 13 predicted proteins | sample OricomgcompostMG_FD_108783 | JGI IMG/M metagenome (GOLD analysis project Ga0164242, IMG submission 108783) | Miracle-Growth compost microbial communities from Emeryville, California, USA - Original compost - Miracle growth compost (MG) ...
CCTTCGCCGTGTGTGCGCCAGTGTCGGAGGCTCTTGATGTGGAAGCACGGTTCGGCATTTCGCCACGCCTGCGTCCAGCGCCTGGATGACAACATGCGGCGAGGTCTGCGTCCCGGTTCAGCGGACTCCTCGCCGACACGCCCCCGATCGCGAGCCGGCGTCGACCTCGGCCTGGCGTGCCAGTCTCGACGTACTCACGGACACGACTCCATCCTTCCCAAGAAGTGAAGTCTCCTGACGCCGGGGCGATTCGTACCTCGATTCCACTCGTCGAATCAGGCGGGCGATCCCGGTCGCTTGCCGTCGACGGAAACCAGTCGATGCGAAAAAAGCCACCGCTCTCCGACCGGAACGAGTACGTCCCGGTAGCGGCCCCAGTGGTCGGCCGCATCCACCTGGAAGACCACGAAATAGGCTTGGGTTTCGATGCGTTCAGGGCGAACGGATGTGAAGAGCAGGTTGGCAACGTAGTGCCGCACTATGTGGCGGGTGCCGAGCGGTGGGGCGTCGGCGCGGGCGATCCGTGGCGCGATGTCGGTGAGCGCGGCGACAATCTCGCGTCGACCGTGCGCGGTGAAACCATCTTTGACCTCGAGAATGCCGTCCTCGCTGAAACAGGCCGACAGCCGCTCCAACTGCCCGCGATCACCGGCGTGGTTGTAGCGAGCGTACGTGTCGCGAACGTTTTCCCGCGCGATAAGTTCGTCGAGGGTCAACCGGGTCAGCCTTGCTTGCTGAAGTACTTTGCCGGTCGTTCGACGAACTCGAAGACGACACCGTCGGGCGAGCGCAGAAACGCGATGTACAGGCCCTCGATCTTGGTACCCGGTAGCGGGCACCACACCGGTTCACCCTGCGATTCAATGGATTCCGGCAACAACGATAAAGCCTTCTCGACATTTTCGACCCGAAGTGCGCAGCGGTAGAGACCCTGACGATTGCCACCCCAGGGCACCGGGTTCGGCTTGGTGTCGGGGTGCGCAACGACGGTCAGGCCGAACTGATGCGCGTCCTCGGGAAGCGCGTACCGAGCGACCACGCAGCCCGTTGCCTCGGCGGATCCACCGGGCACCAAGCGCTCCGCGGCCACGGGCCGCCTTACCGGCGCCTCGACCTCCACGAAGCCGATCGCGGTGAGGAAGTCTCCAGTGGCGACCGCATCGATCGCCGCAACCCTGATACCCGCGAACAGCGCTCCCTTCGACGCATCGACATCGGGAGAAGCCTGGCTCAGTTCGACTACCGCACCATCGGGGTCCAGCGCAAGCACCGACTTCGTACCGCTGATCAATCCGTCCACCGGATCACCGACAACCATCCCGGCATCACGCAGCGACCCCGCCGTGCCCTCCAGATCGTCCACGACGAACAGCGTCGAGCGAATGCCCGGGCGAACCGGATCGGTGCTCGGATCGTGCTTCATCGCCGGCGTGTGGTACTCGATGGCCTCCAGCGCACACCCGGAGCGGCCGCCCCTGGCGTCATAGAGAAACGATGTGGCGCAGTACGTTTGGCCGTCGAGGCCGAGGATAGTACCATCCGTGGCGATCTGCGGGTCGGTTCGCATCCGCGCTGATAAGCCCAGGTGCTCGGCATAGAGTTGCTCGGTTGCGTCCAGCGATCCACAGTTGAGGTTGACGTGGAGAAAGCGGCGGGCGAGATCCTCAGATGCCACTACAGCACGACCGAGTTGATCTTGAAGTCGATGATCTGATCCTCGCTGTAACCCAGTTCGGCCAGCAGCGCGTCGGTGTGTTCGCCGTGTCCGGGCGCACCGGTCAACTCCAGCGGAGTTTCGTTGAACTGCACCGGACTCGCGGCGAGCGCGAACTCGTTGTTGTTCGCGTCGGTCGCGCGTGGCAGGTAGCCGTTGACGATCGCCTGCGGGTCGCTGTGCACCTCGTGGGCGGTGCGCATGATGTCCCAAACCCCGTCGAACCCCGCGAATGCCTTCTCCCAATATGCCAGGTCTTCCAATCCGAAAGCCTTGCGCAGTTCGGCGATACACTCTTTGCGGTTCTGGAAACGCAGCGCTGCGTTGCTGTACCGCGGGTCATCGATGAGATCGGACCGCCCGAGCCGGGTGCAGAAATCGGACCAGAACCGGTCGGCCTGCAACAGTACGAAGGCGATGAAGCGGTTGTCGCGCGTCTTGTAGATGCTGGCAACCGGGTTAGGCATGTCCTCGAGCTGGAACTTCGGGATGCCCTGGCCGGTGACGCCGGCACCGACGATATCGGGCCCGAGTTGCCAGATCGCCGCATTGAGCAGTGACACGTCAACGACCGACGGCTCTCCGGTGCGCTCACGTTTGAGCAGTGCACCCGCGATACCCGCGGCGAGGGCCAGTCCACCGTAGGAGTCACCAAACGCAGGCCGCTGAATCGGCGGGTAGGAGCCGTCCCCGGCGCTATAGGCTTCTCCGATTCCGCCCCGAGCCCAGTAGGCGGCCAGATCGAACCCGCCCTGCGAAGCGAGGTCTCCCTTGGTGCCGTAGCCGTGACCGCGAGCATAGATGATCTTCGGGTTTCGGACCCGCACCTGTTCGACGTCGACTCCCATTCGCTGGCGGGAATCCGGCAGCAGGTTGGTGACAAACACGTCCGCGGTTTCGATCAACTTCATCAGCAGCTCGAGCCCCTCGGCGCTGGAGGTGTCCAAACCGATGCTGCGCTTGCCCCGGTTCGGCTGTTCGATGAAGTGGTTTACTCCCCCCGCGCCCGTGACGACGCCGGAACTGATCAGGCCGCGTTGCGGATCGCCGGTCTCGGGATGCTCGACTTTGATGACGTCGGCGCCCCAATCAGCCAGCACCGCACCTGCCGCCGGAACGAATGTCCATGCGGCCAGTTCAACAACGCGGATCCCACTAAGAATGTTGCTCATGTGTTCCTTCAGTCCGAGTAGGCGATGGTTTTGGTCTCGGTGTAGGTTTCGAAACCCTCGAGGCCGTTCTGCCGGCCCACGCCGGACATCTTGTAGCCGCCGAACGGGGCGTCTGCCCCGTAATACATGCCGCTGTTGATCATCACCGCGCCGGTGCGCAGCCGTCTCGCCACTGCCATCGCCCGGTCATTGGACCCATGCACGGCGCCGGCCAACCCGTAGGTGGTGGCATTGGCCAGCTCCACGGCCTCATCGTCGCCGTCGTATGGCGTGATGGTGATGACCGGGCCGAAGATCTCCTCCTGGAAGATCCGCATGTCGGGGGTGACGTCGGCGAACACTGTCGGCGCGACGAAGTAGCCCCGGTCCAGTCCCTTCGGTGCGGCGCCCCCGGTGGTGAGCCGCGCACCCTCGCTCTTGCCGATCTCGATGTACTCCATCACGCGGCCACGCTGTTTGGCTGACACCAGCGGACCGCAGAAGTTCACGGGATCGGCGGGGTCCCCGCAGCCGACGGCGCCGAAGGTGGCGGTGGCAACCTCGACGGCCTGCTCGTAGTGCGAACGTGGCACCAGCACCCGGGTGGCGAGGGCACAGCCCTGGCCGGAATGGATCAGCGCCCCCATGCAGCCGGGCAGCGCGACCGACATATCGGCATCGTCGAGCACGATGTATGCCGATTTTCCGCCGAGTTCGAGCAGCGTTCGTTTCATGGTCTTGGCCGACTTCTCGCGGATCAACTCACCGACCATGGTCGAACCGGTGAACGACACCATGTCGACCCGCGGGTCCGCGAGCAGCCGACTCGACACCTCCAGGTCTGTGGCCGGCACGATATTGACTACCCCGGCGGGAATGTCAGTCTCCTGGGCGATCAATCGGCCCCAACGCAACGCGCCCCACGGCGTCTCCATCGCGGGCTTGAGCACCACGGTGTTCCCGGTGGCCAGGATCTGCGACAGCTTGTTGCTGATGATCTCGAACGGAAAGTTCCAGGGCGTGATCGCCGCGATGACGCCGACCGGTTCCTTCACCACGACGCGGTTGTAGGGAATACCCAGTTTGGCATCCTGCGGCAACGGCCGCTCCCATTGGAACTCGGAGATAAACTCGGCCGGCCAGCGGATGGCGTCGGCGGCCGGCCAGTCCAGCTGGGCGATGTAGGTCGACGATAGCGGGGCGCCGGCCTCGGCTACCAGTTCCGCGCGGAAGTTCTCCTTATCCTTCTGGACCGCCTCATGAAGCTGGCGCAAGCAGTGCTGGCGGAAGTCCCGGTTGGTCGCCCAGTCCGTGGTATCGAACGCTCGCCGCGCCGCGGCGATCGCCTTCTCCATATCTTCGCCACTCGCATCCGTGGCAACGCCGAGTATCTCTTCAGTCGCCGGATTGACGTTGTCAACGGTGGCACCCGACGTAGATTCGCGTAGCTCGCCGTCGATGTAGAGCCGGGACTCCGGGTTGAACTGGACGGCTGGCGCGGCGACCGGTACAGCGGTCATTTGATGCTCCCTCTCGCAGAAGTGTCAGCGTGGGTTATCGTACCCCTTATAGATAATTGTTTAGCTGATTCGATCCAACCCGGACGAATCGCCCGACACGACGAAGGGGGTGCGGATGTCCGCCCCTACAGGCGACAGCGCCCTGCGCACCAGTCGCGATTACGTGTCGCAGGTCGCGCTGTATCGCCAGGATTTCCGGCACTATCTGCGCAACCTGGACTGGGCCGACGATTGGCGTTCCGCGGCCTTCACCACTGCGGAGGACGGCCTGGCCCACGACGCGGGGGTGCTGGCACGGCTGTATGAGGCCGGCTGGAACCGCTATGGCTGGCCGGAGAGCGCCGGCGGCCTGGGCGGTGACGAGATTCACCGGGCCGTCTACTACGAGGAACTGGGCTATGCGATGCTGCCGGTGCCGGCTCAGCACTGGACGTTGGAGACGCTCGGCCCGGCCCTGCTGAAGTTCGCGCCGGACCTGGCGGCCGAGCATGTGCCGGGTTACCTCAGCGGCGCCGAATGGTGGGGCCAGAGCTTCTCAGAGCCGGAGTCCGGCAGCGACCTCGCCACACTGCGTACCCGCGCCGTCGAGGACGGCGACAATGCCTTCATCGTCAACGGCCAAAAAATCTGGACCAGCCAAGGCCCCACGGCGACCCGGCTACTGGCGCTGGTGCGGACCGGCGCGCCGGAGACCCGGCACCGTGGACTGACAATGATGATGGTCGACGCTGACGCGCCCGGTGTCACGATCCGCCCCATCGCGTTGGCCAGCGGTCGGCGCGAACTCGCCGAGGTGTTCTTCGACGACGTCCGGGTACCACGCGAGCGCCTGATCGGCGACGTGGGCGAAGGTTGGGCCGTCGCGATGCACTTGATGCAGTACGAGCGCGGTATGTACGGCTACGCGGTGCTGACGAAGGTATTCACCGAATTGAGCCGGTTGCGCGAGGAGATGGTCATCCACGGCGCCACGTCGGAGCAGCGGGAAAAGTTCGCCCGCGTCTACGTCGACGTGGTGTCAGCCCAGGCACGCACCGCTACGACAGTACGCAGGCTCGCCCGGGGCGAGTCCGTGGGCGCCGACAGCAGCATCGACAAGCTGCTGTTCGGCCGCGCCGAAAAGGAAGTCAACGACTTGATCCTCGACATACAGCGCGACCAGATAATCGCCGGGAAGGGCAGCGCAAAACTGGACACGCTGCGCGCGGAGTGGTGGTATTCACGCGCCGCCACGATCATGGGCGGTACGGCTGAGGTGCAACGCGGCATTATCGCCGATCATCTGCTCGGACTGCCGAAGGAGAGGCGGGGCCAATGACCGACGAATCATGGCCGATGGTCGAGGACGCGGTGTTCCGGCTGTTCAACGAGGTGGCCGCCAAGAATTCCGGTGAGCACGTCGCGGTCGGCCCGCAACTGGCCGAGCTCGGTTGGTCAGACATCGAGGTCGAATATCCGATCGAGGCATGCGAGCTGCTGTTCCGCGCCCAAGGCAGATCGCTGGCCAACACCGACTGCCTGGATCGGGTGATGTTGGCCGAACTGGCGGCGCTGCTCGACGAGCCGGTTGACGGCATTGTGCTGCCGGACCTCGTAGCGGGTTATTCACCGGGTTCCGACGGCGACCGGGTGGCCGGGATCGTGTTGGGTCCGCTGCAGGGACGCCTGGTCGTCCCGGTGTGCGGCGCGATGGGAACGGTTTCGGTCGGTGTCGTCGATGCCGGACAACTGACCGGTCAGCGGCTGGACACCTTCGACCCGTCCGTGTACTGGACACAGGTGAGTGGGCCGCTGGACGCCGTACTGGTCGAGGCGTCGACTGAGTGGAATCGTGCGATCGCCGCCGCACACCGGGCGCTGGCCACCGAGTTGGTGGCACTGGCAGCCGAGGCGCTGCGGATCGCGGTCGAGCATGTGAAGGTCCGCGTCCAGTTCGGAGTCCAGATCGGATCCTTCCAGTCGCCGAGACATGCCCTGGCCGACGCGTCCGCTGTTCTGGAGGGGGCACGCGCGCTGCTTGGCGAGTCCTGGCGCTACGGCGGCAGACTGTCGGCGCAAACCGCCAAAGTGGCGGCCGGGCGGGCACACCGCGCAGTCAGCGATGCCGCCCTTCAGGTGTGTGGGGCGATCGGCCTGACCGCCGAGCACGACTTGCACCGCTACGTCGAGCGAGGATTTCAGGTCGACTCACTGTGTGGCTCCGCCGACCAGCTAGAAGCGCTACTGGCTGGGCGCTTGTTTGATATTTACGCCCCGGGACGTGCGCTACCGGCGATCGTGACATGGGCCGAGGACTAAGGACAGTACATGCGCCGCAACATATTCGACGAGGTTCATGATGACTTCCGTGCTACCGCACGGGCGTTCTTCGAACGCGACTGCGCCCCTCACACCGAAAAGTGGGAGCGCGACGGCAAAGTGAGCCGGGAGGCGTGGCTCTCCGCGGGCGAGCACGGGCTGATCGGTTGGGCGCTACCCGAGCGCTACGGCGGCCTGGGCGTCACTGATTTCCGTTTCAACCAGATCGTGTCTGAGGAGATGTTCGGCACCGGCTCGGTCGGCATCGGCCTGGGCGTCCAAAACGACATCCTGGTGCCCTATCTCAACGATCTGACTACTGAGGAACAGAAGGAGCGCTGGCTGCCGAAATTCATCACCGGTGAGTACATCGGATCGATCGCGATGTCCGAGCCGGCCGCGGGCTCGGATCTGGCGGGTATCAAGACCACGGCCCGCGATGACGGCGACGCGTGGATCGTCAACGGCCAGAAGACGTTCATCAGCAACGGCCTGCTATCCAAACTGGTGCTGACCGCCGTCAAGACCGATCCGTCGGCCCGGCACAAGGGCATCAGCCTGCTGATGGTCGAGGACGGCATGGAAGGCTTCACCCGCGGCCGCAAGCTCGATAAGATCGGGCAGTATTCCGCCGACACCGCGGAGCTGTATTTCGACAATGTGCGGGTACCGAAAGAGAACCTGGTCGGCGAGCTCAATCGTGGTTTTTACCACCTAGTTTCGCATCTGCCCAGCGAGCGGGTGGGTATCGCGTGCTATGCGCTACCAGCCGCACGACGTGCCCTGGAGCTGACCAAGGCCTACGCGCTGGAGCGAACCGCCTTTGGCCAGCCGATCGGCAAGTTTCAGGTGAACCGGCATTTCCTCGCCGAGATGCAGACCAAGCTCGATGCCGCCCAGACCTACTTGGACCAGTGCATTCTGGCGCTCAACGACGGCGAGCTCTCCGACCAGGATGCCGCCGGACTTAAATGGTGGACCTCGGAGATTCAGTGGGAGATCATGGACCGCTGCCTGCAGATCTACGGCGGCTACGGCTACATCAACGAATACGAGGTGGCCCGACTCTGGCGGGATTCTCGGGTACAGCGGCTATACGGCGGCACCACCGAGATCATGAAGGATCTGATGGGCCGGTCGATGGGGTATTAGGCATGAGGTTGCTCACGTGCCCCCGCGAAAACCCGGTCGACCGCAAGAAGTCCGCTAACCTTCCAAATAGTTAATCAATATGAGGTACTTACCGACGGAGGATCGACATGGAGGTCACCAGTCTTCGGGAGCCGAAGATGGCCGATCGGGTGGCCACTGTGTTACGTCGGATGTTCATTCGCGGCGAGATCACCGAAGGCACCATACTGCCACCGGAATCAGAGCTCATGCAAAGGTTCGGGGTTTCCCGGCCGACACTGCGCGAGGCATTCCGGGTGCTGGAATCGGAGTCCCTGATCGAGGTGCAGCGCGGTGTACGCGGCGGTGCTCGGGTAACCCGGCCGCGTCGCGAGACACTCGCCCGCTACGCCGGCCTGATCCTCGAGTACGAGGGCGTGACGCTGAAGGACGTTTACCATGCCCGCGTCAATCTGGAAACACCGATGGTGGTGCAGATCGCGAAAGATCGCAATCCGGCCGTGATCGCCGAACTTGAGGAGATCGTCGAACGCGAGTCACAGCTGAAGCCGGGCAGCGACGCCGTCGACCAGTTGACCGACTTCCATGCTGCTATCGCGCGTCTGTCGGGCAGCAAAACCCTGCAGATCGTCAGCGACATGCTGCATCACATCATCGAGAAGGCGAACCGCTCGCTGCAGCCGACCAAGGGAGCACGTGCCGAGCAGGCGGTGCGCCGCTCGGCGAAGACCCACCGGATGGTCCTAGATTTGATCAAGGCGGGTGACAGCGAAAAAGCCGGCGAGCTGTGGTGCAAGCATCTACAGAAGGCGGAGGAGTTCGTCCTGACCGGATCCGAATTGTCGACCGTTGTCGATCTTCTCGAATGATCGGTCCGGACCAACGAGCAGCCGCGCACGACACCGAGACGCCCGACACCGTCCAGGTCCGGTTTGGGATCGAATTTCACGACAAGAACCCGGCCGATGGGACTGCCGTGATGTCCATGCCAATGTCGGGGTTGCGCAATCCTTTCACCGATGCGCCGAGCATCGGCCCACTGGCGATTTTGGTCGACGCGGCTGGCGGCATGGTCAATCACTATCGCCGGCGCGCAGATCAGTGGACCGTGTCGAGCGAGCTGACGGTGGAGCTGAGCGTCGGCAACATTGATGTCCCTGGCGAACTGGTGGCCAGCGCCCGCCCAGTGGGTCCCGTCAGCGCCACGTCGCTGTCGATTTGCACCCTCGCGCGCGGAGGCACGGTCATCGGATACGCAACGGTGCGCTCCTTCTACGTTCCCGCGGGCGGTTTCATCGGCGAGCGGTCACCGGACCCATTAGTACGCACCCCCCAGACGACACTCACAGACCTGATGGCGGTCCGACCCCGGCCCGTCGACGAGGATCTCCGCGTGCTGGAGCAGCGCCCAGACCCCACCCTCTACAACGACATCGGCATCGTGCACGGCGGTGTGGCGGCAGCCGGGTTGGAGTTGTCCGCTTCGGCGGCCATCAATCAGCAGCGCAGCAACGGCTTGCTACAGACGGCATCGCTTCGAGTGAACTTCCTGCGCCCGTTCATTGCCGGCCGGAATTCCCGTTACATCGGCACCCCGATGCGGATCGGCCACCGGACCGCGGTTGGCGACGCGCAGGCCGTCGGCGACGACGGGAAGGTGGCGGTCACCGCCCGGGTCACCGCCTACCGCTGAATCGAGATTCCCAGTGTCCCCCTCCGCAAAAGTACCGACCTGTTTCTTCGTTGCTGACGACGACGTCTATCACCCCACCCGGCTAGCGCGGGGGCCGTGGGGCCCACATCTGAGCGGCAACTACGTTGGCGGATTGCTCGGTCGCGCGGTCGAGCGGCAGGTCAGCGATCCCGATCTGCAGCCTGTCAGGTTGACGGTGGACCTGCTCCGGCCGGTGGCGCCTCAACCTCTGCGAGTCGATGCCTACGGGGTCCGTCAGGGACGTCGCATTCAGCTCGTCGACGCGGTCATGCGCCAGGAGGACACCATGGTGGCGCGCGCCAGCGCGCTGTTTCTGCGCCGCAGCGAGCACCCGACAGCTACGGCGTGGACGTTACCGATCACTATGCCCGACATACCACCCGAGCCCGACGTGATCCCCGACGAGCTTCCTATGCTCCTTCAGTCCTACGGCCGCGACCCGGTGCACGGCAGTCCCGGTGTGGGAGTGGACCAATGGCGACACGACGGCCAAAAGTTCGTCTGGATGCGGGAAACCAAGTTTCTCGTCGACGACGAGCCGCTCAGTCCGTTCACGCGCGCGGCGATGGCGGCCGATGTCACCAGCTCGCTGACCCACTGGAGCACGGCAGGGCTGCAATTCGTCAACGCTGACTACACGCTCACCCTCAGCCGACTGCCGAGGGGCGTGCACCTCGGCCTCGCGTCGGTCACGCACTATAGCCAGTCGGGGGTCGCCACCGGCGTCGCCACAATTTTCGACCGTGAGGGCCCCATCGGTAGTGGGATGGCGACCGCACTGGCCAACTCTGGATTCACGCCGCCACCCTCGATCATGCCCGGGTAACGTCGCTACTTCTTCGAGCGAGCTCGGAACGCAGCAACTCGCTCTTTGAATTCCGGCGTCGTGAACGAGGTGTACTCCTCGGCGAGCGCGTACTCGAGTACGCCGAGAGCAGCGCGTGACAGGTGCATGTTCAGCGCGACCTTGCTGGACCGCAAGGCCTGGGACGGCAACGCGGCCAGCCTCTCGCCCAGCGCCAGCGCCTCGTCGAGGACGGTGTCGTCGCTGGCCACCTTCGTGACCAGATTCAGCTTCTCGGCGATCGTCGGAGTGATCTTGTCGCCCAGCAGCACGTACTCCTTGGCTTTCATCATTCCGATCAGCAGGGGCAGCATCGCCGCGCCGCCATCTCCGGCGACCAGGCCGACCGCGACGTGCGGGTCAGCCAGGTAGCTGCTCTCCCCCATTACCAGAAAGTCACTCAGCAGCGCGATGGAGCAACCCAGCCCGACAGCCGGACCGTTGACCGCCGACACCAGCGGCTTAGGAAAGTTGATTACCTCAAGGAACACAGTGCGCGCCTCAGCGATCTGAAACTGGCGAGCCACCGGATCATCGATCAGACGGCCGAACATCACCATGTCGCCGCCGGCCGAGAACGCCTTGCCGACACCGGTCGTCACCACAGCACGCACGTCATCGTCGGCGGTCAGCACCCGCCAGATGGTGGCAAACGCATGGTGGACCTCTTCGTTGACCGCGTTGAACGCCTCGGGTCGGTTAATGCTCACCACGTGGACTTGCCCACGCTTCTCCACCAGCAGCCATGGAGCGAATTCTTCATAGCCGGGCAACGTGCTGACTTCTGGGGTGGTCATGGCGCTCCTGTCAGTTCTTCTCGGTGGAGAGGATGGTGATCGCCGAGACCGCGGTCGGACCACCGATATTGTGTGCCAAGGCGACTCGTGCGCCGTCAACCTGATTTTCGGCCTCGCCTCGCAGTTGGTTGAACAGTTCATAGCACTGCGCCACCCCGGTAGCCCCCGGCGGGTGGCCCTTGGCCTTCAACCCGCCGCTCGGGTTGATCGGGATCGAGCCGCCAACATAATGCTCGCGCCCCTCGACCAGTTTGTAGGCCTCGAAGCGGTCGGCGAAACCGAGATCCTCGTAGCTGATCAACTCGACACCGGTAAAGCAGTCGTGTACCTCGGCGACGTCGACGTCTCCCGGCGTCAGCCCGGCCATCTTCATCGCCGCCTTGGCAGCCCGCACCGTCGGCGGGAAGGTCGTCATATCGCTCTTGTGCTGGTGCATGACCCGGTCCATACCGATCCCCACGCCACGCACCCACACCGGCCGATCGGTGTAGCGGTCGACGACATCCTCGGCGGCCAGGATGACCGCGGCCGCGCCGTCGCTCTGCGGTGTGCAGTCATAAAGCCCGAAGGGGTCAACGATCATCGGCGCGGCCAGCGCTTGTTCGACGGTAATCTCATAGCGCAGTTGCGCTTTCGGATTCTTCAGCGCGTGGAAATGGTTCTTGACCGCGATCATTGCCATGTGTTCCTTGGTCGCCGGCGACTCGTGCAGATAGCGGATGACGTGCAGGGCGAAGTTTGCCGGCGCGACCAGGCCCAGCGGATAATCCCACGCGTTGTCGCGGGTCATCGCGGCCCATTCCCAAAATGTCGTGTTGGTTGCGGTCTCACGCACCTTGTCGGCGCCAACGACCAACACTACGTCGTAGAGACCGGAGGCGATCGCCAGTGTGCCGTTACGAATGGCGTCATTGCCGGTGGCACAAGCGTTTTCGACACGGGTGACCGGAATCTCAGTGAGATCGAGGGTGTCGGCCAGGATTCCGGACGGGAAGCCATCTGTGGTGGACAGCTCACCGAACCAGGCAGCCTCGATCTCCGACTTGTCAATGCCTTTGTCGACGTGCCCGACGGCTTCGGAGTATGCCATCGGCACCAGATCTTTAATACCAAGCTCGAAATGCTCAGCGAACGGGGTCATCCCGGCGCCGACGATCGCCACGTTCCTCATGATTGCTCTCCTTGGGGGGTGCGGCCCGGCCAGAAGGCATAGCCGTAATCGGGAATGCCGGACCGGTTGGCGATCTTGCGTAGCACCACCGAGCCGGGCTGCCCGATCGTCGTCTCACCGGCTGGTACACCAGTGACTTTGAGCAACACTCGCACTGGGCTGTCCTCAAGCTGGACGAGGGCCAGCGAGTAGGGGCTGGGCAGGTCGGGCACTGGAATGCGGACCGTCGTGTGGGTGTAGACGGTGCCGGTGCGGGGCAGCGGCGCGAACCGGTAGTCTCGCGCCAGCGCGCCGGCGTCATCGACGCGGAGCCGCGGCGGGAACTGCGGCGCGGTGTCGATGCCAGGACGCTCGTCGAACACCGCTGCCTCCCAACGCAGTTTCGGTTCAAATGCGCGGGCGTATGCAGCCAGCGAGATCGGGATGCCGACGCCTTCGGTGACGCGCGCGTTGGGCAATTCCCGCGTCGGCGCCTCGTCGCGGAGAATCCGCGGCGTACGTTCGGTGAATGTCAGTTCGGCCACGTTGATCGTGGCTTGCTCGATGGCGAGCACCAGACCGGCATTGCCTTTCTCGATCGCATCGGCCAGCAGCCTGATCACCGCGGCGCCCGACACACTCGCGTCCTCGACCGCGGTGGATGCGTCGAAGTCGCGGCCCAATTGGGTGGCCTTGATTCCGCTGACGGCGGCCACCGTGGATTTGCCGGTCAGGCCCAGCCGCGCCAGGGTCGCACGCACCCCGACCTCTCGCTGCAGGCGGGGGTCGACGTAGGCGTGCCGTGTTCCGTCGTCGGCACGCGCCAGCAGGGGCAGGCTGCGGGTCTGCCGAGCCGCCGGAGTCAATGTCGCGCCCGAATCGCCGGTCAGTAACGCGGCCGCACCGGCGGCGGCGTCGTTGTCGTCGGCGGCGATCAGCAGCGTGCCCGGTTCGGCTCTGGTCGCTTGGTCGAGCACAGCGGGCGCACCGCCGAGGACCTCGGTCACCGCGATGTCCGCGGCCAACGACAAGCCGGCCAGCAGTACCGCACCGTTGCCGCCCTCCAACAACGGGAAGTTGCGCGACACCATAACCACCCGTTGCGCCGTGGCGCTGGGATCGGCGGCCCGCCCGGCCGCAACCGCCATGGTCAGTGCGTCCTCGTCGGGCCCTTTGATCCTGCGGGAACCGTTGGTCCACGGCGGCAGGTAGCTGCCTATCGAGATGACGTGACTCATACCTGCCTCGTTTCAGGACCCGGCAACCAAGCCAGGAAAGACTAATACGATATATAGTTATACCATTAGGTGAACCGGGTCGGTCCAGCTGTCCGCCCTGGAGGTGCTGTCCGATCAACTCTGGATCGGGTCTGCTGCATGAATTTAGGTGACATCTGAGTTGGCTTGCCCTCTGGGGTGGGCTGGAAGGATGTCCTTGTGCCCAGGCCTTATCCG
>Ga0164242_10005741_pt1 | contig 13772 bp, 16 predicted proteins | sample OricomgcompostMG_FD_108783 | JGI IMG/M metagenome (GOLD analysis project Ga0164242, IMG submission 108783) | Miracle-Growth compost microbial communities from Emeryville, California, USA - Original compost - Miracle growth compost (MG) ...
CAGTGGGCGCCGCAGGACCAGCAGCCCGGCCGCTACCAGCAGGCGCCCTGGGAGCAGCAGTCCCCGCGCCACGGCTAGCCAGTCGCCGACGCCCCTTCCCCGGCGACGTACGAACCTCAAAGGTTGAGCGAGCGGGGCCCGACACGCCGATCGGCGCCCCACGGGCTCAAACCTTGAGCTTCGGTGTACCCCGGTCGCGCGGGCCACGGACCGATTCCGCCCCGGAGCCGCGGGTACCGCGGAGGAATCATCGGCTCCGAGATTGCGGATCAGCTGTGCATCGTCGACCTGGATCACCGACCCGTTAGGCTCAGCCGCAACGATCATCGTCGTCTTGGCGTCGGCACCACGGCGCAGGAGGAGAGGCTGGCATGACGAGCACCGATACGGGGCAGACCCCGAAGGCGCCCGGCGTCGGGGACATCCTCAAGGACATCCAGGCCGAGGTCTCGAACCTGATCCGGGGCGAGGTCGAGCTGGCCAAGCAGGAATTGGTGCCGTCGGCGCGCAAGGGTGGCATCGGCGCGGGCCTGTTCGTCGGCGCCCTGTTCTTCCTCCTGAATGCGCTGATCCTGATGTTCATCGCCGGTTCGCTGGCCATCTGGAAATGGCTGGACCTGCCGATCGCGCTCGGCTTCGTGATCATGGGCGGGGTGCTGATCGTGGTCGCCGTGATCTTCGCCCTGATCGGCCTGGTGCTGTTCAAGCGGGTCAAGGGTCCCGAGCAGACGATCGCCCAGGGCCAGCAGACGGCCGAGGCGGTCAAGGCCGCCATCGCCCGCGGCAATGCCGCAGCCACCGCCAAGAAGATCGAAGCCACAAGTATCGAGGGCACAGATCGCGAGGGCACCACCCGTCAGATCCCGGGCCCGGTCGCCCACAGCTAACCGCACCCCCGACGCGCCGAGACCGGCGTTGATGCCGGAGGCGAATCCGCCGCAGGACGGATGCCCCGGCCGACGAGGATCGTTACCGTGTCCTGGTGAGTGCCTCTGGACTGACCGGTGTCGGCACCCAGTGGTCCACCCTGGACCAGATCCTGCCGAGCACCGACCCGCCGTATCCCGGCTGGCACCGGCCCGCTCCGGGACCGGACGGCCGACGCGCCGATCTGATCGGTGCGATCGCGCTGGCCGTCGGCGCGGTGACCACGATGCAGCTCTATCCGTGGGCGGGGCTGCTGCAACCGACGAAGGCACCACAGTGGCTGGAGTTGCTGTGGTCGATCGCCGTCACCCTGCCACTGGCCTGGCGTCGCCGCTATCCGATCATCATCGCGCTGCTGGTCTCGGCGCTCTACATGGCCGGCGGGATCGCCTTCGGCGTCTCGCTGTTCTTTCCGATGATCGCGCTGTTCGTCGCCTTCTACACCGTCGGCGCCTGGGAACCGGATCGGCAGCGCGCCCGCTGGACCCGGCTGGTGATCACCGCCGCGATGTTCATCTGGATCATGATCTCGATCTTCGTGTACGCGACCGGCGACCGGTCCGACGAGCCGGCCGCGACCGGGCCGTTCTCCCCGCTGGTCTCGATGGCCCTGATCCAGCTCCTCACCAACGCGACCTTCTTCATCGGTTCCTACTACCTCGGCAACCGCGGCTACGCCGGCGCCATCGGCCAGGACGAGCTCGAACGCCGTACGGCCGAGCTTGCCCGGGAGCGCGAGCGGTCAACGGCCCAGGCGCTGGCACTGGAGCGGATGTGGATCGCCCGCGAACTGCATGACGTGGTCGCCCACCACGTCTCGGTGATGGGTGTCCAGGCCAGCGCGGCGCGGGTCGCCTTCGACCACAATCCGCAGGCCGCCCGTGACGCTCTGGGCCACGTCGAATCGTCCGCCCGAACGGCGATCGAGGAGCTGCACGGCATGTTGAGCACCCTGCGAGAGGCGGATCCGGAGGCGCGCGACGACGGCCGGCATCCCGATCGTGAGATCGAGACCGCGACCACGGTGGGCGTACGCCGATTGCCTGCCCTGGTTGAAGAATCCGAGGCCGCCGGCCTGCCGACCCGACTCGAGATCATCGGCACGCCCGGCCCCCTGCCGGCAGTGCTCGATGTCAACCTCTTCCGGATCGCGCAGGAGGCCTTGACCAACGTCCGCAAACACGCGGGTCCCCGTGCTACGGCCGATGTCCGGCTTCGCTACTACCCGGACGAGGTGGAGATCGAGATCACCAACAGCGGAGCGACCCCGACCCGACGGCCGGGCCGGCCGGGCCCCGGCCTCGGCCTCGGCCAGCTCGGGATGCGTGAACGCGTGGCAGCATCCGGTGGCACCATCGAGCTGGGCGCCCTGGCCAGGGGCGGCTACCTGGTCCGGGCCCGGATGCCGCGTTCGCCGATGACCGGCGGAGGTGCTTCATGATCAACGATCATGGCCCGATCCGGGTACTGCTGGTCGATGATCACGAACTGGTCCGCTACGGGTTCCGGGTGATCCTGGATCTGGCCGAGGGCATCGAGGTGGTCGGTGAGGCCGGCAACGGTGAGGAAGCCGTCCAGCGGGCCAGGGAGCTGGCACCGGACGTGATCTGCATGGACGTCCAGATGCCGGTCAAGGACGGCCTCGCCGCGACCCGTGAGCTGGTCGCCGATGCGGCGGTGGAAGCGGCGGTGTTGATCTTGACCACCTTCGACCGGGACGACTATCTGTTCCAGGCGCTTGCTGCCGGCGCCTGCGGGTTTCTGCTGAAGAACGCCACCCCGGAGAATCTGGTCGAAGCCGTACGGGTGATCGCCGCCGGGGAAGCGCTGCTGTCGCCGGCCGTCACCCGCCGGGTGATCTCCGGCTTCGTCCCGCCGCAGCAACCACGCCCCTCGTCCGCCTCATCCGACCAGCGACCGGTCCCGACCCCGGCACTGACCGAACGGGAGGCGGAGGTGCTGCAGCTGGTCGCCCAGGGGATGTCCAATGCCGAGATCGCGGCCGCCCTGGTGGTCGGAGAGGCGACGGTCAAGACCCATGTCTCCAATGTGCTGGCCAAACTGCAGCTCCGGGACCGGATCCAGGCCGTGATCTACGCCTACGAGCACCGGCTCGTGACACCCGGCACCTGACCTCCACCTGCGGACGGATACGCAATTCCCACCCGACGGCGGATGCGCCGCCGGGCACAAGTTCCTAGCCTGATGCTGTGCTGGAGATAACCAAGATCAACAGATCGTTCGGCGCGCGTCAGGTGCTCACCGATGTCAGCTTCGACGTGCCGGGCGGCCGGATCACCGGCTTCGTCGGCCGGAACGGCGCCGGCAAGACGACCACGATGCGGATCGTGCTGGGTGTGTTGACCGCCGACAGCGGCGAGGTCCGGCTGAACGGGGCGCTGCTGACTCCGGCCGACCGTCGCCGGTTCGGCTACATGCCCGAGGAGCGGGGGCTTTATCCCAAGATGCCGGTCGCCGAGCAGCTCGTCTACCTCGCCCGCCTGCACGGTCTCAGCCAGCGCGCGGCCCGCCACAACACCACCGATCTGCTGGCCAAGCTCGAGCTCTCCGACCGGGCCGGCGACAAGGTGGAGACCCTGTCGCTGGGCAACCAGCAACGGGCTCAGATCGCCGCGGCCCTGGTGCACGATCCGCAGGCCCTGATCCTGGACGAGCCCTTCTCCGGACTGGATCCGCTCGCCGTCGACGTGGTGCTCTCGGTGCTTCGCGAACGGGCCGCCGCCGGTGTACCGGTGCTGTTCTCCTCACATCAGTTGGACATCGTCGAGCAACTCTGCGACGACCTGGTGATCATCGCCGACGGAACGATCCGCGCCGCCGGGCCCCGGGACGAGTTGCGGGACCGCTATGCCGGCACCACCTACCAGGCGACATTCGGGACCGATGCGGGCTGGCTGCGTGACCAGCCGGGGATCACCGTCACCGACTTCGACGGGCCCAACGTGATCTTCGACGCCGGATCGCCGGAGGCGGCCCAGTCCGTGCTGGCCGCCGCCGTCGCCCGTGGACCGGTGCTCAGCTTCTCCCCCCGTCGGCCGCGCCTGGCCGAGATCTTCAAGGAGGTCATCCAGTGACGACCACTCCGGCGGCGACGTCGAGCCTCACCGCACCTGCGGCCACACCAGGCCTGAGCTTCGGCCAGGCCGTCCGGCTGATCGCCGAACGCGAGATCGTGACCCGGCTGCGCAGCCGCGCCTTCCAGGTGTCCACCGGGATCATGTTGCTCGCCGCGCTGGCCGGTGTGATCGCCGGCGGCGCGCTCGGCGGCCGGGCGTCCACGACGACGGTAGCGATGGTCGGCGACGTCGCGGCCGTGCAGCAGGCCTCCGGTCTGGCGGTCCGCCACGTCGACTCACTCGCCGAGGCGACCACCCTGGTCCGGGCCGGGACCGTCGATGCGGCCGTCGTCGCCGATCGGTCGAGCCCGGCCGGGATCAGGATCATCGCCGACGAGTCGTCTCCCGATGCGCTGGTTGCTGCCCTCAGCGTCAAGCCGGACGTGTCGCTGCTCGATCCGCCGAGGATCCCGTCCGGACTGCGGTACGCCGCCGCCTTCGGTTTCGCGCTGATCTTCCTGATGTCGTCGGCGACCTTCGGCGGCACCATCGCCCAGAGTGTGGTCGAGGAGAAACAGACCCGGATCGTGGAGATCCTGATCTCGGCCATCAGCACCAGGACGCTGCTCACCGGCAAGATCCTCGGCAACAGCCTGCTCGCCTTCGCCCAGGTGGTGGTCACCGGCGCCTTCGCGGTGATCGGACTGTCGGTCACCGGGGAATCGGCGACACTGTCCCTGCTGGGCGCGCCGATCGCCTGGTTCGTGATCTTCTTCGTGATCGGCTTCGTCCTGCTGGCGTCGATGTTCGCCGCCGCGGCGTCGCTGGTGTCGCGGCAGGAGGACATCCAGGCGACGGTCACGCCGGTCACCATGCTGGTGATGATCCCGTACTTCCTGGTGATCTTCTTCCACGACAACAGCCTGGTGCTGACGATCATGTCGTACGTGCCGTTTTCGGCCGCCGTCGGCATGCCGCTGCGGATCTTCCTCGCCGAGGCCTCCTGGTGGGAACCCCTGCTGTCGTTGCTGATCCTGATTGCCGGGACGATCGGGGTGATCATCGTCGCCGCCAAGATCTACGGCAACGCGCTGTTGCGCACCGGTGCCAAGATCTCGGTCCGCGAGGCGTTGCGCAGCAGCGGCGTCGACTGACTCTTCGACCAGCTCAGAGGTCGGGACGACTGGCTCAGGGATCGGGACGGCTGGCTCAGGGGTCGGCGCGGGCCTACTACCTAGGCGAGCCGACTACCTAGGCGAGCGGCCAGGCCTCAGGGTCGAGGTCGTCACGGACGCCGAGCCGGTCGATCAACTCCAGCGCCTCGGCCGCCAGATTCTGCTGGGCCACGGAGTTGATCTTGCGTCCGGCGTGGGTGCGGAAGAGCGTCCGGCCACCGAGCGAGAGCAGCACCTGCAGCCGGCCGGCCGCGAACTCCTCGTCGCTCAGCCGCGGGTATTCGGCACGGACCGCCTCGACATAGCGCCGGTACTCCTCGGCCGGGGACGCGAGGATCGCCAGGTCGGCGTCGCACAGCAGCTCGCCGTTGATGTCCGATCCCGAGGTGCGGTGCTGCTCGGTCAGCCGGACGAGCCGGGCGACCTCGCCGAGCTCCTCCTGCTCGAATCCGGACCGGACCAGCGTCCGGATCGCCAGCCGCGCGGACGCTTCCTCGTTGCTGATCTCTGCCGGCGGGATCGCGTAGACGGCGTCGTGGAACCAGGCCGCCAGCCGGACCGAGAAGAGGTCGTGGCTGCCGGTGGCGAAGGCATCGATCCGATCCAGTACGAAGGCCAGGTGGCCGAGGCCGTGGTAGTGCCGGTGCGGCTCGGCGTAGCGCTCCAGCAGCTCCTCGCCGATGTCGCGGTGTCCGGGCAGCAGCTTCTCGAACTGCTCGAGCAGGTAGGACCGGAGGTCGGTGGTCCCGGCGGGCTCAGATGTCATGAGGTTCGGTTCCTGCCGGCGGGTTGAGATCAGGTGCGTCGAGGTCAGGTGCGTCGAGATCGGGACCGGCCACCGGCTGCCGGCCCAGATAGCGCGACGGTACCGCCATGGTGCGGTGGTTGTCCCACGGGCGCTGCCAGCCGCCGCGGGTCAGGATGCCGTCCAGCACGTAGGCGGTGAAGCCCCAGATCAACAGCTCACCGATCAGGAAGCCGGGACCGCGATGGCCGCGCGGATGAACGGTGACGTAGCGGTTGCCCGGATCGGTCAGGGCGCTGATCGGGATCCGCTGCACGGCGGCGACCTCGCCGGGATCGACGACCGCGACCGGTGTCTGGTCGCGCCACCAGGCCAGCACGGGGGTGACCTGGAATCCGGAGACGGACAGGCCGAGGGGGTCGAGTTCGCCGAAGACCTCGACGCCGGCAGGGTCGAGCCCGGTCTCCTCCTGCGCCTCGCGCAATGCGGCGGCGACCACATCCGCGTCGACGTCCTCGATCCCGCCGCCGGGGAAGGCGACCTGGCCGGGATGGGCGCGCAGCGCCGACGATCGCTCGATGAAGAGCAGATCCGGGCCGTCGCGATCCTCGCCGAAGAGCACCAGCACTCCCGCCGGGCGGCCGCCGGCCGCGGCCGCTCGTCCGCGGGGTCGCGTACGGTCCGGCCGGCTGTCGAGGTCACCGGTCAGGCTGTCCCGCAACGGCTGCAACCAGTCCGGCAGCAGCAGCGGACCTCGGCTCACAGCTTCACCCCGAGCTGGTCACGGAGCAGCGCGCGCAGCTGGGTATCGCTGGAGAAGGGCCTGACCTGCCGGTAGACGATCTTGCCGTCGGCGTCGACCAGGAAGGTCTGCGGTATGCCGATGATCTTCAGCGGTGCCTTGACCTGTTGCTGGTAGTCCTGGAGCTGCGGGTAGGTCCAGCCGGCATCCCTGGCGAAGTCGATCGCCGCGGCCGGATCGGGGTCGGCGTAGTCGATCCCGATGAACTGGACGTCGTTGCCGGCCTGCTCGGCGACGGCCGCCAGGTGCGGTGCCTCGATCCGGCACGGACCGCACCACTGGGCCCAGATGTTGACCACCATCGGCTTGCCGCGCAGCCCTGCCAGCCGGACCGTACGGTCGCTGCCGAGGCAGGCCAGGGTGACGTCGGGCAGGCCGTTGTCGAGGGCGGCATGATCGGTGGTCGCCGGGCAGTCGGCGATGCCGGCCTGCACCCGGGCCTTGCGCAACTCCTGGCTGGAGGCGGGCGGCGGCGCGGAGGCGGGTTGGTCGGTCGGCGGGATCGAGGGGGTCGACGACGGTTGCCCGCTGCACCCGGCCAGGAACAGCACCGCCACCAGCACGATCAGGACTCGGCGCATCATCCTCGCGGTTCCCGGACGAGTTTGGCCGCCTTGACGGGATCGGTCGGTCCCTCGCCGTAGGACGGGCACCACCGGGCGACCGGGCAGGCCCCGCACGCAGGGTTACGGGCGTGACAGCGACGCCGGCCGTGCCAGATGACGTTGTGGCTGAGCTGAGTCCAGTCCTTGCGCGGGAAGAGCGACCCGACCTCGGCCTCGATCTTGTCCGGGTCCTCCTGCGCGGTCCAGCCGAAGCGCTTGACCAGCCGGGCGAAGTGGGTGTCGACGGTGATGCCGGGGACGCCGAAGGCATTGCCGAGCACCACATTGGCCGTCTTGCGGCCGACTCCCGGCAGCGTCACAAGGTCCTTCAGCTTGCCGGGCACCTCGCCGTGATACCGCTCGACCAGCGCCGCGCCGAGCTTCATCACGCTGTCGGTCTTGGCCCGGAAGAAGCCGGTCGGCTGCAGCAGGGCCTCCAGCTCCGCGCGGTCGGCGGCCGCGTACGCCGCCGCATCGGGATACTTCGCGAAGAGCACCGGCGTGACCAGGTTGACCCGCTTGTCGGTCGTCTGCGCGGACAGGATGGTCGCGACCAGCAACTCCAGCGGAGTGGTGAAGTCGAGCTCGGTGTGGGCGTCCGGATAGGTCTGTGCCAGAACCTTGTTGATGGTACGCGCGCGCCGCACCAGCGCCGTACGACTCACCTCGCCGGTCGCTGCTGCCTTGGATGCGGTCCGGCTGCTCCCGGTCGGGCCTGAGGTCATGGAATCAGCGTACTGATCAGGGATGACAATCCCCGCCGCGAGCACCGCTGCATTCGGTCACGGACCGGTCGCAGTCCTGCCGGACGCACGCCTGCCCGGGTGCATCGCGAGGTCCATGACGGTAGCCTGTCGGAGGAAATTGCAGATGACCAGGAGGGCACGTGGACCCCGAAGTCTTGAAACAGGCTCCGCTGTTCAAGGGACTTGAAGACGAGGCTGTGGCTGAGCTGTCGGCCGCAATGGGGACGCTCAAACTCACCAAGGGCGAGATCCTGTTCCACGAGGGCGACAACGAGGACCGGCTCTACGTGGTGGTCAGCGGCAAGGTCAAGCTGGGCCGCAGCGGGTCGGCCGGCCGGGAGAATCTGATGGCGGTTCTCGGGCCCGGACAGATGTTCGGAGAGCTGTCGGTGTTCGATCCCGGGCCGCGGTCGACGACAGCGACCGCGGTGACCTCGGCCGAGTTGCGGGTCCTCGAACACGATGTGCTCAACAAGTGGCTGGTCGGGCGTCCGGAGGTGGCCCAGGGGCTGCTCGGACAGCTGGCCGGCAGGCTTCGCCGCGCCAACGACACCAACGCCGACCTGGTCTTCTCCGACGTTCCCGGCCGGGTCGCCAAGGCGCTGCTGGATCTGGCCACCCGCTTCGGCGACCATCGCGAGGACGGTATCCACGTCCACCACGATCTGACCCAGGAGGAGTTGGCCCAGCTGGTCGGCGCCTCCCGGGAGACCGTCAACAAGGCGCTCGCCGATTTCGCCGCCCGCGGCTGGATCCGGCTGGAGCCCCGTTCGGTCACGCTGATCGACCTCGAACGGGTGGAGCGCCGCGCCCGCTAGCCGGCCGTGCGACCCGCGCCCGACTCGCGGTCCCACTCCCGCGCCCTTCCCGCACCAGTTGGCCGGCGGAGCACCGGATACTCGACGGCGCATCCCCTGCCGCTCGTGCGACATCGAGCCCGAGCAGCGCGGCTGGTCAACTGGTGCGGGAAAGCACCCGACTCATCGAGGGACCGGGCTCACTGGGAGCCGAGGGTCGCCTGCGTCGTACGCGTCTGGCCACCACGGCGATAGGTCACGGTGACCTTGGTGCCCGGTGCGTAGTAGTGGGTCGCGGCGATCAGGCCGTCGGCCGTCGTCACCTTGAAGTTGTTCAGCGCGGTCACCACATCACCCTGCTGCAGCCCGGCCTTGGCGGCGGCGCTGTCGGGCTGCACGCTCTGTAGCGCGACGCCGGTGGTGGTCGAGCCGAGCTCGCTGTCGTCGGTGCCGGAGATGGTCACGCCGAGGACCGCGTCGGCGGACTTGCCGGTGTCGATCAGCTGCGAGGCGACCCGTACGGCGACATCGGACGGGATCGCGAAGCCGATGCCGATATTGCCCGACTGGCTGTCGCTGCTGGAGCCGTCGCTGGTCGAGGCGATCGAGGAATCGATGCCGACCACCGAACCGTTCAGGTCGACCAGCGGGCCGCCCGAGTTGCCGGGGTTGATCGCGGCATCGGTCTGGACCGCCATGTAGACCGCATCGTTGTTCTCACCGGAACGGACCGGGCGGGCGACGTTGGAGACAATGCCGCTGGTCACGGTCTGGGACAGCCCGAGCGGGGCGCCGACGGCGACCACCGACTGACCGACCGACAGCGAGCTGGTCTTGGCGAACACTGCCGGGGTCAGGTTGCTCACGCCGTCGACCTTGATCACCGCGAGATCGTCGGTCTCGTCGGTGCCGACCACCTTGGCGGTCGCCGTCCGGCCGTCGCTGAAGGTGACGGTGATCTTGGAGGTGGCGCCCTGCTGGGTGCCCCCGAAACCGCCACCCTGGCTCTGGTCCTGCGACAGCGACCCAACCACGTGGTTGTTGGTGAGGATGTGGCCCTGCTTGTCGAGGACGACGCCGCTGCCGATGTCCCCGCTGGAGCCCGACACGACGGTGATCGTCACGACCGACGGCTGGATCCGCTTGGCGGCGGCTTCGATGGTCCCGTTCGTCTTCGCCTGCTGCGGCGCCTGTTGGGTGCTGACGCCGATCGGCGACGCGACGCTGGAGGAGCCGTGATCGAGGAATGCGTACGACCCGATGCCGGCTCCGGCGCCGATCACCGCGGCCAGGGCGAGCGAGGCCACCATCACCGGTCCGCGACGCTTCTTCTCCCGGGTCGTCACCGGTTGGGCCGGCGCCTGCGGCGGCAACGACCAGTGCCCGGCCTGCTGACCGGTCTGCTGGCCCGGCTGCTGCTGGCCCGGCTGCTGCTGGCCCGGCTGCTGGTAGCTGCCCCAGGTGGAGGCGTTCTGCTCGTACGGCGCCTGGCCGAAGCCGTAGCCGGCCTGGCCCTGCTGGTGATAGCCGGGCTGCTGGTAACCGGCCTGTTCATATCCGGACTGCTGATGGCCGGACTGCTGATAACCGGACTGTTGGTAGTCGGGCTGATGCTGTTGCTGGGTCCCGAAGCCGAAGCTGGTCTGGGGTGCGACGGGTTGCGTGGGCTCCGTTGCGGAAGCATCACCGAAGGCATGACCGGAGGGCTGCTGTCCGCCCTCCGCCGGGTGTTCCGGCAGCTGTTCGTTCATGTCACCCACAGTTGCTCGCAGAGCTATGTGCCAGCTGTGGACCGACTGTCGTCCAGGTCTGGAGTCGGAGCCGGCGGCCGGACTATTCCACTGTGTCGAGATAGTCCAGTTGGGCTCGGACCGACTGCTCCGCGGCCGGCCACACCGACGGGTCGACCCCGGCATAGACGCGGCGGACGATCTCGGTGGCCGTACGATCCCCCGCAGCCCGGGCGGACCGGACCTGGTCGAGCCGTTCCAGCCGGTGCTGCCGATAGAACTGCAGCACCTTCGCCGGATCGGTCACCCGGTCACCGTGCCCGGGAAGGATCTCTGCCACCTGGTGGCGGTCGACGATCTCGATCATGGTCTGCAGCGATTCCAGGTAGGCGCCGAGATCGCCGTCCGGGTAGGTGATCACCGTCGTGCCTCGGCCCAGCACCATGTCGCCGGTGATCAGATAGGCCGGACCGTCGGGGCTGGTGAGCAGGAAGGACGTCGAGTCGCTGGTGTGCCCCGGCGTCGCGACGACCTGGAGGGCCGGGCCGCCGAGATCGATCCGCTGCCCGTCGAGGAGCCGGTCGGACTCCGCGGTGGCGAAGGCTGCGTCCGCGGCACGGACCGCACAACCGGCCAGCTCCGCCATCCGGGCGGCTCCGTCGGTGTGATCATGATGGCGATGGGTGATCAGGACCGCGGCCGCCGAGCCGCCACAGGCGGCCAGCACCCGATCGAGATGATCTTCGTCGAGCGGGCCCGGGTCGATGATCACCCGATCATGATCACCGATCACCCAGGTGTTGGTGCCGTCCAGGGTCATCGGCCCGGGATTGGGCGCCAACACCTTCTGCACAACGGGATCCACCCGCTCGTAGGCGTACGCCATCAACCTCTCCCATATTCGAAGATCCAGCCTCCGGGTCCGTTGACGGCCACCGGTACGACCGTCTCGACGATGCGATCGGATGCCGACGCCAGTGCCTCTTCGACCGAGGAGTAGCCGGCCAGCTCGATCAAGATCGACCGGGTCGGAGGCAACATGGCGATCTCTCCGGCATCCGCGGCGGACAACAGCTGTTGCGGACCCCGCCACTCGGCCGCCGACGTCTCGCCGGAGATGTCAGCAGCCTGCTGTCCGGCCGGAAGCGCTGCCAGGTAGAAGAAGGTGTCGTAGCGTCGCGGTTCGGCCTCGGGTGTGATCCAGTGCGCCCACGGGCGCAGGTCCACGGGATCGAGCCGAACCCCGGCCTCCTCCTCCGTCTCGCGGACGGCGCAGGCCAGCAGCGCCGGGTCACCCAGACCATGATCGACAACGGGTACGCCATCGGACGGGTCGACGCGCCCACCGGGAAAGACGACCATGCCCGGGGCGAACGGCATCCGGGAGTGCCGGTGCAGAGCGTAGGTCTCCAGCCCGGTCACGCCGTCGATTCCATGATCACGCAACAGCACCACGCTGGCCGCCGGCCGGGCCTCCACCGGTGCTTGCGAACGGGCCGACTCCAGGCTCGCGATCACCAGCGGCGGGACCCGGTGGTCGAGCCGGGACAGCACGTCCCGCGACGAGACCGGCATGATCAGCCCGCGACCGCGGTTTCCATGATCATCACCGCTGATCAGGCCGGGGCGGACAGCTGGGCGATGATCTCCACCTCGACCGGTGAATTCAACGGCAGCGAGGAAACGCCGACAGCACTGCGGGCGTGCACGCCGTCAGCACCGAAGATCTCCCCGAGGAGATCGCTTGCCCCGTTGGCGACCTTCGGCTGGGCGTCGAAGTCGGGCGTCCCGGAGACGAACACGGTGATCTTGACGATCTTGGCGATGGCATCGATGCCGCCGGCGATCCCGGCGACGGCAGCAACCGCGTTGAGTGCGGCGGTGCGGGCCGCGGCGGCCGCATCCTCGACGGTCACGTCGGCGCCGAGCTTGCCGACCAGGGACAGTTTCCCGTCGACCATCGGCAGTTGTCCCGAGGTGTAGGCCATGTCGCCCACCGCCACGGCCGGTTGGTAGGAGCCGATCGGCGCTGCGACGGAGGGCAGCGTCAGCCCGAGCTCGCTGAGTCGCCGGGCGGCCGTCATCCCTGGGCTCCGGATCCGTTCTCGATCGGCCGCTTCAGGTAGGCGACCAGATTCTCGGGGTTGACACCCGGAACGATCTGCACGAGCTCCCAGCCGTCGGCGCCCCAGTTGTCGAGGATCTGCTTGGTGGCATGCACCAGGACCGGCACGGTCACGTACTCCCATTTCGTCATGACGCTCACCCTACTGACGGCCCGTCAGCACCCGGCCTGTGGATAACCACCCCACGAGTCGTCCGGAACTTCCTAGCGTTCTGGCATGCCCATCCCCGGGGCCGAGCAGGAGGAGATGTCTGATGGTCGTACCAGCCCTCGACGGCACGGTCGGCGCCGCGCTCGCTGCGGTGCACGAGTTCACCGGTCTGGTGCCGATGACACCCGCGATGCCGAAGGTCACCGCCCAGGCGCCCTGGGGAGCGAATCGGTTCGAGGTGCTCCTGGGCTGGGCCAAGTGGGTCTCGCTGGCCGTCTGCGTGATCGGTCTGATGATGGCCGGTGCGGTGATGGCCTTCCAGTCCCGTCGCGGCGAGGGCAGCGAGCACCTGCACCGCGTCGGCATGGCCCTGGTCGGCGTCGTGATCATCTCTGCCGCTTCGTCCCTGGTCAGCATGCTCGCCTGAGGAGCCGACATGATCCCGCCCCGTATCCCTTCCGACTCCCGATCTTCCCGGTCTTCTGGTGACGCTGCTGCCCAGAACCGCTGGACGCATCCGGGCTTCCTGCTCAGTGCCGCCGTCATCGCCGTCGTCGTGGCTCTGGCGATCTATCTGGCCGTCGCCAACGTCCGCGGCGGCCATCCGGCGCCGGCCCAGGACCCGGCAGCTGTCGTATCGCCGGCGCCCGATACGACCGCGAGCCCGACGAGCTCACCCACGAGCTCACCCAGGGCCGCCGCGACGACGGCAGAGCGTGCGCGGACCAGCAGCTGCGGGCTCGCCGCGCCGACCGGCGGCGCAGCGGATGACCCCACGAAGATCGACACCCATGGCGTCACCTGGCGTTATCAGAATTCGACCGCCTACCCGGTGTCGTCGACCTACGGGCCCGCGCGCAAGGACCGGACCGGCTTTCCGTACTGCTTCCAG
>Ga0164242_10005742_pt1 | contig 13771 bp, 5 predicted proteins | sample OricomgcompostMG_FD_108783 | JGI IMG/M metagenome (GOLD analysis project Ga0164242, IMG submission 108783) | Miracle-Growth compost microbial communities from Emeryville, California, USA - Original compost - Miracle growth compost (MG) ...
AAACAGTTCGGCCATAACGAATAATTCTGGTGAATTTTTGATAAAATATGAAGGAGCCTCAGCAAAATTGTTGGTCAGATATGTAGGGTATAAAGATGAGGAGGTTTTCGTTAGAGGTTCAAAAAGCCATTTGGTGATTCATTTAAAGCCAGAAATCGCTGAAATGGATAGTGTGGTAGTGGTCGGATATGGAAAACAAAACAAAGAAAGCGTCGTAGGCTCAATTGTTCAAACAACAGGAGAGGTGTTGAATCATTCAGGCGGCGTTACAAATTTAGGGATGGCTTTAACTGGGAATTTACCGGGGTTAATTACTAGCTCATCCACAGGGATGCCCGGAGCAGAAGATCCTCAAATTGTCATACGTGCAGCTACTTCTTGGAATAATAGCGCTCCGCTTATATTAGTTGATGGTGTAGAGCGTCCAATAAGTCAAATTGATATATCGTCAGTTGCCACAGTTACAGTTCTTAAAGATGCATCAGCTACTGCTGTTTTTGGCGTAAAAGGAGCAAACGGTGTTATTTTGATAACCACCAAGCAAGGTTTTCTAGGGAAGGCTAAAATTCAAATTAGATCGAATGTTACAACGAAAATTGCTTCTAAGTTACCTGCAAAGTATGATTCTTATGATGCTTTAACGCTTAAAAATGGCGTAATAGCGAGGGAACTAATGCTAACTGATAATGGCTGGACGGCCTATAAACCTGAGGATATCTTATTAAAATATAGATTTCCTGCATCAGATGCCGAGCGTGATCAATATCCAAATACAGATTGGGAAAAAGAATTATTTAAGAGCCATGCCATGTCCTATAATACAAGTGTCAATGTTTCTGGTGGTTCCCAATTCGTAAAATACTTTGCCGCCATTGATTTTGTGCATGAAGGAGATTTATTTAGAACCTTTCAGAATAATAGAGGATATTCTTCAGGGTTTGGATATACAAGGGTAAATGTGCGCAGTAACCTAGATTTTAATTTAACGAAAACAACCAAGTTTTCAACAAAATTATTTGGGTCAAATGGTTTAAGAAAAGTTCCATGGGGAGCATCCGACGGTGATGCGACATACTGGGCCTCCGCTTACCGTACCGCACCTGATGCCATGCCCCCCATTTACTCGGATGGTACTTGGGCATTCTATTCGCCAAGAAATGCGGATGTTCCCAATTCGGTATATTCTCTAGCTATGTCGGGCGTTGAGAAGAGAACAAATACGCAATTAACAACTGACTTTATTTTGGAACAAGATCTTAGAATGATTGCTAAAGGGCTTAATTTCAGGGGAAGTTATTCACTCGATAATACCTTTCAGGAGGCAGGTAGAGGTATCAATGATTTGTATAATGATGCACAAAGAAAATGGATTGATCCTGAAACCGGAATAGTTTATTATTTGCAACAAATTAATACAGGAACTGAACTGGACTATTCGGACGGTGTGCGTTGGACAAGTCAAGGTGGTAATGTAAATACCGGTGCTACTTACAGAAGACTTAATTATTCATTTCAATTGAATTATGCCAGGAAATTTGGAGATCATGATCTCTCAGCAATGGCATTATTGTCCAGAGAAAAATATGCATCTGGTAGCGAATTTTATCATTACCGCGAAGATTATGTATTTAGAGCCACTTATAATTATAAATCCAAATATTTCTTTGAGGGAAATGGTGCATATAATGGATCAGAAAAATTCTCCGCAGATAACCGATTGGCATTCTTCCCATCTATGGCTGCGGGCTGGACTATAAGTAATGAAGATTTTTTGAAAAATGTAAATTTTTTGAATTTATTGAAGGTCAGAGCATCCTGGGGTAAGATTGGTGATGACAATGTTAATGGAAGGTGGTTATATACAGATCAATGGTCTTACGGAGGCAATACATTGATGGGCACAATACCGGCTAACACACCATATACCTATTATAGGATTAGTTCCCTTGGCAATCCTAATATACATTGGGAAGCTATGGAAAAGAGGAATTTAGGTGTAGATTTTGGATTTTTAAATAACGACATATCAGGTAGTGTGGATGTTTTCAGGGATCATAGAACGGATATCATCATAGGTGGTGGCGGTAGAGCTATACCTACTTATTTTGGTGTAACGGCTCCAAGTGCAAATCTTGGGGAGGTGATTGCGAAAGGTTACGAGGTGCAACTTAAACTGAGCCATACTTTTAATAAATTACATGCCTGGGTAAATTTGAGCCTCACCCATGCCAAGAACAAGGTGATTTATAGAGATGATCCTGAATTGTTACCTGCTTATCAAAAACAAGCCAATTACGCAATTGGACAAACCAGATCTTATTTAAATGAAGGGTTTATTACAACCTGGGATGATCTGTACGGAAGTACACAACGTTCTACTAATAATGACAATAAATTACCCGGTGATTATAATATAATAGATTTTAATGGTGATGGAGTAATTGATACATATGATCAGGCGCCAGAAGGATATACGGGTACACCTCAAAATACTTATAATGCAACCTGGGGATTAGAATGGAAAGGATTAAATATAATAATTCAATTCTATGGTGTTAATAATGTAACCAGAGAAGTCAGTTTCCCAACCTTCCATTCAACTTCTGACGTAGCCTTTGTTGAAGGGACTTATTGGACGCTGGCAAATGGCGGAAATATTCCATTTCCGCGCTGGGCTACGACAGTTGGCCCAGAAGCAAATGGAACAAGATATTTGTATGATGGATCATATCTAAGGCTGAAAAATGCAGAAATTGGATATACTCTGACTGGCCAATATATTAAAAGATTTGGCATGGAGTCATGCAAAATATATATAAATGGAGATAATTTATTGCTGTGGACAAAAATGCCCGATGACCGGGAATCAAACTTTAGTGGAAACTCCAGTTTTGGTGCCTATCCTACAGTAAGAAGGTTTAACGTCGGAATTGATATAAATCTGTAAAATTATAAATGACATGAAAGATAATTTAATTAAATATCTATTTGCGCTTACACTAACTTTAAGTTTATTCTGTTTTAGCTCATGCAAGAAATATCTTGATAAGTCTCCTCTGTCAGATATTTCAGATACGGAAGCCTACAAAAACTTTACTAATTTTCAGGGATTTACTGAGGAACTATATAATTGTATTCCTCTAATATCTACTCAAGACTACCATAATAACTGGAACTTTGGGGAAGATGAGATGTGGGAAATTGGCGAAACAAGGCTTCTTGCTTATGCTATTGACCAAGGTGATTTTTGGGGGTGGAATACTTCTTATTATAGCTGGTTTAAGACAGGAGGAAATGGTTCGTCCCAGAATAGGGGAGATAAAGGACATCTATGGGGATTGTCATGGTATGCTATAAGAAAAGCGAATATAGGCATTGCAAATCTAGATAAATTGACTGATGCTACTCAGGAAGAGAAAGATTTGATTGCAGGACAATTATATTTTTTTAGAGGTTGGTTTCATTTTATGCTAATGCAATATTGGGGTGGTTTGCCTTATGTTGATCAGGTGATTCCTGCCGATCAGCCCATAAAATTGGAAAGGCTTAATTATCAGCAAACTGCAGATAAAGCTGCTGAAGATTTTCAGAAAGCTGCCGATTTATTACCTATAGACTGGGATGAGACACTGATTGGAAAGCAGACATTGGGAAATAATAATATTCGTATTAATAAAATAATGGCTTTAGCTTATTTAGGTAAGGATTTACTTTGGGCTGGAAGTCCATTAATGAATAGAGAATCCACTGGAAACAGTGATTACAATAAGGAATATTGTGAAAAAGCGGCAGATGCTTTTGCCAAGGCTTTGCAATTGTCAGAAACTACAGGCCGTTATCAACTAGCAGATTTCTCTCAATATTCTCAACTTTTTTACACTTTTAATCAGAGCGGCAAGCTTCCTGGGTTAAAAGAATCGATTTTCACGGAGAACTTGATTGGGGCAGAAAACCAGTGGAGATGGAATCAGGTAAATGACTATAGACCAATGACTATCGACGGATCCGGTATCAAGGTGAACCCTACTGCTAATTATGTTGATTATTATGGGATGAAAAATGGTCTTCCCATTACTGACCCTGCTTCCGGATTTGATCCGACCCATCCATGGAAAGATAGGGATCCCCGTTTCTATCATGATATTACTTTTGATGGTGTTAAATGTGTTATAAACGGTGGAAATGTGGGCAATGATGATCATCGCCAGTACGCTAGTTTGTATACGGGTGGCTTATATCGTACTGCCAACGGAAATAAGGCTGTACTAACGGGATACATGGAAACAAAATTTGTTTCGCAATATATGAATGATTGGGATGGCTTTAAGGATAATAATGTGTTTATATTGAGTTTAATGCGGCTATCTGATGTTTATTTAATGTATGCGGAGGCAACTGCTGAAGGATATGGTACACCCCAAAGTAAGGCATCTGGCTATGGATTATCTGCCGTAGATGCTGTAAATAAGATAAGGGAACGCGCTGGAGTTGAAGATGTGAATAGCAAATTCTTAAACAATATAAATGATTTTATGGGAGAACTTAGAAGAGAACGTGCCGTTGAATTAGCATTTGAAGGGCATAGATTTACTGATCTACGTCGCTGGCTGTTATTAACGGAAAGCCCATATACATTAAAGAAGGCTGTAGAATTTGACAGGGACATGCCAGATGAAGATATATATGCGGATCCCGTAAATGAAAAAGTCAAGAATTTTAGAGAAGTGACAATAGTTGAAAGGCATTTAAGTCAGAAACATTACTGGTTTCCTTTTTTGACTTCCGATGTTAATTTGTATCCTGGCTTTAAGCAAAATCCCGGCTGGTAGAAAGATCTAAAAATTGTTTTTTCAAAAGGAGGCGGTTGTCGAAGATTGTGTAAGTTAAATTGAAATTAAGTTACTAAAAATCAGGACAGACACTACTACAAGGGTAAATGAAGGGTGCTCATATAAAGTTTAAATTTATTATTTAAGATGATGCAAAAAATTATAAAAATTTGTACGCTGCTTTTTGTGATCAGCATAGTTGCTAAAACCCATGCTTCTGCGCAAAATAGCTTAGACAGTATTATTCACTTACAAAATGAAGTGGTGAATGATCTAGATTCATTAGGAGGTACTGGCACTGTTGATGTGAAAAATATCATTACTAAAGGTTACGGTACATATAGCCTCGATAATTTACAGAGTTTTGTCGGGGGCTATAATGGAAATATTTGGGGACAGGCAGGACTTGTTCTTGTGGACGGCGTTCCGCGCGATGCATCCTATGTGCGGATGGTAGAAGTGCAGTCTGTTAAAGTCTTGAAATCTGGCGATGCTGTTGCATTATATGGTAGCAATGGTGCAAAGGGCGTTATTTTGATAACAACAAAAAAGGGGCAAATTAGCCCGATCAGAATTGATGTTCGTGCTAATTCAGGTTTATATGTACCAAAGTATTACCCCAAATATTTAGGTGCCGCAGATTATATGACACTATATAATGAAGCTTCTAAAAATGACGGAATTGCCGAGAAATATACACGGGAACAGATCTATAATACGAGTGTTGGTGTGAATCCGTACAAATATCCTGATATAGGATTTTTTAATTCTAAATATTTAAAAAAATCCTATAATAAATCAGATTTAACTGCAGAAGTATACGGCGGTAGTGAATCTGCGCGCTATTATACTAATATTGGACTAGCTTACAACAATGATATATTAAGATATGGTTATGCGAATAAGAATAATAATGTTGCCATGAATTTAAGAGCCAATGTAGATATGAATCTTTCAAAATGGCTTTCTGTTTCGACTAGTGCAGTCGCGAATTTTAATAATAATTATGATGGAAGGGGAGATTTTTGGGGTGCATCTGCGACTTTGAGACCGAATTGGTTTTCGCCTTTAATTCCCCTCGACATGTTGGATTTAGATAATCCAAATTTGCAAATGATTGTTGATCACAGTAACCATTTAATAGATGGAAAGTATCTTTTGGGAGGTACTTCCACCGATCAAACCAATGCATTTTCGGATATGTTAGCCGCAGGTTACGTGAAGACCAAAACTCGAACTTTTATGTTCGATGTTAATGCAAAAGCGGATCTGGGAACGATGCTTAAAGGACTTTCTTTTAATGCAGCATATAGCATGGACTACAATGATATATATGCAGAGGGGTATAAATTGGACTATGCTGTTTATGAGCCTCAATGGACAACATACGATGGTAAGGATATTATCGGAGGATTGACAAAGTATAATAATGATAAGAATTCTACTAATGAATATATTGGTCAAACAACCTATTCTCAGACCTCTTCCATGCGTGCACAATTTGATTATGTAAATAAATTTGGGAAGGTAAATAATGTAAGCGCTACTTTATTGGGTTGGGGGTACAAAACACGTTATTCGAATGATGAGGGACACGGAGGTAGCACTTATCAACCAACAATAAACACTAATTTAGGATTACAAATGGGCTACGACTATGCACAAAGGTATTATTTTAATTTTGCAGGTTCAATGATACATTCTGCAAAACTGGCTCCTGGCCATAGAAATGGGTTCTCTCCCAGTTTTACCCTTGGTTGGAAGATTAGTGATGAGGATTTCTTTAAAAATAGCATAAATTTCATTAATTATTTAAAAATAACGGCTGCTTATTCCGATCTCAAGCAGGATCTTGATATATCAGATTATTATTTATATCAGGGGGCCTTTAATAATGAAGGCGGATGGTATCAGTGGCGGGATGGTGTTGCGGGAGGTTGGACTACCGGTTCTACCCGAGGTGAGAATTTAGATTTAACTTTTATAGACAGGAAAGAATATCGTGTTGGATTAGACGCCGGATTATTCAACAACATGATAACTTTAGATGCCAACTATTTTGTACAAAACACAAATGGTTTGCTAACTCAAGGGGCGTCTACTCTTTTTCCTTCATATTTTTCAAATTGGGACTTTTCATTTTTGCCTTATTTAAATTATAATGAAGACAGACGAAGTGGCCTAGATTTTTCAGTTAAAGTCAACAAAAAAATTGGTAATGTATACACCTCACTTGGTTTCAGTGGTTTAATTTATGCATCTCAGGCTATGCACAGAGATGAAATCTATGATAATAGTTATCAGGATAGAGCAGGTAGACCCCTTGATGCTTACTGGGGATACATAAGTGAAGGTTTCTTCCAGAATGAAGATGAAATTAGTAGCCATGCAACCCAAAGTTTCGGAACAGTTAAGCCTGGCGATATTAAGTATAAGGATGTTAATAATGACGGTGTAATTGATAGCAGAGATCAGGTGGATTTGGGTCATAATGGTTGGGCGGCCGCACCCTTTACCTTTGGTTTGAATTTGACCTTAAAATGGAAGAACCTGACACTGTTTGTATTAGGTTCTGGAAATTCCGGTGCAATAGGTTTTAAAAATAGTTCGTACTACTGGGTAAATGGTGCAGCGAAGTATTCTGACGTCGTTTGGGGGCGTTGGACAGAAGCTACTAAAAATACAGCGACCTATCCTCGATTGACCACTACAGCTAGTAGTAATAATTTTCAAAATTCAACATTTTGGCTCTATAAAACAAATCGGTTTAATTTATCCAGAGTTCAGTTGACATATAATTTTGATAAGAGTGTGTTTAAACAAGGTTTTGTCCGTGGTTTAAGTGTTTATTTTAAAGGAGATGACTTACTGGTTTTTTCAAAGGAACATAAGATGATGGAAACAAATATAGGTTCCGCTCCCCAGTATCGTTTTTACAACTTTGGATTTAAGATTTCTTTCTAATCTAATGAATATAAATTAATACTTATATGAATAAATTATTATTAATATCTGGATGCTTTATTTTATTTGCGTGTGGCTGTGAAAAAATATTTACGCCAGAGCCCGAGAATTTGAAGACAGTAGAGCAGATGTACACGGATCCAGCTTATGCTCAAGGTTTTCTTGTAAATGCATATCGCTCAATTCCTACCTACTATGATGACTGTGATTATGCCACTGATGATGCAGTTACAAATCAGAAAAGCAATGCCTACCTGAAGCTTGCCTCCGGAGCTTGGACGGCAACAAACAATCCTACTAATCTTTGGCAAAGTGCCTACGGTGCTATTCAGTATTTAAATTTGTTTTTACAGAATTCACCAAAGGTTCACTGGGCCGATGATACTGCAGCGGACCAGCTTTTTACCATTAGGATGCGGGGTGAAGCATTTGGGCTTAGAGCTTTATTTATGTATTATCTGCTTCGTAACCATGCAGGATTTGGTGGGGATGGTACTTTATTAGGGGTGCCTATTATTACAGAATTTCAGACTGTAAATTCGGATTTTAATGTCCCCAGGGCTACCTTTGCCGAGTGTTTAAAGCAGGTTTATAAGGATTTAGATAGTGCCGATGTTGATTTGCCATTTGATTATGAAGATGTTAGTTCCGCAGCACTGATTCCGGAAAGATTTAGTAAAATCACACAAACACCCGAAGTATATAATAGGGTAATGGGACATTATTCGAGACAACTATATAATGGACTAATTGCAAAATCGATCAGAACCAGGATGGCATTACTTGCTGCGAGCCCTGCGTTTCAATCACCCAACAATCCAGGTACGTGGGCTGATGCTGCAAATGCAGCCGCAACGGTGATTGATTACAAAGGTGGCGTTTCGGCCCTTCCTGCCAAAGGTGCAACATATTACACAAATACTACTGAGATCGGAAACTTGAGTGAAGGTATAAATCCACCTGAAATTATCTGGCGTGAGAATTTATCGACAAATAATTCTGATGAGGAAAGCAATAACTACCCTCCTTCACTATTCGGGAAAGGATATATGAATCCAACACAAAATCTTGTTGATGCATTTCCTATGAATAATGGGTATCCTATAACTAATTCAGCCAGCGGTTATGATCCTAAATATCCTTATAAAAACAGAGATCCTCGTCTGGCATTATATATTATCTATAATGGCAGTTCAGAAGGTGTAAATGCGAGCACCATTTATACAGGATCTGCCTCCGGTACTGATGATGGAATTAATATTAAGGAGACTTCAACCAGAACCGGCTATTATATGAAAAAAAGATTAAATATGAGTGTTAACTGCAATCCGGCATCTGTAACGGGTCAGACCCACTATAAACCCAGGATAAGATACACTGAGATTTATTTAGATTATGCCGAGGCCGCTAATGAAGCTTGGGGACCTACGGGCACAGGCTCACATTCCTACAGCGCTTATGATATTATTAAAGCCATTCGCGGTAGAGCTGGTCTGAGTAGTGGAGGGAGCGATCCTTATTTAGAATCATGTATGGAAAGTAAAGAGAAGATGCGTGATTTAATACATAATGAGCGTCGTTTGGAACTTTGTTTTGAGGGATTTAGGTTCTGGGATCTTCGACGTTGGAAATCAAATCTAAATACAATTGCTACCGGGTTAGATGTGAATGGGGATGTAATAAAAAATATCGATGTGGAAAGTAGAAATTTTACAGATTATATGTATTACGGTCCGATTCCTTATTCCGAAATTCTAAAATACCCCAATTTGCAACAAAATAAAGGATGGAAATAAATTTTAAAGCAAAAACTAAATTAATTAATGATATGAAGTGGTTTAAATTTATAACGTGTGGAATACTATTGGTTTTTGCCTCTTGCACAAAGAACCAATCAATTACATATCCAGATTTCGATTATACTACTGTGTATTTTGCATCCCAATATCCGATAAGAACTATTGAACTAGGTGAGGATTTAAATGTTGATAACACATTGGATAATAAGCACAAAATTAATATTGAGGCTACTATTGGAGGAACGCGTGCCAATAAAAATCAGGTTTTAGTGGATTATACAGTTGTTGACACTCTATGCAATAACTTTTATTTTGAAAAGAACGGGTCTGAGATATTACCGATGCCTTCCTCATATTACAAATTGGTGTCCAAACAAATATCTATAGCTCCCGGAAATATATTAGGAGGTGTTCAAGTCGAGTTTACCGATGCCTTCTTCGCTGATCCTTTGGCGATTAAAAACACATATGCAATTCCTCTGGTACTAACCAAAGCTATGGGTGTTGATTCCATCTTACGTGGAAATTCTCCTTTGGAAAGCCCTGATCGTAGAAACGGTTCTGAATGGACTATTCCTCCCAAGGATTATGTATTATATATGGTTAAGTATGTTAATCCATGGAACGGGCATTATTTAAGAAGAGGAAAAGATGTTATTACCTATGCCGGCGATGCGCAAACGACTGAATTAATAAGACATCAAACTTACGTGGAAAAGGACGAAGTTAATAACTTAACGACGAAATCTTTAAGTGAGGCTGATTTTCCTGTAACCTTCAAAGATAAAAATGGTAGCAATGTAACCATAGACTTAATATTAAAATTCGATGACCAGAATAATTGTACAATAAGTTCTGCTACAACTGGGGTGACTGCTTCAGGAACAGGAACATTTGTGAAGAAGGGAGATAAAAATAGTTGGGGCAATAGTGATCGGGATGTCCTTTATTTAAATTATGATGTTTCAATGGCGCAATTGTCCGCACAAACATTGGATACACTTGTTGTCAGAGATAGAGGAGTTAGCCCAGAATATTATAATCCAATCATTAGTTATAATTAACTTAACAAAATCGAATCATGAAAATTTTTAATAAATATTGGTTATTAGTTGTTTTCACAGCATATATTTTTATGTCTTTGGGTTGCGCAAAATTTGATTCAAATGAAAGTCAATATGATAAACCACAAAGTTTAATTGACCAGGAAGTGTTAAACTCATATAAGCCCCTAAAATCATATGTAAATTATAACGGACAAATTAATTTCAAACTTGGGGTAGAACTGACATTTAACGATTTGGTTAATAATTCATTGCTATATAGGATGCTTCAGGAACATTTCGATCAGATTACCTTTACAGACAAATTAAACCATTTAAATTATGTACAAGGCTCTGATTCCATTACATTGAATGATTTTCGTGAGGCATTAGAGGCTAATGATACAACGGGTTTATCTGTATATGCAGGCTCGATTATTTGGCATAAAAACCAAAATGCTGCCTATTTGAACAGTTTATTAGCTGACAGTATTTTGCAAGGTACTTCAGGCTCCGATGTTGTAGTTGACTTTGAAAGTAGTACTATAGGAGACGACTTTCCAACAACGACCGGTGATGCCAGTGCTACAATTGTGGCTGATCCTGATGGGAAAAGTGGAAATGCTGTTAGGATTTTAAAGGTTACCGGTACTGCTTTTCCACAATTTAAGGTTAACCTACCCGATGGGAAAACCTTAGGTCAATACGAATCAGTTTCTGTTGATTTTAAGGGAGGGGGTTGTTGTGGTTTTTATGGTGCCGGAATGAGAATGGCTATTACTGAAGGCTATGGGAATCCTTCTTTAACGGGCTATGGGGGGCCCTCCAGCTTCGGAATTGCCGGAGATCAATGGGGAAGAGGTCTTATAGTCCTGCCTTTGGAGAATTTAAATTTATCCACAGACCAAAAGAAACTAACCTCATTTGTGTTGACAATAGGTTCCCAAACCGGGGCTCCTGATTATTTATTAGATAATGTTAGAATGAACTGGAAGATTTCAGGAGATACAATCAGAAAATCTGATGAACAGAAAGCGAATATTATTAGAGGTGAACTTGGCAGATGGGTGAAAGCAGTGGTGCTGACCGGCAAAGGTCATGTAGGTTCATGGAGTGTAGTTAAAGAGCCTATGGACGATGATAACCCCGCCCAGATTCGCACTGGAAAAACGATTGAAGTTTTGCCCGCCAATACATTTTACTGGCAGGATTACTTAGGAAAGGATTATGCAGCCATTGCCATAGATACTTTGCGTAAATATAGCGATGCCACCAATAAAGTTTTTATTACAGAAACCAATCTTTTAAACAACAGGGCAAAAGTGCAAGGATTATCTGATTTTATAAAATACACGGAACAGAAAGGCGCAAAAGTTGATGGAATTGCTACTGAATTGGCTTTAAATATAAATTCAGATACGGTCCAAGTAGAAACTTTATTAAGTGAACTTGCAGGCACCGGTAAATTGATTAAGATTTCTTCTTTAGATATTGGCACCGGTGGTAGTGCCAATCAGACAACCACTGAAACGTATCAGCGTCAGGCAGATAAATATCAATGGTTTGTTGAGGCGTATAATAAGCTAATACCGGCGGCACAAAGAGCGGGGATTTCATTTAGAAGTCCGGTTGATCAATCATCTTCATCAAATTGGAGACCCGGTGAACCTGTGGGGTTGTGGAATATGCAAAACAACCGTAAGCAAGCATATAAGGGAGTTGTTGAGGGATTACAAAATAAGTAAAATATAAAATAAGAAGCGATGTTATTAATATTGTTTTTGTGCGATCTTCCATATTTTTAACGCGTATTATGTAGAGATGACAACCCATGAATTGACAACTTTACGCAGTCACGCACCTTGTGCTTTTTTATAATATATAAGGAGAAATAGTTTGTGTTTTTGAAAGTTTAAGCACTGACGGCTTTTCTACAATTGGTTTTTGATTTTTAGTAGTAAAGTGAGGTCAGTCGATTTTAAATGAATTATAATCGAATGAAAAGACCAATTTTTAGTATCTTTTTTGTCTGTATGCTCATTTTTAGTGCGGCTCATGGGCAATTAACGTATAACAATCCCATACTTGGAGGATTTTATCCGGATCCGAGTATTTGCAGAGTAGGAGATGAATATTACTTGGTAAATTCCAGTTTTGAATACTTTCCTGGTCTTCCAATTATGCAAAGTAAAGATTTAGTAAATTGGGTGCAGATTGGTAATGCAATGAATAGGAATGAACAATTTTCATTAGCGGGAGGCAGGGTTTCCCAAGGTCTATTTGCTCCCACCATACGATATCATGAGGGCATATTTTATATTATATGTACAAATGTCACAAAAGGTGGCAATTTTATAATTACGGCGACAGACCCAAAAGGCCCGTGGAGCGACCCAATATATTTACCTGAGGTCAATGGGATAGATCCATCTTTGTTTTTCGATGATGATGGGAGGACGTATATTACATACAATAGTGTACCACCTGATAACCAGTCCTTATACAACGGACATAGGACAATTCGCCTAATTGAGTACGATGTACAACGGCAGAAAACTATTGGAGAGAATAAAATCATCGTCAATGGGGGCTCAGATATTTCTAAGCACCCTGTATGGATTGAGGGCCCACACCTCTATAAAATTAAAGGATTGTATTATTTAATGTGTGCAGAAGGCGGAACTGCAGAGGCCCATTCGGAAGTGATCTTTAGAAGTAAGAATCTTTCTGATAGTTTTGTTGCATATAAAGATAATCCCATACTTACACAGAGGGATTTGAATCCATCAAGGGCCAATCCAATTACCTGCACTGGACATGCCGATTTAGTTGAGACACCAGGTGGAAAATGGTATGCGGTCTTTCTTGGCTGCCGTCCTTACATTGGGGATTATTTTAATACAGGGAGGGAAACATTTATGGTGCCCGTGACTTGGAAAGATGGTTGGCCAATAATCGTGCCTTCGGGATCGGAGGTGGCTCGGCAATATCCGGTGCCGTATTCTTCGACAAAAAAAGTTGAAAGTAAATTTAGTGGGGATTTTTTATTCGCAGACGATTTTAGCAGTTCGAATCTCAACTTTAGATTTGTGATGCTCCGAAATCCTACTGCAGATTTATATAAATTCCACAATGG
>Ga0164242_10005743_pt1 | contig 13770 bp, 12 predicted proteins | sample OricomgcompostMG_FD_108783 | JGI IMG/M metagenome (GOLD analysis project Ga0164242, IMG submission 108783) | Miracle-Growth compost microbial communities from Emeryville, California, USA - Original compost - Miracle growth compost (MG) ...
CCTCGTGGGCCGCCCGTCCGTGATCTTCCTGGACGAGCCGACCACCGGCCTCGACCCCGCCAAGCGCGAGGACATGTGGGACGTCGTGCGCGACCTGGTCACCGAGGGCTCGACCGTGCTGCTCACGACGCAGTACCTCGAGGAGGCCGACGCCCTCGCCGATGAGATCACGGTCATCGACCACGGCAGCGTGATCGCCCACGACACCCCGCACGGGCTCAAGCGCATCGTCGGCGGCCAGCGGCTGTCCGTCCGGCCGACCGACCCCACCCAGCTCGACCGCCTCGACGGCATCCTCGCCGAGATCGCCGGCAGCACGCCCGAGCCGGACGGCCGGGACACGCTGACCGTCCGGGTCGAGAACGACGACATCCTGCCGGTCGCGGTCGGCCGGCTGCACGAGGCCGGCATCCGGGTGGACGAGCTGTCCCTGCACCTGCCGAGCCTGGACGAGGTGTTCTTCACGCTCACCGGTCAGCGCACCGGTGGCACCGGAACGGACGAGGAAGACGCGGCATGACCATGACGCTCACGAAGCCCACCGCCACCGTGCCGGCGCCGGCCGAGCCCGGGGGCACACCCGCCGGGCCGCGGCTCGTCCGCCACGCGTTCGTCCTCGCCAAGCGCAACCTCATCAAGACGCTGCGCACGCCCGAGCAGCTGATCGACGTCACGATCCAGCCGATCATCTTCCTGCTGCTGTTCGTGTACGTGTTCGGCGGTGCGATCGCCGGGCACGGCACGCTCAGCGACCGCCATCAGTACCTGGAGTTCCTGTTGCCCGGCCTGTTCGGGCAGGGCATCGCGATGGGCAGCGTCGCGCTGGGGCAGAACCTCAACGCCGACATCGAGAAGGGCGTGTTCGACCGGTTCCGGTCGCTGCCGATCGCCCGGTCGGCGCCACTGGTCGGCGCGGTGCTGGCCGACTTCTTCCGCTACCTGATCCTCTGCGTGATCTTCATCGGCTTCGGCTACGTGCTCGGGTTCCGCATCCACACCAACCCCGGCGCGCTGATCGGCGCCGTCGCCGTGGCGGTCGCGTTCGCGCTGTGCTTCTGCTGGATCTCGGTCTGGGTCGGCATGAAGGCCCGGACGTCCGGATCGGTGCAGGGCATCATGTTCCTGCTGATCTTCCCGCTGTCGTTCGGCAGCAGCACGTTCGTGCCGACCGGGACGATGCCGGGCTGGCTGCAGGCGTTCGTCAAGGTCAACCCGCTGACCCACCTGGTCGGCACCGTGCGCGGCCTCATGCTGGGCGGCGCCTACGGCGAACACCTGCTGTGGACGGCCTGCTGGTCGGCGGGACTGCTGGCGGTGTTCGTGCCGCTCGCGATGCGCGCGTACCGGCGCAGGGTCTGATCCGGCGCGGTCTGATCCGGCGCGGTCAGGGCCGGGCCGGGCTGAGGAGGGCGACCGCCTCGTCCCGGCCCAGTGCGCGCCCAGCCGCGTACTCGCGGGCGAACCCGTCGGCACCGAGCTCGGCCTCGAGCGCGGTGCGCAGCCGGATGATGTCGGGCGAGGTCGCGTCCTCGGCTCCGCGCAGCCGGGCGGTCGCGCCGAGCAGTCGCGCGGCGTCGGCGGCCTGGCCGTTCGCGGCGACGATCTCGGCCCGCACCACGCCCACGGCGGCGACGATCGGCATGTCGCGCGTGGCGACCGCGGCCTCGAGCGCCTCGGCCGACATCCGGTCCGCGGCGGCGGCGTCCCCGTCGTCGAGGGTCAGCACCGCCGAGGTGGCCAGCACGATCGCCCGGCCGTGGTTGCGGACCGGATGGTTCGGCGGCAGCGCGTCGATGCGCTCACTGGCCTCGGCGTGCAACTGCCTGGCGCGGTCGGTGACGCCGGCGTGCCGCTCGATCTGGGCGAGCATCGCGAGCGCGAACACGGAGTCCATCGGCGAGCCGGTCGACTCGGCGACCTCGTAGGCCGTGCGGACGTGCCGGCGGGCCTGCTCGGGATCGCCGCGCCGCACGGCCAGGTCGGCCTGGCGGACGAGCAGGAACACCTCGTCCTCGCGCGAACCCATCTCGCGCATCAGCGTGAGTGCCTCGGCGTAGGCGGTCTCGGCACCGTCCAGATCCCCGTCAAGCGTGCGCACCAGCGCGATCTCGCGCAGCGTCGCCGCGAGACCCCAGCGCTCGCCGAGCTCGCGGAACTCGGCCAGCGCCTGCTCGAGGTCGGCCCGCATCGCGTCGATGTCGCCGTCGTTCTCGGCCATGTTCGCGCGCAGCATCCGCACCGAAGCGCGCAGCCACGGATCGGGGCTGGCCAGCCCCTCGGCGGTGTACTGCTCGGTGAGGGCGGCGTCCTCGGCGAACATCGCCATCGCCGGCCGCAGCAGCCCGATGACCGGGAACCGGGACGTGTCGACACCGCCAAGCTCGACCGACAACTCGTGCAGCCGCGAGATGCCGCGCTCGACGACCTCGACGTCGGCACCGTTGGCGACGGAGTTCACCGCCTGCAGGCCGGTCGCGATGCTGACCAGGTCCCGATCGGTCGCGCCCGGCACCGCGAGCGCGTCGGCCATCCACGCGCTGATCTCGGCGTGCGTACCGATGAGCATCGCGAACGTGCCGATGCCGACGGCCATCTCGAGCGCACCGTCGGCATCGCCGATATCGCAGCGGTAGCGCATGCCGGCGAGGATGTTGTCCCGCTCGGCGTTGAGGAGGTCGAACCACGGCAACTGGTCGGCCCGGGTGAGATGCGGAGCGGCGTCGGTGAGCACCCGGGCGAAGTGGTCGGCGTGCCACCGCCGCACCGGTGCGAGCTCGCCGCGATCGGCGAGGCGCTCGACGCCGTACTCGCGGATCGTCTCGAGCATGCGCGTCCGCGAGCCGTCGCCGACCGGTTGCAGCAACGACTTGTCCACCAGCGAGCTGAGCAGGTCGGCGACGTCGTCAGCCGGAATCCGGCCGTCGGCGCAGACCGCCGCCGCGCTCGCGGGCGTGACGCCGGCGGGGAACACGGCAAGCCGTTCGGCCAGCAGCCGCTCGTCGGCGGTGAGCAGGTCCCAGCTCCACTCGACCACCGCGCGCAGCGTGCGGTGCCGCGGCAACGCGGTGCGGCTGCCGCCCGTCAGCAGGCGGAACCGGTCCGACAACCGGGCCGCGATGTCGGCCAGCGACATCGTCCGCAGCCGCGCGGCCGCCAACTCGATCGCGAGCGGCAGGCCGTCCAGGCGGTGGACGATCTCGACGACGGTGTCGACGGTCGTCTCGTCCACCTCGAAGTCCGGGCGCACCGCGCCGGCACGGTCGGCGAACAGGCGCACGGCGGGATAGTCCAGCGCGTCCACCGCGGACGTGCCGGGGACGGGCTGGCCGAGCGGCGGCACCGCGAGCAGCGCCTCGCCGAAGATGCCGAGCGGTTCGCGGCTCGTGGTGACGATGCGCAGGTCCGGGCACTGCTCGAGCAGATAGCCGGCGAGGCGTGCGCTCGCCTCGATCAGGTGCTCGCAGTTGTCGAGGATCAGGACGGTGCGCTTGCCGGTGAGGACGTCCAGCAGGCGGCCCACGGCGTCCTGGGTGACCTGGTCGCGGCGCCGCTCGAGCAGCTGCGTCTCACGCAGGCCGAGCGAGCCGAGCACCGCCTGCGGCACGTCGCCACCGTCGGTGACCGGCGCGAGTTCGACGAGCCACACGCCGTCGGGCGCGGTGTCGGCGATGCCCACGGCGGCCTCGGCGGCAAGCCGGGTCTTGCCCGCGCCACCCGGCCCCACCAGCGTCACGAGCCGGTGCTGGTCGAGCGCCTTCGCGATCCGCGCGACCTCGTCCTCGCGCCCGACGAAGCTGGTCAGCTGCGCCTTCAGGTTCGTGCGCCGGCCCGGCGGCACGGCAACCGGTGCGGAGGTCTCCCCGCGCAGCACGGCGAGATGGGCCTCCTGCAGCTCGGCGGACGGGTCGACACCGAGCTGGTCGGCGAGCGCGCGGCGGGTGCGCTCGAACGCCTGCAGCGCGTCGGCCTGCCGCCCCACCGAGGCGAGCGCGGTGACGAGCAACGCGGCGATGCGCTCGTTGAGCGGGTGATCGGCGTGCAGCGTCTCGAGCTGCGGCGCCGCGGCGGCGGCCTCGCCGAGCGCGACGTCGACGCCGATACGGTCGACGAGTGCGGCCAGTCGCAAATCATGCAGCCTGGCTGCATAAGGTGCGGCGAACTCGCCGGCGTCGGCCAAGGCATCGCCTCGCCACAGTGCGAGCGCCTCGGTCAGCAGCGACCGTCCGCGCTCGGCACGTCCGGCGCGCAGTTCGCCGCCCGCCCGGGCCAGCAGTTCCTCGAAGCAGTGCGCGTCGACGTCCGCCGCGTCGACGGCGAGCCTGTAGCCCGCGGGTGACGGGACGATCACCGACGTGTCACCGAACGCGCGCCGCAGCCTGGACACCAGCGTCTGCAGCGCGTTCGACGAGTCGGCGGGCGGGCTGTCGCCCCAGACGGCGTCGACGAGCGCGGCGATCGACACCGGCCGTCCGGCGTCCAGCGCGAGGCGGGCGAGCAGCGTGCGCAGCCGCGCACCGGCGACGTCGACCGGGCGGCCGTCGCCGTCGCGGACCTCCAGCGGCCCGAGGAGCCCCACCTGCACGTGATCACTCTCCCACGGCGGGCCGTCGTGCCGGGGCGGGTTTCCCGGCCCGGCAGCTACGGGCAGGATCGCGACATGCGCAGCGAGACCGTGACCGTCCGTACCGGCGACCGTGCCCGGGTGCACGACCTCACCGACGAGTGCGCCCGCTTCGTGCGCGAACTGGGTGACGGTCTGCTGAACGTGTTCGTCCCGCACGCCACGGCCGGCCTCGCGATCATCGAGACCGGCGCGGGCAGTGACGACGACCTGCTCACCGCGCTGGACGAGCTGCTCCCTCGGGACGGACGCTGGGCGCACAGCCATGGCTCGGCCGGCCATGGCCGCGACCACGTGCTGCCCGCGTTCATCGCGCCGTCGATGACGGTGCCCGTGGTCGGCGGTCGCATCCAGCTCGGTACGTGGCAGTCGATCTGTCTTGTCGACACGAACATCGACAACCCGCGGCGCGACGTGCGGCTGAGCTTCGTGTCGGGCTGAGGAGGCGGCTATTCGCCCTGGCTGGACGCCGCGTCGCGCCGCTCGCGGTCGACGGCACGCAGGACGTCCTTGAGCGCGGGGTGGCGCTGCAGCAGCGGCGTCAGCTTGTCGTAGCCGATGCGCAGTGCGCGCACGCGACCATGGGTCGCGACGGTGGCGTGGCGCTGCCCGCCGTCCAGGTAGGCCATCTCGCCGATGATCGCACCGGCGGCGAGCGTCGCGACGATCGTCCGTCCCATCAACACGTTCGCCTCGCCCTCGACGAGGATGTACGCGGCGTCGGCGGGCGTGCCTTCGTGGACGAACGCCCACCCGTCGGGCAGCGTCACCGACTCGCCCGACGAGGCGAGCGCCTCGAGGTCGTCGCCGCCGACCGCCCAAAGGCTCGGCAGTGCCTTGAGCGCCTTGACGAGTTCACGCGTCTCGCGGTTCAGCACGGCCCCTCCTGGACGAACGATGCTCCGGATCGGACCGGCCGAGCATAGGGACGATCGGGCCCGGCTGCATCCGCAACGCTCACACCGCGGCGCGGTCGTCGAGCCGGACGTCGGGCGAGGCGCGCGACAGCAGCTGCTGCTGGGTGATCGTGCGCTGGGCACGTCCCCGGCCGATGAAGCTGACCGCCCAGTGCAGCACGGTCGTCACCCGGTTCTTGAAGCCGACCAGGTACAGGACGTGCACGCCGAGCCACAGCAGCCAGGCGATGAAGCCGCCGAAGCGGAACCGGCCGACGTTCGCGACGGCCTTGAACCGCGAGATCGTCGCCATGCTGCCCTTGTCGAAATAGTGGAACGGCTTGCCGGGAGCCCGGCGCCGGATGCGGCGGTCGATCTGCTCCGCGGCGTACGCACCCTGCTGCATCGCCACCTGCGCGACGCCGGGCAGGTCGTCCAGCGTCATCATGTCGCCGATGACGTACACCTCGGGGTGGCCGGGCAACGTGCAGTCGGGCTGTACATGAATGCGTCCGCCGCGGTCGAGCCGCGCGCCGGTCTGCTCGGCGAGCGTGCGGGTGAGCTGGGACGCCTCGACGCCGGCCGCCCAGACGACGGTGCGGGCGTCGATGCGGGTGCGGCGGCCGGACCTGTCCTCAACCACCAGGCCGCGGTCGTCGACGTCGACGACCTTCTCGCCCAGCCACACCTCGACGCCGAGCTTCTCGAGCTGTTCGGCCGCGCCGGCGGCGAGGCGCGAGCCGAAGTTGCCGAGTACGGAGTCCAGCGCGTCGACCAGGACGATGCGCGACCGTGCCGGGTCGATCGAGCGGTACTCGTTGGCGAGCGTGCGCCGGGTGAGTTCGGAGATCTGCCCGGCCATCTCGACGCCGGTCGCGCCGGCACCGACCACGACGAACGTCTGCCACTCCTGCCGAATCTTCTCGTCCGGCTCGAGCTCGGCGAACTCGAACGCGCCGAGGATGCGGCCGCGCAGTTCGAGCGCGTCGTCGATGGACTTCAGGCCCGGTGCGTGGTGCACGAACGAGTCGTTGCCGAAGTAGGACGTCCGCGCGCCGGCCGCCACGATCAGCGAGTCGAACTCGGTGACCGTCTCGATGTCGCCGACGACGGACGTGACGGTGTGCGCGTCCAGGTCGATCGCCTGCACGTCCCCGAGCAGCACGGTCACGTTGTCCTGCCGGGCGAGGATCTCGCGCGTGGACGGGGCGATCTCGCCCTCGGAGAGGATGCCGGTGGCTACCTGGTACAGCAGCGGCTGGAAGAGGTGATGGGGCGTCCGGCTGATCATCGTGACGTCCGCACCGACCCGCTTGAGCTTCTTCGCGGCGAACAGGCCGCCGAATCCCGAACCGATGATCACGACCCGGTGCCGTCGGGTGGCCGCTGTCGTCGTCGTTGTCATCGCTCTCGTCCCCTCGGGTCGCCTGTTCCGTCCCTACCCGGATCAACACCCGCGGCACCCGCCCGATGCCGGCACGTGCGCGGCCGCACAGTCCGTCCTGCACGGTTATGCCCGTCTTGCCCGACTGCACGCCGGATGCCGCGAGCCTCACTCCGCGCGCGGCGTGGCCGATTCATCCTTGGGGGACGGCGGCGTAGGACGCCGGGCGCGCGAGAGGTGACGGCATGGCGATCGACGAGGTCGACGCGCACGACGCGGCGATGCCCGTCGCCGTGCCGCCGTTGCATCGCCACTTCGCCGCCGCGGTCGAGCAGGTTCCGCTGGTGCGGCGCGCGGCCCACGAGTGGCTGCACAAGGTGCTGGCGGCGAGCGGCCTGCCGCGGACCGAACAGACCGACGACGTCGTGTTCGACGTCGAACTCGTCGTCACCGAGTTGGTCACCAACGGTGTGAACGCCGGCGCCAGCGCCGTCGAGCTCACCGCGACGCTGGACGACGGCATCCGCATCGAGGTGTTCGACGACGGCTCGGGATTGCCCGTCCCGCAGGACGCGCCGCTCACCAGCGACCACGGCCGCGGGCTGCGCATCGTCGGCGACGTGGCGGCCGAGTGGGGCACCCGGGTCGAGGACGACGGGCGGACGCTCGTCTGGGCGCGGATCGCCACCGACTGACGATGCGCTGCGGGCCTGCGCGGTCAGCCGGCCTGCGCGGTCAGCCGGCCTCGACGGGAACCGGCTCCGGCTGCGGGGACGGCGTGCCCACGCCGAAGCGCCGCGCGGCCAGCCGGGACGTCCACCTGTCGGTGAGCCGGTACCAGCCGGGCAGGACGAGCCGGACGAGCCAGGCGGCGCCGATCGCGACCAGCCCGGCGACGATGCCGTCCAACCACCAGTGGTTACCGGTGGCGACCACGACGAAGACGGTCAGCGCGGCGTGCAGGGCACCGAGCCAACGCCACCGGCTCTCGCCGACGCGCCACGCGTAGAAGCCGACGAGCAGTGCCCAGGCGACGTGCATGGACGGCATGGACGACAGCTGATCGCTCGCCAGGCCGTTGCTGTAGACCGACTGGTGGTACAGCAGGCCGGTGTCGACGATGCCCGGCAGCATCCGCGGCGGCGCGACCGGGACGAGCTGGATCAGCAGGCAGCCGAGCGTCGTCATGGCGATGACCGCGCGCACCGGGCGGTACCGCTCGCGATGCCGCACGAACAGCCAGATCAGGAACACGAACATCATCGTGAAGTGCATCGACGCGTAGTAGAGGTTCGCCGTCTCGACGACGAGGCGGTGCCCGAGGACGAGGTGCTGCACGCTCGCTTCGGACGGCAGGCCGAGGTCGTGCTCGGTGTGTTCGATCCACACGGCGCGGTGGTGGGCGTCCGCGATGCCGAGGCCGGACAGCTTGCCCGCGAGCTGCCACAACCCGTACAGGAAACCGATCATCGCGGTCTCGCGCAGGAACGCGCCCACGGCACGCACGCGGTCGTTGCGCGCCAGGGCGAGGCCGGTGCCGAGGACGGTGAGCGCTGCGCCGAGCTCGCAGGAGTGCTGCCAGGTCAGGGACACCGTCTGCACCCGGTCAATCTACGGCCACACGGCGGACGCGAAAGTGTCACGGCGCTGGACTTGCCCCCGTAGCTCGCTTATGGTCCAGATCACCTCCTGAGCCGTGCCCCCCGAGGAGTTCGATGGCCTGTCAGGACGAGTTCGACCGGTCCGCCGATTCGCGCCCGATCCTCGTCGCGGTCGACGGCGGTGTCGGCACGCAGCCGCTGCTGCGCGGTGCCGCGCGGCTGGCCGAGCTCAGCGGCGCGTCGCTGATCGTCGCGCACGTCGTGCCGCGGGTGACGCCGGTCGTCCCGGAGGCCGTGGTCCTGCAGACCGAGCTGCGCCACGACGTCGCGGTATCGCTGTTCGCCGAGGTCGTCGAGGGGCTCTACGACTGCCCGGTCGCGTGCCGGCTGGTGACGACCACGGGCGTGGCCGCCGTGCAGCTCGCGCAGATCGCCAAGCAGTACCGAGTGGCGGCGATCGTCGTCGGGGCCGATGCGCCGGGGCTGTGGAACCGGATCCGCCGCTGCTTCACCGGGTCGGTGCCGCAGCGGCTCGCGCACCTGCAGTCGGCACCGGTGGTCGTCCTGCCCGGCGCTTGCTCCCGCACGCTGAAGGTCGCGGCCGCCGAGCGCGCCCGTCGCGAAGCGCACGGCCGCTGACCCGACCGTCCCCTCCCCGTGATCAACAGCGCTGGAAGCACCTCTTCGGTGCGTTCAGGCCTGTTGATCAGCAGACGCGGCCCTCAGACGTTGAAGCGGAACTCGACCACGTCGCCGTCGGCCATGACGTAGTCCTTGCCCTCGATGCGCACCTTGCCGCGCGCCTTGGCCTCGGCCATCGAGCCGGCAGCGACCAGGTCGTCGTAGGACACGACCTCGGCCTTGATGAAGCCGCGCTCGAAGTCGGTGTGGATCACGCCGGCCGCTTGGGGGGCCGTCGCCCCGGCCTTGATCGTCCAGGCGCGGGATTCCTTCGGCCCGGCGGTCAGGAACGTCTGCAGCCCGAGCGTCGCGAAGCCGACCCGGGCGAGCTGGTCGATGCCGGACTCCTCCTGCCCCATCGACTGCAGCAGCTCGAGCGCCTCGTCGTCGGGCAGCTCGATCAGCTCTGACTCGGTCTTGGCGTCCAGGAAGATCGCCTCGGCCGGCGCGACGAGCGCGCGCAGTGAGTCGGTGAACTCACGGTTCGAGATCTCGTCCGGGTCGACGTTGAACACGTAGAGGAACGGCTTGGTCGTCATCAGCGTCAGCTCGCGCAGCGCGGCGGTGTCCACCGTGGAACCGAACAGCGTCTCGCCCCGCTGCAGTGCCTCGATCGCCTGCTCGGCCGCAGCGAGCACCGGCGCGCGGTCCTTGTGCAGCCGGACCTCCTTCTGCAGCCGCGGCAGCGCGTTCTCGAGCGTCTGCAGGTCGGCCAGGATCAGCTCGGTGTTGATCGTCTCGATGTCGTCGGACGGGCTGACCTTGCCGTCGACGTGCACGACGTTCGGGTCGCTGAACGCACGGATGACCTGGCAGATCGCGTCGGCCTCGCGGATGTTGGCGAGGAACTTGTTGCCCAGCCCCTCGCCGGTGGACGCGCCGCGGACGATGCCCGCGATGTCGACGAACGACACCGTGGCCGGGACGATCTTGGCCGAGTCGAACAGCTTGCCGAGGACGTCCAGGCGCGGATCGGGCACGCCGACCACCCCGACGTTGGGGTCGATGGTCGCGAACGGGTAGTTCGCCGCCAGGACGTCGTTCTTGGTCAACGCGTTGAACAGCGTGGACTTGCCGACGTTGGGCAGGCCGACGATGCCGATGGTCAAACTCACGGGCGGCAAGTCTACGGACGTCCGCGTCGCAACCCGGAACTGTCGGACTCCGGTGTGACCATCGGCCCCATGGCTGTCCTCCTCGTCCTGATCGGCTGCGCCGCCGGCCTCGCCCTCGGCTGGTTGCTCGCCGCCCGGCGCACGGACGGTGCGCTGCGCGCCGCGACCGCCGAGGCGGCCGGCCTGCGCGCGACGCTCGAGGCCGAGATCGCGGCCGCCCAGCGGCGCGAGGCGCTGCTGGTCGCTGCCGACCGCGAACGCCGGGACGTCCTGGGTGCCGACGCCGCCGAGGTGCTCGACCGGGTGCAAGAGCAACTGGTGGCGATGGAGCGCGGCCGGACGAGTTCGGACGCCGCCCTGCGCGAGCAGGTCGCCGCGATGCGGGAGGCCTCGCATCAGCTGCGCACCGAGACCGCGCAGCTGGTCACCGCGCTGCGAGCCCCGCAGGTGCGCGGCCGGTGGGGCGAGCTGCAGCTCGAGCGCGTCGTCGAGGCGGCCGGCATGACCGAGCACGTCGACTACGACACCCAGGTCAGCGTCGCCGGCGACGGCGGCACCCAGCGCCCCGACCTGATCGTGCGGCTGACCGGTGGCCGCCAGGTCGTCGTCGACGCCAAGGTCGCCTTCGCCGGATACCTCGAAGCGATGGAGGCGCGCGACGAGGCCACCCGCGACGCCCGCCTCAAGGCACATGCCCGGCAGCTGCGCCAGCACGTCGACTCCCTCGCGGCCAAGGCGTACTGGCAGCGGTTCACCCCGACGCCGGAGTTCGTCGTCTGCTTCGTGCCCGCGGACGCGTTCCTCGACGCGGCGCTGCGCGAGGATCCCGCGCTGCTCGAGCACGCCTTCGCCGGCAACGTCGTGCTGGCCACGCCCTCGACCCTGATCGCGCTGCTGCGCACGATCGCGTACGGCTGGCGGCAGGAGGCCCTGGCCGAGAACGCCGAGCAGGTGCACCGGCTGGGGCGCGAGCTGTACAGCCGGCTCGCCACGATGGGCAAGCACGTCGACCGCCTCGGCCGCAGCCTCGGTGCCGCGGTCGGCGCGTACAACGACACGGTCGGCTCGCTCGAGAGCCGCGTGCTCAGCACCGCGCGGCGCCTCGGCGACCTGGGGGTGGTCGCTCCCGAGGCGCGCCTGACCGGCGGCGCGGCGCTGCTCGAGGCGGTACCGCGGCCGCTGACGGCCCCCGAATTCGGCACGGACGCGCCGTCCCGCAGCGGAGTGGTGGACATTTCCCGCCAAACGGACCCTCCGGCGGACGGGGAGCGCGTCCATCAGCCCGCACCCAGGTCGACAGGTTACGGTTGAGCAACGAGAACGTGAGTCCGGCGCCCGCTCCGAGGGCGACCGGCCGGAAGAGGTGACGACGTAGTGGCGAACGCATCCGGAACGTACGGGTCGCGTTCGGCCGACGCCGGCGACGGCTGGGGGCCGTCCACCTCGGTCCGCTCGAGCGCGGCGGGCGGTGACGCGCCGGCCCGCTCCCGCGCGGCCAACGCGAACCCCTACGCCGGCTACCGCGGCCAGCAGCCGCACGGCGCGCGCAGCCCGCTCGACGACGCCCGCTCGGCCTACGAGCGCTCCGCCCGCGAGCGGCTCGCCGACGTCCTGCCCGGCGCGACGACGGCGCGGGGCATGGCCGGCTGGACCGCGCTCGGCGTCCTGGTCGCGGCCGTCGTCCTCGGCGCGATCATCGACTGGGCGATCGGCACGCACGCCAGCGGGGGCCTGAACATCCTGCTGATCATCGGCTCGCTCGCCGCGATCCTGCTCGTCCGCCGCACGTCGATGTTCACCATCGTCGTCGCGCCGCCGATCGTGTACTCGATCGCGTCCGGGCTGATCCTGTTCGCCCGTTCCAGCGGGCTCAGCAACCACCGCGCCCTGATCGACTCGGCGTCGAACTGGCTGGTCTACGGCTTCCCGACCGTCGCCGGCGCCACCGCGATCGTGCTCATCATCGCGGGCATCCGGATGGTCGTGCGGCGCTAGCCCGCACGGCCGTTCAGTCGGCGCTGCGGCCCAGGCCGGGCGCCTGACAGCTCGGGCACCAGTACAGGTTGCGCCCGACCAGCTCGGCGAGGCGCACCTCGGTGCCGCAGATCCGGCACGGCAGTCCGGTGCGGCGATAGACGTACCGGTCCTCGCCCGGTGCGACCACCGCGGGCCGACGCCCGCGCGGGCGGTCCTCCGGACGCAGCGTGACGATCCGCCCGACGCGGACGCCGGTCGCCATCAGCACGCGCAGGTCCCGCCACATCGCGTCCCAGCGCTGCGGATGCAGATCCCGTCCGGGCAGGTACGGGTCGATCCCGTGCCGGAACAGCAGCTCCGCCCGGTAGACGTTGCCGACGCCGGCCAGGACGGTCTGATCCATCACGAGCGCGGCGATCGGCGCCTTCGACCGCCCGATGCGCGCGAACGACGCGGCCGAGCCGACATCGCGCCGCAGCGGGTCCGGGCCCAGCCGGGCCAGCAGTTCCCGGCGCTCGACCGGCGTGACGATCTCGCACGCGGTCGGGCCACGCAGGTCCGTCCACGTGTCGCCGCCGACCAGGCGCAGCCGCAGCGCGCCGACCGGCGCCGGCGGCTCACCCGTCCCCGTCGTGAACTTGCCGTAGAGGCCGAGGTGGACGTGCAGCAGCGGACCGTACTGGTAGTGCTGCAGCAGGTGCTTGCCGTACGCCTCGGTGCGGACCAGGACGTGCCCGTCGATCAGCGCCGCGCCGTCGGCGAACCGGCCCTGCGGGCTCGCCGCGTGCACGACACGACCACCGAACAGCCGCTGCTGCTCTCGGGCCAGCCGGTGCAGCGTGTGTCCCTCGGGCACCCGTCAGTCGGCAGCCCGGCTGCGCATCTCGCGGCGCAGCTCCTGGGGCAGTGCGAACGTGAGCCGTTCCTCGATGTGGTTGACCTCGTCGACGTCGCCGAAGCCGTGCTCGTCGAGCCACTCGAGCGTCTCGCGGACCAGGATCTCGGGCACGGACGCCCCGGACGACAGCCCGATCGTCGTGACGCCGTCGAGCCAGGACTCGTCGATCACGCCGGAGTTCTCGACCAGGTACGCGGACTTGGCGCCGGCCGCGAGCGCGACCTCGACCATGCGCACCGAGTTGGACGAGTTGGACGAGCCGACGATCAGGAAGAGGTCGACCTGCGGCGCGATCTTCTTGACCGCGGCCTGGCGGTTCTGGGTGGCGTAGCAGATGTCGTCGGACGGCGGCGACTGCAGCATAGGGAACTTCTGCTTGAGCGCGTCGACCGTCTGCATGGTCTCGTCGACCGACAGCGTGGTCTGCGAGAGCCAGACGACCTTCTCGGGGTCGCGGATCTCGACGTTCGCGACGTCCTCGGGGCCGTCGACGAGCGTGATGTTGTCGGGCGCCTCGCCGCTGGTGCCGACGACCTCCTCGTGGCCCTCGTGGCCGATCAGCAGGATGTCGTAGTCGTCCTTGGCGTAGCGGCGCAC
>Ga0164242_10005744_pt1 | contig 13765 bp, 17 predicted proteins | sample OricomgcompostMG_FD_108783 | JGI IMG/M metagenome (GOLD analysis project Ga0164242, IMG submission 108783) | Miracle-Growth compost microbial communities from Emeryville, California, USA - Original compost - Miracle growth compost (MG) ...
AACCTGACTCCATGCTGGATTGTGTGATTTAACTCTGTAAGAGATCATCCTTTTAGTGTATGGTCATGAATCAGTGAGATCCTTGATGAAAACTATTCAACCGGTCTAACAAGGCTTAGACCTGAGCGGTCACCTTGTGAGTGCAGGCTTCCCATCGCTGCCTGCTGCGGGGCCTCAGTCGGCAACTTCCCGTGTCCGCAGCCCTCGGTCGTAGAGATGTTTTTTCCCACACTTCTTGCACAGTGCGATCTCGCTAGGCTCAGAGGGTATTAGCACACTGGTGGTAGTGTCGTAGAGCATGATAGGCAGGACTGGAGAAGTGGTGACGGAATCCATGATCTCGAGTAAAGGGAGCGAGTTGAAAGGCTTGGCCTCTAAGGGAACCGTTAGTAAAGAATTTCGTGCAGATGTCTGTATGTGTTTGCAGGTAATATTGGTTAAGAATACAGGTTTACTAGGGAATCAGCTTCCTTTATGTATACTCTAGTTCTCCCAAATGCTAGTACCAAGAACAAATCAGATATACTCTCCCTACCTTTTGCAGGTGCATGACACAGACGTATTCACGTCCGGTTCACGCAATGGTAAGCAGCAGATGTTATTCTTAGGAGTGTCACAAATGTTAGTTTTATACAAGCCCTATATATCACATCTCGATATAGAAATAATAGCCCAAGTAGAAATACTTCAATTACTATATAGAGTTGCTACAAATAAAAGTACTTGTTGCAGCTCAATTGTCGAGTTCCTCGCTCAACGCTTGGACCTACGCAAGGAACCCGACGTACGTAACTCGGGCTCCTTTGGATAGGTGCGTCTCCCTACAGCGGCCATTTCTGTTTTCTAATTTCTGTTTCGTCGAAGCTGGATGATAGTGTGCAATCTCCCCTAGCCGCGCATTACGGGTGAGTTGGTCGTCTCAGGCATTAACTTTTGGTCGCTAGAAGCGGCACGTGATGGGTGAGCGCGAGAAGAGCCATCCGCAGTACTGTCCTGCCAAGACAAAAATTTCCTGAGGGCGATGCCAGGCCCACATTCGAACCTCAACCTCCAAAGCTCCACCTGCCAGACCAACAAATTCCTCTCCCTAACCCGCATATCACCACTGCATGCGCTGTGCTAAAACATGGCCGGCGGCTTAACAAGATATCGGCACCTGGGCCGCAACTCGGCCCACAGGCAAGCCCTCCTTCGCAATCTCGTCACGTCTCTCGTTAGGGAGGAGGCCATCCACACGACATGGCACAAGGCGAAGGAGGCCCAACGGCTCGCAGAGAAGCTTATCACATTAGCGAAGAGGAACAATGAGACATCTCGGAGGAAAGCAACGGGAATTCTCTACGTGAGCACGCGCCAATGGGGCTCAACAGAGTCGATGTGATTGCATGCGAGCTAACCCATCCGACTCTTCCAGACCCCCCACGACCTCCTCCCAAAACTCTTCGGCGAACTACGCGAGCGATATGCCGAGCGGCCGGGAGGCTACACAAGGGTGCTACGCACCGAGCCCAAGGACACCTACTCGCAGGCGCAATCCGCGGTCCTCGAGCTGGTCGACGGACGCAAGGACATGCGCTTCAAGATGACGGCCGCCGCGGTGGCGAGGGACCGGAAGCTGGGCCAGGAGCACACCGAGCTGACGTTGAGGAACATGGAGAAGGTCACGAGGTTCCGGAAACAGGGGGAGAATGTCTTCGAAAGGATGGTCGACAGGATAGCCAAGCTGAATCTCACTAGCGACAGGGTTGGAACCAAGGCTGAGGCGAGGGCCGAGGCCAGGGCTGCGAAGAAGGGCTCGGCTGCTGTTGCTTCGATATGAGTATGCTCTAGCTGTGGGTCTGGAGGTCTACTACGACTTTGTTGCATCATTTGGCGATATATGCCGCAGATCAAGCGTTGTATCATATTGGGGACATGGTCATAGATGGGAGTTTAGGTCCCCGTTGTAGAATGTGGGGGTGCTGAGATGTATTAAGCCTACAATTGTATCACTAGACAAAGTCAAACGTATCCCCCCGTTCACGAATCATCTTGCCCACTCTCTGGCTGCCCACAATCCGCTCCAACTTGAGCACATCATACTTGGAGAACATCACCCTGACGCTGCCCTGCCCTGGCTCAAGCGTCAACGCCTGCTCGCTGAGCCTGAGATAGCCTCCAGAAATCTCCTCGTAGAAGATGGGGTTGTCGGGCAGCCCGTACATGATGACCCGCTTCACCCCCGAGATGCGATAGCGCCGGAAATGATGCGCGCGCTCCGTATACAGCAACACGCGGTGCCGGCCCTGCAGGAAGTGGGAGCGGGCCCTCGAGGCTTCCGGGACGTCTGCATACTCGGAGATGGTGCCGAATGTCAAGTTCTCGACGGCCGGGTTGTTTGCAAAATAGTTTCGCACTCTTACGAAGTCGAGGTAGGACGGGATGAAGATTAGCGTTCCGGAGCTGTCCTTGGCGTTCTTGGTCAACGTCGGAATGATGGCCTTGGTGAAGTAGGCAAACCTCGCGTCGGGATCCTCCTGGATCGACGGCGGTTCGAATCGAGAGAAGGTCTGCTTGGTCTTGTGGCCTAACATCTGCAACATGGTGCCGTGGTACTCCTTCTGGATCCTGACTTTTCCGCTCCAGCTGTTGCAGTGGCTCCTGAAGAGCTCAGACAACTCGGGAGTATTGAAGGCGCTGAAAATGACGGTCTGTCTGAAATACTTGGCCTGGTCGTCGAGGTACCAGCTCCTCACACGGCTGAAGTCACAGCCATGGGCATCCTTTGGTTGGAGGTTTAGATGCTCGAATATGTACTCAACATGTTCCCAGTTTTGCATGAGCAGCGCGTCGGCTTGATCGACGATTACAAGCTCGATGGAGCTCAGGAAGTCAAAATCGACCTTCTTGTCTTCCTCGGACCCAATGGCCATGCGGAGACCTAGAGGGCTGGCGAAGATGATATCGGAGTTGTAGAACTGGGAGAAGTACTTGATACTCTTTCGGGTAAATTTCACCCCCAGCCGGAACATGTCGTCGTCATTGCCCTGGAATAGGTCCTTGAAATCGGCCGGCTTATCATCCCCAAAGTTCTGATCCTTGTCAGTGTACGATTCGTTGAATCGGTTCCGGTTCTCTTGCTGGTCCGGATCTGCGATGCTGCAAATCATATCGACCATCTTAGCACAAGACTGCCGAGTTGGAACGATGAACAAGACTTTCGGTCTAGTGAACCCTTGGTCGCGCAGCTCAAGCTCCTCGTCTCCTTGGTCCTTTGATAGTTTTGCATTGTCTTTGATTACTCGATCGCGAGTCCTGTATCCAAGTCAGTTGGTTTGCAGCACAACTTGTGATATACGAGTTGGCTCACTTGAAGACATGATTTAGCGCGTGGAGACAAGCCATCCACCTGAGGCTGGCGGAATTCGCAATGGTCCGCTCACAAAATAGTGTGTCTTGGTGGTTGAATAAGAATGACGACAGAAGCCCTTCCAAGGCATCGAATTCGGGCTTCTGGGTACCTGCAACCTCTCGTAGCTTTTGCTTAAGCTTAAGATCCGCGGGACCGGTTGCAGGTTTGGGCAGTACGACTTCCGTTGATTCTGCCAGCTTTGGTGTACTGGCGAATATCCTCCACGGATTGGATGCCACCCTCTTCAGTTGCCACTGGTCGCCTTCGATAGCCCTCAGTTTCTCGCCAAGTTCGCCCTCGTTGGGATTGGCGAAATGACTCTCGAATGGGTCGGAAGAGTCGAGATCGTCATCATCGTCAAAGAGCTCGTCCGGGGCTACCTCATCGCCCTCTTCATCCGGTTCTTCCATAAGATCGACCGAGTCGTCAATCACCTCTTTTGGTTCCTCTTCCTCAGTCCCATCTTTCTGGGCTTCGCTTGCTTCAGTTGGGTGTTCCAGCTTTCTCCTTTTCGCCTTTGGGGGAGCACTTTCCGTCAGGCTACGCATGAGGGACAGATAAGGTCGAGCAGTCTCTGCTTTGTCCTCTTCATCCTCACTTCCGGAGTCAGTTCCCTCTCCGTCCGATGCAACGGACTCATCGTCAACCTCGTCCTCCGATTCCTCGTCAAGTTCCCTATCCAGAGTCAGTAACGTGACCAAAAAATATTGAAGAAACACGGCCTTGGAGTCGAATTTTCATACTCTTCCTTTGCGGCAAGCCGAGCACTATCAAACCGAGGACCACGCTGTTGTTGAGCGCCATATCTGCCCCTGGACCTCCCACCTCTGGCGCCGCCTCTTATGCCTCCTCTGGCCCCCCCTCGGTTGCCCCCTCGGCTACCCCCTCTGGAGCCGCCTCTTGAGCCACCCCGGCCCCCAGAGGAGAACCCTCGAGGTCCAGATCTACCACCTGAACGGCCGCGTGGTGCCATTTTATATAGTGCTGTGAGACCTCCAGAGTAGTTCCATTTGCACGTGCATGTAAGTTGGCGTGAGACAAGAAGGAAAAAAAGTTTCCACAGCCTTGCTTCACTCAGCCGCGAGCCTCAGCCCTGTCAGCTGGCAAATGGCCGCCACCTTTTTCTTATCGGCGGTTTTCTTATCGGTCGAGCACACAACCCACTTTCCTTTGCTGGTACCATCAAATCCTGAAAAAAGGGCGAAAAAGAACGACCCGCTCGAGAAAGAAGCGTTCGAACGACCGCTCCCACCCCCGACGACACACCGTCAACCCCCGTTTTCCCGTACCGCCCGATTCCCCGCATAGTCGCAATCATGGCAGTAGACCAGGAAAGCTTCATACATCTGTCGCGGCCGCTGGCACCAGGCGCGCTGGGATTCAGCGGCAGTGGTGCCCCGCTTACGGTCAATATCCAACCCCAGGTAGGCTCTCGCCCCTCCTCCTCCGCCCTCCCCCTCGACCCCTGCACTCGGCACCCCGATGCCACACTGGAGGGCATTCATATGCCTACCTATATCGGTAGCGTTACTGACCTGGGCCTTTCCCCCCTCTCGCGCAGGCTATATTCTCCATCCTCGACCATGCTGTCCGACGAGACATTCGCGACACACAATCCACCCGGGTGATCGGCGCGCTTGTGGGCGTGCGCAGCGAGGACGGCACCGAGGCCGAGGTGCGCAGCTGTTTCGCGATCCCGCACACGGAGAACGAGGACCAAGTGGAGGTGGACGTCGAGTATCAAAAGAACATGCTCGCCCTCACGCTCCGCGCCGCCCCTCGCGAGACCCTGCTGGGCTGGTACACGACGAGCCACGAGCTCAACAGCTTCAGCGCCCTGATCCAGAACTTCTTCGCCTCGCCCGAAACTGGCACCTTCCCGCACCCGGCCGTACACCTAACCATCAACACCGACGCCGGCGCCGCCATCAAGACCAAGACGTACATCTCCGCCCCCGTCGCCGTCAATGCCGAGCGCGCCGCCGAGTCCTGCCTGTTCCTCGAGGTACCGCACCGCCTCCTGACCGGCGACGCTGAGCGCTCGGCCCTCGAAGCCGTCTCCGCCGCCGCCGGCGAGGAGACGCGCTCCGCCCCCGTGGCGTCCGACGTCGAGACGCTCACGCGCGCGATGGAGACCGTCTCGGGCCTGCTCGAGCGCGTCTCCGAGTACGTCAGCGAGGTTCTCGACGAGGAACGCGACGGCAACCACGCCCTCGGACAGAACCTCATGAACGCCCTATCGCTGGCACCAAAGGTCGACGCCCTCGCCGTCGAGCACGACTTCAACAACCACATCCAGGACGTCCTCATGGTCTCATACCTGGCCAACACTATTCGCACCCAGATCGACCTCGCCCAGCGGCTAGCTACGTCGACTTTGATCGGCTTTGATAACCTGGGCGAGAAGGGTGGCAAGGAGGGCGAGGACGGAAGCAAGGGTGAAGGCAGAGGAGGGAGGGGAGGGAAGAGGGGTGGTCGCGGCGGCAGAGGCGGCGGACAGCAGAGAGAGCCCAGAGAGCCGAGGGAGCCTGCCGAATAAGTTAGTCGGCGACGGTACGTATAGATGCTATGTTTTGGGGAGTGGTACTATCCCGCGGTTGGGAGCCTTGCCTACCACCTGGTTCAGGTGTTTGTGTGTTTTACTCGGTAGCATTTGGCCGCTCTTCCACCAGGGCAAAGACAAAATATAAATGAAACGAAAAAAGCAGCAGAAGTCAAGGGGTTCATCATGGGCGTTACGGGGTCTAGAACGAAAAAGGGTTGATATGAGAAATCCTTTAATTCTATTCTTCACATCTATAAACCCTATGTCGTGAGAGGAAAATGCCTATATCGCATTCGCCATGTTGCTGCAACCCCAATCCCCGAGCAAGTGCGGTTTGCCTAGGTACCTTAAGCAAAGCAGCCAGTTAAATTCAGTCCATCATCGGTGACTCCGAGAAACGCCTTATACAAATGATTGTCCGTGACGCCTTGAGTCCCGTAAAATTCATCCTTGAACACCGTTAGATGCTCTAACCCCTCTTTTAAGTGGAGGGTTTCTGCGGTAATGTAGCAGGATTGCCGTACGTTGGCAGCGTGCTGAACGTCTGGGCTGGGCCCTGGGGCATGGCCGGCTTGTTCGGAATATGAGGCGGCTGGATGGGTTGGTTAACTTGCGGTCCATGTGTGGGGGGCCCGTGGGGGATTGGCTGCGGTTGCATCTGCCCGGGGTGATACTGCGGAATCGAGTTGTTCGACCCTTGCCTGGCCATCCCATAGCCGGGGGCGGTGCCCATGTACGGTGGCTGCGGGATCGGCTGCTGGTAGCCGGTGTAGTTCACAGGAAGAGCGTGGAATTGCGGGCTTCCATGATGAGGGCTACCTCCTCCGTAGGGAAGAGTCGGAGGCACCATGGGCGCCATGCCGTTAGCCGGGACGAACGACTGCGTCTTGGGGTTGAATGCATGGCGGTTGTAGCTTCCGGGAATCGGATGCTGGCTCTTTGGGTCGTTCGGGTTGACATTTACTGGCAATTGGCCATACATATACGGAATCCCCGGAGCGGCGGGGGTTGCCCGGCTTTGATAGGGGCTCTGGCTCGGCTGTTGTTGCCATCCTTGCTGAGGTACAGCTGGCGGCATCGCCGGCGGATAGGGCGCAGCGGCGACACTCTGGGCTGGATACCGCTGCTGTTGAGGTACGACCGGAGGCGCTGGTTGGGCGGGCGCTTGTGGAGGATACTCCTGACAATTAGCATACGTGTAAGAAGAACGCTGTAAAAATACGATGATAACTTACTACTTGCGGAATAGCGTTGTATTGAGGAGCGTATCCGTTGTTCGGGATGACCTGGGGATATTGCGGGTTGGGCGCGTAAGCAGGCTGGATCGTATTCGGACGAGGCTGCTGAAACGGCCCGTTGAACTGCGGGTTGGCAAGGGGCATGTACTGCGGCGGCATCCAGGTCTGCTGCTGGGGTCCACACCAAGCCACGTACTTGGAGCGCGAGTCAAAGCTCTCCGAGTCGTCACGTCGCTGCTTGGCCGTCTTCCTCTTCGCTTGAGAGGACTTGTCCCTGGCGGACACGGAGCTCGCACGAGAGACACCGTTGCTATCGTCATGTTCTCCCGGAGCAGATGTTTCTATTTTCTCAAGGCTTCCAAAGATACGCTCCCTAGCTTTGTTATAGGCCTCTTCCCGTTCTTCCCTAGTAGGCCTATCAGGACGATTAGCACGCCAGCAAAATAGCCTAGTTCGATGGAAGGGAGAGGCATACTTCTCCTTGGTGGCAGCACCTTTCTCCTTGGAGTCGCTCCCATCTTCGGACGTCGGCTTGGACGGGCCAGCGCTTAGTGACCCAAGCTCTCCGTCTCTGTCTCGTCGCATTATCCGTCGTGGGAGTAGGGCCGGGGCCGGCGAGGCTGTGTTGGAAGGATTAACTACGATGCTGGATAGAGGAGGCGGGACGCGGCAGAAGGGAGTTCTGTATATGCGCACGGCGCCGGCTACGGCTTCGAAGGAATGCGTCATGTGGTAGTAATCGGCAAGCTTATGGGTCAACATCCTACAAAACGAGTTGCATGGGGGAAGGTCCATGAACGGTTCCCTAACAGATGGGTTAGGATCACATTTGCACATGTTGGTGTTGGCTAGCGTCGAGAAAGGGGAAGGGGGATTGGCGTACTTTGAGTCCTGGACAAACTCAATCACCTGGGCCTCCAGTCTCAAGAGAAACAGACGGTCCTTGGGTGACTGCATTGCTTCCAGCAGCTTATCATCAGGATTCTGTTGATAGAAACCATTGCTGATGCCATCAGGGCCCACGGCAGCCGAGACCAGCGGCAAGTTTGCCTCCGGAACCGCGGGCTTTTCCGGCACGCCAGTTTGGGGGGCCACAACTCCTTGGCTATGGGGCCCGATGAGCACGTGTGTGGTGATGGTCCGGGGCGGCATGTCGCCTAGCTGGATACGGTGGACACGGGCGGCGACCTCGGATCCCATGCGCGAGCCGCCGGCGACGAGAGAGCCGCGGATGGAAAATGCATCGTCGTCCTCGGCGGCAGCCTTGACGCTCGCGCTGTCGTCGGGCCGCAGCGACTCCTTCTCGTCCATGGCGAACGTCGTCCCCGAGGTAATGCTCTTCCCATCCAGGCTGGGGGGCTTCGTATCCAGTTCCGATACAGAATCAGCTCTCTGGGAGACTTCGTCGGACGGGGTCTGGCTATTTCCAGTCTTGCTGGACCTTTCGGTCACTGTGGAGCCGGTGCCGTTGACGACCAAGTTTGGAGTCTTGGTCTCCAGCTTGAGATCCCTCAGCCCCTCGACGACCTTGCTTTCGTTGATGGCGACCGGGGTTTTGTGTGGATTCCTCCCACCGGAAACAATTGGGGGAGTCATTGCGACGGTGGTGCCGTTGGCGACGGTGACGGGTGCGGGAGAGGACGAGGCTGCCGGCACAGTCGATGCAGGCACCCGGGGTTCTTTAGCGGTAGCCGGTGCTGGAGACCGGGCAATAGCTGCGGCAGAGGGTGGTTCTTTTGTCCCAGAAGCTGCGACCTGAGCCAAAGAAAAGTCAGTCTCCACTGTACATGGAAAGAGATGGGTGCTGGTTGTGGACGAGGTCATGTACGTGTAGATGGGAAGAGGGACGGAGGGGGGAAAGATGCCGGGGTTACTTACTTTCGCAAAGGATAGTTTCTTGCCAGGAGGAGCCGCCATTGCAACAGCGGCCGCCATAGATCTGCGGCTGAGACGTAGCTTAAGGACGACGGGACAAGTCTGCAGGAATGGAGAGGTAGTGACAGAACGGCCAGCCTGAGAAATGAGCTGGTGTTGGGAAGAGGGAGTATCAATTCGCGACCAGAAAGATGATTAAATATGGGGGAGTCGAGAAGAATCAAGAAACGAAACGGATCAAGGCGGTCCTAGGCGCGGAGGAAGTACCGGTGATCATTGTGGTTGAGGTTGGTTGCAATTCTATTAGGGGGTTCTCCCTCGGCTTTTCGTGGAGTGTCGTCGTCGAGATCGACTTGCAGGTCCTCTGCAGGCAATGACTTTCTCTCGACCGCAGGCGACGATAAAGCTGCAGCAGGCAGGTTCAACGTCTCGCGGGAATCCGAGGCACGAGCGATCCAACGAGATGATGCGCCTCCAGCAGCGATGGCAGCTCGGATCGAATTGCTGTGCAAGTGAAAAGAGGTTGCGTGTGTGGGAAAATTGGCCGACGGGGGAGATTTTGAGGAGGGGCGAAAGGCAGATGTCAGTTGAGGTCGGTCGATGGGTGGTCGCACGAACGAAAGAGCCCAGGCCGGGAAGGCTTTTGGTAAACGGCTGGCGCTGCTGACAGTTGGGGATTTTTCTTTCCCTTTCACTGCCCACTGACCACTGCCCGACGAACCACAGCGGACCACTTGCCGTTTGGTGCCAACCTGTTTTTTTCTTCTCTCCCCTTCTAAACGGAGGAGGGGGCGATGGGCCGACCGGAGATGCAAATCAGCGTCGCGCAGACGTTTAGAAAGAAGATGTCGAACTGGTGAACCCGTCCCCTTTTTTTCGTCTTTGGCTTCAAGAAGTTGAAGGTTCCCCCGGCACGTCGAACAAAACTTTCCGTAGCCTTTTCCCTCTCTTAATTATTAGATGGATTCCCGTCCTGGGCACTCAACCCAGCCAAGCCCAGAACGGAATTAGCGCCATGTGCCCATCTTGGCGGCGGCGTTCGAACAGGCTTTTTGGGTCCTGCGCGTTTCAATCCTCACACCCCCCAGCTTACCCACGTGACGTTACACCTGGTGTCTGTCCGTTAGATACTGAGGACCTCCTGCCCGCCAGGTGTCAAGTGATTCAATCATGACATTGACAGCTTCCCGCGGCTGGAAACTTCCAACCTTGGAGGGAAGGGCAGGCCTCGACTGTGTATGACCAGGTGTTCTTCAAGTGCCTATCCTCTAGGTTGACACCTCTGGTAATAGTATTTATTTTCAGGAACCTGACCAGCCTACTGTGTTATCTCCTGGTATCTACTGGTAAGGTGCCTGCCAATGTTCGACTTCGTAGTTTGAAAATGTCGGACCGATGCCAGATGTAAAGTCTAAGCAGGGATCAGGCTTGAATGAAGGGCGTGGGGATTGGGAACCCTCCTTTTTACCCCCCCGCGCCCAAGCCGCTACAAAAAAAAAAGAAACAACAGCTGTCTGTCGAAGTGGCCGTCCTTGACCCTACCTGGTGTTCAGGGGCATCCCCTATCATGCCAGGAGTCAGACTGATGCATTCTAGCATTGAAGAAGACTTACAAGGGATATCGTTGTAATTTTCTACTTTCAACAGCCGCCAACAAGCTGTTTCGGCTCTCGGTTTTCCAAGTGGGTAGCAGGCCCGAGCAAAATATGCCAGCAATATTCTGTAGAACCCCAGACAAACCAAGCACCAGCCTTGCAGAAGGTCCTGCCTTTCTTCACAGATCACGTGTGACCAGGAAGAAGAGTCCGAAATCCACGTGAGACACTGTACCGTTCACTCAAACATACTTCGTAGCAACCGGCAATCTTGCATTCAGCCTCCCCAGCTGTTCCACCGCAGAGCATACCACCCTTCCGACACTTGCAGTGACATCAGCGTTGGTTCCCTCCATCATCAAACATGTATGCCTCCCGAGGCCGTGCAGGGCCGTCCAAAACCACTCCTGCAAACGTACAGTGCCAGAAGTGCCTCAAGAGAGATATGTTTTCTACCCTTTTCATTACTCTTAACTCATTATTTTTTCGTCTAGCTAACCCTCTCTGAACGTCACTACTCGTACGAGTGCTCAGCAAAGCCCCAGGAACGCCCATATGTTCCGAGGCCTTCTCGCACACAGCAGTTGCTTAACCCCAAGTTGGTGCCGAAGCTCACAAACGACGTACCAGATGTTCTACTGAGGAAGTAAGTCTTTTTGTTCTCTATTTGTTTGTCTAGTTGTTGCGGGACCCGGGTTGCTCATAAGATGCCACAGGAAAGGTGTTGCCGACGAAGAGTTGGCCAAGAAAGAGGCCGAGAGGCAGAAGAAGCGGGAACTTGAGGAGGACGACGACGATGAGCCCATTCCCCAGGACCCCCAGTCCCGGAGGGGGAGGTCAAGCTCATATGATTCCGTCTCAACTGTCTCCACAAGATCGCCAAGCCCGGCTCCGCGCAGGAGGCATTCCCCTTCGCCGCCGCCATTTGAGTCCGGAAGCCATCGCGAAGTGACACATTCACATTCGCCGAGCCGAAGTCGCTCCTTCAGCTCCGAGGAGGAAGGGCCTGCTCGGGGTCCTTCTGGCCGAAACCCGGCCAACCGCCGTGGCAGTTATGGAGACCGGCAGTCTCCTAGGCCTAGCCATGAGGGCGCGTCGCACAGGAGACGTCGCGACGCGTCATCTGAACGAGATCCTATCCCGAGGCGCGATCGCTCCGGCTCTAGCGATCACCACAGAGTTCGGCCAGACCACAGACAGACGCGACGGGTAAGCTCCCGGTCGCCAAGCCGGTCACCTCCGAGGGAGAGCCGACAGGCCCAACATCAGGACGCCCGCCGGTACAGGAATAGAGACGACCGCTATCAAGGTTCCGGGGGCAGAAGGGATGGCCAGCGGGTACAAGACAGGGCGCCACCGCCACCGCCGCGGGAACGCAGTCTCAGCCCTTTCAGCAAGAGGTTAGCTCTGACGCAGGCCATGAATTTGGGGAAATAGGAGATATGGGTATCAATTCGCATACTCTAGTAAATTCGATTCCCGTTGCCAAAGCGCCCAGCCCCTCCGAAATCCGAATATGCCCGTGAAATCCATGCGAGTCGTGTGAGAGACTCAAACAAGACAGGGTGCTGTAAAACTCAAGCCAGGTCGTCCTCGTCTTCCCGTTCTCTACGTTCCTCTTCTTGTTCCTCCTTCTCTCGTAACCGTATCCCCTCCACCATAGCGACGCCTTCCAGCCCGCCGCCCTCTCCGTCCGTGGCCTCGCTTTCCGGTTTCCTTGTCGCTGCCTGCTTCGCGGCCAGTCTCTCCCGGACCAATCGAGCGATTGCATTGTCGGTGCGCACATTGAGCACCTCGAGCTTCTGGTTCAGCTCTCGCTTGAGGTCCCAATTCGGCTTCTTGGGTTGTAGTTTGAAAAGGTCGATTCCCCGTTCGTTGTCTTCGTCCTCAGCGGCCTTCCTCCTGATTTCCTCCTCCACCTCGGCGGCCTGTTCTTCTAGTGTCGGTCCTGAATGGCTGAGCGTCGGCGGCGCTTCAAATCCGAGTTTAGGGCCCCTTGTCTCTGGGTCGTAATTTCGCCCGGACAGGTGTAACCTCGCGACATCCTCCTCGGGCGGGCTGGGGGAAGCGTGATCGGCCTCCGGCGGTACGATTTCGTCTTCGGGTTGCTTCCGCTTCAAGGATTTGAGCTTTGCCAGACGCGCCTTTCGGTCGTCTGATGCTGCGCTAAGTGTGGCGCGTGAGCTCGACATAGTTGCTAGTCGTTGTGGTAAAAATCGTGCTTGAGGTCCGGTCGAGAGGTTGAAGTCGAAAAGTTGGTATGTGGCGGGGCATCCGCCCAAGCCACAAAGATTCCCCGTGCCAAGCCGCCCTGCATAACCCTGCGCTGATAAGAACCCTTATCGGATATTTTTCCATCCAGAGAGCTCCGTTTGAACTTGAAGCATCACTTCAACACACTGCCGCGGCCAAGAGTTCTACGGTTCGCTAAGGCATTGGCTCTGCCCTGCTTGGTTACTATGGAAAGGACTGGTTTTGTATGCCAGCCTTGCCTTTCACGACTTCGACGCACATCGCGAGAACCCCTCAGGCCCCAGCGCGCCTTTCTAGCGACGCGCGCAACGGCACCCCGATGGTCAACTCGAGAGAGTGCTCAAGATATAGCTCGTAATCCTTCAGCGCCAACATTCCTGCCGAACCCGACGACCCCGCGATCCTTCACCAGCGCCGCGGCCTTAGCCACAGACTCCCAAGCAGAGGCTAGCTTCAAGAAATATGTCCCTTTTGCTATTAGGAAGATTCCACATACTCAGGGGGCCAAGAAGAGCAGGAAGCATAGTCCCGATGTTACACAGTCTGCTGCAGGCGATCTCTCCGGAAAAGATGGTCGGTTTGCCCCATTATCCAAGTCGACAAGAGGGGGCAACGGCAATAATGACCTATACCTCGAGCAACTAGAGGGCCAGGTCGACCCCCCTCAGCCATCAGGGTTAGACTCATTCCGCGACTGGGAGTTGGCAATGGCAGAAGTCTACCAGGAGCGCGCCTTCGACCGGGCAAACTATCCTTTAGGGGACCAAGCATTCTGGTCAAAATTTGACCAGCTATGGACTAATCCCGCGGAGGAGCCGAGCCACCCCCAGAGCTTGCCTGATTCTACACCTATGAAGGTGAACAAGGA
>Ga0164242_10005745_pt1 | contig 13763 bp, 11 predicted proteins | sample OricomgcompostMG_FD_108783 | JGI IMG/M metagenome (GOLD analysis project Ga0164242, IMG submission 108783) | Miracle-Growth compost microbial communities from Emeryville, California, USA - Original compost - Miracle growth compost (MG) ...
GATACCGGGCGACTGCCCAGCGACGCGTGCGGCTTCACCGATCGCGCCGATTCGGTGTTGCGCACGCTGGACGCCCTTGGCATCGGGCAGGCGTTGTTCGTCGGCCATTCGATGGGCGGGCGAATGACCATCCAACTGGCCGCACGCGCGCCTGAGCGGGTGCTCGCCGCCGTGCTGTTCGACCCGGCGGCCGGAGCGCGGTTCGACACGACCATCCCAAAATTGGTGAGGTCCCCCACCAAGGCGTTGGGCGCGGCCTACACCGCTGTCCGCGACACACTAGGCGACCCGACGCAGCTCTCACCCGGCGAGCAACTCGGATACTTCCGCGTGCTGGCCGCGGTGGCGGTGCCCAACCTGCGTTATCCACTCGCGGCCGTCCGGACGATCAGGGACATCATCGAATCCGGCGATTACACGCCGATGCTGCACACCATCCGCGACGAGGGGATGCCCACGATGGTGGTGCACGCCGAAAAAGACATGATCGTTCCGTTCCCGCACGCGCGCGAACTCGCCAACGAGGCGGACGCGACGCTGTACAAGGTGCCGGACGCGTATCACTCGTGGATGATCGCCAATCCTCGCCAGGGCGCCGATGCGTTTCGTCAACTGCTCGACGGCGAGCTGGGCGAGGTGCTTCGCGACGCCGCCGACACGATGGGCATCGCGGACCTCGACGACCACGAGGCGTGGGAGCGCGAACTGCTGGACCCCGATGCGCTGGTATTGGATTTCATCCACGGCCGCGACCGAATAGAGATCGGGCCCGAGGAGCTCGACCATGTCGACCTCGAGCTGGTGCGCCGTACCGAGCGCTCGCAGGAGCGACTGTCGTGGGCGCAACGCACGTCTCGCCGATGGGCGGCCAAGCACCTGCATCAGGCGCGATCGCTGATCCGGCACAACACCCGGATCGAGCCCGAGCACCACCAATAGCTACAGGTGAAAAGCGTGTGGCGGGGCGGGCGGGGCTCGAACCCGCAACCAACGGATTATGAGTCCTAGCCAGCGCTCGCGCGGCCAGCGAAGACAGGTAGCTGGAGGTCGACAATCGCCTGCTAGGCGCTACAATCTTCTGTTGCCAGTACGGGGCGAGGTTCGCCTGCGGTTCGGCTACAGATCGCTCCCGGTCGCCGGGGCGCCGTCGGGGCGAGATGCGCACAGGGCCGTTAGCTAGCGATCGGCCGGTGAGACGCCGTACCCCCTCATATTTGAGCCGGGCATGCGACGGTGTTCAAACTGCGCCAGCCGAACGAAGGCGCTCCATTCCGGCCGCGTCGTAGCCTGCTAGGGCGCCGAGCAACTCTTCCGTATGCTGCCCGACGTGCGGCGCCGCCGGCGGTGCGAATCCTTCGTTGTGTTTGGTCTTGATGCAGGTTCCCATCAATCGCTGCGACGTCCCGTCCGGCTGAGCCTGCTCGTAGACGAGTCGGCGGGCCTGCGCGTGGTCGTCGTCGAACAGGTCTGCGCCCAAAAAGGCTGGGGCCCCTGCGATATCGGTCGCAATAAAGAATTCGGTCCATTCCTTGCGTGTGCGGGTCTTGAATATCGCGGTCAACTCCTCGCGAAGCCGGGCCTCTGTCTCGAGATCCGTCCCGGGCTTCTGGCGCCCCGGTTCGTAGAGATCCATCTTGTCGAGGGACTCGCAAAACCTCAGCCAGAACTTGTCCTCCAGGGCATTGAAGACCACGTAGTTGCCGTCGCCCGTTTCGTAGTACTGGTAGCGAAGGGAGGCGCGGATTCCCTCACCGTAGGTCGGTCGACCGTTCGCCAACGCCGTGAGGTGCTGAAAGTTCCAATTGATCGCCGCATCAACCTGCGCGACTTCGATGTACTGCGGCTTGCCGTCGCGCTCGGCGGCGTGGAGGGCGGCGAGTACGCCCATCGCCGCGTACAGCGGTCCCGCCAGAACACCTGTCGTGCCTGTGCCCGTCCCCGAAAGGCGGGGCGTTCCATCCGCTTCGATGATCGGCGGGCTCAAGCCCGCGAAGCAGTCGAAGGACAGGCCGTGTGTGGCCAATCGGGTGTAGGGCCCATAGCTGCCCATGCCATTCAACACGCAGTAGACAACGGTCGGGTTGACTGCGACGACGTCGTCGTAGCTGAACCCGAGTCGCTCCGCGGCTCCGTAACGTAGTCCGTCGATTACCACCGCCGAGGTCGTGGCCAGGCGACGAAACGCGTTCTGACCCTCAGACGTTTTCAGGTTTATTGCCACACTCTTCTTGCCGCGGTTCCAGTGGGAGTCCTGCAGCTCGCCGCCGGAAACCGCGGAACCGCGGAAACCACCGCCACCAGGCGGCTCCACCTTGATCACCTCTGCACCGAGGTCAGCCAGATGGCCCCCCAACGCATCCGCGGAGAAGAGCGACACCTCGAGGACTCGGACATCCCTCAGCAGTTCCATACGGCGACCTTTCCAGCCGGAGTCCGGACGCAACACTGCGCGGCGCGTCCTCACGGGGTGTGGCTACATCATGGTGATTGATTTCAGCTCGGTGTATTCCTCGAAGCCCCAACGACCCTGCTCTCGGCCAAGACCACTTTGCTTGAAGCCACCGAAAGGCCCCCCGGCGTTGAACATGCCGCGCGCCGGTAGGGACCAGCCGGGGCCCTGCCCGCCGCCCGGATTGGCGCCGAGGTCCGCGCCGGGCGCGACAGTCTGCACCATGATGCTGCCCGTCCTGATCTGCCTCGCGACGTTGAAACCCTTTGCGGCGTTGCGAGTCATTACCAGGCCCGCCAGACCGTAGATGGAATCGTTCGCGATGCGGATGGCTTCGTCTTCGGAGCGATAGGTCATCACCGCCAGTACAGGCCCGAACACCTCCTCCTGACATAAACGCATGTCGCTGCGGCAGTCGACGAATACCGTTGGCTCGTAGTAGAAGCCGCGTTCCAGATGGTCGGGACGTTTGCCGCCGACCACCAGCCGCGCGCCTTCCTGCACCCCGGCCTGAACGAAGGCTTCAACTCGTTGACGCTGCTGATCCCTGATCAGTGGACCGACGACAGTGGTGGGATCACGCGGGTCGCCGACCGTGATCATTGGAACCATGGCTTTGAGCCCCTCGACATAGGCGTCGAGCAGGTGCTCGGGCAACAGAAGTCGCGACGTGACGGTGCATGCTTGTCCGGCATGCATGAGCACTTGCCCGAAACCTATTCCGGCAACGTCACTTTCGGTGACATCGTGGAGCACGATGTGCGCGCTCTTGCCGCCTAATTCCAGCTGTGCGCGTTTCATGGTTGCCGCCGATACTTCGCGGATGCGCCGCCCGGTCGCCGTCGAACCGGTGAAGCCGATCATGTCGACGCCTCGGTGCGTACACAGCTCCTCTCCCACGTCGGCACCGCCCACGACCACGTTGAACACTCCGGGCGGGAGGCCGGCTTCCTCGCTGACCTTGGCCAGCTCCAAGGCGTTCATCGGTGTCCAGGGATGGGGCTTCAGTACCACAGTGCAGCCGACGGCCAACGCGGCCAGGCACTTCTGAATGTTGATCGAGAATGGAAAGTTGAACGGCGTGATGACGCCGACCACCCCGACCGGTTCGCGGACCACTGTCACGCCGCCCAGGCCGGTCGGCGACACCACGGGGCCGCCCGGAGTCTCGACCCACGTCACATCGTGTTCGACGAACTCGCCGTAGTAGTGGGCCGCCTCGATGGCGCCGCCAACCTGAATCAGGTCCGTGATGAATCCGGTCGAGCCGATCTCGGCGACGACTAGCTCTCGAAGCTCCGCTTTGCGCTCATCGAGGATTTCGGCGAATCGCTTGATGATCTTCGCCCGCTCCCGGACGGACATCCACGGCCACGGACCTTCGTCGAACGCCCGTCGGGCAGCCTCGATCGCCATGGCCGCCTGCTTTGGTCCACCGTCGACGACTCGTCCGATCAACTCCTCATTGGACGGATCGATGACGTCGATCGTGCCGAGAGCGTTGTCGCTCAACCACTTACCGTCGATGAAGCTCTGGTATTCCCGCATCGAACGAGGTGCTGATTACTTCGGCGTCGGATACGGGGCGGGCTCAAAGTTGAACACCCTGCGGGCATTACCTTGCAACACCTTGTACTGATCGAGATCGGACAGGCCGTCCAGCGCCTTGTGAGCCGCCTGAAGGGAGTTGGGCCATAGGCTGTCGGTATGCGGGTAATCCGTCTCGATCATCACATTGTCGACACCGATGGAGCCAAGATTCGCCGCCCCGAAGTCATCCTCGATGAAGCAACCGTACATGTGGTCGCGGAAGAGTTGACGCGGAGACTCAGGGAAAATCTCGGGGTCGGTGGGTACCGGGGTCAAGCGCATCGTGGCCGGGTCAACCGCCCAGTTGTTGGCGCGCAGGTATTGGTAGTCGGCGGCGACGTGTTCGGCACGCTCGATGAGGTAGGGAATCCAGCCGATGCCGCCCTCTGCCAGCACGATCTTCAGGTCGGGGTACTTCTGCAGCTTGCCCGAGAACAGCCAATCGGTGGTTGAGTTCGCCAGATTGAGGTTGATGTTGACCGCCTGAACCCCAAAGGGCGCGTCGGGCGACGTGGTGGGGCTAACCGAGGACGATCCGATGTGGGTGCACAGCGGCATCTTCGTCTCGTTGACCACCGCGAAGAAATCGTCCCATGCCCCCGAGTGGATCGACGGAAACCCTAGCGGGTGCATATTCTCCGAGAAGGCAATCGCTTTGGCGCCCTTGCCGGCGCACCGTAGCGTCTCCTCCACGGCCAGTTGCGTGTCCCACAGTGGAACAATGACCATCGGGATGTAGCGACCGGGCGCCGCCGCGCACCACTCGTCGATGACGAAGTCGTTATAGGCGCGCACGCACTTGAGACCCAGGTCGCGATCACCTAGGTGGGCGAACATCTGACCACAGAACCGGGGAAAGAACGGAAAGTTGAGTCCCGCGATCACGTGATCCTCGTCCATGTCAGGGATGCGGGCGACCGGGTCGAAGTAGGCGCGGGGCATCTCGTCGTAATTTACTGGCAGCGGGGAGTACTCGGCCGGCTTTTGGTGGGCCGCGACCAGGATCCCCATCACCGACGCGCGCGCCTGGTCGTAGATCCACGTATCGACGCCGTCGATGCGCTCGACGTGTGGCACTCGATCGCGGTCGGCGGCCGACGCGCGGTCGACCCATAGGTTCGGTGGCTCGATGATGTGGTCATCGACGGAGATCATCCACTGAAGATCTTGCTTGTCCACGGGTTCCTCCCTGATTTCTGTTATGGGCGGCTGCCCGCCACCCCTCACTGGCCGATGCGGGCACCCGGCGTGAAGACGACGGGCAGGGCGCGGTAGCCCCGGGTGACCGAGTTCCCGTGAAAGTCAACTTTTGCCCCAGGGGGGATGGCGTAGTCAGGTATACGATTCAGGGTCTGTTCGACGCCCACCCGAAACTCGAGTCGGGCGAGATTGGAGCCCAGACAGCGATGGACGCCGGCCCCGAACCCGAGGTGGCGATTTGTCTGTCGATCGAGAATGCACTTGTTCGGCTCGTCGAACTCGCGCGCATCGCGGTTGGCGGCCGCATAGTTTACGACGACCGTCTCTCCGGGACAGAACTTTTGGCCGCTTAGTTCAACCTCGTCCGCGACTGAGCGATGCAGTCCGTGGACCGAACCGGCGAACCGGATGAATTCCTCGATGGCCGTGGGCATCAAGTCGGCATCGCGTACGAGTCGGTCGCGCTCCGAAGCATGGGTGCCCAGATAGAAGAACGCGAACGACATTGCACTAGAGGTCGTTTCGAGCCCCGCTTGCACCAGCAGCATCACATTCGCGACAACATCGTCGAAGCTCAGTTTCTCGCCGTCGACCTCGGCGGCGAGCAGGACATCGATCAGGTCGTCACGTGGCGGTTCACCCCGACGCTTGTCGATCTCCTCGCGTACGCGGAGGTAAAGATTCGTCATCGAACCGTTTCGGACCTCTTCGCTTTCACCATTGATGGCGAGGTCGGCTGTCTCGATGTAGATCGGCACGTCCTCAACGGGCATGCCGAGTAGATAACGGAAGAACACGATCCCGGGTTGCTGCCATGCGACGTCGGCGAGATCGCCGCCGCCCAATTCGATGAAGTTGTCGATCAACCCATCGGTAACCGCGCGCACCTGGGGCTCCAGCTCCTTCATCCGGCCCGGAGAAAAATACGGGTTGAGAACTTTGCGAAGCTCCTGCTGCCGTGGAGGATCCAAGGTGATCACGATGTCGCCCAACGACATCGGGTTGCCCTCCAGCCCAAGGGGCTTGCTGGAGAAGCTGCGCCAATCGCGCAAGATCTCGTAACAGTCGTCGTAGCGGGTGGCGACCCACGCGCCCCCCGGCGTGGGGCCCAGGAAAGGGACATCCTGGTGACTGAACGGCCCGCTCTCGCGCATCACTGCATAGACCTGGTAGAGGAACTCTTGGTCGTTGAAATCTGCGTGTCGAAGATCGAGGTTCCGAGCGTGTTCCTCCGGTGATTTGCTCACCATGGATAGTCCTTTCCACCCTCGGGCGCGGGTATGCCGACCTCGGGACAACGCCAGCGGTCAGCCTGGACAGACAGCCACCGCCAAGGGGCCGACCACATTCCAGGCACGCCGCAAGCGTGCCGCCGTCCACGTGCCATCTGCGCCGGCCCTCGGATTTCTCGCACACGCCGAAATTTGCTTTGGCAGCACAGTAAGTCGTCGGCTACGTGGAGTCAAGTCGCACTCGATAACTACCTGAGCCCGCTTTCGGCGCGGGACGGCGCGCATGCGAGCTTTCCCTCAGTCGACGGGTGCTCGCTAAAGTAAGTGTGATGACTACAGGCGCGCGGCGGCGAGTCCGCGACAAGGACGGCAAGCAACGAGCCCTCCTTGAAGCAGCCGCTGAGGTGTTTGCCGAAGCGGGATACGCGGCCGCGGCGACGAAGGAGATCGCCCGTCGCGCGGACTGCTCGGAGGCGATGCTGTTCCACTACTTCGGGGACAAACGAGGCATCTTCGAGCAAGTCGTTTCTCGACAGATCGCGGACCTCGTCAGCGAGGCCGAAGAGCAAGTCGTGGCGGCCCTGCCCGCGCGCTTCGAGGACTACATCGAGCAGCTTTTCTTTGCGAGACTGCGGATCGATGACCGGGACAGCGGCGTTCCCGGCTGGGACATCTCCGGTCGGGCGTTATCAGATCCGGACTTCTCACTGCGGGTGCTGCAACCCAATCACGCGCGCCGTACCGCCGTTATTGCCGATGGCGTTCGCCAATACCAAGCCGCGGGGCAGATCAGGGCCGACGTCGACGCCGACCTGTTCGCCGAGCTGCTGGCTAATTTCATCATCTTCACAACGAGCCTCGGACCACGCTGGTTCGGTACGGGTGAGTCAGACATCCGCGCGCAGATCGAACTAGGTTCGCAGATCCTCGCCAAAGGCGTAAGCACGTCAACTACGAAGCCGCCCACCAAGCGAGCCGGTCGGGTTCAACGGGCCCCTAGGGCGCGTGCGGCCGACTGAAAACTCCGGCCAACTCAACCCTAGCACAGTTATCGAGTCACACTTGACACGTCAGCTTTCCCATGGCTAGCGTCGTTGCCAGCCAAGCCGCAGCCATGCGGATGCAGAGCACCCTGCTCGATCGGCACGAGCGTGAGGACAGGAAGTGGCGTGTGTGCACTCATCGGCGCGAGTAACTCACTTCCGAAGGTATTGACGCGGAAAGCCGCAAGGCGATGAACGCTCTGTGTGGTGTTCGCGTTGTCGAGTGGGCGACGGAAATCGCCGGTCCGTACTGCACCAAGTTGTTCGCCGACCTCGGAGCAGAGGTCATCAAGATCGAAGCCCCTGACGGAGACCCATTCCGCCGCAGAACGTCTGGCGATCGGAGCGACGCCGACGCGTTGTTCAAATTCTTGAACGCCGGCAAGCGTTCAGTTGTTTACACGTCGCTGCCCGACGTGGAGGCGCTGATCGTTTCCGCCGATGTGTTCGTCGATTCTCTCGGCCCCGGGGCACTCGACCGCGAGGCCCTCCTCCGGCGTGCGCCACACCTGGTGATCGTGGCGTTGTCTCCGTACGGATTGACCGGACCGTACCGCGACCGGCCCGCAACGGAGTTCACGATCCAGGCCGAGAGCGGAACCCTGGCGCTGCGAGGTCGTCCGGACCAACCGCCCATTCAAGCGGGTGGTCGAGTCTTCGAATGGGTCATGGCCAGTTATGCCGCCGTCGGGGCGCTCGGCGCGTTGCGTCGGGCTCAACTCGGCGGGCCGGGCGAAATCATTGACTGCTCGTTGTTGGAGACGTGTCACCTCGCCGCCAGCGGATTCGCTGACCTCTACCACGAGTTGGCCGGCCGTCCCCCGTTGACCGCGCCGGCGCGACAGGTTGAAATCCCTTCCATCGAACCGACCGCGGACGGATGGGTGGGCTTCAATACCAATACCCGCCAACAATTCGAGTCGTTTCTGGCAATGATTGGCCGACTGGACCTGCTCGACGATGACCCGGCGTGGGCGGTCGCCCCGACCCGGTGGGAGCGCCGGAAGGAGTGGAATCAGATTGTGCGGGAATGGACGACGCAACGTTCCACGGACGAGATCGTCGCGCTGGCGTCCGATCTGCGGATCCCCGTCTCCCCCGTCAACAATGGCCAAACCGTGTTGAACCACCCTCAGTTCGCGGCGCGCGGCGTGTGGAGCACGTATGCCGACGGCAGCTTCACCCACCCGCTGGCGCCCTACCAGATCGATGGAAGACGACCCGCCCCGACCGCCGGTGCTCCCGCACTCGGCGAAATGGCAAACGTACCCGCCCACAACAGGATTGCGACCGCTACCGACAGTGCACCTGGACTTCCGCTGGGCGGCGTACGAATTCTCGACGCGACAGCGTGGTGGGCGGGCCCGTCCTCCACCCACATTCTCGCCGCGCTGGGCGCTGAGGTCATTCACCTAGAGTCGACGGACCACCCGGACGGCGCACGGATGGCGGCCGCAGCGTTCGCCGATCAGTCTCAGTGGTGGGAGCGCTCGGGAATGTACCTGGCGACCAACACCAATAAGCGAGGCCTCACCCTCGACCTGTCCTCGCACGAAGGGCGGGAACTGTTGTTCGGACTCGTCAAATGCTCGGACATCCTGGTCGAGAACTTCTCGCCCCGCGTCTTCGACAATTTCGCCATCACGTGGGAGGCCGTCAGTGAGCAGAACCCTCGACTGGTGATGGTCCGCATGCCTGCCTTCGGGCTCGACGGACCATGGCGAAACAACGTGGGTTTCGCGCAAACGATGGAACAGATGACCGGAATGGCGTGGGTGACCGGCCACGAGTACGACCAGCCGCGAATCCCGCGCGGCCCGTGTGACCCACTGGCAGGAATGCATTCCGCATTCGCCATGCTCGCAGGACTTCGGCGACGCGACGAAACCGGCCAAGGGTCGCTCATCGAAGTCTCGATGGTTGAGTCCGCGCTTAACGCAGCCGCCGAGCAGGTTGTCGAATTCACCGCCTACGGGAACCTGATATCGCGACTGGGAAATCGCAGCCGCGACGCCGCCCCACAAGGGCTCTATCAATGCGCGGGAACCGAGCGGTGGCTGGCGATTTCGGTCGCCACGGACGAGCAGTGGAGCTTACTGAAGTCGGCTTTGGGTGAACCGGATTGGGCGAATGACCCCGCGTTGGACATTCACGAAGGGCGGGTGCGGGCACACGACGTGATCGATAAGCATCTCGAGCAGTGGGCCGGCCACCACGACTCCTCGGCCGCTGCAGAGTTACTCGTTGAATATGGCGTACCAGCAGCGGATTTAGCGGACGCCAGGGCCGGTTCGATGCACCCTCAGCTGGCCGCACGAGGCTTTTTCGAAAGCCTCGACCATCCCATCGTGGGACGGCATCACGTGCCAGCGATTCCGTTCAAGTACCGCAGCGTCGACAAGTGGTATCGGTCGACGGCGCCGATGTTGGGACAGGACAACGCGAGCATCCTCGGCGACCTACTCGGCCTCGACGCCGCATCGATTGCAGCGCTCACAGAAAAGGGAGTCATCGGGACCAGACCGGGCGGATTGGACTGAACGGTGAAGCTTCGTGTCGACACAGAGATGTGCCAGGGCCACAGCCGTTGTCACGCGGCGTATCCGGAGATGTTCGACATCGACGACGAAGGGACCGCCTTCGTGACCATGGAAGATATCCCGTCCGGGTGGGAAGGCCGGGCGCACAACGCAATCGCGAACTGCCCGGAGCGTGCCATACATATCGTCAAGGAGTCGCCGTGAAGACCAAGGGAGCAGTTCTGTGGGGGCTGAACGAGAAGTGGTCGGTGGAAGAGATCGAACTCGATCCGCCGCAGGAAGGCGAGCTACTCGTCGAGTTCGAAGCCACCGGTCTGTGCCATTCCGACCACCACATCCGCACCGGCGACATGTTCGGGGTGAGTTTTCCCTTGATCGGTGGACACGAAGGGGCGGGCGTCGTTCGGGAGGTTGGTCCGGGAGTGCGGGATGTAGCGGTGGGAGACCACGTGGTCACCTCGTTCCTGCCGGCGTGCGGTCGCTGCCGCTGGTGCGCCACGGGTCACCAGAACCTCTGTGATTACGGCGCGACCATCCTCGCGGGAGTCCAGGCCGACGGCACCTTCCGGCGCCGAGCCAGAGGGCGGGGCATCGGAGCCCTCTCAGGTGTCGGCAGTTTCGCGCAATGGGGCGTGTTGTCGGAAGCCTCAGTGGTCAAGATCGACAATGATGTGCCGCTATCGCGTGCATGTCTTCTCGGCTGCGGCGTGACCACCGGCTGGGGATCGGCTGTCAATACCGCGAACGTCAGCCCCGGCGACGTCGTCGTTGTGGTCGGCTGCGGCGGCATCGGCAGCGGCGCGATCCAGGGCGCGCGGCTGGCTGGAGCGGAGCAAATCGTCGTGGTCGATATTGAGCCGAGCAAGCGCGACAAGGCATTTCAGTTCGGAGCCACACATTTTGCCGCCTCGATGGAGGAAGCGACCCAGTTAATTGGCGAGACTACGCACGGGGTCATGGCCGACTCGGCCATCCTCACGCCAGGCCTGCTCGAAGGGGCGATGATCAACGATGCGCTGAATGCGGTGCGGAAGGGCGGTGCCGTGGTGGTCACCGCCCTGGCGTCGATGTCCGACGTGACACCGACGCTGCCGCTGACGTTGTTCACGCTGTTCCAGAAACGCCTGCTGGGCAGCCTGTACGGCGAAGCCAACCCGCGGGCCGACATCCCTCGACTGATCAGCCTCTATCGAAGCGGCAAGCTCTTGCTCGACGAAGCCGTCACCACCGAGTACAAGCTCGACGACATCAATGAGGCCTACGACGACATGCTCGCCGGCCGCAACATTCGCGGGGTGATAATCCACGAGCATTGAGTCTTTGGGAACGGCGGATCCGCATCATTCTTTAACCCTCACTCACCATGAAGGGATTTCATCAATGTCTTCACCAGCCGATGTCGTCCGCCACTTCTGCGCCTTGATGGCGCAGCGGGACGCCGAAGCGTTGCGTCCGCTGCTCGCCGAAGGAGCGGTGTATCAGAACGTGGGAATTCCCGCCTTCAGCGGACCGGACGCCATCGTGGAGAACATGGCCGCCCAGTTCGCGATGTTCCCGGACGCCTACGCCTTCGAGATCGTGAATCTCGCCAGCGAGGGTTCCGTGGTGCTCACCGAACGCCTGGACTACATCCAGACTCCCGATGGACGCAAGCCGGCCATCCCCGTAATGGGGACCTTCGTCGTCGATGGCGACGGGAGGATCATACGCTGGACCGACTACTTCGACCTGAATCTGACGATCAAGCTGCTCCAAGGCGAGGACATCAGCGCCCTGGTGCCCGCGACCGCATGAGTTGGCACATCGAGGATTCGAACTTAGCTGAGGATGAGGAGCCATGCGGGTGCCAAGGGCCGTCGCCAAATTCAATCGTCGAGTCACCAATCCAGCGGCTCGGTCGATCACGCCGTGGCTTCCGTGCCAAGGGACGCTCGAACATGTCGGACGCAAATCAGGCATGCGTTATCGAACGCCGCTGTTGGTCTTTCCCACCCCCGACGGCTTCCTCGTCCTCATCGGGTACGGGCTGCATTCGGACTGGGTGAAGAATGTTTTGGCCGGCGGACAGGCGGTATTGCACAGGCGCGGCAGGAGTATCGCGCTGGTCAATCCTCGTCTTGTGAGTAAGGCCGAGGGCGCAGCGGTCGTTTCGGGGCCATCAGGGATGTTCTACCGCCTGTTTCCGTACAACGAAGCGGCGATGGTGTTGACCAAGGCCGATTCCACGCGGTGACGTCGGGGCCACTACTACCCAGTCCGTACACCAGCCGCCGCGGTGCACCCAACCGACGCGAACGCCGCAGCTCCAAGAGGCTTGCAGGCAGTGTCCAGGATCAACCGAAGTAACTGTCAAGCATCAACCGAAACACCGTCAAGCATCACCCGAAGGCGAAACGACAAGCATCAACCGACGTCATACACGCGTGTGGTGGGGCGGGCGGGGCTCGAACCCGCGACCAACGGATTATGAGTCCGCGGCTCTAACCAACTGAGCTACCGCCCCCGACGGGGTAGTTCCGTAGGAAACCGTAGCCGAAGACCGGAGTCAGTGTCCGTCGGGCGGCGGGCGCCCACATGGCAGGTCACACAGCGATGGGCGCCGCGTCGCGGCGGCGCCCATCGACAAAACGCAATCAGGCGGGCGACGACGCCTGCGCCGCCTGTCCCTTGATCGCGGGGATCATTTCCGGCGCGTAGACGAAGATCGCGGACTCGACCTCCCACTCAGCCTGCTCGGGCTTCAGCGGGGTCGTGTTGGTCACCATGGTCACGAGCCGCTTCCCGGCGGCCAACGGGTTGTCAGCGCTGCGGACCTGGTCGGCGAACCAGCGGCCCTCAGCGGTCATGTTGCAGTCGTTGAACTCGGCGGAGTGGATCATCTTGTTCTGCGCAAGCAGGTTGATGTACTGGTCGTCCTTCGGGGTCATGTTGCAGGCGGCCGCTGCCTGCGGCGCGGACAGCAGCGCTTCGCCCAGCATCGACGTCGCCACGACGGCGCCGGCCGCCCCCAACGCCAGCATCTGCCCGCGCGAGCGTGTACGTCTGATGGTCATCTTTTCGAACTCCTTCGCGTAGAAATTTGCTGGTCCACCTGTCGCACACCAATGGGTACACGGACAGAGAGCACGACAAACGGCGGGAACACAAACAATGGGTGAACAAGTACGGTCGAAAACCGCAGCGCGAGAAGCTATTTGAGCGAACACCCCGCTCAGGGATCGACGAGCTCCTCCACAGGCACGGCGGCATCCGGCATCGTCGTCAGCGGTTCAAGGCCCCGCTATTCAATTAGCTGCGAACATCAAATACGGCGGATGAAATTCAAATCCGTTGCGGCCGTTCGATATTCGTAGCAAAGGGCACACGCGGGCCCGGGGTTTAAGACTCCGTCGGCCAGTTTTGCTTGGCGGCCTGGTCCTTGATCTTCGGGATCACCTCGGGCGCGTACACATAGATCGCCGACTCGACCTCCCACTCGGCCTTGTCGGCCTTGAGCGGCGTCGTGTTGGTCACCATGTTGACGAGTTCTTTGGCCCGGCCGAACGGATCGGACGAGCTCTTCACCTGGTTGGCGAACCACCGGCCTTCGGCGGCCTCATGACAGTCGCTGTACTCGGCGGTGTGCACCATGTTGTTCTGCGCGAGCAGGTTGATGTATTGGTCATCCGCAGGGCTCAAGTCGCACGTCGCCGAAGCCACGGGCGCTGAA
>Ga0164242_10005746_pt1 | contig 13761 bp, 12 predicted proteins | sample OricomgcompostMG_FD_108783 | JGI IMG/M metagenome (GOLD analysis project Ga0164242, IMG submission 108783) | Miracle-Growth compost microbial communities from Emeryville, California, USA - Original compost - Miracle growth compost (MG) ...
CGCAGCCACCACCTGGCCGTGGCGCGCCACCGGCGTGGCGTGCACGCCCACGATGTCCTGGTCGAGGATGCCCTCGTCGCGCATGGAGTCGCCCACCACGCGCACCAGGTAATCCGGCTTCAGCCGGAACAGCCAGCTGGATACGCGCAGCGTGCGCTCCACCCGTGCATCGGAAAACAGCGGCTCGCCGGCGGCGATACGACCCACCAGCGGCAGCTCCATGGTGTCCGCGTCCAGCGGATCGGTGGAGGTGACCAGGCGGATGCCGCGCGGGCGATTGGGCTCGATCACCAGCCGCCCCTTGGCCTCCAGCGAACGCACGTGCTTGAGCACGGCGCTGACATTGGCCAGCCCCATGGCCTGGCCGATCTCCTCCAGCGTGGGCGCCTGGCCGGTGTGGTCGAGGCGGTCGCGGATGAAATCCAGGATGTTGGATTGGCGGGCGGTGAGCTGCAGGGTCATGGCTGGTATCTTTTCACCTTTTGTGGTGAAAATGAAGAAGGGAAAGATGAACGTCGCGGTGCGGCTCCAGTCTTGCTCCGCGTGATCTCAGTGGATGAGACCGCCCCTTGCTGTCATGCCGCCCTGCCCGCCGAGATCCGCCGATGAATGCCCTGCCCGACCGTTACCACGCCGCCGACGAACTGGTGCTGCGCAGCCCTGGCGATGGCCGTTCGCTGGCGCAGCGGCTCAACAAACGCTACGGCGCGCGCATCACCGGGGCGTTCGTGGTGCCCGCGCAGGAAGGCCGCTACGCGCCGCTGCCGCCCGACCTTCCGCCGGCCCTGGCGCAGGCGTTGCGCCAGCGTGGCGTGAACCAGCTCTACAGCCACCAGGCCGAGGCCTGGGCTGCCACCCAAACCGGCGCGCATGTGGCCGTGGCCACGCCCACCGCCTCGGGCAAATCGCTGTGCTACACGCTGCCGGTGATCAGCGCGGCGATGCAGCAGCACGCCAAGGCGCTGTACCTGTTTCCCACCAAGGCACTGGCACAGGACCAAGTGGCCGAGTTGCTGGAGTTGAACCAGGCTGGCGAGCTGGGCGTGAAGGCCTTCACGTTCGACGGCGACACGCCCGGCGACGCGCGCCAGGCGATCCGCCTGCATGGCGACATCGTGGTCAGCAACCCGGACATGCTGCACCAGGCGATCCTGCCGCATCACACCAAGTGGGCGCAGTTCTTCGAGAACCTGCGCTACGTGGTGATCGATGAGGTGCACACGTACCGCGGCGTGTTCGGTTCGCACGTGGCCAATGTGATCCGCCGGCTGAAACGCGTGTGCGCGTTCTATGGCGTCACCCCGCAATTCATCCTGTGCTCGGCCACCATCGGCAACCCGCAACAACACGCCGAGGCGCTGATCGAGGACGCCGTCACCGCCATCGTTGAAAGCGGTGCGCCGGCCGGCGAGAAGCACGTGCTGCTGTGGAACCCACCGGTGGTGAATCCCGACCTGGGCCTGCGCGCCTCGGCACGTTCACAGACCAACCGCATCGCGCGGCTGGCGATCAAGTCGGGCTTGAAGACGCTGGTGTTCGCCCAGTCGCGCAGCATGGTCGAGGTGCTCACCAAGTACCTCAAGGACGTGTTCGACCACGACCCGCGCAAGAGCCCGCGCATCCGCGCCTACCGCGGCGGCTACCTGCCGAAGGAGCGCCGCGCCGCCGAACGCGACATGCGCGCGGGCAGCGTGGACGGCATCGTCAGCACCTCGGCACTGGAACTGGGCGTGGACATCGGGTCGCTCGACGTGGTGGTGTTGAACGGCTATCCCGGTTCCGTGGCTGCTACATGGCAACGCTTCGGCCGCGCGGGGCGACGCCAGCAGTCCGCGTTGGGCGTGCTGGTGGCCAGTTCCGATCCGCTCGATCAATACCTGGTGCGGCATCCGGAATTCTTCCAGGGCGCCACGCCCGAGCACGCGCGCATCCAGCCCGATCAGCCGCTGATCCTGCTCGACCACATCCGCTGCGCCGCATTCGAACTGCCGTTCGTGGGCGAGGAGATGTTCGGCAACGAGGTGGCCACACCGTGGCTGGACGTGCTGGGCGAGGAAGGCGTATTGCATCGCGAGGGCGACCGTTGGGAATGGATCGCCGACAGCTACCCCGCCATCGCGGTGTCGCTGCGCGCGGTGGCGGACGGCAATTTCGTGGTGGTGGACCGCACCAACGGCCGCCAGACCATCATCGCCGAAGTCGATTACTCGGCTGCGCCGGTGACGCTGTACGAAGGCGCCATCCACATGATCCAGTCGGTGCCCTACCAGGTGGAGCGGCTGGACTGGGAAGGCCGCAAGGCCTATGTGACGCGCACCGAAGTCGACTATTACACGGACGCCATCGACTACACCAAGTTGAAAGTGCTCGATTGCTTCGACAGCGCTGGTGCCGGTCGTGGCCAGGCGCATCACGGTGAAGTGCACGTGGTACGCCGCGTGCCCGGCTACAAGAAAATCCGCTTCTACTCACACGAGAACATCGGCTACGGCCCGGTCAACCTGCCCGATCAGGAACTGCACACCACCGCCGTGTGGTGGCAGTTGTCGCAGGCGGTGCTGGCGTCCGCGTTCGACGATCGCCAGCAGGCGCTGGACGGCTTCCTGGGCGCGGCCTACGCGCTGCATATCGTGGCCACGGTGGCGGTGATGGCTGAGGCGCGTGACCTGCAGAAATCCGTCGGCAGCGGTGACGGCGCCTGGTTCGTCAGCGCCGACCTCAGCGGTCGCGGCCAGTTGCGCGGCAGCGACGGGCAACCCACCGCACTGGCGCCCGATGCACCGTTCACGCCCACCGTCTACCTGTATGACGCCTTCCCCGGTGGCATTGGCCAGAGCGAACCGCTGTTCCAGCGACGCGAGGATCTGGTGGCCCAATCGATCACCCTGATCGAACGCTGCGATTGTCGCGGCGGCTGTCCTGGCTGCGTGGGCCCCATACTCGCGGCCGACGAACACGACCATGCTTTGGACGTCCAGACGCCCAAAGCGCTGGCGCTGCGCGTGTTGGCGCTGCTGGTGGCGCTGTGAGTGCATTGGCCGAAAAACTGCGGCAATTGCGGGTAGACGCGGGACAAACGTCTTCCATTGCTTCCGTTCACTCCCCTATTACCGTTCTTCCTGAGCGTAGCGCAGCGAAGTCGAAGGACACGTCGCCGAGCACGCGCCAATCCCTCTCCCCCGACCTGCGCCGCCTGCTGCAACGCCACGCCCAGCTCAAGCGCGGCCCAGCCTACCTGGCATCCAATGACCGCGATGTCCCCGGCGTCGAACTGTCTCCCGGCCTGCGCTACACCGAGGTCCACGCCGATTGGCTGACGCCACCTGAAATCGTCGACACCGCCTTCGCCCGCATGGCGTCGGTGCACCATCGCCGCCTGCTGCACTTCGACACCGAAACCACCGGCCTGGCCGGCGGTACCGGCACCCGCGCCTTCATGATCGGCGCTGCCGACTGGCACGACGGCCGCTTCCGCATCCGCCAGCTCACCATCACCAGCATGGCCGCGGAAACCGCCATGCTGCGCACCTTCGCCAGCTGGTTGGCCGACGACACCGTGCTCGTCAGCTACAACGGCAAATGCTACGACTCACCCCTGCTGAAAACCCGCTACCGCCTGGCGCGCCTGCCCGATCCGTTGACCGGCCTGGGCCATCTGGACCTGCTCCATCCCGTGCGCCGGCACTGGAAAGGCCAATGGGAAAACTGTCGCCTGGCCACCGCCGAACGCGAGTTGCTCGGCGTGGTGCGCGAGGACGACCTGCCCGGCTCGGAAGCCCCCGCCGCCTGGCTCACCTACCTGCGCGGCGGTTCCGCGCGTAATCTGCGGCGGGTACTGGCCCACAACAACCAGGACCTGAAAAGCCTGGCCGGCGTGTTGCTGCACATGGCCAGGTTGCCGCATTGATGAATACTCTGGTGTCCCGCGCGCCTCGCGGCAAACCGGCGCGGTCCTTCCCTGATCCACACTCCGGAGCCTTCCGATGACAACCACCGACCACGCAGCCACCTTCCGCCAATTGCACCAGCATGGCCTGCTCCTGCTCGCCAATGCATGGGACGCCGGCAGCGCCCGACTGATCGAAAGCCTCGGCGCCAAGGCTATCGCCACCACCAGCGCCGGTGTGGCCTGGGCCAACGGTTACGCCGATGGCAGCCAACTGCCCGTGCAGCAGTTGATCGCCACGGTCGCCAGCATCGCCCGCGTCATCCGCGTGCCGCTCAGCGTCGATTTCGAGGACGGCTACGCCAGCGATCCCGCGACCGTCGCCGACAACGTCGCCCGCGTGATCGACGCCGGCGCGGTCGGCATCAATATCGAGGACGGCACCGACAGTCCCGACCTGCTCGTCAGCAAGATCGAACGGATCAAGCGCATGGCGGCCCAGCGCGGCGTCGACCTGTTCGTCAACGCCCGCACGGACGTCTATCTGCGCGGGCTCGCCAGCGACGATCGACGCGTCGAGGAAACCCTCGCCCGTGCATCGCGGTATCGCGCGGTCGGTGCCGACAACCTGTTCGTGCCCGGCGTGGTCGATGTGGACGATATCCGCCACATCGTCGCGAACGCGGGGCTGCCGTTGAATGTGATGAGCCGGTCCGGTCTGCCGAGCGTCCCGGAACTGGCTGCCCTGGGCGTACGGCGACTGAGTGCCGGAGCATCGATTTCGATCGCGACCATGGACTGCGTGGCCGGGCTCACCCACAACTTCCTGCACGGGAGCGAGGGCCGTCCGCGTGGCAAGGCACTGGATTATGGTTCGATCAACAACTTGTTCGACGGGCGACAGTAATGCCGCGGGGAAACCGCAAGTGCCCGGCGTCTTTGGACGCCGGGCACTTCATGACGATCAATGATTGTCGGCAAGCTGACCGCACTGGCCTTGCGTGCAATCGAAATCGACCTTGATGCCGCGATTCACGATGACCTTGACGTTCGGGTGCTTGACCACGGGCTTGCCGTTTTCCTCCAGCGTCACCGTGTAGACACCGACCGGCAAGGCGCTGATCGCATAGCGGCCCTTGGCGTCCACCTCGACGTGACGCTGCATGCCGTTGGTCGTGCTTTTCGCCCTTACGGTGTCGCCCGCCGGCGCCTTTCCGAAGATGTGACCCGCGGTGGCCTGCGCCTGGACCGCGACAGAACCCAGCATGCCGCAGACACCAATGACAGCCGCGACCGCCAGGCCACGGAAGGAGAAGCGCTGATGGAAGTGACGGGGAGAGGGAGAGCTGAAATGGTTCATGGGATTTTCCTTATTTTCCATGCGTGGGGATGAGCTGCCATGGGGTTGGCAACCAGCTCATGCGAAGTTGAAGTGTCTATCTGCTGCCGATGGAATCACCTTCACCGGAACCGAATCGACGCGCGCAGCGTATGTCGCGTCCACACTTTCCACGAAGGGTCAGAGGTCACGAATCGGCCATGACGTTTGGGGGAGAACGGATGCATCGCTTGACGGTATCGACGCCCCGCCGGAACATCCCGCAACCGTCCTGCCATGATCACAAGTGAAGGAAGCCACGCTCATGCGAACGCACGGAACGCTGGTGAAATGGAATGACGACCGGGGCTTCGGTTTCATCGAACCGGCGGTGGGTACGGAGGAAATTTTCGTCCACGTTTCCGCCTTCCCGCGCGACGGTATTCGACCGCGCATCGGGGAGCTCGTGTCATTCGAGATCGACCTTCGCCAGGACGGGAAAAAGCGCGCCGTCCACGTCATGCGCCCTGGCGTCCGCAATGCCAGACCACGCCATGCGACACGCGGCGCACCACCTGCGGCGCGCCGCTCCGGCACCGTCCTCACGATCCTGGGTTTGCTGGCGCTTGGCGTCGCCGGTTGGTACGGCTATCGATGGCTCGCGCCGAAGCACGCCGCGTATCCGGAGCCCGTGACGGAGGCGATTCACGCCAGGCACTTAGTACCCGTTCAAACTTTCAGCTGCGACGGGCGCACCCGTTGTTCGCAGATGACTTCGTGCGCCGAAGCCACCTACTTCCTCAGGCAATGCCCCGGAACCCAGATGGATGGTGACGGCGATGGCGAGCCTTGCGAAAACCAGTGGTGCGACAGCAGCTGGAGCCATTGATGGCGGCGCATTGCAGAGCCGCCGCTGCTTCAGGCTTCGGAAACGCGAACCACGCGTGCACTCTTGATCCGTCGTAGCCAGTCGTACCCGTTCAGTTCGGCCGGCACGGTGGTCGATACGCGCGGGTTTGCCGGTGCGGTGGGATGGGAAGCGCCATCGAACTCGGAGCGCTTGCGCTGCAATAAAATGGGCAGGTGACGTTTCATCGGAGTTTTTCCATGGTTTGCGCCAAATCGCAGTGGCGCATGACGGGCGTTTGGCGGATTCAACATTGGTTCGAAACCCCTGCAATCCAACGTCGCCCACGCGATCGGTGTGTTTCCCCCGGTGAACAAGCCGACCTCTCCGTCATCGGAGGCGTTCACTTTCCGTGGAAAGCCGGCCATGCAAGATGGCTTGCCCCCATCGCGGCGACGCTTTCGTCGCACCACCCCGCCCAGGAGACCCGCCATGTCCACAGCTTCCGGTTCCAGCGTGGTGGTGTATGTCGCGCTGGGCGGCAATCTGTTGATCGCGGTGAGCAAATTCGTGGCTGCCGCGTTCTCCGGCAGCTCGGCGATGCTGAGCGAGGGCGTGCATTCGCTGGTGGACACGGTCAACGAAGTGTTGTTGCTGTACGGCCTGCATCGGGCCAAGGCGCCACCGGATGATGCGCACCCTTTCGGCCATGGCCGCGAACTGTATTTCTGGAGTTTCATCGTGGCGCTGCTGGTGCTGGCGCTGGGTGCGGGCGTGTCGTTCTACGAAGGCATCGCGCACATACGCCAGCCGGAAGCGATAACCAACCCCGCGGTCAACTACATCGTGCTGGCCGTATCGGTGATTTTCGAAGGCACGTCCTGGGTGATCGCGCTGCGCGAGTTCCGTGCGCACAAGGGCAAGCTCGGTTACTTCGAGGCATTTCGGCAGAGCAAGGACCCCAGCACGTTCACGGTATTGCTGGAAGACAGCGCCGCCCTGCTCGGCTTGTTGATCGCCTTCTTCGGCGTGCTCAGCTCGCAGTGGTTCGGCGAGCCGCGGCTGGACGGGGTGGCTTCGATCGGCATCGCCCTGGTGCTGACCGTGTCGGCGATTTTGCTGGCCCGGGAAAGCAAGGGCTTGCTGCTGGGCGAACCGGCCCATCCGGTGGTGCGCGAGGCGATCCTGGCGATTGCCGCTGCCGACCCCGGCGTGCGTTGTGCCAACGGCGTGCTGACCATGCAGATGGGGCCGAACCAGGTGGTGGCCGCGTTGAGCGCCGAGTTCGAGGATGCGCTGACCACCCCGCAAATCGAAGCCTGCATCCATCGCATCGAGAAAGGCGCCAAGGCCGCACACGCGGAATTGCTGACGCTGTTCGTCAAGCCGCAAACGGCGGAAGTGTGGAAGGCGCGCCGGGCCGCCATCGAACGGGGGAACCAGCCAGATCCAGGTTAATCCGATGAGTGCCGCGTCTCAGTTCGATGGCGGATACGCGCGAATCAGCTTCTGCTGACGGAGGAAATGCCGCCCCAGCACCAGCGGGCCGACAGGACGGTGGCCGCGCGCCCGGTTGGCGGCGCCGATCTCGAACAGCATGCGCTGCTTGGCGAAAACCATGCGATAGGCCTCGCGCAGTGAATATTTGGGATCCCACGCATAAACCGCCTCGGAACCGGCGCCATTCACTTCCATGATGCAAAACTGGCCGAGGCGCAGATCTGCCAGGCTGGCATAGCGCACATCGAAGCGGCCGACGTGGAATTGCGGCATGTCCCGTGCGATGGCATCGATCGATGCGGCCAATTCATCGCTGGCCAGTGCGCTGCCATCCTCGTAGCGCCCGCCGGCACGGATGGATCCAATCAGCGACAGCCGCACCGATTGCCCCGCGAGCGGTACCAGCGCGGGATCGCAACGGAAACGGTGCCAGCGTGATCGATAGGCGCGCCGCAGCCGCGGATCGGCGTCGATCAGCTGCAACACGGTGCTGACGCCATCGCCGATCACCTGCGGGTAATGGCGCAGCAGGATGCCGCAGATCCTGCCGCAGATCTGCCCGGGCATCCGCATGTAGAAAATCCCCGCTTCGCCCGCATCGTCCAGATGACGTTGCAGCATCAGCGGCTCGCCTCTGGGATACCCCGCCAGATAGACGGCCAATTGCGGCGTGTTGTCGATCCGTTGCACGCCGAATCCGCACCAGCCGCGATCGGGTTTGACCACGACGGGGAACGTGAGCCCGGCGACGTGCATCCGCATCAGCGCCCGCTCCAACGTATCGCCGCCCTTCGTTTGCAGCATCACGAAGGGCGCCACCATCGAGCGCGCATGTTGTCCCATGCCCGCGAAATATTCCGCTTTGCCATCGCCGACCAATCCACCCGTGGTGATCGCCGGGTTCGCTGCCGATGGCAGGGTCAGGCTGCGGTAGCGCAGGGCCAGCCAGCACCATTGCACCACCATCGGGATCAGGTTCAGCCATTTGGGCAGGCACTCCATGGCACCTCGCCCTGCCCTTGCACCGGCCGCCCATCGCGCAACCGATGCGTCTTCGCGCACGCTGGCCGACAACTCAGGCACCGGCCAATACCTCGTAATGGATGGGCTTGTAGCTGAAGTTGTTCGATTGACCTGCCGAGCAGGCCGTCAGCCCGATCAGCAGATCCATTTTCGCCTCGAACATGATGTAGTCCCCCGCCGCACTGAGCGGCGGCTCGACCCGGATGACGCCGGTTTCCGCGTCGATCGGCACGTTCATGAAGACATTGAATGCCGTCGGGATCGCGTCGGGAAGCACGCCATGAGGCGCGAGCGCAGCGGCCAGATTGCCGAAGCAACCTCGATGCGGATCGGCATCGCCATAGATGATGCGGAACATTTCGGCCGAACACGGCGATAGCAGGAAATCGTGCCGGCCGACGGTATCTTCCCCGATCAGCAGCATGATGCCGCTGCGATTGGAGTAGATCGGGTCGCCGGTACTCAGGTAGATCTTGCTGGCGTAATCGATGCTGCGCCCGGACGAGATGGCCTCGCCCGGGTCATGGCGATTGAACGCCACCAGGTCAGCCACCTGCTCGCCCATCGGATCGATCACCTTCAACACGTCACCACGCTTCAGCTCGAACGCGACCCCGGTGCGTGGCGCGATGGTATGGATCATTCGGGATTCCTTTCCTTTTTCGCATGGAATGGACAGAGCCAATCCGCGTCGACCCGGCGTCCGCTGTACTGACGCGCCTCCGAGTTTTCGCCATGGACCGCCAGCATCGGGTTGGCCGATCCGGAATACGCCACGTCGCGCTCGATGATCGCTTGCCGCAATTTGGGATAGCGCCCATCCTCGCGCAGCCGCTCGAACTGGCTGTGCAGATTGAACACCAGCGCTGGGCAGGCGAAGCGCCGCGCCGGCCGGCTGGCATTCGGGTGCAGTCCGATCACATAGAACGCGCGACCGCCGACGCTCATGCTGAAGCGTGCCGAGGCGGGATCATCACTGACGGCGGGGTCCCAACGATGCGACGCACGGTCGAGCGAATGGATCGATTGCAGGCGCTGCCACAACGCGGCTTCGAAATCGGCCTCGGACAAAGGCGCCGAGCGGGGGAACAGCACCACCAGGCTCACGAACATGCTGTGGCTGGTGACATCGGCCGCGAAGACCTGCACGCCGGCGGTGATCAGCCGATCCGCGCTGTCGCTGGCGATGTCACCGGCATGGAGGTAGTGCAGCTGTCCGCGGGCCTGCGCTGATTTGGCGCCCAGGCAGGGAAACGCCTTGCGCGCGATGAACTGCTCGAATGCATGCTCTATCGCCGAGGGCGCACGAGTCGGGTCTTTCGGCGGCGTTGCGGGCGTGTACTCGAAGGTCTCATCACCGACACGGTAAAGTTCGCCCGATTCCTCATCTTTCATCTCGCCAAAGCTACGGATGCTGCTGCCTAGCTCGCGTGAAGAGCAGGTTATCGAAGGTGCCACGCCACGCGAACGGGGAAGAACACCACGCTGCAGGCCCGGTGACGGCGCGCAGCGCCGGGTTCGAGCACGTCACCACGCCGCAAATCGACGCCCGCATCCATCGCCTCCCCGATCCGTTCGATGATCGACGCGCCACGCTGGAATGATTGTTCCCACCGGGAAACGCAATGGCCATGAATTGCGGGGTTTTGCCCGGCATCACCCGCGCCCATTTATCGGCACTCACGCACAATCGAGTGCCGCGCCATGCGCAAGTCATTGTCTTCCAGGTTATTGCATACGTTGCTGTTGTTCGCCCTCGCCCTGGCGGCCACAGCATCGCCGGGTGCCCACGCAGCCACGTTGTACGGCACCGGCTATGCCAGGGTCGGCGTGCCGGATCTGGCACAGGCGGTCACGTTCTTCCAGGATGTGCTGGATTGCCGCGTGATCGGCTCGAACGTCACGAACAAGCCGGCCACCTCCCGGTTGCTCTCCTGCGACGAGGGTTCCATCGTCGAGCTGTTCGACAACCGCGGAGCCTCGCCTGATCCGGTCAAGCCGGATCAACCCCTGCGGTTCGTCTCCAACGACGTAGCGCGTGGGGGCGAATGGCTGCGGCGTGAAGGCGCCAAGGTGAGCGGCTCGCCCCACCGGCTTTCCTCCGGCCCGCTGGCTGGGCGGATGGTGCTCGATTTCAGGTCGCCGTGGGGCATGCCGCTGCAGTTGCTCGACAGCCACGCCAACACCCCTGTCGATGGAGTACTGGCCACCGTCGCTGGCGATTGAGCGTTCAGCGGCGGGCGCGAAAGAACTCGCGCAACATGCTGGCCGATTCCTCGGCCAGCAGGCCACCGGCCACCTCGATGCGATGGTTGTGGCGGGCATCCACCAAGGTGTCGAACATGCTGCCGGCCGCGCCGGTCTTGGGATCGACGGCGGCGTAGACGACGCGGCCGAGCCGGGCGTGGATCATCGCCATCGCGCACATCGCGCACGGCTCCAGCGTGACGTACAGCGTGGCCCCGGTCAGGCGGTGATTGGCCAGCTTCTCGCCGGCCGCGCGCATGGCCATCACTTCGGCATGGGCGGTCGGATCGTGCAGGGTGATGTTGCGGTTCCAGCCCAGGCCGACGACCTCGTCTCCCTGCACCAACACCGCACCCACCGGCACCTCGCCCTCGGCGTCGCGGGCATGCGCCGCGAGTTGCAAGGCATGGCGCATGTGCCGGGCGTCGGCCGCCGAAAATGCACTTGGGGTTTCCGTATTTTCGTCAGTCATTTCAATGCATTGTGGTTCATACATGAGAAAGCCGGCAAGCTGCCGGCCTCCTTGGATGCGCGCAAGTGACTGATTTCCCTATTCCCACTCGATCGTGGCAGGCGGCTTGCCACTGATGTCATAAACCACACGAGAAACACCACGCAACTCATTGATAATTCTGTTAGAAACCGTGCCAAGAAACTCGTACGGCAGGTGCGCCCAGTGCGCCGTCATGAAGTCGATGGTTTCCACCGCGCGCAGCGCGATCACCCATTCGTACGCGCGTGCATCACCCACCACACCCACCGATTTCACCGGCAGGAACACGGCGAACGCCTGGCTGGTGGTGTCGTACAGGTCGGCCTTGCGCAGCTCGTCGATGAAGATGGCATCGGCCTGCGCCAGCAGTTCGGCGTACTCGCGTTTCACTTCGCCCAGGATACGCACGCCCAGGCCCGGGCCAGGGAACGGGTGGCGATAGACCATCGCGCGCGGCAGGCCCAGGGCGACGCCGATGCGGCGTACTTCGTCCTTGAACAGCTCGCGCAGCGGCTCGACCAGCTTCAGCTTCATGTGCGCCGGCAGACCGCCCACGTTGTGGTGGCTCTTGATGACGTGGGCCTTGCCGGTCTTGCTGCCGGCCGACTCGATCACGTCGGGGTAGATCGTGCCCTGCGCCAGCCACTTCACCTGGCTGCCGTCGGCGGTGATCTTTGCGGATTCCTCGTCGAAAATCTCGATGAAAAGCCCGCCGATGATCTTGCGCTTGGCCTCGGGATCGGCCACGCCTTCGAGTGCGTTGAAGTAGCGGTCGGCGGCGTCGACGCGGATGACCTTGACGCCCATGTGCTCGGCCATCGTGGCCATCACCTGGTCACCCTCTTTCCAGCGCAACAGGCCGGTATCGACGAACACGCAGGTGAGCCGGTCGCCGATGGCCTTGTGCAGCAGCGCGGCCACCACCGATGAATCGACGCCACCGGACAAGCCCAGCAGGACATGGTCATCACCGACCTGCTCGCGCACGCGGGCGATCTGGTCGTCGATGATGTTGGCTGCCGTCCACAGCGTGGCGCAGCCGCAGATCTCGCTGACGAAGCGCTTCAGCAAGGGCTCGCCCTGCTTGGTGTGGGTGACTTCCGGATGGAACTGCACGCCGTACCAGCGTTTCTCGTCGTTCTCCATCACCGCCACGGGGATGCGCGCGGTACGGCCGGTGACCACGAAACCGGGCGGCGCCTCGGCAACGTGGTCGCCATGGCTCATCCACACATCAAGCTTGTGGTCCCCCGGATGGTCGTTGAGGCCGTTGAACAGGCAACTGGGCGCGATGATGTCCACGCTGGCATGGCCAAACTCGCGCGCCTCGGCCGCTTCGGTGGCGCCACCCAGTTGCGCCGCCATTGTCTGCATGCCGTAGCAAATGCCGAGGATCGGCACGCCGGCATCGAACACCTGCTGCGGCGCCTTGGGTGCATCGGCCAGCGTGGTGGATTCCGGCCCGCCCGACAGGATGATGCCCTTGGCACCGAACGCGGCGATCTGCGCCGGGTCGTGGTCCCACGCCCAGATCTCGCAATACACCCCGATCTCGCGGATACGCCGCGCGATCAGCTGCGTGTACTGCGCGCCGAAATCGAGGATGAGGATCTTGTCATCGTGGAGCCGGGATGCGGGATTCGGGATTCGGGATTCGGTCATGACGGCGTTTCAGCAGGGAATCGGGAATCGGGAATCGGGAATGGGAAAAGCGTCAGGCCCGAGCGCTGGCCATGACGCGCAGGGAACCGCTCTACCGATTCCCCACTCCCTATTCCCCATTCCCGGCGCAATCAGGAATTCAGCCGATAGTTCGGCGCTTCCTTGGTGATCTGGATGTCGTGCGGATGCGCTTCGGTGACGCCGGCGGAAGTCACCTTCACGAACTGCGCCTTGCTGCGTACGTCCTCGATGGTGGCCGCGCCCAGATAGCCCATCGAGGCACGCAGGCCGCCGATCAGCTGATGGATGATGTTGCGCAGCGGGCCACGATACGGCACGCGACCCTCGATGCCTTCGGGCACCAGCTTGTCCGCGTCGGCCTCTTCCTGGAAGTAGCGGTCCTTCGAGCCCAGCGCCATTGCACCGATCGAGCCCATGCCGCGGTAGCTCTTGTACGAGCGGCCCTGGAACAACTCGACCTCACCGGGTGATTCCTCGGTACCGGCAAACATCGAGCCGAGCATCACGCTGGAGGCGCCGGCAGCGAGCGCCTTGGGAATGTCGCCGGAATAGCGGATGCCGCCATCGGCGATCAACGGGATCTCGTCCTTCAACGCGGTGGCCACCATGTCGATGGCGGTGATCTGCGGCACGCCGACGCCGGCGACCACGCGCGTGGTGCAGATCGAGCCCGGGCCGACACCCACCTTGACGGCGTCCACGCCCACGTCCAGCAGCGCTCGCGCTGCCTCGCCGGTGACGATGTTGCCGGCGATGACCTGCAC
>Ga0164242_10005747_pt1 | contig 13760 bp, 13 predicted proteins | sample OricomgcompostMG_FD_108783 | JGI IMG/M metagenome (GOLD analysis project Ga0164242, IMG submission 108783) | Miracle-Growth compost microbial communities from Emeryville, California, USA - Original compost - Miracle growth compost (MG) ...
CAGAGCAGCCACACAGCAGCATGGAATGGACAGCGCGTTCGTAGCACAGAGGTTTCCTTGTCCATGAACGGAGTCCGCAATGGGTATCTATGCAGAACTGGTCGGCAACGTACTTGCATCGCCGACGATGAAACAGGTTAACACCGCTGGCGGCGCGCGACGCATCGTCGAGTTGCGCGTCATGTCGGCGAGCTACCGGCGCCTCGAGGATGGCACGCTGGAACAGCGTGACGGGCGTACCTTTCCCGTCGACGTGACAATCTGGAACGAACGTCTCACCGAGCGGGTCCTGCAGCATATCCGCACCGGCGCGAGCGTCGTCGTACGGGGCGATTTCTACGTCAGTCCCTGGATCACCCGCGAGAACGAGGCCGATGCCGGTGCTCACATCGACGCGGAATCCATCTCGCTGAATCTCGTCCGTATCGAACAGGTGGTGTACCGGGCGCGTCAACCCCGGGACGCTGGAGAACAGGCCCAGGACGGTGCTGCATCGGGCAACCCCGACGACGATTCCATCGAAAACGCTCACCCCCCGGAACCCGATTCGCCACAGAGCGATGCAACAGGCGAAGAGGCGAACGCATCTGGCCAGTCTGCTGGCCGGCGGTCGCGTCGCGCGGCCAGTGCCTCGACCCGGTAGTCCACGTGGCCATTTGTTGTCATTGCGCGCACGGCGGTTAAACGCTGCGTGCGCGGCTACCCCGCAGGAGGATGACGTGGAGCACACGAACGTGGCGTGGCCGGTCTGGCCGGACGCGCAGGAATTCAGGATGTTGCGGGCGCTGGTGCGCGAGGGCGTTGCCCGTATGGCTGCGGCCCGGCATGGGCCGTATGCGGTTCAGTTTCATGGCTGGCGCATACGGGTCTGGCGGCGTGACGACGCTGTCCGGAATTCGGCCTATATCGACATCCGCTCCCGTGAAGGCGAGGTGTGCGCGCGCTTTGCCTGGGAGACCGCGTGTCAAGCCGATGATGAGGTGGCGTGATGGGCGGCATACCCTGGATCGATGCCTGTCACTTCGGCGACTGCCGCATGCTGATGACGCACATGGCGGCGGACGGAATACGCGTGCAGACAGTGGTGACGAGTCCCCCGTATTACGGACTGCGATCGTATTTACCTGAGAATGCGTCCGCGAGGCAGTACGAGCTCGGGCTGGAACGCACGCCGCGCGAATACGTGACCCGGATGGTGGATGTCTTCCGGCATGTCCGCGCGCTGCTGGCCGACGATGGTACGGTCTGGCTGTCAATTGGCGACAGCTATGCGGCTAACCGTTCCTGGCAGGTCTCCAGCACGCTCGGCGGTCGCAAGCATGGTCCGGCTCAGGGTGTCGCGGGTCGCGCCAGCGCGGTTCCCCCTGGCCTGAAGGCCAAGGATCTGATCGGTATTCCCTGGATGCTCGCATTTGCGCTGCGCGACGACGGGTGGTACCTGCGCTCGGCGATCGTCTGGGCGAAGCCCAACGGCATGCCGGGCAGCCAGTCGGATCGACCGACCTCTTCATACGAGTACGTGTTCCTGCTATCCCGCCGTGCGCGGTATTACAGCGACTTCGATGCGATCCGCACGCAACCGCGAGAATCGACGCTCGTGCGCCTTGCCCAGGACGTGCAGGCGCAGGCGGGCAGCCATCGGGCAAACGGCGGTACGCGCGCGTCACGCCCGATGCGTGCCGTCGGCGGGAGCCGCAGCGGGCAGCACTGGACTACCCGCGACGGCCGCAGGGAGGTGGTTGCCGAAAAACAGCGTGGGCATTCGCGCCGACACGACGGATTCAATGAACGGTGGACTGGCGACCCACAGGCCCCGACGCGGCCCGTGATGATGCGCGACGTCTGGTTTGTCGCACCAGCCGGATACCGTGGCGCGCATTTCGCGGTGATGCCACCAGAGATCGCGCGACGTTGTGTGCTGGCCGGCAGCCGGCCCGGCGATGTGGTGCTCGACCCGTTCATGGGCAGCGGCACGACGGCGGAGGTCGCAGTGGGCCTCGGGCGCCATTTCGTGGGGTGTGAACTGAACTATGCCTATGACCCGTTGCAGCGTGAACGTCTCGCGGCGTTGCATTCTGACGACGATGCGTCATGACCGCCTGGTACAACGAGCGCGATCCGTACGCAGCGCAGTGGCTGCGCAATCTGATCGCGGCAGGTCTGATCGCGCCAGGCGACGTCGATGAGAGGGATATCCGCGATGTCACGCCGCAGGAACTTGCCCGCTATGATCAGTGCCACTTCTTCGCCGGCATCGGGACGTGGTCATACGCACTTCGTCTCGCCGGCTGGCCGGACGGTCGTCCGGTCTGGACCGGCAGTTGTCCGTGCCAGCCATTCAGCGCGGCCGGACGCGGACTCGGATTCGCGGACGAGCGGCATCTCTGGCCCGTCTGGTTCCGTCTCATCGCGCAGTGCCACCCTGGCGTCGTGTTTGGCGAGCAGGTTGCAAGCCGCGACGGCCTTCAGTGGCTCGACCTTGTTCACGCTGACCTGGAAGGAGCGGGTTACGCCGTCGGGGCGGTCGATCTCTGCGCTGCGGGCGTCGGTGCGCCGCACATCCGGCAACGGCTGTGGTTCGTGGCCCACGCCGCTCGCACAGCACGCGAACGGCACGCCAGAGGCGTTCCTCGCGCGCAAACGGCGCGCGGTTTCCCGCGGCGCACGGATGGGCGTATCACTGACCGATCTGCAGATGGTCGCGCAGCTCGCCGCGTACTGGCCGACACCCACCTGTCCGAACGGCGGACGCATGCCGAAGGGCGGGCAGATGTCACCCACCGGGAAAACGCCGGGCGGACGCAAGCGCCAGGTCGATCTCGCGTGGATCGCGAAGCTAGCCTCGTGGCCCACTCCGCAGACGAGCGATGCAAGCGGCGGCGGGCAGCCCAAACGGGCGATGGGGGGCACGGGCGCAACGCGCCACGGATCGAACCTGAACGACTTCGCCATGTTTGCGGTGTGGCCGACGCCGACCGCCGCGCTTGCCGCGAAGAACGTCCGGACATTCGCGGGCGCGATGGCCGAAGTGGCGCGACGGGGCGCCCCGCAGGATCTGTGCGCGGCGGCGATGCTCGCCATGGCCAGCCCGACCGACGCCATGGGCCTGATACCAGCAGGGTGGGCCACACCGACGAGTCTTGCGCCCGCGCGCGACGGCCGCAGCGCGGCCGGCAATTCCGCGGGACTCGTGGCGATCCGCGAACAGGCGCTTGCCATGCTCCCGCTCCGGTTAACGGCTTCTGGCGAGATGCTGACTGGATCGGATGCCGGGACGGCCGGTTCCGGCCAGTTGAACCCGGCACATTCCCGCTGGCTCATGGCGCTACCGCGCGAATGGGACGACTGCGCGCCTACGGGAACGCGATCGTCGCCACGGCGGCCGCCACCTTCATCGAAGCCGCTGACGACACGCTGAAACAGAGCGATATGGACGAGAGATATAAATCGTAAGGATTCCATACCGGTAGTGACGTAGAGGGATGATCCAGCCGGTCCGGGCAATGGCAAGAACGATAACGACCGTTTAGAGAGGCGCGCGCGACCAGGGGAGCAGGCCTTGTCCATCCGGAGGTCTGCATGAAGCTGTTCATTTGCGAAAAACCGTCCCAGGCGAAGGACCTGGCGCCGCATATCGGTGCGCGCGGGCGCGTCATCGGGGCGTTCACCGGCAACGGCGTGACGGTCACCTGGTGCATCGGACACCTCGTCGAGCAGGCGAAGCCTGAGCAGTACGTGCCCGCACTCGCGAGGTGGAATCTTGATCTGCTGCCGGTCATTCCGCGGCAGTGGGCCGTGCAGGTCAAGCCGTCGGTCCGGGCACAGTTCGACATTGTCGTGCGGCTGATCCGGGAGGCGCAGGAAATCGTCATCGCCACCGACGCGGATCGCGAGGGCGAGGTGATCGCCCGGGAGATGCTGCAGATCGCCCGCTACAGTGGACCGGTTTCCCGACTGTGGCTCTCGGCGATGGATGTCGCCTCTGTGCGTAAGGCGCTCGCCCGGTTGCTGCCCGGCGAAAAGACGGTTCCGCTGTATTACTCGGGTCAGGGTCGCGCGCACGCCGACTGGCTTGCCGGTATGAACCTCACGATGGCGCTCACGACAGCGTTCGGTACGGGTGGGCGCGAAGGCACCTGGCACGTCGGCCGTGTCCAGACGCCGGTGCTCGCGCTGATCGTGCATCGCGAGCGCGCGATCCGGGCATTCGTCCCGAAGACCTTCTACGATCTTCGTACGGTTTTCAGTCTCGCTGGCATGCAGGTGCCGATGCAATGGGTCGTCCCACAGACGCTAGCGGACGACGCAGGGCACGCGACGGACGAAACGAAGGTGAAGGCAGTCGCTTCGCGTGTGCGGGAACGTACGGGGCGGGTCGAACGCGTCGAGACCACGTCGGAGCGCGAGCTTGCACCGCTGCCATTCAGCCTCGGCAGCCTTCAGCGCGAAGCGTCATCCCGCTACGGTCTGAAGGCTGCCGCCGTGCTCGATGCCTGCCAGACGCTCTACGAAACGCACAAGGCGGCGACCTATCCGCGTACTGACTGCGAATATCTTCCCGTATCGATGTTCACCGCCGCCCGGGCGACGCTGTCGGCGATCACGTCAATCGACGCAACGCTGCGGCCGCTCGCGGACCACGCGACGCTCGACAGCCCCGGCCGCGCGTTCAATGACGCGAAGGTCACGGCACATCATGCGATCACTCCGACGGCTAACAGCACGGTCAGGCTCCCGGCGCTCAGCCGGACCGAGCGCATCGTCTACGACCTGATATGCCGCCGGTATCTTGCGCAGTTCCTGGGCGACTACGAATATCTGAAAACCGTGATCGAGGTGGCGTGCGAAGGTGAGTTTTTCCGGGTGACGGGTGCGACGCCGACGACCCAGGGATGGCGGCAGGCGCTCGATGCCGGAAAGGGCAAGCCGGCTCCTGATGATGAAGCGCAGGACACGCAGAAAACGGAAACGTCTGCGTTGCCCGTCGTCACTGAGGGCCAGTCCGCCCCAAATGTCTCGTGCGAAGTGGAGCGGCGACAGACGAAGCCGCCGAAGCGCTACACAGAGGGTACGCTGCTCGCTGCGATGGAGTCGATCGACCGCGAAATCGTCGATGAGCGGCTGAAGAAGATCATGCGCACGAAAGAGAAGGCGGGTATTGGCACCGACGCGACGCGTGCCGGCATCATCGAGAACCTGTTTCACCGGACCTACATCGGCAACCATCCGAAGCAGAAAAAGCAGATCGTGCCGCTTGAACGCGGCGATGCGCTGATCGCGCTGCTCGAGCGCGTGTCGCCGGAACTGGCCGACCCGGTCCTGACTGCCGAGTGGGAGGACCGTCTGATGCAGATTGAGTCAGGGCAGCTTGAGCTCGTGCAGTTCGAGGCGGACCTCGGCACGTGGGTCAGGCAACTCGTCGCGCGTATTCGCGACCAGCGCGGCACCGTCGTTGACGGCGTTTCGGTCGGAACGTCGACTCCGGGTGTGGCGTGTCCTTCCTGTAGTGCGCCCATGCGCCGGATCAAGGGCGCGCGTGGCTATTTCTGGGGTTGCACGGCGTTTCGAGAGGGGTGCCGGGCCACATTGCCCGACGTTGACGGCGCGCCGGTGCCACGGAACACAACGACAGGGCAGACGAGATCAACGGTGGCAAGGACTGGGAAATGACTCTTGCCTGCTAAAGTGCTGCTACTTATGGACTATCGGTCTCCTCGTTTTCAGACGGTGGGCGGGGTGGTAATGGCGATGGATTCGTACCGCGGATGAAGCGCATCAGCGCATCGTCGGCCTCGATGATGGTGTGGGCGGGCGCGGTATCCAGTTGCCGGTCGTGCAGCACGAGAATCCGCTCGAAGATCGGATAGCCGTCTTCATCGAGATGCCAGGCGTCGGTACCCACGCCGCGGCAATTTGCGGCCTCTAAGTACTGCTCGGCCGCGTGAAACTGTGCCAGTGGCAACTCGCCATATCCGGCACGCTGACGAAACCGTGTAGCGTACATCGCACGCGCCAGATCGACAAGATTCTCCCTGCATCCCGCGCCAAGACGAACCGTTGTCAGGGCAGCGTGAAACTTCAGCGAACGGGCACGAGCTGCTTCACACGGCAGAGGAAGCAGCTACGCGCGAATGGAGACGTCGGCCGCCGTTTCGATTGGGGATAGATCTGGACGTGCGGGACATGCGACAGGAACTGGGAGCGTAATGCGTTTCGTGGCGTGTGCAATTTTACGCCAGTCCGATATTGCCGTTCCTGAAAGCCGAAGCGAGCCCGCGTCGGCCAAGCGCCATCCCGCTTCGCCTCACAGCATCTGGCCGGGGCTTGCGCAGCCGGCCTGCTTCGCGGTACGGTACGCGCTTGCACGAAGACCCGTCACCCTTCAGGTAACCGTCTGTGGGATCACGGCTAGTCATTATTCATCGACAGAGGAAGCAGGACATGAACAAGCAGGAACTCATTGATGCCGTCGCGTCGTCGACGGGCGCGAGCAAATCCGTCACGGGCGAGGCGATCGACGCGGTGATCGGTGCGATCACGAGCGCAGTGGTCAAGGGCGACACCGTGCAGCTGGTCGGTTTCGGTTCGTTCAGCCAGGGTAGCCGCGCAGCTCGCACGGGTCGAAATCCCTCGACTGGCGAGGAGATCAGCATCGCCGCCGCGAAGACAGTGAAGTTCACCGCGGGCAAGGCGTTCAAGGATGCGGTGAACGGCGCCCGCAAATAAGCGGCTTGGCGATCCCTTTAGCGGATCGTTCATCGATTCGTGGCGCGAAGGAGTGGTGCGCCTGCAAGACGCGCCACCGACGCGATACCCTGCTGCTGGATTCTGTAGAGCGCGAGATCGGCGTCGAACCATCCGTTTGACTGGCTTATCAGGACGTCGGGCCTGTCCAGCAGCATTCGCCAGTGTGGCCACCAGAGCAGGTCCTCATAGCAGAGCGATATCGCAGCACGCCGGCCGGCGATCGTCAGGAACGCCTGGCCGACGTTACCCCTCGTGGCACTCGTCCGGCTGCCCGGCCGCCATAGTGCGACCGGGACAGGCTGCCGGCTGTCCATCCGGCCGCGTCCAGCACCCGTTACCACCGCACTGTCGGTGTAACGGAAGGGCGTCGTGCTCACGCCGATATCCATTCCGATCACGAGCGTCTGTCCTGCCGCGCGCATGCGTTCGATATCTGGGCGCCACCATAAAGTCATGGCCGGACGCCATAAGCCTGCGATTTCTTCAGGCAGGATCACCACCCGGACGCCGCCTGCGAATGCGCGCTCAACGATGGCCTGCAATCGCAGGGTTCTGGTGTAGAGAGAGGGATACGTGGACTGGTCGAAACGACCGAGCGACGTATTCACGGCTGTCCATCGCAGGGGTGGGCAGGGCGTCGCCCACTGCCGGTGAGCACAGAAGGACAGCGAAGCGACGACCACCCATGCGAGCCATACTCTGCGGGTCCAATAGGGCGTGCCTGCTACGCCCAATGCAGCCAGTCCGAGCACCATTCCTGCGAGCCGCCAGCCCGGATATAGCGTACTCGACGCATGGAGCGGGGAGAGCCACCCGATGATGCCAATGGGGGGGACGGTGACCGTCAGGGCGGCGAGCGCCACGCGCCACGCATGGCTCATTGCCGATGCGGCCGGGAGCGGTTTCAGTATCGTCCACGGACATGCCAGCACGATGGCCTGCAGCAGCCAGAAGGCGATACCGAGAGTGAGAGCAACGGGTGGCGTGAACGCGTGGTAGCCCGCGAAGAACCGCCCGCATACAACCGGAATATCACGCGCGCCTGTGAGGTAGTACGTGGTCCAGAGCGTGAAGCCGGCCAGACGTCCACGCAACCTGGACCAGGCGGCGGGCAGTGCGAGCAGCACAAAAGCGTCATGTCCCGGATACCACGCCAGGAGCGCAACCATGATCCCGCTGGCGGCTGCGAACCCGCAATGCGAAAGCGGCATTCCGGCTTGCGGTACGACTATGGCTTGAACCCGTGACAACAACGGAATCTTCTGCATGACGGTCAGTTCGCGGCGTAATGAAGCGGCGACAGGTGCTGTCGCAGTCTCGGATCGCGCTGCTGCCGGTGAGCTGATCAAATGATTGTCAGCATCCGATATCGTTGTGGTGTGCAACCTCATCTTATGACATCCGCCAGCAGCCTGAGCGAGCTTTGCGTGGCGCATAGTAAAAAATGCCCCTGTCTCTTTCGAGAACAGGGGCAGCACAGGTTCCTTTGGCTGGGGATCACGGACCAGGTCGTCATGCTCCCGGTCTGACTGCATTCAGATATAGATGACTCGCGTCGGCTCGAATTTCCAGATCGCATCCCTCATGGATGACCCGGTCAAAGACGGCGTCGTCCTGATCGAGGTACTCCGCGAAATCGTCACCGCCGAACTCTGTGCGTCCGCGATGCCACCACTCATCGAATGGCACCGTGTCGGGGTTACATCCGACGGCATACGCGATCAGTCGCGGCTGACCATTGGCTGTGGCGTCGCTCTTCTCGGACATCATGTAGACACCCTGGTCCTTGACGAGAACGACGGGACAACCCTGGGACCTGGCTTCGATGAGCACAGGACGCAGATCGGAAGCGTTGAAACAGATCATGATGATGACCTCCAGAAGTTGGGGAAAACGAAGCGGGTCGTCGGACCCGCATGCAGACAAAGGGAGGGCTGCCACGTCGCCGCGCCATATGGAATGACGAGCGGCCGCGGAGCCTGTGGCGCCGGCTATTCCTGATTCATGAGCTGACGGGCGAGCGCGACCTCGATGCTTTCACCGCCCTGGTTGAGGATGTCGAGACCGGATTCCGGCATGTCGCCGGAGGTCGACTGCGAGACCGCGATTTTCTGGGCCATCAACTTCAGGCAACGCATCTGCGCCGTGCCTTCGTATCCGAGGAAGCGCACCGTCACGTCGAGGGTCTGGCCAATTCGCCAGCTTCGCCGTGCCGCCTGTTGCAACGTGTAGACGTTGTAGCCCGACTGGAGAAACGCTATGGTCGGGAATTCGAGCAGATCGAGCCCGGTCTTGACCAGCTCGGGGTTCGTGATGATGACCTCCGCACCACGCTCCAGCTGGTCGGCGACCCAGTCCTCACGTTTCTCTGCGGGAACGCTCGCGCGAAGCACCGAAGCCCTGACACCGGCAGCATCGAGCAGGTTCTTCAGCCGTACCGATGTATCGCGGGTGCCGGTATAGGTTGTGTAGACCAGCGTACGCCGACGGTTCAGCAGTTCGCCGCGGACGAGCCGCAGCAGTTCGGCTTCCTTCGGCCCGGGTTGATCGTCACGCAGCAGGGGCGGCACGCTAGCGAGAATCCGCTTTGTGCGAGGATGTCGCACCAGCTCCGGACGAAAGCAGCATTCCGGCCACGCGAGCAGTGCGTTAAGCACGACACCGAGCAGGCTCTTGTCGCCGCAGCGCAGTGCAGCACGCAGTTCCGTCGTAAGCGTCGATTCGAGCGATCGATACGCTGCGGCCATCTCTTCCGACAACGCGACCGGCAGCAGTGATTCGTCATAAGGCGGCAGGACATTCTGACCAATCTGCGAGAGCTTCAGGAATGCCGTGTAGGGCACGACGTACCGCATGATGCCCTTGGGTCCGAAGCCTGGACCCTTGACCGTCGAGACGCTCTTGCGATCGCCCTTCGCGGTGCGGTGCGAACCTTCGTCGACCTGTTTGTGAATATCGATGAGCACGCCATGCTCGCGCATGAACGCCATCGTTGCGGCAGCCATCGAGCCGTTGCTGTTGTAGTTGAATCCGTCCTCGATCAGCATTGACGGATTCAGGCGATAGAGCAGGTGATAGAGATCATCCGCGTAGCCGCCCATCAGCGTGCCGGTGAGCAGGAGGGTTTTCGACGCCTTGCGGGCGAGGACGCCCATTGCCTGACCCTGGGCGGAATTCTCATTCTTGTACTCATGGCCTTCGTCGGCGATGAGCAGGCCAAAGTAACCCTGCGGGAGATAGCGTTTGACGAACTCCGACGCCTGATAGCCACCCTGCCCGAACGAGATTTCCGTGTGGGCCAGCGCGCGCTCCATGCGTCTGGCCTGCCGGTCAGAGAAGACGAGTTCTCCGCTGTCGTCCATCAGGTTGATGAACTCGAACACATTGTCTTGAAGCATGTCAGCAAGCATCGATTCGCCGAAACGGGAGAGCAGGCGTTCGGCGGTTTTCTCACCAACGGTGGGCATCTGCAGCAAGGCGCCTTTCACGAGTTCGCGCATCGATCGTGTGCCCTGGCCTTTGGGCGCCAGGGTCCACAGTCGCTCGCCGCAACTGCATGCGCGGCGCTTTTCGTTGAGCGCGGTACGGGCGAGGCTGGGTGTCAGCGGATTGCCGTCTTCATCGCAGACGAACTCGCCGCATGAAGGGCAGCATGCAAAGACGCGCGTGATCGCGTCGGTTTCCATATCGAGTGTGGCAACACGGCGCGCGAAGGCAGGCTTCCAGTCGAATCCCATGCGCATGCGCACGCGGCCGAGGATGAAGAACTCCGGCACCGAAGGTTTCGAGCGCATCACGCGCAACTGCAGGAGCTTGCGCAACGTATCCGGGCCGTTAAGGATCCAGACGCGCGCGCCCGGCACCGTGGTTTTGATTTCACGCCGCCACTTGTAGACAAGATGAGGGGGCGCGATGACAAGGGTGCGCGGAAAGCCGCAGTGATGCAGCAGAACGGCCACGCCGATGCCCATGAGCGTTTTGCCGGTTCCCATTTCCGCATTGATGACACCACCCGGTGCGTGCTGCGTAAGCAGTGTCGTGATCGCATGAATGACCTCCCGTTGCGCCGGAAACGGCTGGCGTGAGAGGCCATCGAGCAGGACGTCCCAGTGTGCGGGGCGTTGGCCGTCGTAGATGGAGGGATTCTGCTCACGTACGGTGTCAAGCAGGCCAGCACCAAAGTTCGAAATGAAATCCGGCAACGCGATGATCGGCGCTTCGGCGGTTGATGCTTCACCGGCCGATACTGCATCATCGGTCCCAGCGGAATGGCTGGCCGGTTCGGTTGCTAACTGGAGGGTTTCCATGAAAGACCTCATCTGGAGAAGAGGCGCCAGAAAACATCTCCCTGCGGGGGCGATGTCTGCCCGCGCCGGGTTGAGAAAGGAAAGGAGAGTGGAGCCCGCGTTGGGCGGTATTTAATCAGGATTGCTACTGGTATCCTTAAGCAATGTGGCCAACTGGACGGTTAGCGTTTCTCGTGCAACGTCGTCGCTGATACCGGCAAGCGTTTTTCTCACCATCGTGGCGAGCATCGTCGTGGCGCTGTCGATATCATCGGCAACCAGTGCTTCGCGAAACCCCCTTCCGAATTCGATCGGCTGGCGGCTGTCGCTGTAGAGGATCACCTCGCGACTGATGAACGTGCCGTCTCCACCAAATTCAAAGAGGCGGGGCTTGCTGCAGTGCCAGCAGCCTTCGAACTGAATAGCGCGCAGGCCGTGGCCATCGTCGAAACAGAGCGCTATCGTGAATAGCGCTTCGAGGTCTGCTGTGTCTTCGAATGGATGATGGTCGACAAGGTTGTTGAGCCCGCCATCGTTATCGATGCGGAAATGCCCAGCCAGCAGTTGCAGCAGGGTGGCCAGGGGGACTTCATCTTCCTCCGGGCAGGGGAGGTCGAGCTGCGCAGCGAGACCCATCAGCCCGTTGCGAATGTCGCTCCATGTGGGATCACTGGTTTCCGAAATCCGGGCGATGTAGGCCTGGCCGTTGCCAGGCCAGTCGGGGTCGAGCAGGAAGGCACCGAAGAGCGCGGAGATGACGGGGGTGACATGATCCAGCACGAGGACGCCCGTGCCGTCGTAATAGTTGTTGGCCATGATGTGCTCCATAAGGCGCGGACGACGCATCTCGCCCTGGAGACGCGCACGTCCCGCAGGTTGAAAAAAAAGATCGGCCGGTGAAGGCCGCCGGGGCCAGGCCCGGGCGGGTCAGTCAAGCCCGAGCGAACCGTTGCGAACGAAGCCGGAAATCGCTTCCTTGAACGAGTCTGGAAGTGCGATCCAGGATGCGTGGATACGGCCGATGGGCGCGTGGGGTGTCTGGTCGAGGCTGTTGACCAGCCGTTCTCCGAGTGTGTCGAGGATCAGCGCACGCCAGTGCGGCAGTAGCGGTAGCGGACTGAGCTGTTCGATCAGAGACCAGGTGCGGGCTTCGAGTGATTCGACGTCGTGCGCCTGGGTTTCGCGGTCGATCAGCAGCCACGCTGAGCCGGTGGCCTTCGACGGGTTGAGAAGCGCTTCATCATAGATCCACGTGTGAACGAGATTGCCGAACAGGTTGTCCTTCGGCAGACGGCCGCTGTACTTGTCGAGCCGCCGTGGATCGCCGACGGGAACCGCGGCCAGTGTCTGACCGGTGTCGGGATCGAGCAGGGTGATCTGGCGGATACCGCCTTCCTGGATACCCAGATGCAGCGACGCGTACAGTTGCTGGACGGCGCCATCGCGGCCGAATACGGAAATGAAGGCGAGTTCGCCATCGGGGGCACGCACGCAGGCATCGACGAAGATGTCCTGCAGTTCCTTGACGGGATACAGCATGGGGTGCTCCAGCATGAATGTCCGGAGCACCTGCCGGGTGCTGGCCCGGACGGGTTGAGGGGAAATTCCGGGGCTTCCCGAAGGAAGCCGCAGCCGCGCAGACGGAGGCGCCGGAAAGAAGCTGCGGAGGGACAACGGAAGGTGTCGCGTAACGGGCGACGACGGGTCGGCTACCGGCAGACCAGCGGGGTATGCATGCTGTGGGTCAGGACCACGGAAGCCGCTTTCCCTGAGCGTCGCTCGCGACGCCCCGGGAAAGCGCCCTGGACAGGGCGCACAAGGGATTGAAATGCGGGATTGAAATGAGCGCCGGCCGGTCAGCAGGCTGTCAGCGTTTCCAGCAGCGCGTGAAGCTCACGCGCCTGGCCAACCGTGAGGGTCATCGTCAGCAGGGCATCGGGATGCCACGTCCTGATCGACGTTGCGAGGGGCAGCCGGCTGTCGACAAGGCGGGCCAGTGCGAGCAGGCATGGAGCAGCGCTCCTCAGCTTCGAGGCGGCGACCGATCGATGGGCCGGCGGCCAGGTGTCGACCGGCGTGGCATCGAACTGCACGGTCTGCCTGTCGATCTCCTCATCGTCGTCATAGAGCAGCGGTCTGTCGGGGGTATCGTCCCAGAGCGTACCGGCTTTGTATGCCGCATGTGCTATCGCACACGCAGCGTCGGCGTTCGCCGCCCGGATGCCGACGACAATCCGGTGGGTGCGATCGAGGCTATAGCCCACCATGAAGGCGGGAAGGGGTTGCCCGGTAAGAGGGGTATCAGTCATGGTGCCTGTCCTGTCAGCACGGAACCCGCCCCTGCGAGGCAAGGCCCCGCAGGGTTGAAGAAGTGATCCGGTCTAGCGGATGTCTAGCGGATCGTGACGATGCGGCCAAGATTCGGGCCGGGTGTGAAGTCGATGCCAGCGATCGTCGGAACGAACCGGTCGCGCATCAGGATCGTGGTCCGGATGTCGCCCCTGTCGGTTTCCTCGACCTGGACCTCCTGTTCCTTCTGCTTGATGGTGTCGCCGCGGATCAGCAGGCGCGTGCCGTCGGTGCCGGTCACCACACCGGTGATCTGACCGGCCGCAAGCGCTAGGGCGAGATGCCAGTCGGACAGGTCGCGTAGCGGCCGGCGCGGCACGACTGCCTTCGAAGCGAACATCGTGGCGAACTGCGGCCAGAGTGTGGCGCCCTGCAGGC
>Ga0164242_10005748_pt1 | contig 13758 bp, 16 predicted proteins | sample OricomgcompostMG_FD_108783 | JGI IMG/M metagenome (GOLD analysis project Ga0164242, IMG submission 108783) | Miracle-Growth compost microbial communities from Emeryville, California, USA - Original compost - Miracle growth compost (MG) ...
GCGGGCCGTCACCACAAGCGCCGAAACTTCCGCGTCGGCGATAATGTCCAGTTTGACGCTGGACAGCGCTATCTGATGACAAAGAGGGATCAGCTCCGCGGTCCGCTTGGCCGCCATGATACCAGCCAGCTCCGCCGTGGCACGCACGCTGCCTTTCTTGTTGTCGCCGTCCAGTGCTTTCCTGAGCGTATCGGGCGCCATGCGCACCCGACCCGTCGCCAGTGCCTCACGCACCGTCACGGGCTTGGCGCCCACATCGACCATGCGAAGCCGCCCCTTGTCGTCCAGATGGGTAATATCCGACATCAGTGCCCCAGAAGCGGCAACATCGAACCAAGTATGTCGCAACGCTCCCGACGGCTGTCAAGTTGCCCGCGCACCTTCGCAAAGCCGGCATGACAAACCACCTCACGAATTTCCGAGCATCGCGACGATGCGGCCCTCAACGACCTTTTTCCGCGAAACATGGCGCGCGCGATGGCGAGCGATGCCATCATTCGGTACGCCGGGGAGCCGGGACGGATCGCGCCGCAATTTCGCTTTCGAGAAAAAGACTGGTGACATGTGCGATGAAGCGTGAAGCCACCTCCTCCCCCAGGAGGGCGGTCAGCAGGTCACGATAGAATGGCTTGAGAATCCGGCCGGTCACGCCCCGGTCGGCGCACATCAAGTCGACGATATTCCAAGCCAGTGGCGATAGGCCGCTGCTTCCGGTGCGAGGGTCGAGTATGGCGCGCAAGGCTTCCTCGACGGCGGCCCAGTTTGCGCCGGAAATGTGCGTCAGCACATTGTTGATATGCGGATGGCCGCGGAACGATGCCGCGACATGGAACACCAGATCGCCGAGTGCCATGTCCGGGCGATCTTGCCGCTTTTGGGTTTGTTCCTCGATGCGCGGCAAGACACCGTCTTCGGTGACGCTCACCTCCCGCAGGGGAAGGCCCGCCATCCCGATTGTACGCCCAACCTCCTGGAGCATTGGCGCCTCCTAAAAGACATACTTACGATATATCTTATGGCAGATGACCGGCTTGCAAGGGGCTTGCGACAATCAGCCCCTGGCCTTGGTGCCGCCGCTAGGCTTGATGGGCGTGAGGATGAGATCGGCCAGGGTGTAGCGGTCGAGAGTCGCGGTGAAGGCGCCCAGTGCCTCTTTCAGCGCCCCGCGCAACCGGCATCGCGAGGTTATCACGCACTGATTATCGGGCGTGAAACATTCGACCAGCGCGAAGTCCGGCTCGGTCGCCCGCAAGACTTCGCCCAACTTGATCCTGCTGGGACTCTTGGCAAGCGTAAGGCCGCCCGACCGGCCGCGTACGGCCTTCAGATAGCCGGTACGGGTCAACTGATTCACGACTTTCATCAGATGGGCCCGCGAGATGCCATAGATATCCGCCGTCTCCTCGATGGTGATCAGGCGGTCGCCTTGGCTTGCCGCGTACATCAAGACGCGCAGCGCATAGTCCGAAAAATTCGTCAATCGCATCGCCGGCCTCTTGGCTGTTTTCACACGGGCATCAGCAACCGTGTGACGCAAAAAGATGAGGCAAATAGGCATCTTATGCAAGCCTTGCGGCCACCCAGGCCTTCGCGACGACGATTTGCCTAAAAGATATATTGACAATGCATGTTTTGGCGCCGAAGCTGCCTTCGCGGCATCGGCACGCGCCCGGCCGCAGGAAAGCGTGGCGGGCCTCGGTCGCGATCCCGCCCGCCGATCACCCGCTGCGACCGGAGATGCGACGATGACAGAAGCAACCCAGGGTTCAGCCCCGACCGAGATCGATGTGCGCAAGCTGGTGCCCGCGCAACGACACGCAAGGATATTCCAACTTGTGGAGGCACTGACGCCGGGCGCGTCGTTCGTTCTGGTCAACGATCACGACCCCAAACCGCTTTACTACCAACTCGAGGCCGAGCATCCGAGAGAATTTTCCTGGGTCTATCTGCAAAGCGGCCCGGTCGTCTGGCGTGTCGAGATCGGCAAACCGTTGAAGGCGGCGTGAAGCGGAATTGGGGCGCCGGTCGCCGGCGCCCCTCCTGAAAAGGACGGCTCCCCATGGGCGGCGTCACCCTGTCTCGCTGGACGATGTCCTATTTCGCGGCGGCGCTTGCCGCGCTGATCCTCGCCGAGGGCCTGATGGCGGCGGGTTACGGATATCCCGCCGCCGCACTGGCGGCGCCCGAAACCCTGATCCTCGTGCACATCGTTGCGATCGGCTGGTTGAGCCTTCTGATGTGCGGAGCGCTCTTTCAGTTCGTGCCGGTTCTGATCGCCCGCCCGCTTCATGACGATTCGCTCCCCCTCCCCGCCCTGGTATGCCTTGTGACAGGGCTCGTGGCGCTGGTGCTGGGCTTTCTGCAACTGGCCGGGCAGGGCCTGCCGGATGTCCCCGTCTTCCCGCTTGCCGCCGGGCTTCTGGGAACCGGGTTCGGCCTCACGGTGTGGGACCTTGGCCGCACGCTCTGGGCGGCGCGCCCCCTGCCCCTTCCGGCCCGCTTTGTCGCTATGGGGCTGTTCAGCATCGCAGCCACGGCCATATTCGGCATCGTCTTCGCGCTGGTGTTCGGCAATGTGACCGTCTACCCGCACTTTATCGATATGGCCGCCATGGGCCTGCCGATTCATGCGATTGCCGGGCTCGGCGGCTGGCTGACATTCACCGCCATGGGCGTGAGCTACCGCCTGCTGGCGATGTTCATGCTCGCGCCCGAGCTCGACAGGGTCACGACACGCAGTGTTCTGTACGCCGGGGCCCTCGCGCTCGCGCTCGTCATTCTTGGCGGCACCGCCGCGATCTGTTTCGGCGGCGACGTTATGGGAATCATCGGCGCCGGCGGTCTTGTCGGCCTGGGCGCGCTCGCGCTTTATGGGCGCGATGTCCTTCATCTCTATCGCGCGCGAAAGCGCCGCACGATCGAGCTTAACAGCCGCGTCGCCGCCGTTGCGCTGGCCAACCTGGGGGCGACCGTTCTCATGGCGGTCGTTCTTCTTGCCCTGGGCGCGTTCGCGCGCGATATCGCTGCCCCGGTCTTCCTTCTCGCCTTCGGGTGGCTGTCCGGACTGGGCCTCGGCAAGCTCTACAAGGTCGTCGCCTTCCTGACCTGGCTGGAAGGCTATGGGCCGGTTCTGGGCAAAACCGCGACGCCGCGGGTACAGGACCTTGTGGTCGAGAACCGCGCCATGAAGTGGTTCGCGCTTTACTTCCTGGCGGTTTGGAGCGCCACCGCCGCCCTTCTGCTCGGTTGGCCCGCGGCTTTTCAGGGCGCATGCCTGATCATGATGATCGCCACCGGGGGCATCATCGTGCAACTGGTGCGAATCCGAACCCTCGCCGATGTACAGGCCTCTTTGCGCTGCCCCGCTGGCGTGCGCCAACCCCGGCTGCTGCTGTCCCGGACATGACCTTCGCCAATAGGAGACCGACATGACGAAAACATTCGTGGACGTGGACGTCCGGCCGATCCTGCGGGCCGGCGGAGAGCCCTTTGAACAGATCATGCAGGCCGTGAGCGGCCTCAAGCCCGGTGAAGGGTTGCGGCTGTTTGCGACATTCAAGCCTGTACCTCTGTTTCATGTCCTGGGGTCGAAGGGGTTCACCCATGAGGCGAAAGAGATCGGCGGCGGCGACTGGGAGGTGGAATTTTCACCCTCCGGGGCGCCGCCGACCAATGCCGCGCAGCCCGGAGGCGATGCGGCGGCCCATGCCTCGGTATGGCCCCATCCCGTGCAGCATATGGACAATCGCGATCTGGACGCGCCCGAGCCAATGGTCCGCATTCTGGCGGCGACCGAGGCGATGGCGCCGGGCGAGGTCCTGTCGGCCTTGTTGTGCCGCGAGCCGATTTTCTTGTTTCCGGAACTGGCCAAGCGCGGCCATGGCTGGCGCGGCAATGTCCAGCCAGACGGGACAACCTATCATGTGCTGATCAGGATCGGCCGCGCCGGGGAGGCCTCAGCATGACCACCGAAACCCGCGACACTCTTGCCGAACGGGTCAAGACCGCGCTGCGCCTCGTGATCGACCCGGAACTCGGCTATAACATCGTCGATCTCGGGCTGGTCTATGATGTCGCGCTCGCGGCGGACGGCGGCGTTCACATCACCATGACGACGACGACGCAGGGTTGCCCCGCGACAAGCTATCTGGCGGAGGGTGCGCGCGATGCCGCCGCGACGGTCCCGGCCGTCGAACTTGTCGAAGTCACGCTGAGCTACGATCCGCCCTGGACGCCGCGGATGATGAGCGCGCAAGCCAGGCAGCATCTCGGCATCGCGGATGCGGGAGGATGGTGAAGCGGGATAGCACCGAAGCCCGCATCGGCCCGGCCGGGACATTTTCCGGATTGGCCGACCTGCTGCTGTCGAGCCTGGAGGCGTTGGCGAAGGCAGGACAAGCCGATGCGGCATGCCGGCTTGCCGGGCAGGCTTGTGCCTTTCTGAGAAAGGACGACCCTGGCGGCTGGCGAAAATTCAACGCGTTGTTGCATCGCCTCAGCAAGCTGACCGCGCATCCCGGGTAGGCGCCGTCCTTGCATTCCGGCACACGGCGCACAAGATATATTGGATGCCTCTTTTATCTGCCGCAACAAGAGGATCGGGTATGAGCAGATCGTCGAATGCCGCAAAGAGGCCGGCCGCCGCCGCCGGAAGGCCGGTCCCGGAACAGGCGCAGCCGGAATGGGACGCCGTTGCGAAAGCGTCATGGGAGTCCTTCCCGGCAAGCGATCCGCCGTCCTGGATCGGACGCGGCCCGACAGCGGCGCCGGTTTGCGCGAGGCGGAAATGACAGCCGGAGTTCCCATCGTGCCGGTCGAGGTCGCCGATGGCGGTTTCGTGATCGATGCTGGCATGTTGGGCGCTTTGCTGGACGTCGCCCCCGCCGATATTCCGGCCCTGATGCGGGCACGTGCCATCACCAGCCTTTGCGAGCGGGGGCTTGACGCCGATCAAGGCGCGTTCCGGCTGAGCTTCTTCCATCGCCAGCGCCAGGCCCAGGTGCATATCGATGCGTCCGGCCGCGTCCTGCGGCGTTCCGTTATCGACCTCGACCGGCAGGGGCCGCCGGAGGCGCAGCCGGCCTTCCCTGTCAAGGATGCCTCCCCCACGATCGGATAGGCGGCAAAGACCCCCGTCGCGGCAATTGGGCACAATTGCGCCAGATCAATTCGCCGTACCGGCCCTACGCGCGAAATAGCGGCGCCAATCTTCCGGGATTGCCATGCTGCCGATTGCCGAAATGTTTGCCGCCGAGGTGCCGCGCTACACCAGCTATCCCACCGCGCCGCACTTCCATGCCGGTATCGAAGCCGGCACTTATGGCGAATGGCTGCGCGCGCTATCCCCGGACGAGCCGCTATCCCTCTATCTCCATATTCCCTTTTGCGACACGCTTTGCTGGTTCTGCGGCTGTCACACGACAGCCGTCACGACCTACAAACCCGTCATCGACTATTGTGATCTTCTGCTCCAGGAGATGCTGCTGGTCTCGCGGGCGCTTAAAGCCCGGCACCGGGTAAGTCATATCCATTGGGGTGGCGGTTCGCCCACGATGCTGCGGATTCCCGAGATCATGCGCCTTCACGGTGCGATAAACGCGCAATTCGACCTCACGCCGGATGCCGACTTCAGCATCGAGATCGACCCGCGCGGCCTGGAACGGAGCACGGTCCAAGCGTTGCGGATGGCCGGCGTGACGCGCGCCAGCATCGGCCTGCAGGATTGCGACCCGAAGGTTCAGCGCGCCATCAATCGCATGCAGAGCGATGCGGAAACGGCCCGCGCGATATCCCTGTTGCGCGATGCCGGGATCACCAGCCTCAACATCGACCTGGTCTATGGGCTGCCGCATCAATCATTGCAGAGCTGGGAAGCGACGCTGGATTTCGCCTTGCGGCTGGATCCGGACCGGCTCGCGGTTTTCGGCTATGCCCATGTGCCGCAATTCAAGAAGCATCAGGCGCTCATTCCGGAATCGGACTTGCCCGGCATCGAACTGCGCTTCGCGCTGGCGGAAATGGCGCGGCGTGTCCTGTGCGCGCACGGCTATGTCGCGGTGGGCCTGGATCACTTCGCCAAGCCGCGCGACGCGCTGGCCCGGGCAGCGGTATCAGGCAGCATGACGCGGAACTTCCAGGGATACAGCACCGACCGGGCAACCGCCCTTATCGGCCTGGGAGCGTCCGCCATCGGCTCGTTGCCCAACGGATACGTCCAGAACCGGGTGACGGTGCCGGCCTATCGTGCCGCCCTGGCAAGTGGCGAGATGCCGGTCGCGCGCGGCGTAGCGCTCAGCAGGGACGATCGCCTTCGTCGCGCGATCATAGAACGGCTGATGTGCCGGCTCGAGGTCGACCTCGATCAGGTGCGCGCCGACTTCGCAATGCCCGATGCGGATTTCAGCGATGCGCTGGAATTGCTGGCCCCCATGGTGCGGGATGGAGTCGTCAGCTTCGACCGGAGCAGGCTGATTATCTCTCCGGCCTGGCGATCCGCGGCCCGCCTGGTATGCGCCGCCTTCGATCAGTATCTCGCCCGCGGCTCAGCCCGGCATTCTGCTTCGGTCTGACCGTGCCGCCCAGGCGCCAGGAAGGCCGACACCCGCGCCCTTGGATGCGCCATGATCTGAATCAAGGCGCGGCGTCACCTGAGTTGCGCCAATATGACGATGCCGATGGTCTCTTTCTCCAGAATTTGCGTTGAGGCGCACCGCATGAAGCGCCCTCTCATCCTTTATCGCCCGCCCTTCTGAATGTCCGGCTGCAAGAACATCCTGGTCATCAACGGCAATCCCGACCCCGCGCCGGAACGGCTCTCCTGCGCGCTTTCGCAAGCCTATGCCGCCGGCGCGCGCGGCGCCGGCTGCGCCGTGGAGCGACTGGACATCGGCTCCCTCTATTTTCCCATTCTGCGCAACGCAGCCGAATTCGCCGCCCCTGCCCAGCACCGCGACATCGTCGACGCCTACCGCGCGATTCTCCGGGCCGACCATCTGGTTCTGATATATCCGCTTTGGCTTGGCGCCGCGCCGGCTCTCCTCAAGGCCTTCTTCGAACAGCTATCCTGTGGCGAAAGCCTGATCGGGCAGGGTGGCGGCCACCTCCCCCAGGGCAAGCTGCGTGGGCGCTCCGCCCGCATCATCGTCACGATGGGCATGCCGGCGTTGGCGTATCGGCTGCTCTTCGGCGCGCACGGTACGAAAGCCCTGGAAAGAAGCGTGCTGCGCCCCGCCGGCCTCTCGCCCATCCGCACCAGCTATTGCGGAGGCGTCGGGCGTTCCCCGGAAGACGCGCGCGCATGGCTGGCGCGGGTCCATCGGTTGGGCGTCAAGGCCCTGTAGCCGCCAGACACCGATCCCTCCCAGGCAGCATCCAGAAACTTTCGTGGCCGATCCGGGCAATGAGGCGAAAAATAGAGGCTGGCGGCAATTGCCGCCAGCCTCTACCGGCGCCGGACTGTTATTCGGCCGCCACCGGGCGAATATCTCCCGCATGAACCGGGTATGGCGCGACGACCGCATCCTCTGCCGCCCGCCCGGCAAGCGCCGCCGCGAAGCCGTGATTGACGTCCCGATGGTGCGCCTCGTCGGCGCGTACCGCCAACACCACATCACGCAAGGTTGAGCCTTCCGGCAACTGCCAGTAGTGGCGCGCAATGGCGGGCGCCGGGCCATTGGCGGACCGGCCTTGATCGATTTCCGCCAGATAGTGCGTATAGGAAATGACGGCCTCTTCTTCAAAATATCCCACCAGCCGATGCGCCGTTTTCGGCGAGAGGAGGTAAAGCCCGAAGAAACCGACATAGAAGACCCACTGAACCGCCAAGATCACGAAGCGCTCGAAAACGGTCGGCTGGGCCACCTGGATGAAGGTCATCAGGTGCATGCGCTCATTCTCGGCCTCCTCCATCAGGGTCCGGATCCAGCCATCGTCGTCGCACATCCGGCGCAGACACTTCAGGTGCGTGATGGTGGCGCCCACCATGCCGGGAACCGCCGCAACCGTTTCCAACACGATCGCCCGATGCCCATACCGTTTGGCGAAGAAGGTATCGGCGAAAAAGCGCAACGCTTTGGTGCAGCCGAGCGCAAAGCGATCCGAAAAGCCGCTGGGATGATGATGGACCGAAAGATTGACTGCCGGGATGGCGACCATGATGTTCTCCAATGCGAGACGAAGGGTTTCACAGACCCCTTCGTTGCCGGCCACTCTACGCCGTCGCCCACGCAAGGCTTTGCGCGGCCTCAACTTTCGGGCTCTTTTCGCTACGTATTTGTCCTTGTGAAATGCCCCATCTCGCCACCGGCGGCGGCCGCCGAAGGTCCTATATCTCCCCTCTTTTGCGAACCGAGCCCTGCTTTCTACGTAGATTTACCTAGGAGCGAACACAATTTTCCCGTGCCGCCTCACTGCCTACAAGCGGATCGTATCTTTCAGGTCCTGGAGGCATCCAATGGCAGCACACGCAGCGGTTTTGCCCTCCCCTTCCCGTGCCCCCCTGTGGTCCATGCCGCCTGGCGCGGTTTGGCCGACGCTCGGGCCTGAAGAGACCGAGACCGATGCCTTGCGCGCGCCGGGCACGGTGCAGCATTTCGCGCAGGACCGCCGGATTTTCGCGGATGGCGATCCGGCGGAGCATTTCTATCGGATGGTTTCTGGGGTCGTGCGCGCCTGTAAATTTCTCAGCGACGGACGCCGGCAGATCGAAGCGTTCTATGTCGCAGGCGATGTCTTCGGGCTGGAAGCGGGCACGCACTACAGTATCTCCGCGGAGGCCGTAAACAACAGCATGGTCGTCGCCTTCCGGCGCAAGGCCGTCGAAGCCCTTGCCCGGAAGGACACGCTGCTCTCCTGCCAGCTCATGACCGCCATGATGGGTGCTTTGGACCACGCGCGCAGGCATTCCTTGCTTCTGGGCCGTCGTGGCGCCGTGGAGAAGGTCGCCTCGTTCCTGACGGAATGGGCCAGGCAATCCGCCGTGGCCGGCACCATCCATCTGGCCATGACGCGCCAGGATATCGCGGACTATCTCGGCCTCACCATCGAGACGGTCTCGCGCACCCTGACGCAAATGGAGCGCGATCGTCTGATCGCGTTGCCCGGCACCCGCCAGATCCGGCTGTGCAATCGGGCGGCCCTGGCCGACCTGGCCGCCTGACCTCCTGGGAGGAAACGCGCGCGTGGCGGCGGCGCTCGGATCAGCGCGTGAGCTCCTTGAGCCTGTCCATCAGAGTGCCATCAAGCAACGGCTTTTCCAGGACGTGGACGACACCGGCCTTGCGCGCGCGCGCGCGGATCCCGTCCGTCACCGACGTGGTGATCAATATCGCGGGCAGTCTGATACCCCGTTCGGCGAGACTGTCCAGCACCTGAAAGCCGTCCATGATCGGCATCCTATAATCCAGAACGACGCAGCGGGCTTGGGCCAATGCCGGGTGATCCAGCAATTCCGCGCCACTGGCGCAGGTGTGAACTCGCAAGCCCTCCAATTCCAGCGAGAACTTCAGGGCATCGCGAACCGCCGGATCGTCATCCACGACCAGGACGATCGAATCGCTTTCACACATCAACGCAACCCATCGGCCTCCCTGAAGGCGCCGCCCTGAGGTTTCAAGGCGAACGTATGGAGTGGCGGCGAACTGCGCCTTGATCTGGGACAAGTCCGAAAATGGTCACTTTCCAGGCATTGCCTTGGCCAGAAGCGCCATCCGTACCAGGTCGGAGAGGCTGTCGGCCCCCATCTTGGTCATCACATTGGCGCGGTGGACCTCCACCGTGCGGGAACTCAAGCCCAAGTCGAAGGCAATCGTCTTGTTGGGGTGCCCGGCCAGCACGCCCTCCAGCACCTGGCGCTCGCGCACCGACAGGGTATCGATCTTGGCCCGGATTTGCGCGATTTCCACGCCGGCCTGCCCGGCGCTTTCGTGTTGGTTCAGCGCAATGCGGATTGCGTTGAGCAGGAGCGCGTCGTCAAACGGCTTTTCAAGAAAATCGATTGCCCCCGCCTTCATGGCCTGAACCGCCAATGGAACATCGGCATGCCCGGTCATGATAATCATCGGCATATCGACACCCAGGTCCTTTAGCCGTTTCTGCAGCTCCAGCCCGTCAACCCCCGGCATGCGGACATCACTCACAATGCAGCCCGGCTGGAGACCGGACAGATTTTCGAGGAAGTGGATCGCGGATTCATGCACGCGCACGGCAAGCCCGGCCGTGCTCAACAGGAATGCCAATGCGCGCCGCACATCCTCGTCATCGTCGATAAGATGAACGACCGCGCTACTCGACATTGTCCAACTCCTCCTTGTCCACGGCACGCAGTGTCATCCGGAAAATCGTGCCGCCGCCGGGGTTGGCTTCCGCGGTCAGCTTGCCGCCATGCGCTTCCACGATCGTGCGGGAAATCGACAGGCCCACCCCCATGCCGTGGCGCTTGCTGGTGACAAAGGGTTGAAACAACTGGCCGGCAATATCGGGGGAGATCCCAGACCCGGTATCGGCGACTTTAATCTCCACGGTCTCGGCATCTACCAGCCGCGACGACAAAGTGAGTTGCTTGCGCACGGTTTCCTGCATCGCTTCGATGGCGTTTCGCAGCAGGTTTAGCAAAACCTGTTGAATTTGCACCTTATCGGCAAGCACGAATTGCGCCCCCGGATCGAAATCATAGCTGACCCGCACACCCGTCTCCTTGATGCCGACCAGAGCCAGCGCGCCCGCTTCCTCGATCAATTTGCGGAGATTCTCCACCTGGCGATCGCTTTCGCCGCGGGCCACGAACTCCCGCAGGCGCCGGATGATCTGGCCGGCGCGGAGTGCCTGTTCCGCCGCATTGTCTATGGCGCCCCGCACCATCGGAAGGTCATCGCTGCGTTGCCCGTCAAGCAGCCGGCGCGCGCCATTCAAGTAACTGGCGACGGCAGTCAGGGGCTGATTGAGTTCATGGGCCAAGGTCGAGGCCATCTCTCCCAACGCGGTGAAACGGGACATATGGATGAGTTCGCTCTGCAACTCCTGCAGACGCTTCTGGGTTTGCTGCCGTTCCGTGAGATCGCGGACAAAGCCGGTAAAAAACCGCCGGTCGCCGGATCGCATCTCGCCAACGGCCAGCTCCATGGGAAATGTCGAGCCGTCCTTGCGTTGCCCCACGACGAGTCGGCCGATTCCGATGATTCTGCGTTCGCCGGTCGTCTTATACCGATCGAGATAGCCGTCGTGCTGTTCGCGGTACGGCGAGGGCATCAGTATCTTGACATTCTGCCCCACGGCCTCTTGCGCCGTATAGCCGAACAGGCGCCCCGCGGTCGCGCTGAAAGACTGCATGATCCCCTGGGAATCGATCACGATCATCGCGTCAGGTACCGTATCCAGCACCGATTGCAGATGGGCTTCGCGTTCCGAAAGAGCGGCACGGGCCTGACGCGCTTCCGTGATGTCGCGCGCCACCTTGGAAGCACCGACCAAGCGGCCATGCTCATCCCATACCGGCGAGATGGTCAGGGAAACATCGATGATCGTCCCGTCTTTGCACCGCCGGACGGTCTCGAAATGCTCGACCCGCTCTCCGCGGCGAACGCGATCCAGGATGCGCGTGGTCTCGTTTTCACGCCCGGGCGCCAGGAGCAGCGAGATCGGCCGGCCAATCATCTCGTCCGCTGCGTAGCCGAGAATCTTGGTTGCGCCAGGATTCCAGTCCGTGATGATACCGTCCAGCGTCTCTCCGATAATCGCGTCTTCCGAGGAATTGACGATGGCCGCCAGCCGGCTTTCGGTCGCGCCCGGACGGGCCGGCGCCAGCCGGCGCATAAGCCGCTGTAACCAAAAGCGGATCCCACTTTTGGCGTCCCGCCGAAGCGGACCCTGCAGCTGCTCGTCCCTCTGCATACCGGCGCCCGGTGATTTTGCCGCCCGACATTAGCACAGGGGCCTGCTTGGCAAGCCCGTTCGCCCTTGTCCACGATGCGGCGCGGATGTCCGGTATGTCCCGGCCGGCCCGCAAAGAGCCGGTTCGGACGGGAATGGTTGGTGGGCCCGGCAGGACTCGAACCTGCGACCTAACCGTTATGAGCGGTCAGCTCTAACCAACTGAGCTACAGGCCCTCCCGGGCGCTGCTATAGCAGGGCGGGGCGGGCGGCGAAACCGCTCCGAACATGCCTTGGCGCCGCCGCAGGCCCGTCGCGATTTCGCCGCCGGCCGGGTTATGATGGGGACGATTTGAAAAGGACGCCGCCCATGTGGAAATCCGCTTTCGCCCTTGCCTTGGTGACGGCCCTGGCCGCGCCGGCCCTGGCCCAGACGGCGCAGCCGCGCACCCTGACCATGACCGGCAGCGCCACCGCCAAGGCGGCACCCGACCTTGCCGACATCTCGGCCGGTGTCGCCACCCAGGCGCCCACCGCCGCGGCGGCGCTGAGCGCCAACAGCGCCGCCATGACGCGCATCTTCGCGGCGCTGGACCGGGCCGGGGTGGCGCGCAAGAATGTGCAGACCAGCAGCTTCAATGTCGCGCCGGTCTATGCCAACCGCACCCAGGGCGAACCGCAACACCTCACCGGCTATCGCGTCAGCAACGAGGTGCATGTGATCCTGGAGGATGTCGGCAAGGTGGGCGCCACCCTGGATGCGCTGGTCGCGGCGGGCGCCAACCAGATGAACGGTCTGAACTTCTCGATCAAGGACCCGGCGCCCTTGCTGGCACGCGCCCGCGCCGATGCCGTGGCCGACGCCAAATTGCGGGCGCAGCAATATGCCGCCGCCGCCGGCGTGACATTGGGACCGATCCAGTCGATCAGCGAAAATGGCGGCGAGCCGCCCCGTCCGATGTATCGCGTCATGGCCATGGCGGCGGCGCCCGCCCCCATCGCCGCGGGCGAGGAAAGCATCAATGCCGGCGTCACCATCGTCTGGGAAATCCACTGACGCTGCCTATATAAAGCCAGATGGACAATCCGCTGCTGGCGCCCTGGACGGCGCCGTTCGACGCCCCGCCCCTGGCCGCCGTGACGCCGGCGCATTTTGCCCCGGCCTATGCCCAGGCGCTGGCACAACACGCGGCCGAGGTCGCCGCCATCGCGGCCGATCCGGCCTCGCCCAGCTTCGCCAACACGGTGGCGGCGCTGGAGCGGTGCGGCGCCCCGCTGACGCGGGTGGAGATGGTGTTCTCCAATCTCGCCTTGTCGGAAACCAGCGACGCCTTGCAGGCGATCGAGCTGGAAATGGCGCCGCGCCTGGCGCAGCACTGGAACGCGATCCATCTCAACGCCCCGCTTTTCGCCCGGCTGGACGCGGTCTATCGGGCGCGCGCCACGGCCGGCCTGTCGCCGGAAGAGCTGCGGGTGCTGGAGCGCTATCACCTGGATTTCGTCCGCGCCGGTGCGCAATTGCCGGAGGAAAAGCGGGCGCGCTTCGCCGCCATCGGCGAAAGGCTGGCGACCCTGGCGACGCAATTCTCCCAGAATGTGCTTGCCGACGAGCAATCCACTGTCCTGCCCCTGACCGAGACGCAGGTGGCGGGCCTGCCGGATGTGCTGCGCGCCGCACTGGCCGCCACGGCCAAGGATCGCGGCGCGGACGCGCCTTTCGCGGTGACCTTGTCGCGTTCGGAGGTGGAAAGCGTCCTGCAATTCGCCGAGGACCGCGCCTTGCGCGAAACCCTGTTCCGGGCCTTCACCGCGCGCGGCAAGGACAATGCCGAAGTGATCGCCGAGATCGTGGCGCTGCGCCGGGAAAAGGCCCTGCTGCTGGGCTATGACAGC
>Ga0164242_10005749_pt1 | contig 13758 bp, 15 predicted proteins | sample OricomgcompostMG_FD_108783 | JGI IMG/M metagenome (GOLD analysis project Ga0164242, IMG submission 108783) | Miracle-Growth compost microbial communities from Emeryville, California, USA - Original compost - Miracle growth compost (MG) ...
CCACCCGGAGCACGCTCTTGGCCCCTCCCCCTGCTTGCAGGGGGAGGCTGGGAGGGGGTAAAGCCTCCCCGGTCCGGATATCCCGCCGACCGGCAATGGACCATAGCTTGCCCATGAATCCGCCCCCCAACACGGCGCCCGTGCGCGGTGCCCGCACCGTTCGTCCTGAGCGTAGCGAAGCGGAGTCGAAGGACACCCCCGGCTGCCATTGGCGGACCGGACCATGAGAACCCGCCCGGCATTTAATATCCCGCTGGTCACACACCCGCATGGTAGGAGCGGCTTCAGCCGCGATGCTCTTCGGATCCATAGCCTCCCACCCACGGCCCCCATACCCCTCGCCCCGGGTTCCGCCAACCCCTAGCCATTCACGCCCTGCCCCTCGCGCTATGATTCCCATTCCATCGGGGGAGCCACCGTTTGAACCGCCTAAGCATCATCCTTCCAGCCAAGAACGAAGCGCAGGCCCTGGCCGGCCTTCTGCCGCGCCTGCGCGAGGCCCAGCCGGATGCCGAGATCATCGTCGTCGACGACGGCTCCACGGACGATACCCGCTCGGTTTGCGCCGCCAGTGGCGTGGAATGCCTGTCGTCCCCGTATTCCATGGGGAATGGGGCGGCGATCAAGCGCGGTGCCCGCGCTGCTACCGGCGATATTCTGGTATTCATGGATGGCGATGGGCAGCACGATCCGGCCGACATCGCGGGCATGCTTGCCCGGCTGGATGAGGGTTACGACATGGTGGTAGGCGCTCGCGACTGGGGCAGCCAGGCCGGTGTCGGCCGCGGCGTCGCCAATACCCTCTACAACTGGCTGGCCACCCGCATGACCGGGCACATGGTAGCCGACCTCACTTCGGGGTTCCGCTCCGTACGCGCAGACAGGTTCCGCGAGTTCCTGTACCTGTTGCCGAACGGCTTCAGCTATCCCACGACCAGTACGATGGCGTTCTTTCGCAATGCGTACCCCGTGGCCTATGTGCCGATCAAGGCAGCGCAGCGGGTGGGCAAGAGCCATATCAGGCCGCTCAAGGATGGGGTGCGCTTCCTGCTCATCATCTTCAAGATCGCCACGCTGTATTCGCCGCTGAAGTTGTTTATGCCGGTCAGCGGGCTGTTCTTTATGCTTGGGTGTCTCAATTATGCATGGACGTTCATGCACAATGGCCGACTCACCAATGGCAGCACGTTATTGTGGAGTGCCGCAGTTATCGTGTTCCTAATTGGTTTGGTATCCGAGCAGATCACCGCGCTGACGTATCACCGCGATGTATGACAACGATGCTTCCACGTTCGTCGGCCATGTTGGTAACACGAAACTTCCCGCCATTGCTGGGAGGAATGGAAAAAGTCAACCAACATCTATTGGCTGCGCTACAAGAGGGAAGACGAACGGTCTTGTGTGGCCCTGTTGGTTGCACCGAATTTGTATCACCGCTGGTTACAGTGCGAGAGAACAGAATTAAGCCGTTGCCAGTATTTCTTCTAATGGCCCTGTGGCATGCCTTAATCCTTGCATGGCGTTATCGGCCACAATGGATTCTGGCCGGAAGTGGCCTGGCTGCGCCGATGGCTTTCTTGGCAGCGCGTTGTACGGGGGCTCGATCGGTGGTATATCTTCATGGTTTGGATATAGTAGCGCCAAGCCATATCTACCAACGGTTCTGGCTACCTTTCATACGGCGATGTGATCTGGTACTTGCGAATAGCGCCCATACGGTACAGCTTGCACTACGTCACGGAATATCCGAAGACAAGTTGCACATTTTGCATCCTGGGACTGATTTGCCTGTGATGGACGCGGAAATCGCTCGTGCTTTTCGTCAGAACCAAGGCTTCGGTCAGAATCGACTGCTATTATCTGTCGGGCGCTTAACCCGGCGCAAAGGGTTAGTGCAATTCGTAGAACAGGCGTTGCCGGGCATCGTGGCTAGTTGCCCGGACGTGCTATTGGTGATCATTGGCGGAGAAGCCAGTGATGCGCTGAATACGACATCTGGCTCGGAAAGTGCCCGCATCCTTGCGGCTGCCGGGAATGCTGGCGTCGGACAGAATGTGCGATTGCTTGGCAGATGTGACGACCAGACGGTCCATGCTGCATATCAGGCTGCCAATCTGCATATTTTCCCTGTGCTCGATCTGCCAGGTGACGTGGAAGGCTTTGGCATGGTCGCGTTGGAGGCTGCCGCGCATGGATTACCTACCGTAGCTTTCGCGGTTGGTGGTGTCCCTGATGCTGTACAGGATGGGGGCACGGGTGCGTTGATCTCATCCGGAGATTATGAGCGCATGAGTGAAGCCGTAATACGTTGGCTGGCTCAGCCGCACGAGAGTAGCGTCATCAATGCATGCCGCACATTTGCCGCGGCCAAGGCATGGCCGGTGTTTGGTAGGCACTTGCGTGATTTGTTGGATAGCCAGCATGTATGAGTCTGATACTAGACTAAATTCGAATTCAGAGGAAGGTCTGGTACGTCAGCCGCATGCGGTTCTTGATTTACCTTCACGACGGCTCAAAGGTTTGAAGATCGAACGATTGCTGGATCTTGCTCATCGTCCTCAACCGATTCGCATGCTTGAGATTGGTACCGGTTCGGGAGGGATCGCTCATTATTTCGGTACTCATCCAATTTTGAATTGCGAAGTTACTGCTGTAGATGTAGTGGATAACCGCCTGATTACCGAAGGCTATGAGTACCGTCAAGTGGATAGCGTTGAGCTTCCATTCCCGGACGCTCTGTTTGACGTGGTCCTTACTAATCATGTTATAGAACATGTGGGCGACACAGATGCACAGGCACGGCATCTTGATGAGATTGGGCGAATAATGCGCCCTGATGGGGTTGGGTATCTCGCGGTTCCCAATCGATGGATGCTCACCGAGCCACATTATCAATTAAAATTCCTTAGTTGGTGGCCACATGCTTGGCGAACACCCTATCTACGACTGATGCGTAAAGGCGAACATTACGACTGTGAGCCACTGCAGATGCGTCAATTGGAACGCATGTTAAATGCTGCAAACCTTCGGTATTGCAATTTGTGTATCGAGGCTTGGCGCGCAACTTTCGACATCGAGTACCCTGATGCCGGTGTTACCCGGTTATTGAAGGCTATGCCAGATGCCATGCTCTATCTATTGCGGCCAGTAATTCCAACGTTGATCTATCGTATCGAGCATAAAGCCATCACTACATGAGTGAGAGACAACTGCCGGCTATCTGGTTCCCCGCCATTCGCTCCAACACGGGTGCGGATGTGTTTACTGAGCGACTTCGCGACGGGTTGGAGACCAAAGGCTTTCGTGCGGAAATTACGTGGCTTCCTCATTGCGCTGAATATTTGCCGTGGACGGTGAGCGTGCCGAAACCTCCCATGTGGGCGAACGTGGTGCATGTGAACAGTTGGCTGCCACGACGGTTTTGGCCAAGCAAACTGCCTACGGTTGTTACTGTCCACCATCTGGTTCATGATCCAGCATTTCGCCCGTACCGTTCGGTTCTACAGGCGGCTTATCACGAATTTTTGATTCGACGTAGGGAGCTGCATGCAATCCGTGATGCAGAAATCGTCACGACAGTGTCAGATTATGTACGGAGAACGGTTTCAGCATTTTCCGGACGTAAATGTATTACTACAATTTACAACTGGGTCGATTGCGATAAATTTAGTCCGGACTTAAATCAAGTGCCATCTGATGGAGGGCCGCTGAGACTGTTTATGGCGGGCAGCCAGTCCAGACGAAAGGGTTACGATCTTCTACCGGATTTCGTCAAAGCACTTGGGGACGGCTTCGAGATAAGGTGTGCCGGTGGTCATGTAAATAATACATTGACCGTTAAGGGTGTTATTGAGCTTGGCAGGATCAGTGAGGATGCGCTGATTCGAGAATATAGAACTTGTGACGCAGTTGTATCACTGTCCCGTTACGAAGGCTTCGGCTACACCGCATTAGAAGCAATGGCATGTGGCAAGCCCTTCTATGGATTCTCTACAAGCGCGCTTCCAGAGATCGTTACGGCAGGAAGCGGAATATTAGTGCCAGTAAATGATATCAATGCGCTAGTAGGTGCGTTACACGAGGCAAGAGCAAAAAATATGTTTATAAGGGAGGGGCTTATGTTGGGGCGGGAACGTGCATTAGCGCATTTTGTTCATGCAAATATTGATAAATATGTTGAATCTTACCTGAGTATTCTTGATGCTAAAAGGTGCGAAGAATGATTCGATATTTTACATGCTGTATAAGATATGAAAGTCAATATAATAAGTCGCGCTGAGGCGACTGTGGGCGGCATGCCGTTAGAATTAAAGTTAATTGCATGTGGTGATCGTGTAGATATGTGGAGGGGGTTAGACTTCCATGAAGTAAGTTCATTTGATTACCTCAAGTTCAAACATGATGGATGCCATTGGTATGTACTTGCTCAGTAGATTGTCAGTCAAGGTGGGAATCTTAGAAAGTATGCGGTAGAGTATTGGTATTTTGTATGCGGTATAAGCCCGCGAGTTTATCTTAAACATGCGTGATGTGTATTTTCCATAAATGGAACCATTCATGCTTAATACGTCGAAACTTCGCCACGCAAATCCATGTTGATGAGTAATATCCTCGTAAAGGCAGGCGCTGCGGAAATGTGGTACGCGAATTGTGATTTTACAGCCGTGACGGCCAATGCGATGTAGTTCCTGCATGGTTGAAATGACATTATCTAGGTGTTCGATAATGTTCATGCAGCGGATTTCATCAAATTCACTATCGGGAAATGGAAACGGTATAGAGTTCAAATCATGCTTTAAATCGACCTTGTCGGCGAATTGGTCCACATTGACAGCGCCCGCTACGTAATCCGCTCCACAACCAAGATTGAGTACCCGACGAGCGTTTCTTTGAGTGCTTTGGTGCTGGCTTAGAGTTGGTTCATTCATGTATGCATTCCTATGTAAGCGCCTTGGGGGTTATTATTGCCGGGTTTTGCGTTTCACCTTATTTGTTAGGCAATGTAAGTTGCCAAGTGTTAGAGCGCATGATGAATACCATGCCGGTGACGGCCATTCCCCATTCCGAACATGCCAAGGCTAGCGGCATGCCAATTGTACCCAGTCGCGCAGTCAGCGTAATCGCAGCGAATAGCAATACAATCAAGCCGGATATTTCAAAGCCAGCACGCATCCATGGCTTGCCTAATGCCATCAGTACGTTGCCTGTAGCTATTCGAAGTGCCATGCCGGGAACGGCCAAACATAGCCAATGGATCATCTGTTGGATGCCTTCGTACTCCACGCCAAATAGCCATGTGAACATAGGCGCTGCGATCCACAGTACGAAAGCCAATACAAGGCTATAGCTAAGGGTGGTGGCGATTATCCAGCGCACAAGACGTGCAGTACGCTGGATATGATTACGACCTTCTCGGAACAGTCGCGGTAACGCTGAAAGTAACATGGCGATTACCGGAAGGGTGGCAGCGCCTATTGCACGTGCGCCAGTTGAATACAAGCCGCTGGCAGTTGGAGACAGCAGGCGAGTGGCCAGTGTTTTATCAAGCTCGGCAGGACCAGCTGCAGTGATGGCGAGCACGGCATAGCCGGTTGCTTGGTGCAGGGTCGCCCGGTCCGGAAGCATCCAGGTGTTGGGTGTAGGCCATGACGCTTGCATCGTCCTGCTGGCGAAAGCGAGCGCAACGACGGATGCGGCGAGATAGCCATAGCTATAGGCCATTAGCGGATCAGATGGGTGCAGCAGTAGAACTGTTGCTGCAGCCGTTAACCGCAGCAGCAATGGTAGTGTGGTTAACAGCTGTGAGCGTGCAGTGCGTTCAAGTGCTAGATGCTCCGTGACGGGAAAACTGAATAATGGCTGTAACCACATCTCGGTGATACCGATGGCCACTATTGCAGGCAGCGGCACGTTGACTGTTTTCAGAGCCAATCGGCAGATCAGCAGGTACGCGGCAAATAGGGCACTGCCCAGCAGCAGGGTGGTGGGTATGGCGTACGACATTACCTGGTCGCGTCGCGATGGCTCTTTTGCCATCTCACTTAGCAGCACTAAATGAGTGCCAAAAGTGGGAAGGGTGCCGAGCATTACAGCCAGTGCAGCCACACCGGCAAAGGCACCGAATTGATCGGGGCCGAGCAACCGGGCCAATAGCAGCAGTGTGCCTGCCTGTGATGCAAGGCGAAGTCCAAGCACGACCGTGGTACGGATCGTTCCATGAGCAATGGGACCCGTCATGCGATGATGGAGGCGAGCTGTTCAATGATCATGCGGATTTTGTCGCAGCAGTTGCCGCTCAGAGCGCCAGTCAAGTCACGGCATGCGCGATTGCGCTGCTGCTTGCAGCCGCCTTTGTAGGTTCGCAATGCTTCCATCAAGATTTCCACCGATATTCAGATGTTGTAGTGCATGAAGAGCGTTGCGCGCTTGATCCATTTTGCCTGTTGCTACCAGCATGCGCACCAGTGTGATGCGATAGGCAGGTTCGCTTGGCGCGGTTTTGATGGCATTTTCAATCATATTCAGTCCTAGCGCTTGATCGCCCAGCACGTTCCAGGCGTAGTCACCATAGTTGGCCAGAAGTCTGGCGCTTGGGTTTGCATGTGACAGTGCGGCCAAGAATGCATCGACCATTCGTTGCTTAGGTAAGTCACACCTCCTGTCGCGGGCGCATTGTGTAAGTGCAGCCAGTGAGCTTTCGTCTTGTACGCCGGGCTTTCGGGTATTGAGTTTGGCAATCAGGCTGTCCCACCATGCATCCTTGATGGGTAGATGCATGCGCGCGTTCATAAAAATCAGCGCTTGCTCGGGAAGTATGGATGCGTCAGGAAGGGCCATTGCCCGCTCCAAGGGAGCATACGCGAGCCGGGTGAACGGCGAGGCAGGATCGTAGTTCGAATAGATGATATAGGTACGCCCCAATTCGTACTCAGCGCGTGGCGATGACGGAGCGCGTGTGGCGAGGTCGATAGCAAGGCGTAGGGGATCGCCCCAAGCATAAGCGGTAAGCGCTGTGAGTGCCGTCCAGCAAATCAGAAGCCCGGCCAGCAGGGCGTAACGGGGCGTGGGCAGCGGGGAACTGCGCGGTAATGCAAGTATTGGTATCACTGCCAACATCAAGCCGAAGCTTGCAAAATAATTGCGGTGTTCGTATATCAATTCCAGCGGCAGGATAGTGGAGGTAAGCAATTGGCAACCGAGGAAGAGTGCGATACCTAGTGCCACCAGTGGTTTGCGTTGGCGCAACCAAAGCATCAGTGCAACCAGTATGGCCAGCAGGATGATGCTGGTCAGCGTACGCCATGGACTGAATAGCCCAGTCGATATCGGGTAGTCGTCGTGATAGAACGACAATGCATGCGGTGTGGGCAACAGAGTCCACACAATATAGTCAATAATGATCCGTGCTTCGCTGAGCAGGCGGGTGCCTAGCGTGAAGTCACGTGTGGCCCAGGCCTCAGGCTTTAGCACTTCAGGTAGCAGCCACGTTAAGCCAGCCAGCAGCGGCAATAAAAGCACTACCATGAATAGTGCTTGGATGCGCTTGTCCCGGGCCATGGCTGGGCTTGTCGGGGCGGCACGCGTGAAGCGAAATACGATCCACTCAATCAGAAATGCATATAGCGGAAGCATCACCGCGGTTTCCTTAGCCAGTACACCAACGGCAACGGGCAATACCAGGCTGACAGTGCAGAGCCATAACCCATAGTGTCTTGCACCGGTAGCATCACCGGAAGCCCACTCATTGCGCAGCATGCGTCGCCGGCCAGCTATGTAGCCGATCAAGCCGAGCAGCACAAACAAGTTGGCCAGACTCTCCATGCGCTGTACTACGTACAGCACGGCAGTGAGATTGATTGGCAACAACATCCAGCTGCCCGCAATCAACGTAGCCACAATATCTGTATACCGGTCCCATTCTGCAGGAGTGGCTTCGACCACTGTCGAATCCGAATGGGCAGAGGTCGGGGTCGCTATGTCCGGTAACCATCGCACGATTGCCAGCAGCATTCGCGCAAGCAGAAATGTGAGTAGGCCATTCAATAAATGAATGACCAAGTTGGTCAGCTTCATCCCATACGGATCGAGGCCGCTGGCCAGATAGTTGAAGGCGAAGCTGAGTGATGAAAGGGGACGCTTGAATTCGCTGGATGGCGACGAGAGCGCTGCGCTCACTAGCGACGGTAGGGCGGCGCTATGCGGTTGTACCCCCTTGTTGTCGACAATGTTGGGGTAGTCGTCGAATAGCCAACTGCCAGAAAGGCCAGGCCAGTAGACTACCGATGTAACTGCCATGACAACCAGCAGCCACCACCAGCCGGAAGTGGAGGGGGGGGGCTTATCAATGGCTGGGCTGGTCATGATCGACTAGGTGTTTGCTGATGGCGTCTTCGTGCAGTGTAGCGCGAAGGTGTTGTAGTTCCTGGCTCCAGTAGTGTTGATGCTGGAGCACCCATGCGTGAATGATAGGCATGCCCATGTCTGGGGAGGGGGCGTACCGACTTTTGGCTTCGTAATAGTTGAGATGGGCCAGTCCATCTTGTGGGAAACCTGCCGCGCCGAGCAGTGCCGCCTGTTTAAGCGCTATCGCCGGGCGTATCTGGCAATCCAGTGCATGATTGAAATCGATTAATGCAGAACCAGCTGCGCCTTGTATCAACGCAAGTCTTCCTTCCAGATAAAATAAATCCTGCTGGCGCCCGGCATTGTCCTTCAGAAAAGAATTTGTGCGGACCGAGTTCAGCATGATATTGATATTAGAAATGTTGAGTTCAGGGCAGGCCGGATGCGGCGTCTGCATGATGACCCTGGTAAACCAATGCGTCAGCAAAGATCCGGGGTCACGCATGGTCCTCAGCGACGTATTGGCCGCAGACAGTGTCGTAGGGGCCACGTGGCCGAGTTGGCATTCGGCGGCAATTAGGTTCAAGGCCAACTGCGCTTGGTCTGGCGATTTCGCCAACAGGGGCTTCAATCGCGCTATGGCAAGCATGGGGTGTCCAGTGTTTATTTCCACCTGCGCGGCATTGGCCTGGGCGCGTGGAGAATCGGGATTGAGCTTGGCCCACAATAGGGCCTGGTCATGGGTATTGCCCCACAAGGCCGCGCGTGCATATGTCATTAGGGTAAGCCCAAGCACGAGCACTGCAGCCAGCAACGCTTTTGCCGTGCGCCAATTGGCCGGCGGCCAAGCGAGTTTCATGCGCGGCATGGATGGTCGGTATGCGTCGCATAGCCATGCTGCCAATGGCCAGAACATCAGCAGCGCTGGTAGGTAGTTGCGATGCTCGAAATACAGTTCCAGTGCCACCGTGCTGGATTCTAGTGATTGTCCCACAAAGTAGAACAACACTGCAGTTGCCAGCAGGGGATGCCGATGGCGCCAGCGCCAGGCTGCCGCGATCAAACCGAACACAGCCAACAAAGCAGGTAGCGTGGTAGCCGGCGACCAAAGCGAGGTTGAAACCGGTATGTTGTCGTTGAACAAGCCCGGCGTAAACGGGCGCGGCAGCCATAGCATGCCAAGATAATCCATCAACACGCGAGGTTCGGTCAGCAGGCGTTGACCTAGCGTCCAGGGTCTCGTGGCTGCAATACCGTGGGCAAACCCTTTCCAGCCTTGAACCAACAGGTAACAGGCAATGACCATTGTGGGCAGCCATGCGAACAGTAGCATGGTGCGGCGATAGCTATGATTCTGCGGCGCAGGGTTGGCGGTCGTGCGAAGCAATATGTATTCGAGTACCAATGCCAGGGCTGGCAGCAGGATGCCGTTGGCCTTGCATAACACGCTCAATGCCGTACAGCCACCCAGGCCAAGCACTATCCAGCAAGGGCCCGTAAAGGTGTGATCATCCCGTAGCACTTCGCGGCCACGTAGCCATAGCAGTAAACCCGTCAGGGTGAATGCGACGGGCAGCATTGCCTCGCGTTGCACAATGTACAGCGTGGTGGATACAAACAGCGGATGTAACAGCCAGAAGGCGGTGCCGAGGATGGCGGCCAACTCGATTCTTCTGGGGGTGCTGTTGCGCAGTGTCAAGCGGCCGAGCCGCACCAGTAGAACCGCCAGTAGCAGCCCATTGAGAAGGTGCAGAATTAGATTGCTGCGTTTGAAGGAATAGGGCGACGATGGCCAGTTGCGGGCATCGACGAGGAAACTCAGAAGTGCCAGAGGTCGGCCGGTAGGATCGGCATGGCCAGAGGTGATGTAACGCCAGAATGTGGCCCAGTGGACTATAGGTCCTGTTTCGCCGAGTGCGGGTAGGTTGGCGTAGTCGTCGAACAGAAAGCCGCCGTATAGGCCGGGGGTGTATATCACCAGAACCAGCGCGCTCAGTAGCGCAAGCATGAACCAGCTTTTGATAGAGAAGCGTGTTGGCACATGAGCCCTCGGAAAAAGAAAGGCCGCGCAAGGCGGCCCTTCTTGTGACACACGCCTGCGTGTACTAGCGGCAGGAGGAAGGCAGATACTTCGGATCCACCGTGGACTGATTGCAGGTCCAGGCGATCGAGCCGCTACTGGTAACTGCAGACAACACAAATGTATTGTGGTCAGAGGTGGTAATGGCGGTGTTCGCCTGCCCGCCGAAAGTAGCAACAATCTGGCCCGCAGTACCACCACCACTCGCATCGACACTCGTTACATACTTGCCGTTGATCGATCCTGAAGAGGCAAGGCCAGCGGAAGCGTTGGAGGTTGGGAAACGACCGGTGTTCGAATAGAACTCGGAGATGGCGGTTTTGGCGCCGTCGGTCAGCACTGCACCTTCAGACACTTGCGTGCGGATCAGATAGTTCTGATAGGCCGGGATGGCAATGGCGGCGAGGATGGCGATGATCGCGACCACGATCATCAGTTCGATCAAGGTGAAGCCTTTCTGCACATTCTTCATGGCGGTTCCTCTTTTATGGCTAGCTAGCTGTTGTGGCCCCCTGGGTTCCGGCCCCGATACCCCCTAGGCGGGATCGAACCCCATACACGACATGGTCAGGAACGACCAGGAAGCTGGCGGAAGCGAAGCATCTTGTATGCCACGATGCCCGCCGGCATATTGCCGCACATCTTTCGCTCGCGCTACTGTGGAGACTGTCACGGAAGCGGACTGAATTGAAGTTTGGAACGGGAGGAAGCTGATCGCGCCATCTGGCATTTCATTCGCGCCAAGTGCAAATGGAGGGCGTCAAGTGACCTTTTTTGTCAGTTTGGTCGGGCTGTGACAATCCTCAATTTCGACAGACGGATGGCAGGTACTTGGGATCCAGGGCGTGGGCGCCGCTGGAGCTGCAGCTCCATGTGATGCTGCCCGTGCCGGTAGTGGGCGACAGGACCAGTTGCTGGCCGTGAATGGCTTGATTGGCCTTGGGGCCAGCGTAAGACACGGTGACCCTGCCATGGGCGACGTCCACGGCGGAGACGTACTGGCCATTGATCGAGCTGGCAGAAGGCAGGCCAGCACTTTCGTTGTTGGGCGGCAGCGCTCCCGTGTTGGAGACGAAATCCCAGATTGCTGATTTGGCACCATCTGCCAAGCTCATGCCTTCGGAGACCTGAGTCCGGATCAGGTAATTTTGGTAAGCCGGGACTGCGATGGCAGCAAGGATGGCGATGATCGCGACCACAATCATCAGCTCGATCAAGGTAAAGCCGGCGGAGCCGCTCTTGCGCAACATGTGAGATTCCCCCTGAGAATTCAGGAGGGAGCAGGCATGATTTGTACCAATTCATGGCTAGGTAGTGTGCGTACTATCACATTTGTGAGGGGCGAGGGGCGGGCCGCAATGTACGCTGTGGTCGTTGGGTTAGCTGTTGAATCCGTGTGGCGATCCGCCAACAGGCGGAGGCGGCTAGTAGCAGCTCGAACGACCGGAATGGGATCGAGTAGCGTGGTTCGGCTTGCAGCGCGGCATAGACCAGTGTGATGAATATCAGCAGGCAGGTTGTCGCTATCAGCATCGCTTGGCCTGTGGGGTTCGTCAGCGGTAACGCATGGTAGTAACGCCAAGCGATCAAGCTACCAATCAACGCCAATATCATCAATGGCAGGTTAAGAGTGTGACAAACCGCAGCCAACGCCACCCATGGCAGGCTTGTTTGGAACGGCGAGTTTGCAGTGGGATAGACGTAAATGTCGCCTTGTCCGACGACGATGCTCCATCCCCATAGCTCTTTTGGCTTTTCAATTAAATACCAGACAACGTAACGCCATGGATGCTGGCTGAAGCGCCGCATGATTGCCTTGATGCCTAGGATAGGAGCGTCCCTTAACAAGGCGTACTCTTCATCGACGGCGTGCAGGGTGTTTCGTGCCCGGGCTCTTGTGGCCCCATCGCCGAAGATGAAATCACGATATTCATCGTGATAGCTTGGCCAAGCACCTTGGACAAAATTCTGCTTGGCTCGGGCAGTGGATGAGTCGTTCACTGTGGCCGGGTGAGTTATTTGGGCATTGCGTATGGCCCATGTGCCGGGTAACAGCAGCGCACCTAATGCCAATGCCAGGCAAAGTTTACCGGGAGCCAATTTGCGCCACGCCAGCCAACCTGCGAGCAAGGTTCCGAAGGGAAGCAGTACGGCATTGGTCAGCGCGGCAGCACCAAGCACCAAACCGGCGATGCCTGCCAGCCAAGTACTGTTGCGTGCGCAAGATCGGGCAAGCAGCAACAAGCCTAGCGCGCAAAGAAATCCAAACAGTGTCTCAGTCAGCAAGTAGCCGCTGATCGTTATGCTGTGTGGCCATACGGTCATCAGCAAGCCACTTGTGATGACCCAGCCTGTCGGCAGCCAGTGCTTTCCCAACTGCATGGTCATTACGACAGTGAGTGCGCCAAGCAATGCCTGACATAGTAGTACTATGGCATACCATGTCTCGCCGGTGCCAAACAGTTTCATACAGACTGCCAAGAAGATGGGATAGCCAGGATCGCGGTAGTTGTCCGGATGAAGCGTGTTGGAACCAGCGACGTCCATGGCGAAGACGCCGTGATTCGCGAGGTTCCACGCGTACGTGTAGTACTGGGCGGCGTCTCCACGAATCGGGTTGAGCACCATGGCCGTACTTACGTAGTACCACCGTATCGCAAGCGCCAGCAGGCCGATGATTATCAGGACTAGTGGCCAGTGCCAGCGTTTGCTCGTAACGAGGTTTGTCATGTGCGGTATCAGATAGCCGGCGGCTTACTTATTAGGACGTGACGGCGAGCGTATCGGCGGTGGCCGGACATTTGTCGTGAACGCGAGCGAGGCAACGCTGCAGCGAATCGAGCTTGCGGGCAACGATCAATGCATCCATGCGCGTCTCCGCTCTTCGAGCATGCGGTTCACGTAGGGCATGAAGTCCTCCATGGCGTAGACGTGGCGGGACATCATGGCGACGTGGGCGGCCTGGTCGCCGATGATCCGTTGTCCGTGCTTAAGAATCTGTCCCAGTAGGGGTTCGCCGACGGTTTGCAGATCGACCAGATCCACGGGACGACCCGTGGCGCGGGCCAGTTCGTCGATCAGTTGCACACGCATGGCGCTGTCGAGTGGCTTTTCCGTTTGCACGGCGACATCCAGGTCGCTGTCCGGGCGTGCGCGGTTCCGGGCTATCGAACCGAACACGTAGGCCAGCCGGATGTCCGGGTGCGAGGACAAAACGGCGTGGGCTTGCTGGATGGTCATGGTGTTGTGGACCCGGATGAAAATGGTCGAGCATCAACTGACGGGTGGGTATATGTGCGGATGCGGCCGATACAGTCATGGATGGCAGCAAGGTA
>Ga0164242_10005750_pt1 | contig 13756 bp, 12 predicted proteins | sample OricomgcompostMG_FD_108783 | JGI IMG/M metagenome (GOLD analysis project Ga0164242, IMG submission 108783) | Miracle-Growth compost microbial communities from Emeryville, California, USA - Original compost - Miracle growth compost (MG) ...
GTCATCTTGCCCAGCCGCGTGAACAGCAGGCCGTTGCGCGCGGTTCGCGTCGGCAGCACGCAGTCGAACATGTCGATGCCCGCGCCCACGCACATCACCAGGTCGAGCGGCGTGCCCACGCCCATCAGGTAGCGCGGCTTGTCGCGCGGCAGCAGCGGCGCGCTCTCGGCCACGCCCGCGTGCATCTGCGCCGGCTCCTCGCCCACCGCATAGCCGCCCAGCGCGTAACCCGGGAGGTCGAGTGCGCAGATCTCCTCCGCGTGGCGCTTGCGCAGATCCGCATGCAGCCCGCCCTGGACGATGCCGAAGAGCGAGCTCTCGCCGCGGTGCCAGGCGCTCACGCAGCGCGAGAGCCAGCGGGTGGTCCGGGCCATCGACTGCTCGTGGTAGCCGCGGTCGGCCAGCGCCGGCGGACACTCGTCGAAGGCCATGATGACGTCGGCCCCGAGCGCCTCCTGGATCTCGATCGAGCGCTCGGGCGTGAGGAAGTGCTTCGAGCCGTCGAGGTGCGAGCGGAACTTCACGCCCTCCTCGGTGATGTCGCGGCGCTCGGCCAGGCTGAGCACCTGAAAGCCGCCGGAGTCGGTGAGCATTGGCCGGGGCCAGCTGATGAATCGGTGCAGCCCGCCCAGCTCGCGGACCAGCGCTTCGCCGGGCCGGAGCATCAAATGGTAGGTGTTGCCGAGGATGATCTGCGCGTTCAGCGCGAAGAGATCGTCCGGGCCGATGGCCTTGACCGAGCCCGCGGTCCCGACCGGCATGAAGATCGGCGTCTCCACCACGCCGTGTGGCAGGTGCAGCCGGCCTCGCCGGGCGCGGGTGTTCGGGTCCTCGGCGAGCAGCTCGAAGCGGGCCAGCAACTCAGGTCCCGACGCGGTCGATGAGCTTCTCGATGCGCTCCCGATCGGCATCTTTGAGATCGAGGAAGCGCACGCCCATGCCCAGGCCCTTGGCGGCCGCCGCGGACACGATCTCGCCGCGGCACTCGATGGCCTCGGCGCCGCCGGGAAGCTCGAAGCGCAGCTTCACCTGCTTGCCGACCTCGGTGGGGACCGTCTGCGCGAAGAACGCGCCGCCCACCGAGAGGTTCGCGGCGTGCTGCAGGTACAGGTCCTCGCCGTCCTCGGCCTCGATCCAGATGTCGACCGGAACCCGCTTGTCGCGCCGGCGCTCGTTCATGTCCGCAATTCCGTGGGAGGGGCCTGGAAGGGCGGCTTCGTGCCACAAGCCGCACGCGATTTCAACGGCGGTCGGCGCCCGGTTCAGTACGCCGGCCTGAGCACCCGGATCTGGTTGCCGGATGCGTCGCTGAAATAGAGGTAGCCCTGCGGTCCGCGCACCAGCCCCAGCGGACCGTTGAGCCGCGCAGGGCCGTCGTTGCCGGCGACGCCGTCGCGGCCGCCGGCCAGCGCCGCCGGGTTGCCCGCGAGGGTGACCACGTTTCCCGCCGCGTCGATGCGCCGGAGGGTGTTGGCGGTCTGATCGGCCACATAGATGGCACCACCCGGGCCCACAACCAGGCCCTTGGGCGCGTTGAACAGCGCGGTGGTCAGCGTCCCGTCGGCAGAGCCGGTGGCGCCGCTTCCGGCGAAGACCCGCACGTTTCCCGCGGCGTCGGCCTCGGCGATCTGGTGGTGGCCGGTATCCGAGATGAGCAGCTCGCCGGAGGGCTGGAAGGCGAGATCGGAGGGGCCGGAGAGCGCGACACCGCCATCGCCGGCGAAGGTGGTCACGGCGCCGGCCGAGACCCGGCGGACGAGGTTGTTCCCCTGGTCGACGGCGTAGACCCGGCCCTGGGCGTCCAGCGCGAGGCCGAGCGTCGGGCCGAACTCGGCGTCGCTCGCGGCGCCGTCGCGAAACCCGTTCACGCCGTTGCCGGCGAGGGTGCCCAGGTTGCCCTGCGCGTCCAGCACCCGGACCCGGTAGTTGTTGTTGTCGGCGATGAGGAGGTCGCCGGCGGCATCGAACGCCACGCGCGCGGGCGAGCTCAGCTCGCCGACCACCGACTGCGGCCCCTGTGCGGGCCCGTCGCGGAAGCCGGCGACGCCGTTGCCTGCCACGGTGGTCACCTGCTGCGACTGGAGGTCGAGCACCCGGATCCGCTCGTTGCTCTCCTCGGCGATGAACAGGCTCTCCCCGCGCAGCGCCAAGCCCGCCGGCCCGGCGAAGAGCGCGGATCTGCCGTTGGCGTCGTTGAATCCGGCGTCGCCCTGCCCGGCCAGCGTCTCGACGATGAGGTGGCCGGGAACGCCGGGCACCGCGGCCACGCCGGGCGTGCCGCAGGCGCCGGGCCGCAAGGCGACCGCGTCGAAGTAGAAGTCGATGAGGTCGTTCCGGGCGACCTGGACCTGCAGTTGCAGAACCGCGGTGGTGCTGCCCGCAGGCGCCGTGCCCACGGTGGTGAGGCTCTGCACGCCGACCGTCGAGCTGGTGGTGAGCGCGCTGGCGCCGAGCAGCGAGGCGCCACTGTAGAAGGCGATGCGCAGCCCCACCGTGTCGGTGCCCTGGATCTGGTCGAGGTCCAGGATCGCGCTCGCGGTGAAGACCTGGCCGGCGGTCGCGGCGGTGGCGGTGGAGAGCGTGCCCTGGCACCCGGAGTCCTGGCCGCAGCTCTGCTGGACCGAGAAATGGCCCGACCAGTTCCCGGTGACGGCGAACGCGGTGGAGCGCTGCAGCTCGGGCCGGAACTTGTTGCCGCCCTGCGAGCCATCGAGGGTCCAGCTCTGGGTGTCGCTCTCGAAGTCCGGGTTGAGCGCGTCGTTCTCGACGCACGCACCACCCGAGCTGCCGCCGCTGCTCGAGCCGCCGCTGGACGAGCCGCCCGAGGAGGAGCCTGTGCTGGAAGCCGCGGACGAACTGCTGCTGACGCCGCTCGAACCCCCGCCGCTCGCGGCGCTGGAGTGTGGGCACCGCGAGGCGTCGACGCCGGTGTCGACGCAGATGCCCAGCTTGCAGTCCTGACCGGCCTGGGTGCAGTCGGCGTCGGTGGCGCAGGTATGAGAGCAGTCGAGGGTGCTCGAAGCGCCGCAGCCGACGGCGAGCACCAGGCCGATTGCAGCCACCGCGATTCGACGCATCGCCTCTCCCGGCCCGAAGGTCCCTCGAGCAGCCTACGTCAGCTCACGCGCCGAGGAGCAACTGCACGGCTTCAGTCGCGGTGGTACGGCTCGCCGCGCAGCAGGGTGAACGCGCGGTAGAGCTGCTCGGCGGCCACCACCCGCGCCAGCCGGTGCGGCAAGGTCAGCTTGGAGAGCGAGAGGCTCTTCTCGGCGCGCTTGCGGAGGGGCTCGCCGTGCCCGCTCGCGCCGCCGATGCACAGCGCCAGGTCGCGGCCGTCGTTGAGCGCCTTCTGCAGAAGCTGGGCGAAGCCGCGCGAATCGAGCTCCAGGCCGTGCTCGTCGAGGATCCACACCCGCTCGCGCGCCGAGAGCTTGCCGAGGAGCGCCTTGGCCTCCTCCTCGCGGCCGAGCTCGCCCTCGCGCTTGGACTCGGGCACCTCCACCAGCTCGAGCTTGGTGTAGTGGCCCAGCCGGCCGGCGTACTCGCGGACCGCCGGCTCGAAGAGGCCCGAGCGATCGCGGCCCACCGAGAGCAGCCGCAGCTTCATCCCTCGATGCGCTCGCGGGGCGCGTCGGCCCAGAGGCCTTCCAGATCGTAGAAGCTGCGCGCCTCGGGCTCGAAGACGTGGGCCACCACATCGCCGTAATCGATGAGCACCCAGCCGCCGCCGCGGCCTTCGACGGAGATCGGCGCCACCTGCTGCTTCTTCAGCTCCACCTCGATGCTCTCGGCGATGGCGCGGAGCTGCGGCGCCGAAGAGCCGCTGGCCACCACGAAGTACTCGGCGATCGAGGTGAGCCCGCGGACGTCGATGAGCAGCACGTCCTCGGCCTTCTTGGCGAGCGCCGCCTGGGCCACCGCGTCGGCGCGGGCGCGGGAGCGCGCATCGAAGATCTTCTGGTTGGCGACCTGCGGCTCGCGGGCGCTGACCTTGCGCTTTGCGGGCGGCTTGCGCGCGCCGGAGGTCGACTTGCGTGGGGCCGCAGCCGGTTTGCGCGGGGCAGAAGCGGGCTTGCGCGCGGTGGAAGCGGGCTTGCGGGTACCGGGACGCGCCGTCTTGGACCGCGGAGTGCGAGGGGCCATGCGGCTCAAATGGGGCAAAACGAGGCCGGTCGTCAAGCGGGTAAGCGACCCGCCCCACCGCCGAATCGCCCGGCGCGCACCCCGACCGGCGAATATCTTCGCGCCGCGTGTCGATCCTGGCCGGGCTCGTTCGTCGCCAGATCGGAACCCCAAAGGAGCTGCCATGAAATACCTGATGTTCATGCGTCATTCGGAGTCCCACCGCGAGGCCGGGCCGCCGCCCGCGCTGATGGAAGCGATGGGGAAGTTCGTGGAGAAGTCGTTCAAGGACGGCACGCTCGTCGAGACCGGCGGGCTCTTGCCGAGCAAGGACGGGCACCGAATCCGGCTGGCCGGCGGCAAGCTCACCGTGACCGATGGCCCGTTCACCGAGACCAAGGAGATCATCGGCGGCTGGGCGATCGTGAAGGCCGATACCAAGGCCGAAGCCCTGCGCGTGGCCACCGAGTTCATGGAGCTGCACCGCAAGTACTGGCCCGGATTCGAGGGCGAGTCCGAGGTGCGGCCGATGTTCGACCCCGGCATGGGCCCGTAGCCGAAGGCGAAGACACATCTCCCTCGAACCGAAAGGAACAAGCCAATGCGAGTCATGGTGATGGTGAAGGCGTCGAAGAACTCCGAGGCCGGCGCGATGCCGAACGAGAAGCTCCTCTCCGAGATGGGCAAGTTCAACGAGGAGCTGGTGAAGGCCGGGGTGATGCTCGCCGGCGACGGGCTCCACCCGAGCAGCCGAGGCAAGCGTGTCCACTTCGCGGGCGGCAAGAAGACGGTCGTCGACGGCCCGTTCGCCGAGACCAAGGAGCTGGTGGCCGGGTTCTGGATCTGGCAGGTGAAATCGATGGAGGAGGCGCTGGCGTGGGCGCGGCGCTGCCCGGATCCGATGCCCGGTGAGGAGTCGGACCTCGAGCTGCGCCCGATCGTCGAGGCCGAGGACTTCGGCAAGGCGTTCACCCCGGAGCTGCGCGCCCAGGAAGAGCGGATCCGCGCCGGCATCGAGGCACAGAAGCGCTCGTGACCCCGCGAGGCGCTATCGAGGCGGTCTGGCGCATCGAGTCCGCGCGGCTGATTGGCGGGCTCGTGCGCCAGGTCCGCGACGTGGGCCTGGCCGAGGATCTGGCGCAGGAGGCCCTGGTCGTGGCCCTCGAGCGCTGGCCGGAGAGCGGCATCCCGGAAAACCCCGGCGCATGGCTGATGGCCACCGCCAAGAACCGCGGCCTCGACGAGCTCCGGCGGCGGCAGATGCAGGAGCGCAAGCAAGGCGTGCTCGAGAGCCCGGGCGGCGCAGCGACCGATCCGGCCGAGCTCGAGGCGGCGCTCGACGAGAACGTGGGCGACGACGTGCTCCGGCTGGTGCTCATCGCCTGCCACCCGGTGCTCTCGAAGGAGGCGCGGGCGGCGCTCACGCTCCGCCTGCTCGGCGGGCTCTCCACCGAGGAGATCGCCCGCGCCTTCCTGGTCCCCGAGCCGACCATCGCCCAGCGGATCGTGCGCGCGAAGCGGACGCTCGCCGAGGCGCGCGTGCCCTTCGAGCTCCCGCGCGGTGACGACCTCTCCGCGCGGCTGCCTTCGGTGCTCGAGGTCGTCTACCTCATCTTCAACGAGGGCTACGCCGCCACCCGAGGCGAAGACTGGATGCGGCTGGATCTTTGCGAAGACGCGCTCCGCCTCGGACGCATCCTCGCCGAGCTGGTACCGGCCGAGGCCGAGGTGCACGGGCTGGTGGCTCTGATGGAGCTGCACGGTTCGCGGCTGCGCGCCCGGGTGGGGCCGGATGGCGAACCGATCCTCTTGCTCGAGCAGGATCGCTCGCGCTGGGACCAGCTCCTGATCCGCCGCGGGCTCGCGGCGCTCGCGCGGGCCGAGGCGCTGGCGCGGCCGCTCGGGATCTACGCGCTTCAGGCGGCGATCACCGCGTGCCACGCGCGCGCCCGCACCGCCGAGGCGACCGACTGGAGAAAGATCGTCGCGCTCTACGACGCCCTGGTCGAGCTCACCGGCTCGCCGATCGTGGAGCTCAACCGCGCGGTCGCGGTCTCGATGGCGTTCGGGCCGGCCGCCGGGCTGGAGCTCGTCGACGCGCTGGTCGACGAGCCGGCGCTGCGCAGCTACCACCTGCTGCCGAGCGTCCGCGGCGATCTCCTGGCCAAGCTCGGGCGCACCGAAGAAGCGCGCGTGGCGTTCGAGCGCGCGGCGCGCCAGGCGCAGAACGGCCGCGAGCGGGCGCTGCTGCGGGCGCGCGCCAGGGCGTGCGAATCGGGCGGCCGGTCCTGAAGGCATCGGCGCCGCCGATAGCCGTTGCAATTGCCACGTCGCCTGACTCCAATGCGGCCCACTCTTCGCGAGGGAAACCATGCCCGACTTCGACAAGCTCGCCGCCGCCTGCACCATCGCCCGCGGTCTGGCCATGGACGCCGTCCACCAGGCCTCCTCGGGGCACCTCGGCCTGCCGCTCGGCGCCACCGAAATAGGCGCGGTGCTCTACGGCGAGCTGCTCCGCCACGACCCGGGCGATCCGCGGTGGCTGGGCCGCGACCGCTTCGTGCTCTCCGCCGGCCACGGCAGCATGTTCCTCTACGCCTGGCTCCACCTCACCGGCTATCCGCTCAGCCTCGAGGACATCAAGAACTTCCGGCAGTGGGAGTCGAAGACGCCCGGCCACCCCGAGTACCACTACACCGAGGGCGTGGAGGCCACGACCGGCCCGCTCGGCCAGGGCGTGGGCAACGCGGTGGGGCACGCCATCGCCGCCAAGAAGCTCGCCGCGGACTACGACAGCGCCAACGAGGGCCTCTTCGCCCAGACCATCTGGTGCCTCGCCGGCGACGGCTGCATGCAGGAGGGCATTGCCTCCGAGGCCTGCGCGCTCGCCGGGCACCTCAAGCTCGACAACCTGGTCCTCATCTACGACGACAACGCCGTCACCCTCGACGCCATGGCGGTGCAGTCACAGAGCGAGGACACCGCCAAGCGGATGGAGGCGTACGGGTTCGAGGTCTTCCACATCGAGCACGGCAACGACCTGCGCGAGGTCCACGAGGTGCTCAGCCGCGCCAAGGCCTCGAAGTCGGGGCGCCCGAAGTTCATCGATGCGCACACCCTCATCGGCATGGGCATCGCCGAGGTCGCGGGCACCAACAAGGCGCACGGCGAGTCGGGGGTGAAGTACATCGACGAGGCCCGCGCCAAGCTCGGGCTGCCCAAGGAGAGCTTCTACGTCAGCGACGAGGTGAAGCAGTTCTTCGCCGGGCGCAAGGTGGAGCTCGGCAAGGTCCACGCGAAGTGGAGCGAGACCTTCGACGGCTGGCGCAAGCGCGAGCCGGCCAAGGCCAAGGCGCTCGACGTGGCGATGGCCCGCGAGCTCCCCAAGGACCTGCTCGCCAAGATCCCCGCCTTCCCGAAGGAGACGAAGATCGCCACCCGGAAGGCGAGCCAGACGGTGCTGCAGGTGGTCGCCAAGGAGGTGCCCTCGCTGATGGGCGCCAGCGCCGACCTGTACGGCTCGACGCTCAACTACATCGCCAACGGCGGCGACTTCACCTCCGAGGACCGGACCGGCCGCAACATCCGCATCGGCATCCGCGAGCACGCGATGGCCGCGTCGATGAACGGCATCTGCTACCACGGCGGGTACCGGCCGCAGTGCGCGACCTTCCTCACCTTCGCCGACTACCTGCGGCCGAGCGTGCGGCTCGCGGCGATGTCGCACCTGCCGGTCATCTACGTCTTCACCCACGACTCGGTGGGCGTGGGCGAGGACGGCCCCACCCACCAGCCGGTGGAGACGGTGATGAGCCTGCGGGTGATCCCTCGGCTCGACGTGATCCGCCCGGCGGATCCGGAAGAGACCGCGGCAGCCTGGGTGGCCGCGCTCGAACGCCGCGACGCGCCGACCGCGCTCGCCCTCACCCGCCAGAACGTGCCGATGCTCCCGGGCGAGGCCCAGCAGAAGCGCGAGGGCGTGCTCAACGGCGGCTACGTGCTGGTGCCGGAGACCGGCAAGCTCGAGACCATCCTCATGGCCACCGGCAGCGAGGTGCAGCACGCGGTCGCGGCGGCCAAGACGCTCGGCGTCGGCGTACGGGTGGTCTCGCTCCCTTGCTGGCAGCGCTTCGACCGCCAGCCGCAGAGCTACCGCGACCAGGTGCTGCCGCCCTCGTGCACCCGGCGGGTCTCGATCGAGGCGGGCGTGACCACCGGCTGGGAGCGGTACGTGGGCCTGGCCGGCCGCACGCTCGGGATCGTGGATTTCGGCAACAGCGCGCCCGGCGAGGTGGTGATGGAGAAGCGCGGGATGACCGCCGCGCACGTGGTCGAGGCGGTGCGCGGACTGCCATCCTGACCGGGCCGCGCTTTGAAAAGCGCCGGCCACCGCCGACAATCGCCGACCCATGATCCAGATGTTCCACGTCTACAAGGCGTATCCCGGCGACCCGCCGGTGCTCCACGACGTGAACCTCGCGGTGGAGAAGGGCGACTTCATCTTCCTCACCGGCCCCTCGGGCGCCGGCAAGACCACCCTGCTCAAGCTCATCTTCTGCGCCGAGAAATCCACCAAGGGCCAGATCCTGGTGAACGGGCGCAACATCGCCCGCATCACCGACGGCGCCGTGCCCTACTTGCGCCGCAACATCGGGGTGGTGTTCCAGGACTTCAAGCTCCTGCCCACGCGGACCGTGGCCGAGAACGTGGCCTTCACCCTGGATGTGCTCGGCATCCCCCGCAGCCAGAGCCGCCGCCGGGTGATCAACATGCTCAAGCAGGTGGGCCTGGAGCACAAAGCCGACGCCTACCCGCAGAAGCTCTCCGGCGGTGAGCAGCAGCGCGTCTCCATTGCCCGGGCGCTGGTGAACGACCCGGCGATCCTCCTCGCCGATGAGCCCACCGGAAACCTCGACCCCACCCTCACCCTGCAGATCATGGACATGCTCCGCGACTTCAACGCGCGCGGCACCACGGTGATGGTGGCCACCCACGACCGCTCGCTGCTCGAGCGCTACCGCCGCCGCACCATCGCGCTGGAGAAGGGCCGCATCGTCGCCGACCAGCACGGCGCGCCGCCCGCGTGGGTCGCCGGCGCACTCTGAGTCAGGGCGGCGAGCTCGCCGGGAGCGCTATCACCGCCACCGTGCCGCCGCCCACGCGCGGCATGAGATCGATGCGCCCGCCGTGCCGGGTGACGATGCCGTAGGCCGCGGTGAGCCCCAGCCCCACGCCGCCGCCGATGCCCCGGGTGGTGAAGAACGGCTCGAAGACCCGCTCGCGGATCGCCGGGTCGATGCCCGGGCCGTCGTCGGCGATGGTGATTCGCGCCTCCTCGCCGAGGTGCTCGGTGCCGACCTCCACCTTGCCGCCGCCGGCCTCGGCCGCCTGGAGCGCGTTCTCCAGCACCGCCTCGATGGCGTGCTGCAGCTCGAGCGCGTGGCCGCGCACCGGAGACGAAGCGCGACCGCCCCAGGCCACCTCGACCTCCGGGTGACCGCCGCCCACCGTCCGCACCGCCAGCTCCAGGGCGATGTCGAGGGGGACCGGCTCGGCGCCGGCCTGGAGCTGCTGCTTGGCGAGCTCCTTGAGCGCCCGGACGATGTTCGCCACCCGCGCAAGCCCGCTGCGGCTCTCGGCAATGAGCTGGCTGGCCTCTTCGACGGTCTGCTCGACGCCATCGTCGGCGGCTTCGCGCGCCCGAACGAGGAGCGCCGCCGCCTCCGCCGCCTTGCCGGAGCTGGCCAGCGCGCCCGCCAGGTCCACCCGGTTCGCGATGCCGGCGAGATCCTCGAGGTAGCCCTCGAGCGTGGCCAGGTTGGAGGTCACGAAGCCGAGCGGGTTGTTGATCTCGTGGGCCGCGCCGGCCGCGAGCTGGCCCACCACCGCGAGCCGGTCGGTGTCGCGGAGCTTGGCCTCGAGCGCGCGCTGGGCGGTGACGTCGCGGTAGTGCACCACCACGCCGCCGTCGCGGAGCACGAAGCCGCTCAGCGCCGAGCGCTGGCCCTCGACCAGCTCGAGCTCGCCCCGCAGCGAGCGCGGCGCGCGCGCCAGCGGACAGCCTGCGCAAGGTGCGCTCTTTCCCAGCAGGCTGTAGCAGGTGCGGCCGACCACCTCGGTCACCGGCACCTTGGCCCGGTTGGCGTACGCCCGGTTCGCCCGGCGGACGGTGAAGCCATCGAGCACCGCGAGCGGCTCGTCGATGGCGTCGAAGGTCTGCTCCCACTCCTGCTTGGCCCGCATCAGCACCGCGGTGCGCTCCTGCACCAGCGTCTCCATATCCGCGCTGCGCTTCCGGGCGGCCACCGCGGTCGCCCGGAGCGCCTCGGCGGCCCGCGTGTGATTCAGGGCGATGCCCACGTGCTGGGCCAGCGAGGCGAGCGCGCGCAGGTCCTGGTCGAAGAACCCGCCGCCCGCGCGGTTCACCGCCTCGAGCACGCCCACGACCTCGCCGCGGAAGAAGATGGGCACCGCCGCCAGGTTGCGCGCCGGGGCGCCGACCCGCGCGTCGTGGATGGCGTCGAAGCGCGCGTCCTGGTCCGGCGCGTTCACCCGCAGCGGCAGCCGGTTCTGCACCACCCAGCCGGCCACGCCGCGCGCCCGGGGGATCCGCGCGCTCCGCGGCCGCGCGTTGGTCCCGCCTTCCGCCACCTGCACCTCGAGATCGCCGGTGTCGCAGTCCACCAGGTAGGCGGTGCTGGCCTCGGCCTCCACCAGCGCCCGCGCCCGGAGCGCCACCAGCTTGAGCAGCGCGTGGGTATCCGCCGCGCCGGCCAGCTCGCTGGCGATCTGCGCCACCTGCGCGGCCAGCGCCAGGTCCGGTTGGCCCAGCCCCAGCCCGGCCTCCTCCAGCGCCGGCACCAAAAGCCGCCCGTCTTCGGGGACCGCCACCGCGCGGAGCTGGAGCTCGGGCGGGAGCTGGACCAATAGGCGGGCCGCGTCGGGGCGCTGGCTGTCGACCAGGAGCAGCGCCGGCCCCGAGGCCTCGCCGCGATATGGCCGGCTCAAGATTCCTGCCGCATCGAGCAGCGGGCGCATGGCGCTGGCGCGGCGGCCAGGCCCATCGGCGAGCAGCACGGGGAAGCGTTCGGCGGACATGGCGGACTCGCTCGGTTTTGGGCGTGGTGGCTCAGCCGTTCTCGGTCTGGAGCTGGGCGAGCTCCTCGTCGCCGAGCACGATGGCGCCGCTCTTGTCGCGCAGCACCTGCATCAGCCCGGGGTGCTCCCGCTCGATGGCGCCGATGAAGATCTGCTGCCGGCGCACCTGGGCGATGAGCTTGCGGTTCTCGCGCTCGAGGTCCTGCCGCTCGAAGGCGAGGAAGAGCGTGACCTTGAGCTCCATGTCGTCCCAGGGCTTGGTGAGGAAGCGGTGGATCTCGCCGTGGTTGATCGCCTTGATCGCGGTCTCGAGATCCGCGTGGCCGGTGACCATCAGCCGGACCATGTCGGGGTAGCGGTCGCGGACCAGGGTGAGGAAATCGATGCCCGACATCTGCGGCATCATGTGGTCGCTGACCACCAGGTCCACCGGCGTGTGCTTGAGCATCTCGAGCGCCACTGCCGGGCCTTCGGCGAAGTGCAGCGTGTAGCCCTCCTTGCGCAGCGAGCGCCGGAGCGCGTTCCGCACATTCTCCTCGTCGTCGACGATGAGGATGGACTTCTTCGGCGCGGCGATGGGCTCTGCATCGGGGGGATTCGGGACGGCGTGCAAGGCGGCGTTCATGGAGCACCTCGGGTTATGGCCAGCCCAAGAGCAATGGCGGTGCCGCAAGCCGCCGTACGGGAATCGCGGGGTTGCATGGGTCCGCCGCAGGTGCCAACCGACCCGCGCTCTCTGCGTGACCCGGCCAGTCACCGCGTAGGTGCGCGGGAACAGGCCAGAACGGACCAGAAGTCGGGCGCGACCCTGCGGGCGGGATCACCCAGGCGTGAGGACCAGCTTGCCGGCGGTCTGCCGCGACTCGAGCAGGCGGTGCGCCTGCGCGGCCTCGGCGAGCGGCAGGCTGCGGTCGAGGCGCAGCTTGTAGCGCCCCGCGGCCAGGCCCTCGAGCACCGGGGTTCCCAGTGCCCGCACCGAGTCACGGTCGTGGGCGTAGTGGTGCAGCGAGGGCCGGGTGAGGAAGAGCGAGCCCTTGCGGTTGAGCACCTGGGGATCGAACGGCGGGACTGGGCCGCTCGCCGCGCCGAAGAGCACCATCATCCCGCGGGGGCGAAGCGAATCGAGGCTGCCCTCGAAGGTGGCCTGGCCCACGCCGTCGTAGACTGCGTGGCAGCCGGCGCCGCCGGTGAGCCGCTTCACCTCGGCGGCGAAATCCACGGTCCTGTAGAGGATGACCTCGTCGGCGCCGTGGGCCCGCGCGAGCGCCGCCTTCTCCTCCGTCCCCGCGGTGCCCAGCACCCGCGCGCCGCGCTCCTTGGCGAGCTGGCAGAGCCAGAGCCCCACACCGCCCGCCGCGGCATGCACCAGCACGGTGTCGCCCTTCTGGATTGGGTAGGTCTGGCTGGTGAGAAAGCGCGCGGTCATGCCCTGCAGCAGCGCGGCCGCGGCCTGGGTGAGGTCGAGCCCATCGGGTATGCGGACCAGCCGCCACGCCTGGACGTTCGCCGACTCGGCATAAGCCCCCGGCTCCATGGCGTAGGCGACTCGATCGCCGACCTTCATCTCGCTCACGCCAGGACCGAGCTCCTCGATGACGCCTGCCCCTTCGCTCCCGGGGGTGTACGGCGTGGGCACCGGGTAGCGCCCGCTGCGCTGGTAGACATCCACGAAGTTCACGCCGGCCGCGTGGATCCGGATCCGCACCTGGCCTTCGCCGGGCGGCGGCAGCTCGCGTTCCTGAAGCTGCAAGACCTCGGGGCCGCCGTGCTGCGCGACGATGATCGCCTTCATTCGAGCCTCCGTGGCGGGGTGGGCGGAAAGCTCAGGCGCCCTTGGCGGCGCCGGGCTTTGCGACCTTCTTGGCCCGGATGCCGGTGAGGATTTGCTTGAGCTCGGCCACCGAGACCGGCTTCGCGGCCACCGACTGCACCACGCCGAGCTCCCGCTCCGCGCGGACCTCGGGCGGCGCGGAGCTGGCGTGGAGCACCCGGCCACACTCCGGCCAGCGCGCGGCCACCTGGCGCAGCAGCTCCAGCCCATCCGGGCCAGCGCCGAGATCCAGGTCGCTCACCACCAGATCGAACCGCGCCTTCTCCAGGGCGCCGAGCGCCTCGGCCACGGTCGCCGCGCAGGTCACCTCGGCCACCGAGGCAAGCAGCCGCGCCAACGCCTCGCGCACCAGATGCTCGTCGTCGACCAGCAAGAGCTTCGGCCGCGCTGGCGCCGCCGCCGCGAGACTTCCTGCCGGCTTCCAGTGCAGCGCGAGCGAGGTGACGGCGCCCGGCGTGCGCCAGCTCGCGGTGGTGAACTCGCCGTGCGCCGCTCGACCGCCCGCGGCCTCCACGAACGCCTCGAAGAAGCCCAGCGTCTGCCAGGAGGCGGCCTCCTCGGCCTTGCCCCCCATGCCGTAGGAGATCTGGATGGTGGCGCTCTCGTCGTCGACGGTCTCCACCACGACCGCCGGGTAGTCGAAGAGGCTCAGCAGCAGGTTCCCGAAGCGGATGACCGTATCCCGCGGGTCGTTCTCGGCCCGCA
>Ga0164242_10005751_pt1 | contig 13755 bp, 7 predicted proteins | sample OricomgcompostMG_FD_108783 | JGI IMG/M metagenome (GOLD analysis project Ga0164242, IMG submission 108783) | Miracle-Growth compost microbial communities from Emeryville, California, USA - Original compost - Miracle growth compost (MG) ...
AGTTCAACAGGCGATATATCTACCAGTTTTTGCTGCAGGCGGTAATTGCATCCCTCAATGGCGCAAACGGCGGCCACCAGGTTTTTGCAAATGCTTTTATCTTCCAGGATATCCGACAACAAGGTTTGCAGTTCAATTACCTTGTTTGACGCATGGAAGCCCTTATTATCGGGCTTGAAAAAAGCACGATCGCTGGTCCGCGCGTCTATATCGGCCAGGCGGCCTTTTATTTTTGCAGGATCCAGGAAATACATGAGCAGTTTAACGTAGTAATCGTACTCGTTTTTGCGCATGGTATCCAGGTGTACAATATCCTCAAACAACCAGTCCTGCGCTTTGGAAGGCACCACTTTCCCCAAACCACTATCCGGACTATGGATCAGCAAGGCTTGCAGCTTACCAACTTCCGAAGTAACACCTAATTGAAAATCTTTATCGAACAGCATAAACTATATATTCAGCTTTATACAAAGCTATCTGAAATATTTATACCAACAATGTTTCTGTGTAATCCTTTTGCCAATTCCTTCGGTTTTTGGCCCGATCCTTTTATTTTATGAGGTAGCCGGTAACCGCTGTAATGGGCTTCCCATCGGGTGTTATTCCCTGCACAATTATCCGCACATTGGTTTGCGGCACCGCGTTATAAAAACTCACCGTCGCTTTGCCATTAATATCGGTTTTAATATTGGGTTCCCAGTGTATGGTAGTGCGAAAGTCGGCAATCGTCGGGCGGGTTGTGGGGAAAGGTTTATAAAAGGTACGCGCTTCATAATAGCCAGTTACGCCGGTGGTTAAAGTGCCCGGATTATCTGTCAGGTAATCGTCTTTCATATTCAGGTAAACCAGGTACTTAAGTCCCCCGCCAACCTGGGCTACTTCTTTTATCTGCACGCTTTTAAACTTATCAATAGGCATGCTGTAATATAAGTTTTTATCTACGCGGTAGGGGTCTTCACCGTTAATAATCAGCCTTGGGGGAGTATGATGCCCGTCAACAATAAAATCAACCCCCATGCCTTGTTTGCTTTGTACAGCCCCTTTGCCTTTTTGCAACAGGAACCACGAGAGCGTTTTATACTGATAATCCTGGGGTGTTATGGTTAACAGTTGGTTAGTTCCAAATGGAGTGTAGGCGTTATTGTCCCTTAATACAATGGTCTTGTTTTTTCTTTCGGTTACTTTAACTTCTTTTAATCGGGTTATACCGGCAACTTTCGAGGCCTTGATCTGGGCCGCATTTTTTGCAATAGCGGCTATGGCCGCCGAATCATTGGCAGCATCAGCGGCTGTAACTTTAATCAGCTGCGCCTTAAAGGGTAATGGTAACAGGGTATCTACGGTAATCGCTCCCTTTTTTGCACCTTTATCATTTACGGTAGAAAGCCTGACGGTTTGATTGCCGTAGAGCATCACATTTTGAAAATTGAAGCGACCCGATGAATCGGATGTAGCCGAGAACAATTTGTTGCCCTTAGCGGCGCCTGCAAAAAGGGTGACATGAAGGTTAGGCATTACTTTGTTCCTGTTTTCATCGCGTACCTTACCGGCTATTACTATACTGTTTTCGGCAGCGTAGCTGATACGGATGGCCGTATCGGCCAGCCTGCGCCACACGAAATCGCGCCAGCCCTGGGTAAGCATTAACAAGTCCAGCTGTTTAAAGCGATCCGCATTCGCGGGATCAAAGTAACGGCTGGCCTGTTCAACGTGGCCCCGCAACTCGGAACCCAGCATTAAATAAGATACTATATCATCTGCCCGCGCGGGCGCTATAGCCGCGTCCACTACCGCCATGGAGAGGTTGGCAACCCCGGGCCCGGTATTAATTTGTATCGTCGCGGGTTCTTTGGGCCGGTATGTTTTTTTATCCGGGGTAACGGTAGTCTTTTCCATACCCGGGTGATGGATATAAACCAGTCTTTCGCAGTTAGGTTTGTTCTGTTCGTCATAAAGGGTGATGGCCGAAATCCCTTCAGGAAGCGAGGCGGCTGAGATTTTAACCGCGGTTTGCTGCGCTTCCATTGTTACCGGGTGGTTAATGAATGCTTGCCCTGTGTGCTTTATTTCCAGGGTGTAACGCGGCTTAATGGCTGCGGTTGCCGGGTTAACGCTGCTGCTGATAGCTACATTTATAATTGTATCGGTTTGTTTTACCTGTAAAGCCAACCCTTTGGTTAAGGCCTTAGGCAGGTTATAAGCTATTTTGTTAACTACCGCATGATAGGTTAGCCCGTTAATAGGCAGCATAGCAAACAGGCCCATACCCAGGGCGTCGCAACTGAAACGGGAAATGGTATCGCCTGCCGATGAAAGTACAACGCCGCTGGCCGGAAAACCTTTACCGTAGCCATCCCCGGCCTTAACGCCAACAATGGAACTGATCCCTTCCACTAACGACCCTCCTTCGGGGTAAAAACGTACAGTAGTTTGCGCAACAGTGTTTATTGCAGGGCTTTTATTGACTTTACCCTTGATAAGGGCCGGCTTTACCGGTGCGGTTATACCGGCGGCTGTCGCTGTTGCCGTACCGGTGTTTAGGATAGTAATAGTTTTACTGAATGTAAAATTATCGCCAAAATTACGCATCCAGTTGGTATAGGCCCGCAGTTTGTACTTACCGGCAGGAAGTGAATCGGTGATCTCCATATCGCCGTTGCCAAGGCCATTGTTCAGCCTGATGATCTCCCGGTTGATTATTTTACCCGAGTCGGGTGCAATAAGCTCTACATACAAATTACCACTGCTAATGCTGGGTTTATCGTTTTGCGCGTTTACTAAATAAGCTTTAAACCATAAGGTATCACCCTGGGTATATACGTCACGGTCGGTGTGCAGATATGTTTTTTCAAATACAGGTTTAAAAACTGGTTTAGCTGCCGGCGGGGTGATGGTTTGCGCTTTTAAGTGTAATCCGGCTAATAGCAACAGGAGGAGCAGCAATAAATTTTTCATGGCAGGGTGGGGTATATGTTATCAGTATTATAAGGTTTGTGAGGCCATTTTGTTTGATTAGGCTAACATTGCACAGCGTTCTGTGTCTTTTGCGCAAAATGCACGAAGACACAGCATATGCCGGCAAAAACACATCTTATGAATATGGTTCAGTTATAAAATGTATGATGATGATACATATTACATCGTATCAAAAACATATTCCGGGTTTACTTTACCTGGTAGCCTGCAGTTGAAGCTACAGGTGCACCGCCATTGGTAAGGCCCTCCACAATTACCCGTACATTAGTTTGCGGCACCGCGTTGTAAAAGCTGACGGTTGCCTTCCCGGTAGCATCGGTTTTAATATTAGGGTTCCAATATATGGTAGTCCGGTAATCGGCCAGGGATGGTTTAGCGTTTGGTAAAGGATTATAGAAATTGCGAGCCTCATAATAGCCTGTAATATCCGGGTTTAATGCGCCGGGGTTCTCAACTATCGCGTTTTCATCTAATGTAAGATAAAGCAGGTAACGATCAACGGTAACCGTTTGAGCCGTAGGGTCCAGCGCTTTCCCCGAAGCGGCCAGGCCATGAATGGTGCCTGCCATGTGCTTTAATACAATTTTTTTGAATTTAGTTATCGCCATATTGAAATAAATATTACGATAGCTTTCGGCCTGTGTACGTTCATCCATATAAAGCTCCCTTCCGTTAATGAATATTTGCGGCGGTATAAAGGTGGTTTTACCCATATAGGTAGTTGCCGTGCCAGATATGGTTGGCAAGGTATGCAGGGAAGTATCCACACCAATAAAAACTACGCCTGTATAATCATGGCCCATGCCTTGCGCCGCTCCTTTTGCGTTTTGAAGCAGGTACCATTCCAGGGTTTTATATTTTTCATCTTCGGGTTTAATGGTAAAAACCTGATCAGGCCCCCAGGTAGTTAATATTGATCCGTTTTTTAAAGAAGTTGTTTGCCTTGCTTTAATGGTTACCTCTTTTAATTTGGTTATACTTCCAATTTTAGCGTTTTTGATGGTTTCAACTCTTTTAGCAATTGCGGCGGTGGCAGCCGAATCGGTGCTGACTTCCTGTTGAACTAAAGGCCGGTTTACAGGAGGGGGGACAGGTAAAGGCAGTAGGGTATCTAACATAAAGCGGCCTTTTTCCTCGCCTTTATTGTTTATTGAGCCAAGTTTAACGCTTTGCCGGCCGTACAACAGCAGGCCGCCGATATTAAACCGCCCTAATGTATCGGTAACGGCCGAAAACATTCTGCCATTTTTAGCGCCATTGGCAAAAAGAGACACGTTAAGGCCGGGTAACATTTTATTCAGTACTTCATCTCTGATCCTGCCCGAAACAGCAATGCCATTTTCGGCTGCATAGCTAATGCGGATGGCTGTATCAGCCAGCCGGCGCCACACAAAATCGCGCCAGCCCTGGGTCATTAATAATAGGTTTAATTGTTTAACACGGTTAACATTTGTTGTATCAAAATAGCGGCGCGCATGTTCAACTGGTCCCTTGATTTCGGATTTTAATAGAAGGTAGGATGCGATGTCATCCGCCTGTTCAGGCACGATATTGGCATCAACCACCGCCATGGATAAGTTAGCTTCCGATTTCGCATTGATCTGTACGGTTACCTGTTCCTTGGATTGGTAAGTTTTTTTGTTGGTAACAACGGTAGCTTTTGCAGCACCGCCCGCATGATGGATATATACCAGCCGTTCGCACTCCGGTTTCCCTTTCGCATCATAAATGGTAATGGCCGAAATTCCCTCGGGCAGGGCAGAAGAAGGTATTTTGACCGATATTTGCGGCCCGTTAATTTGCAATTGCTGGTTAAGCAGGGTAATACCGCCGTGTTTTATTACTATTACATAAACCGGTTTACCGGCTAAAGTGTCGTTAGTGCTTACAATAGCGTGTATGATCGAGTCGGTTTGCCTGATCTGCAAAGTAGGGCCCTTGCTTAAAGCTGAAGGAAGATTAAATGTCAGACCGGGTTTTACTTGTTTGGTTCCGTTTGTAAGGGATGCTACCGCATGATAAGTTTGACCGGCAACAGGAAGCATAACAAATAAACCCATTCCTGAAGTATCGCAACTGAAGCGGGAAATAGTATCGCCGGCTGATGAAAGTATGCTGCCGCTAACCGGTATGCCTTTGCCATAACCATCTTCCGCCTTTACAGCCACAATTGAACTGATCCCCTCCACCAGGGAGCCTCCCTCTGGGTAAAAGCGAATAACGTTACCAGGTGCCGCGCCGGTAACAGGAGCAGAGGCAGGAGCAGGGCTAACGGGAACCGTGTTTGTTGAACCTTTGACAGCAACTACCGGGGTGGCCTTTATATTTAGTATAGTGATATCCTTGCTGAAAATAAAATTATTGCCAAAGTTGTGCATCCAGTTGGTGTAGGCGCGCAGCTTATATTTTCCGGCAGGCAGGGTGTCAACTATTTCCATATCGCCATTGCCCACGGCGTTATCCAGCCAGATAATTTCCCGGTTAATGATCTTTGAATCGGGCGAAATAAGTTCTACATAAAGGTTGCCGCTGCTGTAGGCGGGCTTGTTGTTTTGCCCGTTTATTAAATAGGCCTTAAACCAAAGCGTGTCCCCCTGGGCATATACATCCCTGTCGGTATGCAGGTAGGCTTTTTCAAAAATCAGTTTAAAATCAGCTTTGGCAGGCGGGGGGGTAACGGGTGCGGTTGTCTGGGCTTTGCTATGTAAAACGCAAAACAGCAAAATAGTGCCAATTAAAATATTTTTCATTTCAGGATAGGTTGATAATAAGGGTAATTGAATGTATCAAATATATAAATATCGCAGGTTATTTAATTTCATAAGTAGTTGTTCCGAATACCGGGATGCCTTTGTCCGTTATACCTTCAGCAATTATCCTCACTTTGGTTTTAGGATCGGCATTATAATAGGTGATTACCGCTTTTCCTAATGGCGTATTAATATTAGGCGCCCAATGTATGGTGGTGCGGTAATCGGAACTATTAACAGGTTTGCTGTAATCGGGCGCGTAAAAAGTACGTGCTTCATAATAACCATCTATGTCAAAATGCGCGATGTGAAAATCCACATTATCAAAAGCATGGGGTTTTACCTTCAGGTTTAACCAGAAGTTATCGCCCGGTCGGAAACCCTGATCTCGTTGTATGATCGTCGGCATTCCTACAATATAAATTTTTTTATAATGGATCTCCACTATCTGATCCAGGGGAATATCATAAAAACGAACGTAACGTTTAAGGAAAGGATTTTTAGGCAGGTTATTCGACGTGAAAATCGGGGCTATTGGTCCAAAACTAAAATCTGAATGTATGCCTAAAAAATATACCCGGCGGGGATACGCGCTGTTTGTCCCCGGAATCCTTTCCAGCAAATAATCATATAAAGTTTTTAATTCATAGTCCTTACGGGCCATTTCAACCACGGTATCTATTTTTGTGATTTGCCCATGTAATCCGGTAATATTTACTGTTTTTAAATGCGTGGTATCAGTGAGTTTAGATTTTTTAGTAATTAACTTCCTTTTTAACATGTTATCAATAAGGTGGTCTGCCAATACGGTGATGGAATCCGTTATTATTCTGACAGAGCTCACCGGATAGCTGTTTTTGCCGGCAGTATCGGGCACAACGTATCCTTTTGATGAACCTTTATCATTGGCTGATGTAATGTCGATTGGTTGATTTCCCCACAAGTTAATGCCACCAAAAACGTAATTACCGTTAGCATCGGTCCGGGCCGAAAATAATTTAGTGCCAATGGCTCCGTTCGCAAACAAGGTGATATTCATATTGGGAATTGGTTTATTGGCCCATATTGCCCTAACCCTGCCCGAAACGGAAATGCCCTGCTCCATTGCGTACGAGATCCTGATGGCCGAATCGGCTAGCCTTTTCCATACAAAATCGCGCCAGCCCTGGGTAAGCAGCAGCAGGTCCAGTTGTTGTTCGCGTCGCGGATTATGTTCATCAAAGTATTGGGCGGGGTTTTGAATTTCGCCCCTTACCTCAGATTGCAGGTATACGTAGGAAAGGATATTACCCTCGTTTGGCGGAATCAGACCGGCATCAACCACAGCTAACGATAGATTTGCCTTTAACGGAAGGGTATCCTGGTTAACCGTGCTGATATTTAAGGTTACCGCGCTTTTTGGCACATACACCATTTTATCGGTTTTCAGAATAATGCTCCCTTTTTCCGGCTTTTCGTTATAGATCAGCCTCTCGCATTGCGGCTTATGATCGCTGTCGAAAAGCGTGATAGTGGTGATGCCCTGTGGCAGCAAAGCCCTGGGGATATTTACGATGGTTTGCCCGCCTGTTACCGGTACAACTGCCTCGAAAATGGTTGTCCCTTTGCTTTTTCCCAATAAGTTTAAAGGCTTATCCTGAAGTTCCTTTAAAGTTAGATTATTGGTATTGATGATTACTTTTACAGCAGTATCGGCATTATGTACGGTAAAGGAATATCCTTTTAGCAAAGCTTCCGGAAGCTGTACCTTAAAAGGCGCCTTATTATTGAATGTTCCCCTTGCCTCGTATTTTAAACCGGGCTGGGGCAGTAACACAAAACTTCCCATACCATTGCGATTAGTTTCAAAATCGATAATCTTATTTCCGGACGAGGCGTAGATACTGCCTTTTGCTGATAAAGCTTTGCCATTATCACCTTCAGCCTTAAAAGCTACTACACCCGGAGCCTGTTCAATCATCGATCCTCCTTCAGGAAAAAAATGCAGATGAGGGGTATTTGCCGCCGGTGTTGGTGCCATTGCAATGGCATCTGGAGTATTGATTTTATCTTTTTTTTCGGGTTTCGGGATAGCGGCAACGGGTTTGGCAATTGATTTAACATCGTTATACAAATGAATATCTTTTTCAAAAATGAAGTTATCGCCAAAATTCAGCATCCAGTTGGTATAAGCCCTGATCCGGTAAGTTCCGGCAGTTATGGAATCGCCTAACTTAAAATCGCCGTTACCCAGGCCCTTATCCAGCCTGATCAGTTTTTTATCTATAACTGCCGACCTGGTGTCAATTAATTCCACATACAGGTTATTGCTCGAACTAAATAATTGGTTGGTTTGCGCGTTTAGCAGGTAGGCTTTAAACCATATATCTTCGCCGGCTGCATAATGCTCCCGGTCGGTGTGCAGATACACTTTCTCAAATACAAGCTTAAACGCGGGTTTGGGCAAAGGGGATGAAGCGGCCATCTGGGCTGTGGCGCCAAATTTAAAAATCAACAATAAAATGCCTGTAAAACAACTCTTTATACGGAACATTTGAGCTTAGGATAAAAGTTATACCAAATATAAGTAAATCCGCAATTAAATCCTAAAGGCTTAGTTGATAATCAAAAATAAAATTTATGGTATGCCTTTTACATAAATAGTAATGCGGCTGTTATGGGGCATTCCCAGCGTTTTGCCAGGTTTTACCTTTAAATAAATTTTAAGATAACCGTTGATAATGCCTTTAATGGCATTATTGTATTTGTCCTCAAACTCCCTACTAAGGGAAAGTACATTACTTACAAAATGAATATCGCCTTTTTCATCTACCAGGGCATTAAAACCATAATTAAATTGGTCATATGCTTTATATATGGTGATCGTAAATTGGGGCAGCATATAATCGGGTTCGTAAGTCAGCCGGTCCTCAGGCGGAACATACAGCCTTTCTACTTTAAGCAGGGGGCTTTTACTGTTAAGCTCAACCGGGTCCGGAGCTGAAAAAGCGTCTGCGGGGTTCTGGTGTGTCTGCAATATCCTTTTCCTGATAAAGTCCGTGTCCTGCCGTGTGGTATAGGTCAGCTTTAACGGGTCTTTGTGCAATACGTTTTTAATATAATCGTTAGCGTAAAGCACCATATAAACTACCGACCGGTCATTCTCTATCACTTTATTATCTACCTTCAGTACCTGGAAAATAATACTGTCGCGGCTTAGTTTTTTCAGGCGCATATAGGCCCAGGCAACATTAAAAACAGAATCATGATCCAGCAGGAGAGGCGCGTTTACAAACAAGTTCCGTTTAGGATTGTAAATATTTACCGAATCATCTGACGGGAAAGACAAGCGCCAGGTGGGTACCAGCTGATAGCCGTTTTGGCTAAAAGAAAGGCCGGATGGAAGCGTTCTGCGTACCTCCGTATAACCAATACCCCATACCGATCTGAATGTGGGCAGCGGCTTTGGTTTTTGCGTTTTTTGTGCCTTTTGGGCTTGTGGCGATTGGCACGCGTTAAATGCCAGGCAAGCCATTGTTAGCAATAACAGGAGATGATTTTTATTTCGACTCAAAATGGGATTCATGTAATAAGCAGGCCAAAACCTCGTCACGAAGATAATAAACAATAGATATTGTGTTACATCGGCCTGTACTAAACAATGTAAAGGTTATGTGATAATTATTTCGTTATTGGCCCCAGGCGCTTATAACCAGTTTGCGCGGACCGCCATAATTACGGTGCTCGCATAAATAAATGCCCTGCCAGGTACCTAAAGCCAGGCGCCCATTGGTAACAGGTATAGTTACCGAGCTCCCCAGCATGGCCGCTTTCAAATGAGCGGGCATATCATCGGGGCCTTCGTCGTCGTGGCGGTAACCGGGGTCGTTTTCGGGAACAGCTTTGCTGAAATACATTTCAAAATCAAGGCGTACGGTAGGGTCGGCATTCTCATTAATAGTAAGCGAGGCCGAGGTGTGCTGAATAAAAACCTGGCAAATCCCGGTTTGTAGTTCACTGATTTGCGGCAACGCGTGCATCACTTCGGAAGTGATCAAATGAAAGCCTCTTCTTCTTTCGCGCAATTGTATAGTTTGCTGGTACATCTTCATAAGCCGTGGTTTGTTATATACACAAACGTAAGCTTTCGGCGGTTTTAATTACGATAAAAATGCAAAGGTCTTACCTGATGATAGTGATACTACCGGCAAGCTTTAAACCATCGGCGCTCAGTTTAATAACGTAGTAATATGTCCCGGTAATTAACTGCCGGCCGTTCCGGATACCATCCCAGGGTTTGCTGTAACCCTTGGATTGATAAACAAGCGAACCGGAGCGGTCAAAAATGCTCACCAGGCAATTGGGATAAAAACTCAGGTCGGGGATATTCCATACATCGTTAACGCCATCGCCATTGGGGGTAAACGTGTTATTGATGCTTACCGTTGGCGGGGGCATAACCACCATAGTTACCGGCAAGCCGGTTACAGGCGCCACACAGCCGGTAACTGATGTAACTGTGCAGGTAACCACATCGTTGTTTTTTAATCGGCCAGTTGAAAATGCCGGGCTGTTGATGCCCGCGTCAACGCCGTTTACCTGCCATTGATAATAAGGGGTAGCCGTAATATTGGTTACAGTAGCGGTAAATGTAACTGGTGAGCCCGTATAAATACGATTAGCAGATGCTTCAACTGTAATTGAAGGGATCTCGTTGGGCACAATACTTCCAGTAATGCTATTTGATATAACAGCAGACGGGGCAGCACAAGCGTTCGTACCGGCGGTAAGCTGACAGATGACCACGTCTCCATCATTCAGCGTGGCGGTAGTAAAAGTGGGGCTGTTTGTACCGCTGTTAACGCCATTAACAAGCCATTGATAGCTGGCATTAGCACCTAAATTGGATATCGCGGTAAAAGCAATGCTGCTGCCGGCGCAGACAGGCCCGCTAACCGACGAGGCTATGCTGATAGTTGGCGCTATATAAGGATTTAACGATGCCGTAATGCTATTTGAGGTGGCTGTGGGTACCGTACTGCAATCAGTGGTATTAGTTACCTTACAACTGATTACATCGTTATTTTGAAATGTATTTCCGCTTAGGGTATTGGTGTTGTTATTTAAAACCGGTGCCCCGTTGATCTGCCATTGGTAAACGGGGCTGCTGCCCGCGTTGGTGACGCTGGCAGTAAAGATAAGGGTTGAACCATCGCAGGGCGTATAGGTTCCGGCGCTGATACTGATGGCAGGATTAACCGGCTGATTAACGGTTAACGTTTGTGAATTTGTTGCCAGTATATAGTACGTGCTGCCGGCCTGTGTGGCAATAATGGTAACAGACCCTGGGCCGACAACATGGATAATCCCCGTACTCGAAATGGTAGCCACCTGTGTATTAAGGCTGGTATAGGTTATCGGGTTGCCGGAATTGAACGCGGTTGAAACGTTAGCCGAAAAATCGGCATCGCAAATGGTTTTGTCGCTTAAAGGCGGGAAAATGATGTGCTGACTTCTTATTACCGAGAGTTGTACATCTACAGGCACAGCAGCGTTATAGCTGGCGCTTGCATTCTGGTGCGCGGTAATGGTAACCGGGCCCGCGCCAACCAAATGAATCAGGCCATCGGGTGTGATGGTTGCTTTGGTTGGGTCGCTGCTGGTATAATAAATGGGCGATTCGCTGTTGGTGCTGGTAGCCCCGGGTGTAATATTGCCGTTAGCATCGGCATATGAATTTAACGGAATGGTAAAAGTAATAACAGGCGTTGGTAATGCCCCTGTTGCCAGTACCTGTAAACTGCGTGATGTAATGCTTGTAGTATTTGTTTTGACGGTAAAAGTTAATTCCGCCGGCACAGGTTTATCAGGAACGTAAGTTATAGCAGGGGCCTGGGCAAGCAGCAGCTTTGCCGGTAAAATGATAATTAATAAAACGAGGGTTAACCTGATTTTGGCGATCATTCAAAATGAGGTATTTATTAACGGTGTAAACATTTTATTAACTGCAAATATATCATATTTCATTTGGCCCTTAACAAACCCAAATACCACATCTGCCCCGAAAATTACAAATGCTTTATAAAAGTATCTGTTTAAAGCTTACCTTTGCAGCATCAGTCAAAAACTCTCCTGTGGTGTAAGGGTAGCACATCTGATTCTGGTTCAGAGAATAGTGGTTCGAATCCATTCGGGAGAACATAAACAACAAAGCCCCGGTTAACCGGGGCTTTGTTGTTTATTGAAGATTCTATTACGGGGTGCCCCTTAAATCATACCTTTAAGCGGACAGCCGCAGGTGAACTGGTTTCGCCAATGGTTTTTTATAAGTTATAAGCGCCTGCCTTAGCTCTATATCCATTATTGATGTTAAACGCGAATGACATACACTGCAATAATGGTCTGCCGACAGGGTTGCCAGGCTTAATGGCAGATCAGTGATCCGGATAGTATCGCTAAAATAAACTGAACAAGAGCATTCCCTGTTGAAGCAATAATAGGCGATTGATTTATTAGTTTCCATAGTAAGCAGGTATACGGAATAACTAACTAACATAATGCCATAAATGTTTGAGCGTATATTATGTTAATTTATTGTGCGATACGTTTGGGCCGTAGGATGATGATAAATGCAGACGGATAAAAAAACAGACAGCTATCTTTTAATTTGGACATTATTATGTCGTCGCAAAAAAAATCTATACCGGTATAAAATTAATAGTGTTCAGGCTATACTAAAAAACAAACAGCGCTTCCGTTGGGGGAGCGCTGTTTGCTGTTCATAGGGCGATGTATATGTTAATCAGGCAATTAACCCGGTAAAATTTGGGCAATATGTCTGGTTGTTGCGTAAAAACTGTCTGCTGGTTGCTTTAAAAGCGTCCAGGTCCTTTTGAAGTATGGCTTTAATAAATTTTTCAGTTACTGTAAGTCTGCGGTTGGCTTTTAATTTCAATACTTTCATGTTTGGTATAGTGCCAAAAATGTGCCAATGTGTTAACTGATGCCATAATTTAACAAATAATTAATCATTGCAGGTTTAATCCTGCTTTTTTTGCTTTGCTTTTAAGCAGGCTATAATAGCCTCCACCACCCGTTTAGTTTCCTGTGGGTCGCGCACCTGTATACAATCTGCGCCGGTTGTCCTGGCCGGATGATCGTTGCCGCCTTCAAACAAAGCATCACCAATAAATATCATTTGCGAAATTTTTATATCCAGCACCTTTTTGAGTTTCTGAATACCGTAGGCCTTATCAATACCCGGCTTGGTAATATCAATAGAAGTAGCGCCACCCATTTGCACCGAAAATTCCTTCAGGGTTTTATCGAGCGTTAGTTTTATTTTTTTTCGCTTGGCAAAATCCGGGTCCCACTTTTTCTTTTGCGCCAGCGGGGCCTGCTGTCCCAGGGCCGAAAAAGTGATCTGGCTGCCGCGGTCTTCTGTTTGCTCGCCCCAGGTTTTCTTTGCTTTAAACCCCGATTGCTCCACCGCCTGGTTCAGGTTAGCAGTGATCTTCGCTTTTTCCACGTCGGTAAAGTTTTCCGCATATAGTTGTTTCCAGCCCTTTTTGTATTCGTAATACTTGGTGCCGCAGGTTGGCAGAATAGATAACCTTTTTAATGATTTCTTATCGGGCAGATGCGCCAGTACCTGTTTTTCAAACTGGGGCCAATCACCGCCCGAAATAATAGCCACTTTACTAACAGACAGGAGTTTTGTTAATATACCGGCCATCTCGTCGTCAATGGCAGCCTTACTCTCGGCCAGGGTACCGTCCAGATCAAATATAATTAGCTTCTTCATAGTTGAACAAAGAACAGCGCAGTTATGGAGTTGTTTTTTTGAATTCGCAGAGTATCTTCTATCTGAAAGTTTTTCAGTCTGCCCTCAATGGGTTCAGTCGCGACTTAAAGCCTGCAGATCAACCAGGGCCGACGCATAAGAAATTCTAAAGATCGTTATGGATATCAACAATTTGTTTGAAAGAAAGGAATAAGTTTTGGTTTTCAGGGAAGTGTTAAACAGGTCAATGGTGTTTCTTTGTAAAAA
>Ga0164242_10005752_pt1 | contig 13755 bp, 8 predicted proteins | sample OricomgcompostMG_FD_108783 | JGI IMG/M metagenome (GOLD analysis project Ga0164242, IMG submission 108783) | Miracle-Growth compost microbial communities from Emeryville, California, USA - Original compost - Miracle growth compost (MG) ...
ATCCCCCCTTCGGAGCTGTCGCACCCTGGCTTCTGGACCGACAGCGCGCAGACCAAGGTCGCCCCCCTCGAGGCCGTCCCCGTCGCCGAGACGTGGGCCGCGCTGGAGACGCTGGTGCGCACCAGGGACAACCCGTCCGGCATCCTGCGGTCGCTCGGCGTGGCCAACTTCAACGCGCAGCTGCTGTACGACCTGCTCGCGTCGCACCGCAAGGTGCGGCCGGCCCTGCTGCAGGTGGAGCACCATCCGTACCTGGCGCAGCCGGGCCTGGTGCAGATGGCGCACGACAACAAGATTGCCGTGACGGCGTACAGCAGCTTCGGGCCGAAGAGCTTCCTCGAACTGGATAGTAAGGTGGCCCAGGAGGCCGAGCCGCTGCTGGAGCATGCGGTCATCAAGAAGATCGCGGGTAAGCATGGGAAGACGACGGCGCAGGTGCTGCTGAGGTGGTCGACGCAGCGGGACGTCATTGTCATCCCCAAGAGTAATAACCCGGAGCGTTTGGCGCAGAATCTGGATTGCAATTCGTTTGATCTGATGCAGGATGACTTCAAGGCCATTGATGCTCTGGATAAGGGGCTGCGGTTCAACGATCCTGGAACCATGCTCGACCCGCCGCTTAGAATCTTCGCTTGATAGCTAGGCCATAGTGTAAAAAGTTAGTCACGGCTCTATCATTTCGTGGCGCTGGCTCGGAATTGCAATCTAGATGTATTCCGCTTGAACAGTTAGTAGCTAATATTTAGCTGGGAATTCTATCTCCTTCGCTTCCCCCCACCACCCCCTTCTTGCCCGGGCTTTCTCTTCTTGCCTTCCTTTTGCCAGTAAGCCTTGCTCTCCCTCTTGTCCCGCGACTCCTTCTTCTCCTCGAAGTCGGCGACACGCTTCCTGTACTCGGCCCTATTCTCCTCCTTCTTCTTCCGTCTCTTCTCGACGACGTCCTTCCTGATCGTCGCGAGTTTCTGCATGAGATCCCTGGCCTTCTTTTCCTCCCCGCCGAGTATGACCGCTCGTTTCTGCATGTAGGTATCCTTCTTTTGCTTCTTGGTCTGGATGATCTGCGATTTGTACGGCAGCTGGGCAGCGAGGGCCCGGGGCACTCTCAAGGGGTTGAAATGCCGAGTTGGCCGCTCGATCTTCCTATACTGGCTGTTCTTCTGCATCGGAGTATCTATCCCCTCGTCACGCCGCACCTGTCCGGTCAGCCTCATGCCCTGCCAGCCGATGAGGTTCGTCACTGGGTTGTAGAACCGGTGAGGGTTGATCGGGAACCATGCCCGCAAGAACACAATATCGCTCATCAGGATCTTGTCCTCGAACGTCGCACGGAAGTGGCCGTCCGGCTTGGAAAGAGCCCGCTTGATCTGCCCACGGATGCCCGAGACAGTCTTGATGGACGCCCCTTCGAACTTGGCGATCTCGAGTGCCGTATTGAACATGTCCTTGATGAACGCCGTGTTCTTGAAGATCTTGCTAGGTGTTCCGGTAAGCTTGAGCTTCTTCACAATCTCCACGGACTCGTCGACGCTGAGAACCGTGCCCGTCGCGGCGATTCGGAAGCCCGGGTTGGCAGACGAGAACGATTGGAAGCACGCAAACCCGGTGTTTGGCGCGATGAGGGGCCCGTAGAAGGTACCGAAGCAGTGCATGTGCTCCGGTGTGTACTTCAGCATGCGGTTCCTCGTTCTAGAATCCGATATGCTGTAGAGGGGAAGTGTTTGGAATCTCCTCCAGCCCAGTGAGAATATCAAGGGGTCGTTTGTCTTGAGAATTTTCTTGTGCCACCGATGTTTCTTGATCCGAACTTGAACAAAGCCAAAGCGGTCCTCGGTGGGAGAAAGTCCCCCGAGAATTAGGGGGAGCCCGGGCTGGAACATGGTCGCGAACTCAGATGGTACGCCTTCTATGACCACCTTGGCGTACTTTCCGGCCTTGTAACCCTCAACAGCAGTGCGTTGACGCTCGTCCAGATTTCCAAGCTCGCTCTTGTTGATGTCAAGTTGCTTCTGGATCAATGCCTTCTGCGCGTCGTACCAGTCATCTTCGCCAAACTCCTCCTGATCTCCCCCTTCTCGTCTAGCTATTGCCTTGTCGTTACCAAAACCTTCCCTGTCCTCTTCCTCGAAGCGAAGCTTTAGTTCCTCTTTCCGGCGCGCATTCTTCGCACGTTCTTCCTCGATCGTCTGCTCTGGGGCGTGTTGTTCGCCGGTTTCGAGATCCTCGAATGCGCCGTCGCCTTCATCGTCTTCATCCTCGCCCTCTCCGCCGTCTTCTGAATCTCCAAAGCCATCGTCGTCGTCGTCGTCGTCACCATTCTCGCCGTCAAGTAGGTTCGCGGTTGCAAATCTACTTCGCAGAGCTTCAACGCTGTCCTCCTGAGACCATTTTGCTTCGAGGTCCTCGTAATTGTAGCGTGGAATCAGCCGATCTTCTTCCAAGTCTTCCTCCACCTCGGCCTTCTTGAAAAAGGTGTCGTCCTCCTCATCTTCGATATTTTCTTCCTCGCTCTCTTGGTCCTCACCTCTCCAGCTCCGGAGCGCCTCCTTCGCTGATAGTGAGTCGTCGTATATCAGGCGGGCGAGGTCGTTGGCGCGGAATGGCCTTCTCTTGCTGTGAAGTAGTCTTGCCCTTTCAGCCATGTTTTCCTTCCATTTCAACCCGGCATCCTCGTCATCCGAGTCGAACTCGTCCTCCGAGTCAATTCCATCCTCCTCGTCGCCCGAGGGTAGCGACCCTAAATCTGAATCACTGTCCGCAAACGCGAGGTCCTCGTCAACCTTCTTATCTGCGTTTTTCCTGAACATCTTCCCGAGCTTCTCCTCGTTAAACTCAGCCTCGGCCTCGGCCTCCGAATCGTCGTCACCACTGACAAGGTCTTCGTCTGCAAGGAGATCTCCTTCGTCCGATGCATCTTCCCCCTCGGCAAAGCGTACTTTCCGATGACCCTTCCGACCGGTATCCTCGCCCTCCGGAATGCTGGTGATCTGATCCCCGCCTGCGAAAAGCTGCACACCCTCTCCGGTTTGCCCGAGTAGTCGCCTTTCGCCTTGCAAGTCGATAATTAATTGTTCGCCTTCTCCACGTTCAACCCCTTCAGCGTCCTTATCGAAGGTGAACCCATTCTCCCGAGTGATAACAATATGGTCGCCCGTTATTTTGAGACCACTACGGTCGGACATGGGCGCATAGAGTTTCTTCTCCTTTTCATCTAGTCGCCGCCGTCCCGTTTTGCCCGTGAGTTTTGCAACTGCTTGCTCCATTGCGGGAGTTGGACAAGGGTCCGGTAAAACCTCCATACTAGCAACGGTGAAGTCACCAAGTCCGGGGATATGGACTCGCTGATCCTGGGCCGCAAAGTTGGTCCCTCTCAGGTAGCCCGACAGCTCGATCGATCGGTCGCACTTTTCGTCCTCCTCTATCTTCGTCGGATGCGTGATATCTCGGTAGTTATCGATAACCGTGTAGGGATGCGAATTCCTCCATATTAACGGCCGGGGGTTCTTCATGACTGAAAGAAAGCGGGACAGGTTGTGAACTTCTCGATCCGGATACCTCCCATTGATGACGCCGGAGAGGTAGAACAAGTGAGCACCTTGGTAAAGCTCGGTCCATAACCTGTGTTTTAACCTCTTCTTGGCGTCCTTCAAACCTTGGGGCTTTCGAAAGAGATCCAAATGCGTTAAGATACCGAAGACATTGCCCGGCATACCCGTAGCCGCCAAGATGTTCAAAAATTCCATGGTCTCCATTTCGAAACCGTAGTTGCCGTCAATCATCAGGAGCACTATGTCGGCCACTTTCGCCATGTCCACCATTGCTTCGAGCCCGGTCGGACATTCGACAAAGGTCAGCCTCTGTTTTTTGGAGGTAATGACGGTGATAGGTCCGACCGGGTCGGAGATCGTCTCTTTGGCATAGCGCCTAATGAGTGACTTGAGCAGGGTCGTCTTTCCCACGCCTGGTGGCCCGACAATGGTGACAAGTCGAGGTGGGGCCTCCTCAGGAAGCCGGTCGACGAGGGGTACATGGAGGCGCTTTTCTTTGATCTAGGGCGCGCATAAGTCAGTAACTGATTCCGACGAGGCTATCCATTCAACCTACATCGTGAGATCTCGCTGCTGTTCGAGCAAGCTTTCCAGGGTTTGAGAAGGCGAAGGCCTTCGGGTTCTGTCCTGGAGGAGGGTCAGCTGAATGGGCGGGCTATGCCAAAAATGAATCTGTACTTACCACCCGAATGCTTCTTCTTCTCCTTGGCCTTGCGATGGGGCTTGTTCTGTTGCGCGTCCATGGCTGCGCTTATTGTCCAAGTCCAAGGGAATCTGGGCAACTTCTTTCAAAAGTCACAGGCGAGCAAGCAACTCCAGTCCCCTCCATATCAAAAATCTCAAAAATTTCTGGTCGGGAAATCATCGGCCAAGTGCTTCTATCTTATCGGCTTATCGATAAGACCCGGCAATGGTGGGGCACAAGGCGAGCTAAGGAAGCTTCCAATTGACGAATTATTTTAAATCCGTATGCCTCAGCGACAGCAACACCTATCTAGTATTCGACGTCATGTTAACAGCGATAAAATACAATACACAATCAGAAAACTACACTTCATCAGAAAACTACACTTCAAAGCAGTTATCAAAGCAGTTATATCTAAATCATCATTACAATAAACCTAACGTTACTAATTCCTCCCCGAAGCAATTTAACCCTTGTCACATCCTGATAGGCTAAGCCCTTATTTCTTCTTCTTTCCTCCCGACAACGCGTCCGTCAGACCTCCAAGTCCCAGACCTTCCAAGACTCTATTCAGGCCCAAACTACCGAGAAGTCCATCCACAATACCACCCAGGCCAAGGCCGTTCAGCTGTACAGTTATGTTAGTCCTAGAGCTTTTGCAAGTGCAACGGTTAGGGTGAACGTACCAGTCTGCCGACGAGGTTGAGCACACCGCTGAGAAGCAGGCCGACGGCCGCCAAGATCTGGAAGAGCGGCTCGTTGAGGAGGCCCCAGAGTGGGTTGAGTTCCTTCTTGGCGTGAGGCATGTCCTCGATGGACCTCTTTGCGTCCTCAATAGTCTTCGTCACGGTGCCGGTGAGCTCCTTGAGGACGTCCGCAAGATGGTACTCCTCGCCGGTCGCCTCGCGGGTCGCCGACTTGTGCTTGGCGTTGGCGACGATCCGCCCATCGGGGTCCAGACCGCGGATGACGCCGTTAGCCTCAGTGAGGATCTTTCCGCCTTCCTCGATGAGAGGCTTGACGTCCTTGACGAGCTGTTCCTCGTCCAGCTCCTCCTTTGGGGTGCGCTCAGCGCGCTGGAGTTTCTGTTCACAAGCGTTAGCGTGATCTATTACGGTATGAAGGTAGGGACGAAGTGAAGAAGATATCGTCATACATCTGTGATCATGCTGCAGATCGGCTTGACCTTGTCGAGGCATTGCTCAATGCACACGGACATTTGCTGCGCGAGCTTCTTGTCCTTCTCGAGCTGCTCGCGCTTCTCCTTCTCCTCGGGCGTCTCCCCGACCTCCGGCTCGATATCATCCAGCAGAGACACGTGGCCGACAGTTGCGCCCTTGCTGTTGACAACATCGCCATCGTCGTCAATTTCCATCCCGGAGCAGATGCTCAGGGGCCCGGTGGTAAGCTTGGCGATAATGTTGCCATCCTCGTCGACAACGTTACCCTCACGGTTGACTCGTCGGCCCGAGAGAGGGTTCTTCTTCTTCTCGACCACCGGCTCCTCCCACCGCTCAGCCTTGCCGAGCACGTTTCCGTTCTTGTCGCAAACGTCGCCGTCCTCGTCGACCGAGCGGCCGTACAGGACCTTGGGGTCGCCGCTGATCAGCCGGCCAACGACATCGCCGCCTGGAGTCACGACCTTGCCCTCCTTGGTGACGGTGCAGCCACTGAGCTCGGCGAAGGGGCCCTCTTTCAGACCCTCTCGCTCAGCCTCGGGGACGACTTCGGCTTTTCCGATAACGTCACCCATCTCGTTGAGGACATTACCCTTTTTATCACACATGCGGCCAACCAATGCCTTGATGTCGCCTTCGACGACTCGGCCGTAGATGCCGCCGTGGCTGTCGACGACGTTTCCAGCCTTGTTGACGCGCTTGCCACCAAGGATGGACCGGTCAGCCTCAGGTTCGGGCTCGGGTTCGGGCTCAGCCTCTAGGCGCTTGGCCTTGCCGATGACGTTTCCGGCGCGGTCGAGAATGTCGCCGTCCGGGTCGACACCCTTGCCCTGGAGGACCTTGATGTCGCCTTCGATGACCTTGCCGACGATTTGGCCGTCCGAGGTGACATTGCCCTCTCCGTCAACAACGGCGTCGGGGAAGGACTCGAATGGCGCAGTCTCCTTTTGCAGCGCCTCCTTCTCATTGTCTGGAATGGGCTCGGCCTTGCCGATGACCTTGCCGTTGTCGTTCCAGATGTCGCCGTTCTCGTCGGCCCGCTTGCCAACAAGGTGAATTAAGATACCTTCCTTCACGCGGCCGACAATCTTGTTGTCAGAGTCAACGAGGTTGCCGCCCTTGTTAACCCTGGCGCCCTTGAGGACGGAGTAGTCGACCTCCTCGCCTTCCTCCTCGGCCCCTTCGCCTTTCTCCTTGGCCTCTTCGGGATTGACCTCCTCGGGATTGACCCCCTCGGCCTCTTCAGGATTGGCGTCCTCGTCATTCTTGAGCTCGATGCCGGCATCTGTGGCTGGGGCGTCGGCATCCTTGGGGACGTTGTCCGACTGGGTCCCCTCGGCTTCTTTTTCGGCATCGAGGGGTGCTGTTTGTTGGTCGTTGGCTTGGCTTACAGAATCCTGGGGGGTTACAGGGCCGGCCTTGCTTCCGGAGAACGCACTGAATGCTTTCTTGGCTTTCTGGCCCACGGACAGCTTGCTCCCCCCGTTGCTCTCGGGCAAGTCGGTACCTTTGGCCTGCTCTTCGGCGTTCTTGGCGTCTTCACCCTCGGGCAAATCGGTATCCTCGGGAAATTGGTCCTCGCCTTCCGCAAGCTTGCCTTCCACAGGCTGCGGATCGACCTCCTTCAGGTCCGAGGTGGCATTATCTACGCCCTCGCCATTTTGGTCGCCATGGTGAGTGTAGTTCTCTAGGGATTCGGGGTCGGACTGGTTCTCCTGTTCCTGCTGGTCCTTGGGGACGACACGCGGGGCAGCCGAGGAGCTTGAATCTAGGCTCTCTTTCCCAGCAGCCCGGGAATCCGGCGACATAGCCTCGTGAGCGACGTCGGCCATGGCGAAATTGGGGAAATATCTCAAGATAGATTTTGGAGTAAAGTACGACAGAGTGAACACTCTCTTCGTTGTGACTTGTGGTATATCTTGAAGAGAGGGGTATAGTGGGTTTGCTTGACACTCTCGTTGTGTTTGTTACAGACAAGTCCCCTCATTGCCAGCTCTTCCTTATATGTTCCTCATACCTCAACCCCTTGGTAAAAGAGGCAAGAGGTCCCTACAGACGTCATCTTGGAATCTAGAACTTACGTCACGTCCAGACCAACAACGATGCCCCAGTCCCCGACTTTCGAACCGAGTGGAAACACCGTCATCTACAAGCCGCGCCGATTTCCAACAGCCCTCGCGGGATGACTTCATCGTTGTCTCGTCGGAGGCGCCGTCCGTCCTGGAGGTTGTCCCCCGGCCTGTTCAGCAGCAGCTATGGGGGGAGAGGGCAAGCTGGAGTGGTGTTAATAACACATCATTGGGTGTGCGCATCCTAGGTAACCCCTGTGTAATTTGAAGGTAGAACGAACTAACAAACAGGGCCGGATGGGGTGTGTGGCTGGGGATTGTTTATCATGTGGCGAATGTGTTATGCGTGGCCCGGTGCTGTCCTCTCCACACCCTCCAAGGCACGAGGGTGCGGAGCGTTTGTGGAGGTGTGGCACTCCTTTTCCAGGGATTTGTCGCAATATGCTAACACGATACGTTTTTAGGCAATCTAATCCCCTTAATCCCGTTTCCTGACCTTGGGATTTTACGTCATACAGTATATACCTTCCTCCTTTCCCAAGAGCATCATCCATCCACAGATATCCCGGAATCCTGTTTAACAGAGATTCGCAAGAAGGGACACCCCGACCAATATCTTGCTTCACGCACCCGCTATTACGCCATTATTCTCTAGGCTCATCTCCTTCCTCGGGCGGTAGCTTAGTGCCTCAAAAGATGATAGAGGCCGCTCAAAGTCATTGCGGAGGAGAGAACGGGTAGCTTGGCTAAATTGGTGAAATAATTGCTACCTATATTCAAATCTGATGACTCGCGACGATCCAAAAGAACTATTTCGCCTTAAAACTCCGCTGACAGACTCTCTAGCACTTGATGACCCCTTCCCGCAGGGCTCAGACCTGCCTAAACCGCAACGCCTAACGCGCAACTATGAAAATTGGACCGTGGGCCGGACCTGAGAGCCGTTGAACACGGTCGGTATCCGGATCGTGAGCTGGATGCCCTCGGTCGTCGACTTGACGTCCAAGAAAATATCCGACGGGCTCTCGTTCTCCTTCCTCCAACTCTGGGCATTCTGGCGCTTCTCTGACCCGGACTTCTCACCCGCTTGGTCTTGCTCCGGCTCCGGCTTTGGCGATGCCGACGGAGACGGCTTAGGTGACTCCTCGCGAGGCGTTGTCGTCTCCTCCGCGGCGACGTCGCTGCTTTTCTCTCGCTGTTGTTGCTCCTCCCGCTTCTTTCGATGTAGCGGGTTGTTGTTGTCGTGGAACTTCCCGACTACGTTTCCGCTCGTGTCGAGGATGTTGCCGATCGGGTCGACCATCAGAGGCATGGTGCTCTGCCGCATCACATCCAAGAGACTCTTCGCAGTAGGGAACTGTGAAAACCACGGGGGTCGGGCGCTACCACCAGCGCCAGCTCCCCGGCCCCCGCTAGCCGCCTCGATACCCTGCTCGACGCTGACGTCTGCCACATAACCCAGGAGCTCGCCGTCGTCGCCGAAGATGTCGCCCTCCGTGTTCCCAATGCGCCTGCCAACAATGGACGGCAAATCTCCGCCAGCACGCGCGAGAACGCGGCCGGTATCGTCCACGATGTCGCCATATTCGTCAACTCTCCTGCCGATCAGGTACTTGCCGACGAACTCCGGGAGCTGCAGCCGTGCCGAGGGCGCCGCGACACCGACGTTGATGCCCATGCTGCCGGGCTGGGACACGGGGTCGATAGAGCCAATCTTGGGGATCGGCGCCACATAGGACGGGCTCGAAGGGCTGGTTCGTTTCCTCTCTGACTTTTGCGATGGTTGCGGCGCCTCGTTGCCAGTGCTGCTGCTTTCTTCGCCGCTTTCTGCGCTCTGGATCTCTACCGGTGACTCCTCGTCGGTGGGCTTGGCTTCCTGGTGATTGTCTCTGCTAACGGGTCTGGAAGCCATGGTAGGTTCTTGACTACGTAGGTAGGTATACAGCGTAAGTTGCGCGGATGACTGTAGGCAAGCCGTGTCTGGCTGATTACTTCCACTGACTGACTCGTTATAATCCCCACTCGTAGTATAACGGGGGAAAAAAAATCGCAAATGACTCTCTTGCAATGTTTAGAGGTAATTCGCGAATCGCGTTATTCTAACTTGACTTGTTGTCTACAATGCAGGCACACGAGGCATGCAGTGAGTTGACGTCATTTGGAGAATAAGAAGCGAAGCGTTGTCGAATGATGTGGCTTGAACCTGAACAACGCTGGCTTGACTACCGTTGGGGTGATAGCTCCGTCAAGAAACGGCCACACCACACACTGGCCGTATGACATCACGCTAGGGGGTGAAATGCCCTGGAACTTTCCGTCTTTGCTGGCTGGTGGTGTAAACGGAGTTGGTGTGTGGGCTTGTGGGTGGGTGGGTTCTGTCAGGGGCTACCTACCCTGCCAAGCCTCCAAGGGCCGTACTACCTGCTACGCATACATAAAGTCCCTCGAGTCGTGCTAAATTTCCTTGTCGTAAGAGGTGGAGTGCTGTTACCACGTCCTACGTAGCTGACTAGAGGCAATACCCGCCTGTTCCTGAATGCTCAAGTCCCACAAGGTCTTGACTCCTAGGTGCGGGTGGGTGTAAGATTAACAAGCCGTCACTTCTAGCGGAGACGAACCGGAAACAAGAACCCCAAAACGGTACAACCGGCAATATCTTGAAGAACACCGCTGCTCTGCGAGATATGTGGCTCCGAATGCCCGTGCCTTGATTGGTCCGTGAAGATGGAATAAACCGTCAGGATGCGGAAAAAGTTCACGGTTCGTTATACTTAGAAATACCGAGTCATGACCTTAAAAACGCCCCTGATTAAGTCAGATCTAGACAGTCCAGGCCATGGCCGGATGTTTCGCTCGGTAATCTCCACGATATCCACTTGGAGCCGAGCACCGAGCACGTTTTCGTTTTGAACATCACCGTGCTAGCGCTACTTTGCTGCAACGACGTTGCCACGAGCCAAAAGATCAACACCGGTTATCCCCCGCTGTCGATCAACTCCCCATCACGGTGACGCTAGCCGCCAGCCACGCGAGGCTGCCTCGTCATACCAGCTTGAGAGGGAGGCAGGACATTGCCGCTGAAGCCGGTCCTTGTCGTTCTTTCCCGTGACGGATATAACGACGGCTCAACAGGACGGAGAAGGAAAGGATCCTCGCTTGCTACTTTGGCGTGCGGAGGAGACTTTGGGTCTTGACTGGAGACGAGAAGGAGGAAACACTCCAATATACCAGAGTGGCGTAGCCAAACTTAGTAGATAGCGTGTTCACACGGCCGAGACAAGCCGTCCGTCATGACTAAATTACGCGCCGTGTTGTTAGGTGTACAGTGTTGGGCTATATGCGTGACGATTCATCTCGTCGCCTCGTGTCTCAGCTATCCGTCCCATCCAACAGCGCAAGCCACATACGTCGTGCACGACGAATTGTAAATCAACATGGAGCGTTTTGATGGGTAAGGTGACGTAACCCCACATGAGTCGACCATGGCCATGCTGAAACACACGCTAGGCGGGTGGGGTGGTCCGTGGGGTTCATTGGTGAACCCGCCCGTCTGGGTGGCCGTTAAGGAGACTCAGACAGGCAACGGTGCATTTTCATTGGCCACGCGGCAAACCGTGCTCCCGTCCCGTGATCAGCATAATACATGGGTTATCGGTAGGGTTCTGGGAGAAAATGCTCCGGTCGCTCTGCTTTACCCTTGTCCCGACGGGAGCGATATTGCGGAGGTAAATTATACGTTCTTGAGTTTTGCGAAGGTCAAAACAACATAGTCCAAGCATGTGTCTCTTAAGGCAGATAAACATTATGCAGTTTGCAAATTTGCAGACCCTCGCACTAGCAGCAGATATTCCCACAACGTGGGCCGGTCCCTGATCCGACCCCAGAACCATGACCCAGAAAAGCCCCCTCCCATTTCCGACTCCGTTTCTTTGAGGGACTAGCCTCAGTTTCTAAGGAATTAGCCCCGCGTAAACCGAGTAAAAGTAAAAAGAGAAAGAAAAAAACAACTCGTTTGGGCTCGAGTTTGTGAAACCACGCTGGCAAACACGATGAGCCCCCCTCCTTCCTCTGCCCTCCCGCGCTATAGTAACATTCGCTTGGTGGGAAACTCTCTTATGTTTCTCTACATTTTGAACCAATTGTTTAGCCTAGGAAGAACCTTGGATTGTGGGTGGGGGAAGGTGGTCGTCGGAACTAAAGGCTGACGTGGAGAAAGGCCGTCTCAGAACAGCTCTCTGAGAGGCAAAGGGGGAAGACCAGGGAAGAGAAGCGAGTCAAGGGCAAGGGCAGGTGGGAAAGTGGATAGTAGCAGGAGAGGTGGGTGTACTAACAAGAGAGCAAGCTCTAAATCACCATGGATCTTGGCCTTCAGCGTAATCTCGATATCGAGATTGAGGTCCAGACGCAGCCGCAGCGTGTCGCTCTTCCCCGATCCGCCGCCCTTCTCCTGCACGGCGTTGCCGGCCACGTTGCCGAGTGCGCCGGTCGCGCCGCCGACGAGGCCGCCCGCGGTGTCCTGTACGTTGTCGAGGGCCAGATTGTCTAGGGGACCACTGCCGCCCTTCTTCTGCTGGCGCTGCCTCCGCCTCCGCGGCGGCTCGTACTCCTCGGATTCCTCGCCCTCGGACTCGTATGCCTGCTTGGTGGGCTTTGCGGACCTGACAGGCTTCTTCTCGTCGGTGCTACTGCTGGGTGGCATCGTTGCTAGTGGTGGTGGTGGTGGGTGGTAGGTGTATGAGTGTTGTAGTTGGTGTTGCTTTCGATGTCTTCCAAGTTATATGGCTCGAGTTTTTTTTTTTTTAATAAAAAGATTTAAAAGTGTCAAAACGGACGACAGAGGAGTATTTATAATCCAAGATCTAGAGCCTCGTCTGAGAAAGGGGTCCGGCACGGCAAAGTAATAAAGTCGACATCTTCGAGCCCTGATCGGATCAAAACAGGAAATAACAGGGCGAACTACCACGATGAAGTCATACTCCGTCACGAACTAGCGAAACTGAGAGACATCTCGGCCAAATCATGACTAGGCAAATGTACTATAATCGGCGGGTTGTCAAGCGTGGCAGGGTTACGGATAGGGGAGGTACAGGAAAACGGGTGTTTGGATCTGCTGATCTAAGCCATTTTTAGCTACAACCACATCATTTTCCCCTTCCCCCACCCACACACACAGTCAACACCCTTGACACCATACAGAGCCCTAGCACATGCCCCTCCTTCCAGGAAATCATCTGTCTTGGTTTTCGCCATCACCCTTGTCGCCCTTGACATATCGACTCTCCATGCCAAACTTCAGCTTGCGGCGCAGCTTAGCCGCGGCCCACCTGGGCGGCTGTTGACTCTCACACGCCCCCTCCACCTCGCCCCTGCGGATCCTACCATCTGGGTCGTAATATAGCGCCCACCTCTCGTTGGCCTGCTCGACAGCCACAAAGCTCTCATCGTCCCCCTTGAGGGTGAGCCACGTCTCGTCCTCGCTCCAGCTCCAAGGCCCGATGACGTGACCTCCTAGCGTGTCCTGCCGACTACCGTGTCTCAGGAGGCCGCTATCCTTGTCGACGAAAATCCAGTTCAGCATGGGTGGGTCATCCGCTATCGTGCTGACTAGCCCCAGGTGCTGGTCTTCGGACGGGTACGTGAAGTAGTACCCCGTGAACTTGTGCGCATCTATCGGCGCATCTGGGTGGTCTATCCATACCTGCCACATAATGTCAGCTCCCGTCTCGTTTGACCCTGCGTGTGATGTCATGCTGCTTGAGATGTGTTTGCTTTTGCGTCAGTAGGGAGGCTGGAAATCACACCACCCCTCCCCCCTGTTGCAGGATGTGGGACACACTTACCCTGCCCGCCCCAAGGACGCACCAGCACTCCTCAAACCGGTCACCGCCGTCTAGTGAGACAGTGGTCGTGAGGTTGAACTTGGCCTTCTCCTTCTCTGCGTTGTTTGCTTTCTTCTGCGCGCTGAGTGCTTGGCATACGCCCACCGTCGTGGGTATTGCCGCGATGGTTAACAGTCCGATGACCATGGTTTGGCGCTCTGATCGGGTCGATGGGTCAAGTCGGAGGGTTCTATCAAGGTAAGGAGAACCGGCTGTGAGTAAAGATGTTTGTTTCTTTCCTTCGTTCCGCACTCTCCGTTCCACTCTTGGTATTATACCCGGGCCTCTCCACAACTCGCTAGTAAGGTCGAAGGATACTGGAGCCACCCCCCCCCCCCCCCCCCCCCCCCGCCACCGCCGCCCCCCCGCACGCCACGCCGCGGCCCGCGATGGCCGCGC
>Ga0164242_10005753_pt1 | contig 13752 bp, 12 predicted proteins | sample OricomgcompostMG_FD_108783 | JGI IMG/M metagenome (GOLD analysis project Ga0164242, IMG submission 108783) | Miracle-Growth compost microbial communities from Emeryville, California, USA - Original compost - Miracle growth compost (MG) ...
CGCCAACCTCGAAGCGGTCGGCTGCCGCGTTACCAGCAGCGGGGACATGCTCACCGCACAGGTGCCCACCTGGCGCCCGGACCTCGCCGACCCGTACGACCTGATCGAAGAGGTCGCGCGCATCGTCGGTTACGAGAACGTGCCCTCGGTGCTTCCGCCTGCTCCGGCCGGCGGGGGCCTGACCCGGGCGCAGCGGCTGCGCCGTCGCGTCGGCTTCGCGCTGGCCGGCGCCGGCCTGGTCGAGGTGAAGACGTACCCGTTCGTCGGGCCGTCCGACTTCGACAAACTCGGCCTGCCTGCCGACGACGCGCTGCGGCGCACCGTCGACATCGCCAACCCGCTGTCGGCCGAGCGCCCGTCGCTCACCACGACGCTGTTGCCGGGGTTGCTCGACACCGCGGCACGCAATATCGGCCGGGGTCGCAATGAGGTGGCGATCTTCGAGATCGACTCGGTGTTCCTGCCGACACCGGACGCGGCCAAGGCTCCGATCCTCGGCATCGAGCGCCGTCCGACCGACGACGAGCTGGCCACGCTGTTCGCGGCCATCCCGCACCAACCGCGCGTGCTTGCCGGCGTGCTCGCTGGCGAGATCGAGGCCTCCGGCTGGTGGGGCGCCGGCCGGGCAGCCGACTGGGCCGATGCGATCGCGGTGGTACGCGAGGTCGCGCGCGTCCTCGGCCTGACGATCGCCGTCGAGGCCGACGATCATGCGCCGTGGCACCCCGGGCGGTGTGCCCGGCTGTCGGTCGACGGGACTGCTGTCGGCCACGCCGGCGAGCTGCATCCGCGGGTCGTCCGCAACTACGGCCTGCCGGCGCGCGCGGTCGCCTTCGCCGTCGACCTCGATGCGTTGCTCGCTGCCGCGTCCGTGCCGGCTGCGCCCGAGTTCTCCAACCAGCCCTTGGCCAAGGAGGACGTCGCGCTCGTTGTCGATGCAGGGGTCACCGCAGAGTCGGTCGCCGCGGCGCTGCGGGCGGGCGCGGGCGAACTGCTCGAGTCGGTACGCCTGTTCGACGTCTACGTCGGCCCGCAGATCGGCGAGGGCAAGAAGTCGCTCGCTTACGCGCTGCGGTTCCGCTCGCCGGACCGCACGCTCACGGAGGCTGAGACGTCGGCGGCCCGCGATGCGGCGGTCACCGCGGCCGCAGAGGCGACAGGCGCGGTGCAGCGCAGCTGAACGCGAGTCGCGCGAATGCCGTGACCTCCCCGGCACGCGGGGGACCCACAGCGGGCACGGCTGAGTCGATCGAACGTGCGAGGCACGCAGTGCCGATAACCTCGCGTCCATGATCACGCTGCGGCCCGGGACGCCCGGCGACGTCGACGCGCTACTGCGGCTGGTGCGCGAATTCTGCGAGATCGACGCGCATGAGTACGACGCGCGGCGCATCCGCGCAGCGTTGGTGCCATTGCTCGCGTCCACGCAGTTCGGGTTCGTGCTGGTCGCTGAACAGGACGCTTCGCTCGCCGGCTACGCCGTCCTGACATGGGGCTACAGCCTGGAGATCGGCGGCGTCGAGGCCGTGCTCGACGAGTTCTATGTGCGCGACCGTGGCCGCGGGGTCGGGAGCGCCATGATCGAGGAGTCGGTCCGGCTCGCGCGGCAGTTCGGCGTCCGCCGCATCTTCCTCGAGACCGAGCGCCCCAACACGCGGGTGCGCCGTCTGTACGGCCGGCACGGCTTCACCGCCGAAGACTCCATCTGGATGTCCCGCATCCTGTGACAGGCGCGGGTCGACGACGTGACCTCAGTATGCATGAAGTTGCGTAGTAGTGCATAATCTTCCGCATGGGCATCAAGGTCGCTGTCGTCGGCGCGAGCGGGTACGCCGGGGGTGAGGTGCTGCGCCTCGTCTGCGCACACCCGGAGTTCGAGGTCGGTGCGGTCACCGCCTACGGCAACGCGGGTCAGCGGGTGGGAGAGGTCCACCCCCACCTGCGCTCGGTCGCCGGGCTGACTTTCGCCGCCACCGAACCGAGCGCCGTCGCGGGCGCCGATGTTGTCTTTCTCGCGTTGCCGCACGGCGCGGCGGCGGACTTCGCGGCGGCGCTCCCGCAGAGTGCGAAGATCGTCGACCTCGGCTCGGACCACCGACTGACCGACGTGGCCGCCCACGCGAAGTACTACGGCGGGGCCCACGCCCCGGCGTGGACCTACGGGCTGCCCGAACTGTCCGGCCAGCGTGAGCTGATCAAGAACTCCGGCCGCGTCGCCAACACCGGTTGCCACGCGGTGGCCGCGATCCTCGGCATCGCCCCGATCCTCGCCGCAGGCCTCGGCGCGCCCGACGACATCGTGGTCACATCGGTCAGCGGCACCAGCGGCGCGGGAAGGTCCGCCGCCGTACACCTGCTCGGCAGTGAGGTGATGGGGGACCTGTCCGCCTATAAGGTCGGGGCCCACCGGCATACACCGGAGATCGTGCAGGCCTGCGGCGCCACCACGCTGACGTTCGTCCCGGCACTCGCGCCGATGCCCCGCGGCATCCTGTCCAGCATCGCGATCAAGCCGGCAAAGGCCGTCACCGAGGGCGAGGTGTACGACGCGCTTGCCGCGGCGTACGCCGGCGAGCCGTTCGTGCACGTCCTGCCTGTGGGGCAGCAACCGCACACCGCCGCCACGCTCGGCTCGAACGCCGCGCATCTGCAGGCCGTGCTCGACCAGAACTCCGGGCGGATCATCGTCACGTCCGCCATCGACAACCTGGGCAAGGGCGCGTCGCATCAGGCCGTCCAGAACGCCAATATCATGCTCGGCCTGCCGGAGACGGCGGGCCTGTCCACGGATGGAGTAGCCCCATGAGTGTCACCGCCGCGAAGGGCTTCACGGCGGCCGGTGTCGCCGCCGGGATCAAGGCCAGTGGCAAGCCCGACCTCGCCCTGGTGATCAACGAGGGCCCCTCTGACGTCGCCGCGGGCGTCTTCACGTCCAACCGGGTGAAGGCCGCGCCGGTGCTGTGGTCGCAGCAAGTGCTCAAGACCCAGCGCCTCAAGGCGGTAGTGCTCAACTCCGGTGGCGCCAACGCCTGCACCGGCCCGGACGGTTTCGCCGACACGCACAAAACCGCCGAGAAGGTCGCCGAGACCCTCCGGATCGGTGCTGGCGAGGTGGCCGTCTGCTCCACCGGCCTGATCGGTGAGCGACTGCCGATGGACAGGATCCTCAGCGGCATCGAGGCCGCGGCCACCGCGCTGTCGAGCAGTGGGGGAGCGGACGCCGCCGAGGCGATCTGCACCACCGACACCGTGAGCAAGCAGGCGTCCGTCACGCGGGGCACCTGGACGGTCGGCGGCATGGCCAAGGGCGCGGGCATGCTCGCTCCCGGGCTGGCCACGATGCTCGTGGTGATCACCACGGATGCCGACGTCGACAAGGCCGCTGCTGAGTCCGCGCTGCGCTCCGCGACCCGGATCACCTTCGACCGCCTCGACTCCGACGGCTGCATGTCGACGAACGACACCGTGCTGCTCCTGGCCAGTGGCGCGTCCGGGACGTCCCCGACGCCGGGTGAGTTCGCTGCCGCAGTCACCACCGTGTGCGACGAGCTCGCCGCCCAGCTCATGGCCGATGCCGAGGGCGCGACCAAGGACATCGCGATCGAAGTGATCAACGCGCGGAGCGAGCGGGAGGCGGTGGAGGTCGGCCGCGCGATCGCACGCAACAACCTGCTCAAGTGCGCGCTGTTCGGCAACGACCCGAACTGGGGGCGCGTCCTGGCGGCCATCGGCACGACGAAGGCTGCCTTCGAGCCCGATCAGTTGGACGTCAGCATGAACGGCGTGCAGATCTGCCGCGCGGGCGCGGCCGGCGACGACCGCAGTCTGGTCGACCTCACCCCGCGCGCGGTGCGCATCCTGGTCGACCTGCACGCCGGCGAGCACGCCGCCACGATCCGCACCAACGACCTGAGCCACGCCTACGTCGACGAGAACTCGGCGTACTCCTCGTGAGCCGCCAGCAAGCGTTGGAGAAGGCGGCCGTCCTGGTTGACGCGCTGCCCTGGTTGGAGCGGTTCCACGGCAAGATCGTCGTGGTCAAGTACGGCGGCAATGCGATGGTCAGCGACGAACTGGCCCGCGGCTTCGCCGAGGACATCGTCTTTCTGCGGTACGCCGGGCTGAAGCCGGTCGTCGTCCACGGCGGCGGTCCACAGATCTCCGACATGCTTGAGCGGCTCGGTATCGAGAGCGAGTTCCGAGGCGGCCTGCGGGTGACGACGCCTGAGGCGATGGAGATCGTCCGCATGGTGCTCGTGGGCCAGGTCAACGGCGACGTCGTGAACCAGATCAACAACCACGGCCCGTTCGCGGTCGGTCTCTCCGGCGAGGACGCCGGCCTGCTCACCGCCGAGAAGCGCTCGGCGATCGTCGACGGCGCCCCGGTCGATATCGGGCTGGTCGGTGATGTCACCGAGGTCGACCCGGCGAGCGTTCACGCGCTGCTCGATGCCGGCCGCATCCCGGTGATCGCGACCGTCGCGCGGGGCACCGACGGCGAGTCGTACAACATCAACGCCGACACCGCCGCAGCCGCCGTTGCGGTCGGCCTCGGCGCGGAGAAGCTGGTCGTCCTCACCGACGTCGAGGGCCTGTACGCCGACTGGCCGCAGTCCACCGACGTCATCAGCAAGATCTCGGTCGCCGATCTGAAAGTGCTGCTGCCGTCCCTCAGTTCGGGGATGGTCCCCAAGATGGAGGCGTGCCTGCGGGCCGTCGAGGGCGGCGTCAGTGCGGCGCACGTCCTGGACGGGCGTGTTCCCCACTCACTGCTGCTCGAGGTCTTCACCACCGAGGGCATCGGCACGATGGTCCTGCCGGAGGTCACCCCATGAGCCGACACCTTGAGGAGCGGGCAATGAGTGAGCGTTGGAACGCGGTGATGATGCCCAACTACGGCACACCGCCGCTCGCCCTCGACCACGGTGACGGCGTGCGCGTCTGGGACACCGACGGCAACGAATACCTCGACTTCGTGGCGGGAATCGCCGTCAGCTCGCTCGGCCACGCCCATCCGGCGATCGTCGCCGCGGTCACGGCTCAGGTCGGCAGGATCGCGCACACGTCCAACCTCTACATCCACGAGCCGGGCCTCGCGCTCGCCGAGCGGCTGGTGCAGTTGATCGGTACGCCGGCGCGGGTCTTCTTCGGCAACAGCGGTGCCGAGGCCAACGAGGCAGCGCTCAAGCTGGTGCGCAAGTACGGACGCCGCAGCGGCCGGACGAACGTGATCAGCGCCGTGCACAGCTTCCACGGCCGCACGCTCGGTGCGCTGTCGCTCACCGGCAACGCCGCCAAGCGCGAGCCGTTCGAGCCGCTGCCCGGACCGGTCACGTACGTCCCGTACGGCGACGTCGAGGCCCTGCGCACGGCGGTCGACGACACCACGGCCGCAGTCTTCCTCGAGCCGACGCTGGGCGAGGGCGGCGTCGTCGTTCCCGGCGCCGGCTACCTCGCCCGTGCACGCGCGATCTGCGACGTCGCCGGCGCCCTGCTGGTCGTCGACGAGGTGCAGTCCGGCATCGGCCGCACCGGCCACTGGTTCGCGAGTCTGGCCGACGGCGTCCGGCCGGACCTGATCACGCTCGCCAAGGGCCTCGGCGGCGGACTGCCGATCGGTGCCTGCATCGGACTCGGCCCCGCCGGTGAGCTGTTCGATCCCGGGGACCACGGCTCGACCTTCGGCGGCAACCCCGTCGCCTGTGCCGCCGCGCTCGCTGTGATCGACACCATCGCGGACGAGCACCTGCTCGACTCGGTCAAGCGCGTGGGCGAGCACCTGGCCCACGGCCTCGACACACTCGCCTCCCCGCTGATCGCCGGCACGCGCGGCACCGGACTCTGGCGGGGCATCGCGCTCACCGACGCCAGGGCAGGCGCCGTCGAGACGGCCGCCCGTGCGCACGGCCTGCTGGTCAACGCGGTCAAGCCCGACGTGCTCCGGTTGGCGCCGCCGTTGATCCTGACCGAGGCCGATGTGGACGAGGCGCTGCCGAAGCTGCAAGCCGCCTTCGACGAGGTGACATCGGAGTGAATGCTCACTGCCGCTTCGCAGACCAGGACGAGCAAGAGCGAGGAATCCGTGGCTAGACACTTCCTGCGTGACGACGACCTGAGCCCGGCGGAGCAAGCCGCGGTCCTCGACCTCGCGGTCACCCTCAAGGCGGACCGATTCGCCAAGCGTCCGCTCGATGGCCCACGCGTGGTCGCATTGCTCTTCGACAAGCCGACGCTGCGCACCCAGTTGTCCTTCTCCGTCGGCGTCGCCGAACTCGGCGGATCGGCGCTGGTGATCGACAACAACCTCGCCCAGGTGGGCACCCGCGAGTCGATCAGCGACGTCACGAACGTGATCACCCGTCAGGTGGCCGCGATCGTCTGGCGCACGTACGGGCAGGACCGCATCGAGGAGATGGCTGCCCACGCCACCGTCCCGGTGATCAACGCCCTCACCGACCAGTTCCACCCGTGCCAGATCCTCGCCGACCTGTTGACGATCAAGGAGCAGAAGGGATATATCGCCGGGCTCACGTTCACCTACCTCGGCGATGCCGCCAACAACATGGCGAACTCGTACGCCCTCGGCTGCGCCACCGCCGGCATGCACGTGCGTCTCGCCGGGCCCGAGGGCTACCTGCCCGACCCGGTGATCATCGAGCGGGCCGCGGCCATCGCCAAGGAGACCGGTGGATCGGTCACAGTCACCACCGATCCGAACGCCGCCGCAGATGGAGCGGACGTGATCGCCACCGACACCTGGGTCTCGATGGGGCAGGAGGCCGAGAAGGACGCCCGCGAGGCGCCGTTCCGTCCGTACACCGTCGACTCCGCCGCCCTCGCCCGTGCCGCAGGCGACGCGATCGTGCTGCACTGCCTGCCGGCGTACCGCGGCAAAGAGATCAGCGCGTACGTGATCGACGGTCCGCAGAGCGTCGTCTGGGACGAGGCCGAGAACCGACTGCACGCCCAGAAGGCGATCATCACCTGGCTCTTGGGGAACGGGTGAAAGCCACGGTCCACCAGATCGACGGGCGGGCTGCGCGGCATGCCCGCATCGTGGCGATCCTCGCCGACCGTCCGGTCCGCTCGCAGGCCGAGCTCGCCGAGGCGCTACGTACCGAGGGCTTCAAGACCACCCAGGCCACGCTCTCCCGCGATCTGGACGAGCTCGGCGCCGTGAAGCTCCGTACGCCCGACGGTGGCCTGCCGGCGTACGTGGTCCCTGAGGACGGCACCCGCCTGACCAGCCGGGCCGCCGCCGACCCGCCGGCCCGGCTGGCCCGCTTGCTCGCCGAACTCATGGTCAGTGCCGAAGCCAGCGCCAACCTGGTCGTCTTGCGTACCCCGCCCGGCGCGTCCAACTTCCTGGCCAGCGCGATCGACCGCGCGGCACTGCCCGAGGTACTCGGCACGGTCGCCGGCGACGACACCATCCTGGTGATCGCCCGCAGCGCGAAGGGCGGCGACGCCCTCGTGAAACGATTCCTCGAGCTCGCCCACAACTGCGCAGGAGAGAACAGCTAGATGAGCAAGGTCCTCACGTCCCTCCCCGTCGGCGAGCGCGTCGGCATCGCCTTCTCCGGCGGCCTCGACACGAGCGTGGCCGTGGCCTGGATGCGCGACAAGGGCGCCGTCCCGTGCACCTACACCGCCGACATCGGCCAGTACGACGAGCCCGACATCTCCGGCGTCCCCGCTCGCGCGCTGCAGTACGGCGCCGAGATCGCCCGCGCGGTCGACTGCAAGCGCGAGCTGGTCGAGGAGGGCCTGGCCGCGCTCGCGTGTGGCGCCTTCCACATCCGCTCGGCCGGTCGCAGCTACTTCAACACCACACCGCTCGGCCGCGCGGTCACCGGCACGATGCTGGTCCGGGCCATGCACGCCGATGACGTGCACATCTGGGGCGACGGCTCGACGTTCAAGGGCAACGACATCGAGCGCTTCTACCGCTACGGACTGCTCGCCAACCCGGCCCTTCGCATCTACAAGCCGTGGCTGGACGCGCAGTTCGTCGGCGAACTCGGCGGCCGCGCCGAGATGAGCCAGTGGCTCGTCGAGCACGAGCTGCCCTACCGCGACTCCAAGGAGAAGGCGTACTCGACCGACGCCAACATCTGGGGGGCCACCCACGAGGCGAAGACCCTCGAACACCTCGACGTCAGCCTGGAGACCGTCGAACCGATCATGGGCGTCAAGTTCTGGGACCCCGGCGTCACCATCGAGTCCGAGGACGTCACGCTGCGCTTCGAGGCCGGCCGACCGGTCGCCGTCAACGGCGTCAGCTACGACGACCCGGTCGCCCTCGTCATGCAGGCGAACGCCATCAGCGGACGCCACGGCCTCGGCATGTCCGACCAGATCGAGAACCGCATCATCGAGGCCAAGAGCCGCGGCATCTACGAGGCGCCGGCCATGGCGTTGCTCTGGGCCGGGTACGAGCGGTTGCTCAACGCGATCCATAACGAGGACACCGTCGCGAACTACCATGCCGAGGGCCGCAAGCTCGGGCGCCTGCTGTACGAGGGTCGCTGGTTCGATCCGCAGGCCTTCATGTTGCGCGAGTCGCTGCAGCGCTGGGTGGCCAGCGTGGTCACCGGCGAGGTCACCCTGCGGCTGCGCCGCGGCGAGGACTACACGATCCTGAACACCACCGGCCCCGACTTCTCCTACCACCCGGAGAAGCTCTCGATGGAGCGCACCGAGAACGCGGCCTTCGGGCCGCTGGACCGCATCGGTCAACTCACCATGCGAAACCTCGACATCGCCGACAGTCGCGCCAAGCTGGAGCTGTATGCCGATCAGCTCGGCGGCCGCGCGAACCTGCTCGGCGAGCTCGAGTCCGGCCAGGCGGCCGAGATCGCTGCCAACCCGGAGGCGGGGGACGACGCCGAGGTCGCGCTCGACGCCGCGGCACTGGAAGCCGGCAATGACTGAACCGCTGAAGCTCTGGGGTGGGCGCTTTGCCGGCGGCCCGGCCGATGCTCTCGCCGCGCTGTCGCTCTCGACGCACTTCGACTGGCGCCTGGCGCGCTATGACATCCGCGGCAGCAAGGCCCATGCCACGGTGCTGCACGGCGCCGGCCTGCTCACCGACGCCGAGCTCGCCGAGATGCTCGCCGGGCTCGACGCCGTGGACGCCGACGTCGCGTCGGGGGCCTTCGTCCCGGATCCGTCCGACGAGGACGTCCACACCGCTCTCGAGCGAGGCCTGCTGCTGCAGGTCGGAGCCGAGCTCGGTGGACGCCTGCGCGCCGGCCGGAGCCGCAACGACCAGATCGCGACCTTGATCCGCATGTACCTGCGCGACGAGGCCCGCGAGCTCGCAGGGGAGGTACTGGCGCTGGTCCGTGCGCTCTCGGGGCAGGCCGCCCGGCACCAGGACGTGGCCATGCCGGGGCGCACCCACCTGCAGCACGCCCAGCCCGTCCTGCTGGCACACCACCTGCTCGCGCACGCGTGGGCGCTGCTGCGCGACGTCGAGCGTTTCCATGATTGGGACGCTCGCGCGGCGCTCAGCCCCTACGGTGCCGGCGCTCTGGCCGGTACGTCGCTCGGACTGGATCCCGAAGCCGTGGCCGCGGATCTCGGCTTCGCCGGCGCCTGCGAGAACTCGATAGATGCCACCGCCAGCCGCGACGTGGTCGCCGAGTTCTCGTTCGTCACCGCAATGCTCGCCGTCGACCTCTCCCGCCTCGCCGAGGAGGTGATCCTCTGGGCGACCAAGGAGTTCAGCTTCGTCACGCTCGACGACGCGTACTCGACCGGGTCGTCGATCATGCCGCAGAAGAAGAACCCGGACGTCGCCGAACTCACCCGGGGCAAGGCCGGACGCCTCATCGGCGACCACGCCGGTCTGCTCGCGACGCTCAAAGGCCTGCCGCTGGCGTACAACCGCGACCTGCAGGAGGACAAGGAGCCGGTCTTCGACGCGATCGACAACCTGCACCTGCTGCTGCCCGCAGTCACCGGCATGATCGAGACCCTGACGTTCGACACCGCACGCTTGGAGTCCTTGGCCCCGCAGGGCTTCTCCCTGGCTACCGATATCGCCGAGTGGCTGGTACGCCAACGTGTCCCGTTCCGTGTCGCCCACGAGCTCGCCGGCGAGTGCGTGCGGGTCTGTGAGGAGCGTGGCATCGAACTGGCCGACCTCTCCGACGCGGACTTCGCCGCGATCAGTCCGCACCTGGGCTCCGGCGTGCGTGAGGTGCTCACTGTCCGCGGCTCGCTCAACTCCCGCGCGTCCTACGGAGGCACCGCACCCGATCGGGTCCGCGAGCAGGCCGACCGCCTCGAGGCCCAGGTCTCGGACGCCGACCGGTGGTTGAGCCGGGCCTAGCCCGTGCCGACGCCACCGCGCGGTGATCTCGCGGTACCGGCCCTGTTGCTGGCACCGCGGTTGCTCGGTGCCGTCCTCACCTCGGACGTCGGCGCTCACTCCGTCTCGGTGCGCCTGACCGAGGTCGAGGCGTACGAGGGCGCGCTTGACCCCGCATCACACGCTTACCGGGGCATGAGCGCGCGCAACGCGGTCATGTTCGGCCCGGCCGGCCACCTGTACTGCTACTTCACCTACGGCATGCACTGGTGCGCGAACGTGGTCTGCGGCGTGGACGGCGTCGCGTCCGCCGTTCTGCTGCGCGCAGCAGAGGTCATCGCCGGCCTGGACACCGCCCGAGCTCGCCGACCGAAGACGCGCAAGGACACCGACCTCGCGCAGGGACCGGCACGCCTGGCGACCTGCCTCGGGCTGGACCGTGCCACGAACGGGGTCGACCTGCTCGACCCGGCGAGCCCGGTACGCCTCGAGGACCTGCCGTCCCGCCGTCCGCAGGGCACCCGGTCCGGCCCGCGCATCGGCATCAGCCGCGCGGTCGAGCACCCGTGGCGGTTCTGGCTCGCCGACAACCCCACCGTCAGCCGAACACCACGCTCACCGTCACCCCGAGGAACCGACCCAGGTCGTTGACCCGCGCCTCCACCTCCTCTCGCACGCCGCGGTCGAGTGGCTCGAAGGCGGTCACTGCGACCGATGACGCCCCACCCCGTCGCCGCAACTGCCACCGCCCCGCCACGCGCCCGTCCACGAGCAGCGTCGGGCGGATGATGCCGCCGACGTACACCTCACCCCGCCGTCCTCGGTCAATGAACGACCGTTCCCGATACCCGAGCAGATAGTTGTCGAAGCCCGGCAGCAGCACGACCCCGCGCTCCGGCTCGACACATCCCAGCCGGAATCCGGGTCGTCCGTACACCTCGCACGGCGTCAACTCCTCGCTGATCAAGTCGATCGCCCGTCGTGCGGGCAGGCCGCTCCACGCCGTGAAGTCCGCACCCGTTGCCGGTGAGTACGCCGCGAAGTACCGCCGCGCCAGCTCTGCCAGCGCCTCGTCACCACGTGGCCCGTCCGGCGCATCGGGCACCCACGTCGCCACGAGTGCGTACGTACCCTCGCGTCCGAGGTCAGGACCGCGGCAGACCAGCCCGTCGGTCGCCGCGTGCAGCAACAGGTGCATGCCCAGCGACTGATCTCCCTCGGAAAGCGGTACGCCGTGCCCGCGCAACTCGCCAACCACCTCGCGTGCACGCAGCGGCCCGCTTTCGAGCACCTTCGGCAGCGCATCGCTGCAGCGCCGCAGCACGTCGGACGTCAGCCCGAGTCCGTCCCAGCGCCGCAGCGACCTGCGCGCCACGACCGGCCCGACCAGTGCCGTCAGCCAGCGCAGGTCGGTTGTGGCGACAAGGTGGATGGTCCCGCGCAACAGCGAGTTCTTGACGATCGTGCGCTCGACGTCCAGCGCCTGCCGCACGTCGGCGTCCGCCACGCCCATCGACCGCGAGAACACACCGAGTCGTCCGGCCACCGGGTCTTGCGCCTGCAGCGCCGTCGTCAGCCGGACGGCGTCCGCGACCGTGCCTGACGAGCGGGTGGTGAGGCCGTGACGAGCCATCCGTTCACCGAGGATCGGATCGAACGTGGTTGTCGTGGGCACGCCGTCAGTGTGCACGGGACCTGCGACAGTTCCGGCTCGTCGGCATTGGCAGACTTACGGCTGTGAGCAACGCGATCGACGAACTACCCGAGGACCTGCGCGAGCCCTATGAGGTGCTGGCCGCCGGCTCCGCGCAGATCCTGCCCACCGACGGCCTTGCCGAACGCCTGACCGCGGCGGACAGGGAGGGACGCCCGCTGCGCGTCAAACTGGGCATCGACCCGTCCGGGACCGATCTGACGCTCGGGCACGCCGTGGTCCTGCGAAAGCTGCGCCAGTTCCAGGACTTCGGCCACACCGCCGTCCTCGTCGTCGGCGGCTTCACCGCGCAGGTCGGCGACCCGACCGGCAAGACGGCCACCCGCGTGGCCCAGAGCGCCGACCAGGTCATCGACAATGCCAAGGGCTATTTCGACCAGGTCATGCGCATCCTGCAGCGCGATCGCGTCGAGGTGGTCAACAACGCCGACTGGCTCGGCACGATGAACCTCGCCGAGGTGCTCGGCTACACCCGTCAGGTGACCGTCGCCCAGCTGTTGGAGCGCGACGACTTCTCCAAGCGGTACGCCGCGAACCAGCCGATCACGCTGAGCGAGTTCTTCTATCCGCTCTTGCAGGGCATCGACTCGGTCGCGGTCCGGGCCGACCTGGAACTCGGTGGCACCGACCAGACGTTCAACAACCTCGTCGGCCGCGAACTGCAGAAGTCGAAGGGGCAGCCGCCGCAGGCTGTGCTCACTGTGCCCCTGCTGGTCGGCATCGACGGCGTCGAGAAGATGGGCAAGTCGCTCGGCAACTTCGTCGCGATCTGCGAGCCGGCGGCCGAACAGTTCGGCAAGCTGATGAGCATCCCCGACAATGTCGTCGGCCTGTACGCCCAGTTGTGCACCGCGCTGCATCCACGCGAGGTCGCCGAGTTGGCCGAGCAGGTGGCCGCCGGGGGGGTGACGGCCAACCAGGCCAAACGCCGCGTGGCCCGCGAGGTGGTCGCGCTCTACCACGGTGCCGACGGGGCAGCGGCGGCCGAGGACCGCTTCGACGCCGTCTTCAAACGCGGTGAGATCGCGGCCGACGCTCCGGAGTTCGAGCTGCCCGACGGCGACCCGGTCCATCTGCCTGCGGTGCTGGTTGCCGCGGGACTGGCCGACAGCACCTCGGCGGCGCGGCGCAGCATCGCCGACGGCGCGGTCAAGGTCGACGGCGTCCGCCTCAGCGACCTGGACGTCCCACGCGCGCGCCTGCTCGGCCGGGTGCTGGCCGTGGGTAAGCGCCGCACGGCTCGCATCGTCGGTCGGTGAGTGGCAGCTCACACTGCCCCTAGTGCCTGTTCATCGAACGATTGAAGCCCAGACCGACGGAATGCCTTGAGAACAAAGGCCTTTCCCGTCAGGACGCGCGGATTTGACTCTCGCGATCCGGTCTGGCTAAAGTTGTCCCTGTTCGCAGCGAGGAACCGCGGAAGCGGGGCCCGGCGAGCATGTCCCCCAAGCGGGTAGCGCCCCAGGAACTCAACCGAGGTCCTCGCGAGGCCCCCAAGCGGGAAGCCGGGCAGGGTCGGGTTGACTCGACGAAACTGACCGGGTAGCGTTACGAAGGTTGCCCCGGAACGCGGCCGAAAGGTCCGGGACGGTGTGTATCCGCTCCTTGAGAACTCAACAGCGTGCCGAAAGTTAGTGCCATTTATATGTTTTTTCGTTTTGTGTTTGGCGTGGTTGTTTGCGTTGGATGCGGAATGATTGTTTTTGGTACATCGAGCGTA
>Ga0164242_10005754_pt1 | contig 13750 bp, 9 predicted proteins | sample OricomgcompostMG_FD_108783 | JGI IMG/M metagenome (GOLD analysis project Ga0164242, IMG submission 108783) | Miracle-Growth compost microbial communities from Emeryville, California, USA - Original compost - Miracle growth compost (MG) ...
CGACGGGGTGGCGGCGTAGACCTCGCGGACGGTGTCGTTGAACTGTCGCACGCTGGCGAATCCGGCTGCGAAGGCGACGTCGGCGAACCCCAGGTCGGTCGTCTCGACGAGCGTCCGGGCGGTCTGGGCGCGCCGAGCCCGGGCCAGCGCCAGGGGTCCCGCGCCGAGCTCGGCGGTGAGCAGCCGGGTGAGGTGGCGGGCCGAGTAGCCCAGGCGCCGCGCGAGCCCCTCCACACCCTCGCGGTCGACGACGCCGTCCGCGATCAGCCGCATCGCCCGGCCCGCCGCGGTCGCGGCGAGGTCCCAGTCGGGGCTGCCGGGGGTCGCGTCCGGCTGGCAGCGCTTGCAGGCGCGATAGCCGGCCGCCTGGGCCGACGCGGCCGTCCGGTGGAAGGTGACGTGGGCGAAGGCCGGCGTACGAGCCGGGCACGACGGCCGGCAGTAGATCCCGGTCGTCCGGACCGCGGTGTAGAAGACCCCGTCGAAGCGACGGTCGCGCGACTTCACGGCCCGGTAGCAGCTCTCGGGGTCCAGCCCGTGGCCCGGTGCGGTGGTCATGACCCCTATCCTCCACCCTCACCCCGACCGGTTCTCGCGGGAATCGGACACGGCAGCGCGCCGAAGGACGCGGGCGATCTCGCGACACGACCAGGGTTCCGTCGCCGACGTTCATCCCGCTCTCAGCAGATGCTGGAAGGATCTCGCCATGCCGCTCGCCTCTGACCCGATCGGGCAGCTCGAACCCCACCACCGGCGCACCGTCCTGCGGACGATCCTCGCGACCCTCGTCGCGCTCGCGCTCGTCACCGGCGTGGGCGTCTTCCTCCTCTACCGGCACCTCGACGGCAACATCCGCGCCGGGGCGGAGATCAACCACAAGGTCAAGAAGCACGAGATCGCCGCGCCGACCCAGCCACTCAACCTGCTGATCCTGGGGACCGACACCCGGAACTGTGCCGGCTGCGGCGTCGACAAGGAGGCCGGCGGCGGCCTGTCCGACACCACGATCATCCTGCACGTCGCCGCCGACCGGAAGTCGGCCGTCGGCATCTCGATCCCCCGCGACACGCTCGTGGACCCGATCGACTGCACGCAGAACGCCCCCCGCGCCAAGGGCACCGACAAGATCCAGTGGAACGAGGCCTACAAGGCCGGCGGGGCGGACTGCACCGCCTCGCAGGTGGAGAGCACGTTCGGCGTGTACATCGACGGCTACGTCGCCATCGACTTCGGCGGCTTCAAGGACATGGTCAACGCCATCGGCGGGGTCGACGTGTGCATCCCGAAGCCCCTCGACGACCCGAAGTACCTCCACGTCCACTTCGACGCCGGCCCCGCCGTCCACCTCGACGGCAAGCAGGCGCTCAGCTACGTCCGGCTCCGCCACGTCGGCTCCGGGACCGACGTGGACCGCACCAAGCGCCAGCAGGCCTTCATCGCAGCGATGGTCAAGAAGGTCATCTCCGCCGGGACGCTCGCCCGGCCGGACCGCCTCTTCCGCTTCGCGAACGCGCTCACCAGCTCCATCCAGACCAACCCCGAGCTCGCCAAGACCTCCGACCTCGTCGACCTCGCGAAGCAGCTCAAGGGCGCCGACCTCGGCCACATCCGCTTCGTCACCGTCCCCAACCACCTCTTCGCCCCGGACGAGCCTGGCTACCCGTACGTCGGCCTGAGCCCGTCGTACAAGGGGCTCATGGCCCGCATCCGCAACGACCGGCCGCTCGGGCCGTTCCTCAGCGGCTCGATCTCGGCGAAGGGGCCCAAGAAGAACGCCGGTCAGGCGGCGAAGAGCCAGGCGGAGGCCGTCGGCATCTGCGCGTGATGCCGGGGCCCCCGCCCCACCTCGAGACCGGCACCGGCGTCAGTCGCTCGCCTGCCAGGGTCCGTTCGGGTCGCCGGGCTTCTGGTTGCGGGTCCACCACTTCGCGACGTAGACGACGCCGTCGTACTCCGCCTTCTCCCCCGCGGTGAAGACCCGCGAGGGTGTCCACAGAGCGGTGCCGTCGGGTGCTGTCGCCATCTCCATCCAGGGGCCGTACGGGTCGCCGGGAGCCTGGTTCTGCGTCCACCACTGCGCCTGCCAGAGCGCGCCGTTGTCCATCACCTGGTCGCCGTCGTGGTAGACCGCGCTGGCCGACCAGTCGGAGATGTAGCGGGCATACAGCGTGGTGTCGGCGGTGATGGTGTCGGTGTCGAAGTCCCACTGCCTCCCACCGGTGGGCGCGGTGTACCAGCCCTGGAAGGTCGCCCCGTCCTTGGTCGGCGGTGCGGGCTCGGTGAACGTCACGCCGTCGAAGGCGGCCTGCGTCGCCACCGCACTCCCGCCCTGCGAGTCGAACCTCAGCTCGTGGGTGGCCGGGAGGGCCTCGAAGTTGGTGCTCGTGGCGTCAGGATCGGCGAGGCTCGCGACCTGAGCGGCGGTGAGGACCGTGCTGACCATCGCGAAGTCGTCGACGTCCATCGACGCCTGGTGGCGCTGGTTCGTCCCCGAGCCGTTGTAGCCGCCGTACATCGGGTAGTTCCACGGCGTGTTGCCGAGGAACGTGCGGGTGTCGTACGACGTCCCGCTGACGCTTCCGACGCCGGCGTCGAGGTTGGCGCTGATCGTCCCGGCGACCGCACCGTCGCGGTAGACCGTGATCGTGTTCGTGGCGTAGTCGAAGGTCGCGGCGATGTGGGTCCAGTGTGAGGCGCCGCCGGTCCAGGACTCGGACTGGTCGCCGGTGTCGTCCGGGGTGGCGTCGGTCGCGCCCTTCGCGTAGAACACGTACCGGTCGGAGGCGGCGTCGATCGTCTGGTAGTCCCAGGTGCTGGTGCTGGGGTCGGCGAGCTCGGAGAGCGTGACGATCGGTCCGAGGTCGACCGTCTTCTCGGCGTTGTCCATGGGTGTGGCCACGTGGAGGAAGAGGTCGATGGTGTCGTCGGACAGGACGCTCATCGAGTCGTTCGATCCCGTGTCGTTCCCCGCATGGTCCACCTTGCCGGTGTCGAAGGTGAAGCCCGGGTTGGTGTCGGTGTCGACGTTGCGGTTCGACAGGATGCCGGGCTGCCCGTCGAGCCTGACCGAGTCGACGTTGAGCCAGAAGGCCGTGGAGAAGCTCTGGTTGTAGTCGACGTCGTGGCCGGCGGTGTCGAGCGCGACATAGTTCGCGTCGTCGAGGTGGATCGCCTTGCCGTGCCTGCCGTCGACGTACGACGCCTTGCCGGTCGCCGTCGAGGTCGAGGACGTGAACATCGTCGGTGCCGTCGACCGGCCCTGGTTCACCAGCGCGTTGGGCTGGTCGGCCGAGGCCGGGCCGTCCATCGGCAGCTGGAAGTCGATGATCGGGTGGACGTTCGGGTCCTTCGCGAGGGTCTTGAAGTCCTTGGTCAGGCAGCTCGCGCCGACGACGTCGTCCTTGTACGGGTAGGCGTCGCGGCCGCAGATCGTGAGCTCGTAGTTCGTGTTCTTGTGCAGGCCGGTGAGGTCCTGGCCCAGCGTGGCCGGGCGCGGGCTCTCCCAGTAGTCCGCCCAGTCGTAGAACTGCTGCTCCCGCTCGCCCGTGTCGAGGTTGGTCAGCGTGTAGCGGTAGGAGTGGACCGTGTCGATGACCTCGTCGCCGTCCTTGAGCTCACCGCTGACGGGGTCGGTCGCCCAGTCGGGGTGATTCGCCGGGACGGGCTCGATGGCCTGGTCGAAGGTGACGTGCGCCGAGGTGGTGTTGAGGTCCGACAGCGTGATGGCCGCGTCGTCCGGGAACTCCGGCCGGACCGCCCGACCGGGGTCGCTGGCGGCGTCGGCGAGGTTCGTGCGCGCGTCGGTGTACGTCGGCGCGTCGTTGACGTTGAAGCTCCAGTCCTGCACCACCGTCGGCTGCTCGGCGGCCTCGCAGCCGTCGGCGAGGTTGCTCGTGATGCACGCGTCGTTGCTGCTGGAGTCCCACGGTCCGGGGTTGAAGTCGTAGGTCTTGATGTCGACGGCGCCGTCGGCCTGGGCGGAGATCTCGACGCCCTCGGAGTGCTTGGCCGTCTCCCCGTTGACGTCGCCGCTCTTCATCCCGTCCTCGAAGTCGCCGCCGACCGTGGTGCCGTCGTTGACCGCGGTGAAGCCGGTGTCGGGGTCCTGCCAGATGCTGAGCGGGTTCTGGTTGGGCGAGTGGATGTGGCCGGTGATCAGCACGATCCGGTTGGCGTACGGGTCGTGCTCGAAGTCGGCCGGGGTGAGGTTGGTGATGCCGTCCTCGTCGGAGACGTAGACCGTGCCCTTCAGGGGCTGATGCACGAAGACGAAGATCGGCTTCGTCGGGTCGGCGGCGCCGGCCGCGTCGATCTGGTCGAACATCCAGTCCTTCACGTAGGTGAAGTCGCTGTTGTCGATCGGACCGGTCGCGCGCCCGGTGGTCTCGTCGAGGGTGCCCGAACCCGGGCTGACGAAGACGAAGTGGTAGCCGTCCATGACCTCGGCGTGGTTCGCCTTGTTGCCGGTGGCGCGCTCGAAGGTGTCCCAGTTGTTCGTCTCGTGGTTGCCCATGTTGGCCCACAGCGGGACGGTCAGGTGCTGGCGGACGTTGTCCCGGAACGAGGCCATCTCCGACCAGGCGCCCGTGCCTGACTCGTCGCCGTCGACCGCGGCGAAGTCGAGCCCCTGGTCCGGCTGGGAGAAGAAGTCGAACGCCCGCGCCAGACGCGTGTTCGCCGCACTCGGGAGGCTCGTGTTGTGCACGTCGGAGACGACGCCGAACTTGATCTTGCCGTCGGTGCGCGGCGCCTTCACCGTCACGGTCGCGTCGCCGTGGACCCCCGGGTACGCCGTCGACGTGGTGGTCGCCCGCACTGTCAGGGTGCTGCCCACCGCCTCCTCGCTGCCGACGTGGAGGGCGCCGGTGTCCGGGTCGATGGTGGTGTCGGCCTGGTGGTCGCCCACCAGGGAGTAGGTGACGCCCTGCGGGGTCTTGCCGGTGCCGACGCCGACGGCGGTGAACCGCTCGTCGAAGCCCTGCGGGAGCGTCACGTTCGCGGGTGACACGTTCACCGAGTCGAGCGTCGTCGACGGGATGTCGTACGGCGTGGTCGCGTAGTACCGGTCGTAGATCGAGTCCGCGTCGAGCACGCCGTTCTGCAGCCTGAAGTCGTCGTACAACGTCGGGTTCGCCCCCTGGCTCCCGCCGGCGTCACCGGGCGCGTAGAGGTTGTTGCCGTTCCACACGTTGCCGATCAGCGTGAGTCCCGGGCTCTTGACCGAGCCGTCGCTGTTGAGCTGGCGCCCCGACAGGTCCGTCATCGGGTAGTCGGCCTCGTTGAGAGCGTCGCGCGAGTCTTGGACCAGCTCGCCGTTGACGTAGAGCTTGACCTCCTTCGCCTCGTAGTCGAACGTCGCCGCCACGTAGTACCAGTGATGCATCTGGGTGGTGCCGCCGTTGAGGTCGATCCGAGCGTTGGCGGCCGGGCTGTAGACGTGCAGCATCAGGCTCGAGGTGTAGCCGCCGTTGAAGTTCCACCCCGGGCTCGAGCCGGAGTCCCAGTTGTTGTTGCCGAGCAGGCCCTCGTCGTTGCCGCCGTCGGCGAGCCGGTCCATCCAGAACGACACCGACCAGGAGTGGGTGTAGTCGATCGGGCTGTCGGCGGTGTCCAGCGCGACCGCGCTGTTGTTGTCGACGGCCAGCGCCTTGCCGGCGTCGTGGTCGTACCCGGTACGCGACGACTGGTCGGGGTCGTCGGGATCTCGCGGGGCGCTGTAGGAGTCGGCGTACGTCGGCGCGGTGAAGGCGGGGCCGCCCTTGCCGTCGGTGTAACCGGTCAGGTTGTACGGCTCGGGCGAGGTCCCGGCGTTGGTGAGGTCCGAGCCGTCGAAGCTGAGGTCATAGCTGGGGGCGACGGGCCTCGCCGCGCTCGCAGTCGGAGCGAGGGCGACCATCGCAGCTCCCGCGAGCGCGACGGTCGCGACGGTTGGTGCGAGGAGTCGTCGGAGCGAGATACGGGCAGACATCCGGGGTTCTCTCTGTGGGGGATCGACAGATTGCCGTCGTCACGGAATCGGTCCGAGGGTGGCCCGTGAGCGTCGAACGGCGGCGCCGCCGTCGGGTGAACAGTCGGCGGACAGCGGGCAACCCCGATCGAATGGTCGACAGATGCCCACGCAGCGTTGGCGAATCGGTCAACAACGATCACTACGTTGCGCCCGTGCGCAAACCCCCTGCTCCCGCGACCAGGCCGCCCGGGCCGCGGATCCGGCACGAGGAGCGCGTGGCCCACCTGCTGGACCTGCTCGACCGCCAGTCCAGCGCCTCCGTCGCGGAGATGCAGGCGGTCACCGGCGCGAGTGCGGTCACGATCCGTCGCGACCTCACCGTCCTGGAACGACAAGGGCTCGTCCGGCGTACGCACGGCGGCGCGACGCTGCAGGCGACGAAGAGCCCCATCGACGAGACCTTCGCCATGCGTCGGCGGCGGAACGCCGCGGCGAAGGGGGCGATCGCCGTCGCCGCCGCCGACCTGGTCGATGACCACATCGTGGTCCTGCTGGGCGACGGGACCACACCGTTCGCACTCGCCGAGGAGCTCTGCCGACGCGCGCAGCCACTGCTGATCGCCACCCCCGCGATCAACATCGCAGCCCGGCTCGCGGAGGTGGACCGGTTCGAGGTGATCGTCCTCGGCGGACAGCTGCGGGGCGCCTCGTTCGGGGCCGCGGGGCCGCTGACGATGGACGCGCTGAAGACGATCAGAGCCGACGTCGCCTTCACCTCACCCGACCGCCTCGACATGGAGGGACCGGTGTTCAACACGTTCGCCGACGCCGCGGTCGCCCGGGCGATGGCCGACCGAGCCGCCCGGTTCGTCGTCCTCGCCGACTCCAGCAAGCTCACCACTGGCGGCTCGGCGGTGCTCACCCCGTGGGAGCGCGTGGACGACCTGGTCACCGACGCGGTGCCGGCTGAGCTCCGAGAGCATCTGGAGAGGTGCGGCGTGCGCGTCATCACCGCACCGCCGCACCCGTCGTGATCCGCCACGGGAACGCCCGGGCCACCGTCGGACGGGAGTTCAGCAGCGCGCCATCGACCGGCCAACTAGAGGTCGCGATGAGACAGCAGGCTCCGGTCGCCCGTATCTCCCGGGCGTCGCAGTCCTGTCGTCGAACCGAACGAGGTGCCAGCCCATGTCCCAGGATCCCTCCACCCCTTCCGGCTCCCCCGGCCGGCCCAGCGGCCAGGCGGGACCACGCATCGGACGACGGCCACTGCTGCTCGGTGGCCTCGCCGGCGGCCTCGGCGCTGCGGTACCCGGGATCATCGGCGGGGCTGGGCGAGGAAGTGCCGCCTACGCCCTCGACCGTGCACTGAAGCTCACCGCGAGCCGCGCGGTCAGCGTCGCGGGCACGACCCTTGAGCAGACGGCATCGCCCGCCGGCGCGTCCGGCTATCGCCGGCTCACCGCGGGGCCGGGATACGCCCTCGTCGTCCGCGACGAGCTCGCTTCAGGGAAGTCCGGCCGCGACGACCGCCGTACGGCGCTGGCCTCGGTCGTGCAGTTCACCGACCTGCACATGGTCGACGCCCAGTCGCCGGTGCGGTTCGAGTTCCTTCACGAGATCACCGGCTCGGCGTTCCGGCCGCACGAGGCGCTCGGCACCCAAGGCGCGGTCTCGCTGGTGAGGCGGATCAACCAGCTCACGCGCGGACCGTTCAGTGGGCGCCGCTTCGACTGCGTGGTGGCCACCGGCGACAACACCGACAACCACGAGGGCATCGAGCTGGACTGGTTCCTCACCGTGATGAGCGGCGGGGAGATCACGCCGAACACCGGCGACCCCGACCGGTGGGAAGGCGTGCAGTCCGCGGGCGACACGCTCTACTGGAACCCCGAGGCCCCGGTCGACGACATCTACAAGCAGGCCGGGTTCCCGACCATCGCGGGCTACTTCGATCGAGCCACCACGACGCACACCAGCCCCGGCCTCGACGTGCCGTGGTACAGCGTGTTCGGAAACCATGACGACTCGATCGAGGGCACCCTGCCGTCCTCGTGGGAGCTCGTCGACGCCTACACCGGCAGCTTCAAGTTCACCGGCTTCGCCGACCCGAGCAGCGACACCGCGCTCAAGGCCGCTCTCCGCTCCGGCAGCACCACCATCCTCTCGGCGTCCGAGGACTGGAAGCTGGACTGGAAGGTGACCCCGGACGAGCGGCGCCGCCCCTTCACGCCTGAGGAGTACATCCACCGCCACCTGTACGCCGAGTACGTCGGCCCCGGCCCCGTCGGCCATGGCTTCGACGAGGAGGCAGCCTCCACCGGGCGCAGCTACTACACGTTCGAGATCTCACCCGGCGTCGTCGGAGTCGCGCTGGACTCCACCAACCGCGCCGGCTTCACCGACGGCTCGATCGGCGACGAGCAGTGGCGCTGGCTGAAGAAGGTCCTGGCCGACGGCAACAGCACCTACTGGGACGAGTTCGGCATCAAGCACACCCACGACGTCAGCGACACCTACTTCGTCCTGTTCAGCCACCACACCTCCGACACGATGCTCAACCTGCTCCTCGACCCGGCCAAACCTCTGGACGCCCGACACTCCGGGGCTCAGCTGGTCACGTTGCTGCAGAACTACCCGTCGGTCCTCGCCTGGGTGAACGGGCACACGCACGACAACAAGCTCACCCCGCATTCCCACGACGACCCACGGCGGTCCTTCTGGGAGATCAACACCGCCTCGCACATCGACTTCCCGCAGCAGGCCAGGATCATCGATGTCTGCGACAACCGCGACGGCACCCTGTCGCTCTTCACGACGCTGGTGGAGTCCGCCTCGCCGTACCAGGACTCCTACGCCAGCGGGAGCCAGGCGGCGTTGGCCGCGCTCTACCGCGAGCTGTCCTTCAACGACCTCCACTACGACTCGACACGAGAGGGCACCGCGGCCGACCACAACACCGAGCTGCTGCTCAGCGATCCACTCTTCTGAACCCGGACTGACGCGCGCCCGGGGCGGCTCACCCCGCCCCGGCGCCGGTCCGTCGCCGCGGCCCTCCCGGGCCGGTCGTGCCTGCCCCGGACTGGGTGAACCAGAGCAGCGCCACCAGGGGCGGCAGGACGACCACCGCGGCGCAGCCGACGGCCACCAGCAGCCCCACGAGGGTCGCGTCGGCGCCGCCGGCGTCGGCGATGCGGACCTCGTCGACCAGCAGCCACGGATACTGGCCGACCCCCCACCCGGAGATGACGGTCGCCACGGCGACGAGCGCAGAGATCCGGGCGACGCGGAAGCGACGGCGCCACAGGAGCAGCAGCGTGAGCAGCCCCGCGACTCCCGAGACCACGATGAGCGGGGCGGCCTGGCGCTCGAGCCCGTGGGCCAGGGTCGGTGCGTCGTGCTGGATGGGGACCAACGCGACGAACACCACCAGTCCGGTCGCCGCGCCGACCCCGAGCGTACGGCGTCGCAGTGACGCGACCAGCCGGTCATGCCCGGCCCGCTCCGCGTCGGCGCAGAGGAAGACACCAGCCAGGAAGGCACACGTCCCGACCGCGATGACGCCGCCGAAGACTGACGTCGCGTGCAGCCAGGAGCTCCACCGGTCGCCGTACCCCTCGGCGGGAACGCGGCCCGACGCGATAGCGCCGGCGACCGCCCCGAGGAAGAACGGGGTGATGAGCGAGGAGCCGGCGAAGACGGCGCCGTACACCCTGGCCTGGCCGATCGAGGCGGCGTACTTGCGGAAGGCGAACGCCGCTCCGCGCAGCACGATCCCGGCCAGTGCCAGGACGAGCGGCACGAAGAGCGTGGTCATCACCGCCGCGAACGAGGCGGGGAACCCGGTCCACCAGGTGACCAGGCAGAAGATCAGCCAGACATGGTTGGCCTCCCAGACCGGTCCGATGCTGTGGTCGATCTGGCTGCGCATCTCCGCGCCACGCGCGGCGCCGCCGGCGGTGAGGTCGAAGAACCCCGAACCGAAGTCGGCGCCGCCGAAGAGGGCATAAGCGAGAACACCGATGAAGAGGGCCGCCGCAACGGCGATCTCGAGCGTCACCGGGCAACCTCCTCCGGTGCCGGACCGTACGGGCTCGGAAGCTCCTCCTCGCCGGCTCGCCAGCGCCGTGCCATCGACCGCAGCACCATCCAGGCGCCCACGGTCATGCCGAGGTAGACGACCGCGACGCCCGAGAAGACCCACCACAGCCCCGGGTTGTCCCCCGCCGCGTCGACCGTGCGCAGGATCCCGAAGACGGTCCAAGGCTGACGGCCGACCTCGGTCGCAACCCAGCCGCACTCGAGCGCGAGCACGGCGAGCGGACCCGCCAGGACCAGGCAGCGCAGCGCCCAGCGGTGGTCGGCAAGATCGCGGCCGCGCCAGCGGGCGAGCCAGTAGATGACGACCGCGACGGCGAGCAGGGTGCCGATGCCGACCATCGCCTGGAACGCGACGTGGGTGGTGTTGATCGGCGGGAGCTCGTCGGGAGAGAAGGTGTCGAGGCCGCGGACCGGCTTGCTGAACGAGCCACGGGCGATGAAGGAGCCCCACTTCGGGATCTCGAGGTAGCCCTCGGCCTTGCCGTTGATCAGGAGCCCGCCGATGCGCAGCGGCGCCGGCTGCTCGGTGGTGGTGGCGAGCTCGAAGGCGGCCAGCTTGGAGGGCTGGATGTCGCCGAGGGCCATCCCGAGGATGTGCCCGACCACCGGCTGCAGGATCGCCGCGACCGACGCGAACCGCAAGGGTACGGCGAGACCGAGCCGGTGGTGCGGGTCGTCGCGCCCACGCAGCCGGCCGGCGGCGTACACGGCGGCGACGACGAAACCGACGAGCATGTAGGCCCCGAGCCACATGTGCGCGAACTGCAGGAACGCCCGGCCGTTGAACATCGCCTGCCAGGGATGTACGTCGGTGACCTTGCCCGACGAGGTCAGCGTGAAGCCGGTGGGCATGTTCATCCAGGCGTTGGCGGCGAGTACGCAGTAGCTGCCGAAGACGCCGGCGGCCATCATCGGCAGCAGGCACCACAGGTGGAGCCGGGCCGGCAGCCGGTCCCAGCCGTAGAGGTAGAGGCCGAGGAAGATGGCCTCGGTGAAGAACGACAGCCCCTCGAACGCGAACGGCAGCCCGAGCACGTCGCCGAAGCGGCCCATCAGTCCCGGCCAGAGCAGGCCCATCTCGAAGCTGAGGACCGTACCGGAGACGGCGCCGATGGCGAAGAGGACGGCGGCGACCTTCGACCACCGCCTCGCCAGCCGCAGCGCTACCGGATCACCACCCAGGCCACGCCGGTGCACCACGAAGATGAACGCCGGGAAGGCCACGCCGAAGGCGGCCAGGACGATGTGCCAGCCCAGCGAGAGCGCCATCTGCTCCCGCGCCGGCAGCAGCCCCGCCGGCTCAGCAAGCACGGAGACCACAGCCACCTCCTCGGAGACGCGGCACCGGGTGGCCGCCTCCCGGCCTAGGAGTCCTCGTGGAGGGACTCGTCGATGCCGTGGGTCTCGGTGTAGTTCTTCTGCTCCTCCGGGTCCTCGTCGAGCCGCTCCTCGATGTCGCTGCGCTCGATGCCCTCCTCCGGCGGGAGGTCGCCGGTGCTGAGAGGCTCGTCGTGGGATCCGGGGCTCATGATCGTCAGGTAACCGGCGCGGCATCCGCCAAACCGACGTCGGTGTGACGGTGACTGCCACCGGCGTACGCCGTCGTCCCCGGGGTACCTCTGACCATGCCGTCACTCGCACAGCACGACATCGACAGCCCTGAGCGACGCGGCGTCCTGGCGTGGCCGGCGGGGGCTTCGCGGTGAACGTCTTCGTCAAGGCGGTGCGCCGGGTGGAGAGCGCCGAGCGGCTCGACGGGCTGGACCGGGCGGTGCGCCCTGCTGCCGAGCGGCTGATCCGCTCGCCTCGGGCGCGGGGCATCCTGCACGGTCACTGGCTCGGACACGGCATCCATCCCCTGATGACGGACTTCCCGCTCGGGATGTGGCTCTCGGGCACGCTGCTCGACCTCACCGCCGGTCCTGACCTCAGACCAGCCGCACGCCGCCTGATCGGCATGGGCGCGCTCGCCGCGCTCCCGACGGTCCTCACGGGGGTCGCGGAGTGGGCAGCGATCGACGGACAGCGCGATCGGCGGACCGGTCTCGTCCATGCCGGGGTGAACTCCTCGGCGCTGGGGCTGTACGCGTTGTCGTGGCTCGCCCGGCGAAGGGACCGTCACGTGACCGGAACGGTCCTCGCGGTCAGCGGTGGTCTGGCCGCGACGGCCGGGGGCTTCTTCGGCGGGCATCTCAGCGAGGTCCGCAAGATCTCCAGCCGTCATCCTGCCTTCGGCGCGGAGTGAGGCGAGTGACGAGGTGCCGCGAGACGGTCTTGACACGCGAACGACAAAGGACCCCGACCCGCATCGCTGCGGATCGAGGTCCTCTGCTGCTGTGTACCCCCGACCGGATTCGAACCGGCGCTACCGCCGTGAGAGGGCGGCGTGCTAGGCCGCTACACAACGGGGGCTCACTGGTGCTTCCCGAGGCATCTCTGCTTCGTTCAGCGGGATGAAACCTTAGCGGATCCGCTGGCTTCGTCCTAATCGGCGGCGTGGTCTCCCTCGCTCACCGATCGCTGGGGTACTAGGACTCGAACCTAGAACAACTGAACCAGAATCAGCCGTGTTGCCAATTACACCATACCCCATCGACTTAATCGTCGATCGGCTCCTTCGCCGGTGCTCCGGAACCGAGTGAGAACATTACAGGTGGGTCACCGGGGAGGCGAAATCGCCCCGCTCGGAGCGCTCCGACGTCCTCGTCTCGAGCCCCCGACGGCGGGCGAACCACGTCGCCAGAGCGAGGTAGAGCAGTGACTGGGTGAGGGTCACCGGGATGTTCCACCAGCTCCCCGACGTGGTCGTCAGCGCGTCGCCGATCGTGCTGTAGGCGAGCGCCGCGCCGAAGGCGACGAAGTTGTTGAGGACGTGCATCGCGATGCCCGCCTCGAGCCCGCCGGTGGCGACGACGAGGACGCCGGCGACGAGGCCGAACGCGAAGCGGTCGAAGAAGATCGGCACGTCCTGGCCGATGCCGTGGAAGAGCGCGAAGACGACCGCGGAGACGACGACCGCGACCCAGCGCGCGCGGAAGACCCCGCCCACCGCCTGGGTGAGGTAGCCACGGAAGAGGAACTCCTCCCCCGCGGCCTGCAGCGGCGTCAGGAAGAGGATCACGAGCAGGAACGCGAGCGTGGTCGCGGTGAAGTCGTTGACGTGGCCGCCGACGTCGCCGGCTGTCGCGTCGGTCTGGGTGACGGGCAGGAGCGAGCTCACGACCAGCGTCACTGCCAGGGTGACGGCCGACAGCCCGAGGCAGACCAGCAGCCACCGCCACCGGAGGCGAGCCACCACCGACAGCAGCCAGCCCGCTCGGCGCCGGTGGACGAGGACCGTCACGAGCAGCGAGACCGGGATCGCGCACGCCAGCGTGACGTTGAGCGACGCGAGCATCGCCGGCGTGGCGTGCGCCGTGTCGGCCAGCTCGTCGGCGGCCGCGGACAGGTCGTGGCCGCCGACGGCGAAGCCCGCGAGGAAGAGCGCCTGGACGACCAGTGGCGCGACCAGGAAGACCCCGAGGAGGGCGAGTACGACGCCGAGCGCGCCGCGCGCCACCCCGGTCCGAGCCCCGCGCTGGAGCTCGGGATAGGAGAGCCCGGGCCCGGGCTCGGCAGGGGCTCTCGCCGGGCCCACGGGGCTCACCGGGACGCTCACGAGTGGTCCAGTACCGCCTGCAGGCGCCCGAGGCTGCGCTC
>Ga0164242_10005755_pt1 | contig 13750 bp, 7 predicted proteins | sample OricomgcompostMG_FD_108783 | JGI IMG/M metagenome (GOLD analysis project Ga0164242, IMG submission 108783) | Miracle-Growth compost microbial communities from Emeryville, California, USA - Original compost - Miracle growth compost (MG) ...
ATCAATAATATAAAAACAGCTGTCTGTAAAAAGATGTATCTTTTACAGCCAGCTGTTTTTTATATTAGATTAATGGAACTAAAAACTACCGGGGTTACTGAATACCTTCAGTTTCGGCTTCCTTATGGATTTTACCGATCAGGCCTTGTAATACCTTACCGGGACCGCACTCTGTAAACTTAAGTGCACCGTCTGCTACCATTTGCTGAACGGATTGGGTCCATTTAACAGCGCCGGTCAGCTGGGCAATTAAATTGGCTTTAATAGCCGCCGGATCTGTGACCGCTGAGGCAGTCATATTCTGATAAACAGGGGCGGATGGACGGTGAAAACTGGTCGCCTCAATGGCTGCGGCCAACTCTTCTTTGGCGGGCTCCATAAGCGGAGAATGAAAGGCCCCGCCTACAGGAAGTATTAAAGCTCTCTTAGCACCTGCTTCTTTTAATTTTACACAGGCTTCTTCTACGCCTTTAATGCTCCCGGAAATAACAAGCTGACCGGGACAATTGTAATTGGCAGGGACAACTACTTCTGCTATAGAACTACAAATTTCTTCTACTTTTTTATCTTCTAATGCGAGCACTGCTGCCATTGTGGAAGGATTTTTCTCACAGGCCCTTTGCATTGCCAGCGCTCTTTTATAAACAAGCTTTAAACCATCTTCAAACGAAAGGGCTTTTGCAGCTACTAAGGCTGAAAATTCGCCTAAAGAATGCCCTGCTACCATATCCGGTGCAAAATCGGGTGCAAGTATAGCAGCAACAACACTATGTATAAATATGGCGGGTTGAGTAACCCTTGTTTCTTTCAAGGCTTCCGGTGTTCCTTCAAACATTACTTGAGTAATATCAAATTCAAGTATTTCATTGGCTTTTAAAAACAATGCTTTGGCTTTTTCAGAATGGGCAAACAAGTCTTTTCCCATCCCTGGAAACTGGGCACCTTGTCCCGGAAATATATACGCTTTTTTCATACTAAGATTTAAAGTAAAAGGCTAAAACCTATGTCTATTCTTTATGTAAGGGATATAAGTATTTCAAACTTGAAGGGCAAAAATAGGAATTTGTACTACAATTACGAATTTTACTCCATTCCGAATTAAAAAATCAGGAATTACAGGAAAGCTATTCTGCTGTTTTTATTTTACTTAGGATTTGCACCCAACCTTTAATTTCAGAAACATCATCTGCTGCATTAAGCCGTCTTTTGGAGCGTACACTTGCTTTATAAAAGTAGATACCGTCTGGTAAAGCTTCTCCGGTAGCATTCACTCCCGTCCAATCGATTTGAGGATCTCCTACAAAATGGAATACACGTCCTCCCCACCTATTATATACAGAAAAATCAACTTCTTCCACATTTAAAAGTGTAGGTAAAGGTCGCAAATAGTCATTCTGTCCATCATGATTAGGTGTAATAAGATTGGGTAACTCATATCTTGTGCAAATATCGGTACAAACAATATTGCTTTTATCACTTTCTATTCCATAAATATTAAAAGCACTTACCTGATAGCAACCGGCAAGGGAAACGGAATCTCTGTGTTCTGCCAGTGTATCTTTAATCGTAAGCAAGGTATCAAAAGCACTATTTACTCTAGGGGAAAAGTACAAATGAAAGCCGGCTATTTCAGAATTACAAGGCGCATTCCGGTCCGGAATCCAGGAAAGTTTATTGGATGCCAATTCAACCGGTTCACAATCTGCTCCTGCTAAAAAAAGAACAGGGGGGCAGGGTTTTGAAGAATCTACCGGGATAAGGCATTGTTCCTGTGAATAATTGATTAAGGAGTCCGGAAGTCCGGCAATGCAATACTTTCCCATAATTTTAATACTATAACAAAGGGTATCTTTTTTTGACAATCCTGTGTCTGTATAAGCACCTGCTTCTCCCAAAACATGTACTTTCTTAATGGTTATCGCCTTGCTTTCATGGATTTTTCTTCTCAAAATAACCTGATCATATACGGCATTACGCCATGGAACATTATAATCCCAATTTAAAAAAACACTTCCGGAACCCGGGCTTGCCTTTAAAGCAATCGTGCTAAAAATATCGGAGGAAAAACTTTGGCTACCGGATACAAATTCCACTATATAAAATATTTTTTTAGTAGTGTTTACTAAGCTGTCTATATACGTTGTATCGTTTAAAGAATGTAAGGTCGCAATAGTTGAAAAACCTGTATTTTGTTGAAAACTTCTTTTAAGTAGCCAGGTATAGGGTAAAGGGAAAAAAGCCGTATCAAAGCCCGGTGGTTTTGCCCAAGCAACAAACACTTCCCCGGAATCTGTGCCTGTAGCCAGCACACTGGCATTTAATGGTACAGGTTTATTTTGGGAAGGGACGGCACAAATTTGTTTTGATAAGATACTCTCGCCATTTCCGGGGGCAGGATACTTCGCTCGCAACAAATAGCAATACTGGCTTCCCTGCTTCAATCCTTTTCCTTTATCGGTATCTGTATAGCTAAGAATTGCGGCAGGCACTTCATCTATTTTTTCATACCCTGTAAGCAAAGCCGTGTTTCTGGCACAAGGATCGGGTGTAAGTGGCAATGAATCGCAAGTTCTACGGTAAATCTCAATCCGGGTAGCAGAAGAGCAGGTATAGGGTTTCCAATTTAAAACAATGGAAGAGGATTGACTTACTGCTGCCACGAGTTCAACCGGAGGCCCTAATACCTTTATGTTCAAACTTCTTTGATCGGAAAGTGCTATACTATTGACCGGAACATCTTCTGCTAAAAAAATAAATTGGAAAGGCCAGTTCCGCACGTTTGTGCAATTGGTTTGCCAAGCAACAGCAGCTGTAGCCGGAGTGTCTTGTGGATTAGGCTTCAAAAGATTGAAGGTAGCCAATGAACCGGAAAAGGAAAAAGTGCCTCCATAAGCAGAAAGATTAATTTTATCGCCATCCGGATCGGTAGCAGAAACCGTATCCCGGAAGGAAGCCCCGGCAATAAGGCAGGGATGCTCAGGGATCTTAAGTACAGGCGGGTGGTTTAAGGTATCAAACACTTCGATTTGCATATCCCGCATTACGTATCCGATGCGAATATTATTCCGGTATTCTTCAATTAAAATAGCAACATTATAAAGTCCTTTTACTTTTGGGCTATCCCAAACAAGATCGCCATTATTGGGATTCAGCGATAAACCTTCGGGAAAAGTATAATTGGGTACATTCTTATTATTGGCTTGCTTCGGAGCTACCAGTTTATAAGAAAGGCTGTCCCCCTCCGGATCGAAAGCCCCCGGATTATGGGTGTAAATTTCTCCCACATTTGCTTTGTCTATTGGCGGAACCAGTAATATAGGAGAGCTATTTCCTTTTGCAGCCAATGGAGACACCAATATATACGTTTCTATAAAAAAGAGGACATTTACTGAATTTCCTCCGTTAATATTAAGAATGCTCCCATTTCTGTTGTCTTCAGAAAAGCCGATTACATAGACCCCGGAACCCGGAAATGAATATTCAAAAACAAATATATTTTCATAGGTACCTGCATCTAATAAGTTACGATTAGTACGAAATACCGTATCGGCAGGCACTCCGTTTATTGAAATAGCGGCGGTTTTCAGATCAAGATTGGGATTCCCATTTATCGCTTCAATGGACGTATACATTTTTAGATTAAACCGATAGGTATACCCTCCTACATACGAAGCCGTCAATTCGCCAGCTTTTAAGTGCGTGGCAGATACAATAAAAGGCAAAAGCCCCAAAAAAAATAAAATACTCCCTTTAATTCGATTCATGCTGTTGCAACAAGGTAATAAAAACCTCTGAAAACCTGAAAAAGAAACCAATAAATATGAATTACCGTTGCTATTTAGAACGGTGTTAAATTAAAAAACTGTTAAATGAGTAATTGTTTTATATTCGCTCCTTATGTACTTTTGGACAATTTATAATTACCTGCAATTTAAAATTAAAAAAGAACAAACAGAATGAGCTGGTTTAGAAAAGCACTATCCGGGTCGATCGGACAAAAACTTGTAATGGCAATTACAGGCTTATTTTTAATCGTCTTTCTTGTTGAGCATCTTATTGGTAACCTGATGCTGTTGGAAAAAGACGGGACAAGCTTCAATAACTATGTCCTGTTTATGGATAATCCTTTTATTAAGGTTGCTGAATACATCCTGTTTGCCGGGTTTATCTTTCACATTGCTTACGCAGCAATTATCACCACTAAAAATAAAAAGGCACGACCTATTGGCTACCAGTACTCCACCCCTTCCCAAAACAGCAGTTGGTTTTCAAGAAACATGGGATTATCGGGAAGCATTGTCTTTATTTTCCTTGTGGTACATCTTAGCCATTTTTTTATACCCTATAAAATTACCCATTCCGCTGATAATACGCTTTACGATACTGCAATAATTGTTTTTAGCCAAACATGGGTAGTCGTGCTTTATGTTATAGGCATGTGTTTATTAAGTTTTCACCTGAATCATGGATTTCAGAGTGCATTCCAAACGCTGGGGCTTCGGCATTCCAAGTATACACCTTTTATAAAAAAGCTAGGGACGGCCTTTGCAATAGTAGTTCCCGCAGCTTTTGCCTATATTCCTATTTACATTCATTTCTTCAGATAAAAACGACCATTTCAAATGACATTAGATAGCAAAATTCCTGAAGGACCTCTAGCAGAGAAGTGGACCAATCATAAATTTAACTTGAAGCTGGTAAGTCCGGCCAATAAAAGGAAATATGAAATTATAGTAGTAGGCACAGGGCTAGCAGGAGCATCAGCGGCTGCGAGTCTTGCAGAGCTAGGGTATAACGTAAAAGCATTTTGTTTTCAGGACAGCCCAAGAAGAGCGCACAGTATTGCAGCTCAAGGAGGTATTAATGCAGCTAAAAACTACCCAAATGATGGAGATAGTATCTATCGCCTGTTTTATGATACCGTTAAAGGCGGGGATTACAGATCAAGAGAAGCAAATACCTATAGACTAGCAGAGGTGAGTGTAAACATCATAGACCAATGCGTAGCACAGGGAGTGCCTTTTGCACGGGATTATGCAGGTTATCTGGATAACCGGTCTTTTGGAGGTGCACAAGTTTCAAGAACCTTTTATGCAAGAGGTCAAACAGGGCAGCAATTGCTTCTTGGTGCATATAGTGCGCTTAGCCGGCAAATAGGGCTTGGCAAAGTAAAGATGTACACGAGGACAGAAATGCTTGACCTTGTAGTTGTTGATGGGCAAGCAAGAGGTATTGTTACAAGAAATCTTATTACAGGAGAAATAGAATCACATGCAGGGCATGCTGTTTTACTTTGTACCGGAGGATATGGTAATGTTTTTTACCTGTCGACCAATGCACAAGGTTCTAATGCTACAGCCGCATGGAGAGCACATAAAAAAGGAGCATTTTTTGCGAATCCCTGTTATACACAAATACACCCAACCTGTATTCCTGTAACAGGAGAACACCAGTCTAAGCTTACACTTATGAGTGAAAGCTTAAGAAATGACGGAAGGGTTTGGGTACCCAAGAATGCGGGAGATACAAGAAAACCCAATGACATTCCTAAAGAAGACAGAGACTACTATCTCGAAAGGAAATACCCTGCTTTTGGAAACTTAGTCCCCAGGGATGTAGCTTCCAGAAATGCTAAAGAGCAATGTGATGCCGGCAAAGGGGTTGGGCAAAGTAAGCTAGCCGTTTATCTGGATTTCGCAGATGCTATAAAAAGATTGGGAGAAGATGCCGTAAGAGCAAAATATGGGAATCTGTTTGACATGTATGAACAGATAACCGGAGAAAACCCTTACAAAGTACCTATGCGAATTTATCCTGCTGTTCACTACACCATGGGTGGGCTTTGGGTAGATTACAATTTAATGACCACTATACCGGGATGTTATTCCCTCGGAGAATCAAACTTCTCGGATCATGGTGCAAACAGGCTTGGAGCTAGTGCACTTATGCAGGGGCTTGCCGATGGATATTTTGTTATCCCTTATACCATAGGTGACTATCTTGCAAAAACAACCCCAAGTGAGTTGGATGTAAATCATCCTGCCTTTAAGCAGGCCGAAAAAGAAGTAAAAGAGAAAATTGAAAAACTCCTTGCCATAAAAGGTACAAAAACGGTAACGGAGTATCATAGAGATTTGGGTAAGATAATGTGGGAATACTGCGGAATGGCTCGGGATGCAGCAGGCTTAACCAAGGCAAAAGGGCTAATAAAGGAACTTCGGGAAGACTTCTGGAAAAATGTAAAACTTACAGGGGAAAACGAAGAGCTGAACCAGACACTCGAAAAAGCAAACCGGGTTGCCGACTTCCTTGAAATTGGAGAATTGGTAGTTGAAGATGCCTTACATCGAAATGAATCGTGTGGTGGGCATTTCCGTGTTGAATATCAAACAGCCGAAAATGAGGCCAAGCGAGACGACGAAAACTTCTCTTATGTGGCAGCATGGGAATTTAAAGCACCGGGAGAAGAAAGTTTACATAAGGAAATGTTAAACTTTGAGTATGTTAAATTAACTCAAAGAAGTTATAAATAAGATTAATTCCTATTCTGAAAGTGCTTTTAAATGGGACTTTCAGCTTTTATACTTTGGATATTAGATGTAAAAAGTAAACTATATAAAACTCTTTTTAAAATAGTTTACTTCAATTAAATAGATAAACGGCATGAATATATTCTTAAAAGTCTGGAGGCAAAAAGACAACAAAACCCCGGGCAAAATTGTATCCTATGAGGTTAAAGATATTTCCCCGGATATGTCTTTCCTTGAAATGTTTGATGTGCTGAATGAAAACCTTCTCAAAAAAGGAGATGATCCTATTGCCTTTGACCATGATTGCCGCGAAGGAATATGCGGAATGTGCAGTATGTATATAAACGGAAGGCCTCATGGCCCAAAAACAGGTATTACAACCTGCCAACTTCACATGAGAAGTTTTAAAGATGGTGACACCATTGTTGTTGAACCCTGGAGAGCTCAGGCATTCCCTGTTGTAAAAGATCTTGTAGTAGATAGAAAAGCCTTTGACCGGATCATAGCAGCAGGTGGTTATATATCTGTCCACACCGGGGGAGTCCCCGATGCAAATGCGACCCCAATACGAAAAGAAGATGCAGATGAGGCTTTTGACTCAGCAACCTGTATTAGCTGTGGTGCCTGCGTTGCAGCCTGCAAAAACTCCAGTGCCATGCTTTTCGTTTCCGCAAAAATAAGTCAGTTAGCTTTATTACCACAAGGACAGATAGAAAGGAGCGAAAGGGTACAAAGGATGGTAGATCAAATGAATGCAGAAGGGTTTGGAGCTTGTAGCAACACCGGAGCTTGCTCGGTTGAATGTCCTAAGCTTATTTCTCAAGACAATATTGCCCGCATAAATAGAGAATATATCAAATCAAAATTTGGGTCTGAAGTTCAATAACGGACTCAATCCTTTTTGAAAAACCGCCCCTTTTTGCCATGCTGAAAGGATTTTGTTTGGAGGGCATTTCACAGAGGGGCTTTATTCAAAACTTTTGTCTGAATTAAAATTGAAAGATATATAGGATTTAGACAAAAAATCATCGAAGGATTTCTAAGAAAAGAACTCTAAAGAATAAACGTTTTCTTTTCACTATCAAGAACAGGTTTTCCTCCTGAATAACAGGAAGGAGAAGAGGCACTGCCACTACGCTTGGTCATCCTGTAAAGAACTTGTACGAAAGAGACTTATAGAGGGGACTTGAACTAAATATAGTTCTAACCAAATCAATTTATAAAATTAACTTTCTCGCTATTAAAAACAGGTTTCCTCCTGAATGACAAATCAATGGACAGTTAACAATGGAGAATGGACAGTGAGAAATTTTTATTGTCAACTATCAATTAATAAGCCACTTATAGTCATCGTTTTCAACTAGGACTTCCGAAAAAGCGATTATATCGCTATTTATAAAAAATCTTTACATTTTCTACCCTTATTTTTATAACCTCGTAAAAAAGAGGGCATTTTAATATTGCTATCTATATATGCGATAGAATCGCATTCCTCAATCATCCTCGTTGAAAACGAGGACGATTGAGCTACTCTATATAATAACTGTACTCTTTTAAACCTTTGATTCAGCAAGCAAAAAATAATTTTGCAAATGTTCCTGACAATGTAATAATTTAATGACATAATAATTTGAATCAAATTATTATGCTCCCTCAACACACCTCACTCTTAAAATTTTGTTCAAATCCATATATTTTTCATAATTTGCCTTACTTTTAATCGAATCCTTAATTCCGGCGTACTTGCTTCATGCAACACCAAGTCCAAAAACTTACTTTAGAAATCAATTTTGACGATGAAGCAAATGCTTATGCCCTTCAAAGCAGGATTGCACACTTTGCACAAACTGAAGTTACCCGAATTATAGATCAATTATTTTCTGAGTTTTCACACGAATACCAAAGAGCACACATATCCAAACTGGAATTGGACTTAGGTTCCTTTGTGCTAGATGATAAATTGGAGTTATCTATACATAAAAGCATAAAAGAACAGTTGCACACAAAACTGATTGACCTTTTTAACTTTGGAACTTATTCCGAACCGGATAGTATTCCGGAAATAATTGATATACCCCAAAATGAGGTAGCGCTTTTTACGTATTTCTTAGAAACAGGCAATCTTCCCTGGAATGCACAAGTAAATGGGGCAAGTATTTCAATTTCCGGTATTTTTAACCAGATCATAGAGAAGCATCCGGATTTATTGAAAAAAGCCAGCATAAATATATTATCTCATAAGCATATACAATTAAGGCTTATAAGGCAATTTTCAGATATAGAACTACTTTCCCTAACAGGGCTTTGGGTTAATAAAAAAGGAAAGCACCAAATCTCGGGGCTTACAAACGATCTTTATCAGATTTTTAAATACAGCCCTCTGTTAAAAAATACTTTTTATGAATACCGGGAATTAATCTGGCAATTCTTCTTTCAAGAAACAATACTGAAAGGAAGAAATACTGAAAATTTACACCTTGATATAGTACAATTTTTCAGCAAAGAATTATTTATTCCCTTGGAGGGGATTATTGAAAGCATATTAATAAACAGTATGGGCTTATCAAAATCAAAAACCTTCCAAACACCCTTTATAGCTCGTATAAAAAAACAGGCCGAAGCAACTGAAGTTGTACCTGCAATTAATATAAGTAAGGTAATTACCCCCCAATTAATTCAACGCTTACAAAGCCTGTTAAAGAAAAATAAAATAAGCAAAACCCTCTCCCAAACAAAGGCTTTAGCACTCCAATTGTACAAAACGTTTATTCTAAAGCCTAATAGAGGTAACACCATAGACGGTTTTAGAGATTATTTGGTAACCCAACTGGCAATAAAATATGCTATTCCAAAACAAGCTGTTTTTCTGGAAATTAATAAACCAATTGTGTTACCTGCTAAAGCAACAAAGCAACAAATAAAAAAAACCTTAAGGGAAACCATGCCTTCTTTATACGAGGCACTTCCGGAATTAACACAACGCTTACAAGGCATACTAAAAGAAAATGCAATACGCTTAACACGCCTTCAAACAGAAACGTTAGTTCTCCAATTGTCAAAGGATTTTATTAAAAAGAATAGCCAGGTAACCAGTAGCAAATCGGACTATACCGCTTATTTAATAAAACAGTTGGCAAGCCGGTTTTCCATTCCTGAACAAAATATGGGCAGCCAAGAAGTATGGGGAAATACTAAAAATGAATTAATAGCCTTTAAACTAAGCAAGTCTATCACGCAACAAAATCTTTCAAGTAAAGAAATTTTTCTAAGCAAGGTGTTGGCTACGCTTCCTTTTCAAGCAAAACCAAGTCATTTTTCAAGCTTAATAAGGGAAACAGAAAAAGCTTTACAGGATTTTTTTAAGCGACCTCTTTTATTAAAAAGGATATTAGTGCTAAGCCGATTCAACATTCACTCCTTTCAACATCAACTTTTGCTAAATGCCTTCTCCAAAGAAATAAAGAGCATCCTTCTGAAAAAATATTTTAACTTATCCCTCCCGGAGTTTGAGCTAATCAAAAAAGAGACCATCCGTAATGAAGTGGAAGCTTTTTTTGCCACTGCAAATTTTAAATCATTTATTCATAATAATTTAATTTCCTCTATTTTTGAACAATATGCAAACTTGTGGCCCAAAAAATTTAAAAAGCTTGCCGCATTCAAAGAAAACAGCCCTGAAGTAAAATCAAAAAAACTTAAAGTACTGCGGACTTTTGTAGAAAAAGATTTTTTTAATAAGCACTTCAATACCGCAAAAGAAACCGTATCGGCAAAAAAGGTAAATATTCAGGAAATTTCCGGCTCTACTGAGATAATTGGTATTTTAAATGAATACCTAAAAGAAAAAGAATATCCTGCTTTTTATACTTTTACATTAACAGCTTTAGTAAGCAAGCTCTTCAGGACTTCCCAAACTATTGCAACCCGTTATTTTTGCTCTCTTTCTGAAGAACAAAGTATTTCGATAACCAATAAATTGGAAAATACACTGGCAGAAAAAATAAAAACAGAAAGAAAAGAGGCAATAGAAATATTAGCCGTAAGAAATATTGAAGAAATTGAATATAAAGAAGAGCCCTATAAAGTAGCAAGCGATGAACCTGTTTATATAAGTAATGCGGGACTTATAATTGTACATCCTTTTTTAATCCGTTTTTTCACGCTTTCAGGACTTGTAGAAAACAAAAAGTTTGTAGATGAACATGCCCGGCATACAGCGACACATCTACTGCATTATTTGACAACAAAAACAGAAAATCCGGAAGAACATGCACTGTTTTTAAATAAAATACTTTGTGGAATTCCCCCTGAAACGCCTATATTAAAGGATATTAAAATAAGCAAAGCGCAAAAAGAAACCGCAGAAGGGTTACTTCAGGGGGTTATTGGTAATTGGACGGCTCTTAAAAATTCAAGTGCAGACAATTTGCGGGGTTCCTTCCTTATAAGAAACGGAAGGCTTCTTGCAGAAGACCAGGTTTGGCATCTAAAAGTAGAAGAAAAAGCCTACGATATTCTTATAAATAAATTGCCTTGGGGAATAGGTATGATAAAACTTCCCTGGATGCAAAAAACCTTAAATACCGAGTGGAAATAAAAAACGAGCATTGTGAAAAACGACAATTTAATATCCATTGAAAAGGAAATACAATGGTTTGAAACACTCCTCAAAAATCGAGTTACTGTTTTTTTAAACCAGGCCATGCCTTTAGAAACCTTTTTACCCCCTCCCAACCTTTCTAGCGCGTCTCCTTATGCTCAATTTGTTACCCGAAATGGTTTAGGCTTTAAAGAAAGAGTAATTCTAATGCTTGCACTTTTACCCCATATAAAACCACAAACATTGGATCTTTTTTTTTTACAACATAGTTATAAAAAGGTATTTACTGAGTTTGGCGGCTTAAGCAACGGAAATTTTTCCGGTTTTTTCCCAACCATAGAAACCGCAGCCTTTATTATTGCCGGGAATAATCTAACAGATCGTATTGGTATTTTAGCGTTATTTCAGGAAAATGGATTTTTTAGAAGAAATAATATAATAGAGTTTACAGATTCCGGAAATACGCTTTTATTTTGCCGCCCCTTACAAATTTCTCAAGAATACCTTGTTTATTTAACCACAGGCGAAAGCCACAAACCCGATTTCGGTCCTTCGTTTCCGGCTGCTCTGCTCACAACCCAATTAGAATGGGAAGACTTGATTTTGGAACATACGGTATGGGAGGAAATTGGAGAGCTCAACGAATGGCTCATTCACGGTAATAAACTCTTGAACTCTTCTTTAGGAAAAAAAATAAAACGAGGATACCGGGCCTTATTTTATGGTCCTCCCGGTACAGGGAAAACCCTTACGGCTTCTCTTCTTGGCAAGTCTAACAATATGGATGTTTACCGAATTGATCTTTCTGCTATCGTTTCAAAATATATTGGAGAAACAGAAAAGAATCTTGCCAATGTTTTTAACAAGGCAGAAAACAAAAACTGGATACTTTTTTTCGATGAAGCCGATGCGCTTTTTGGTAAAAGGACAAGTACCAAAGACTCTAAAGACCGCTATGCCAATCAGGAAATATCGTATTTATTACAAAGAATTGAAGACTTTCCAGGAATGATAATCCTTGCGACCAATTTAAAAGCCAATATGGATGATGCTTTTGCCCGGCGATTTCAATCTATGATCTATTTCCCTATGCCTTCTACTGAAATGCGCAATGAACTTTGGGAAAAAGCTTTTGGCAATGAAATGATCCGGGATGAAAATGTAAATTTCTATACGATTTCTAAAGATTATGAACTTACGGGAGGAGCAATTAGCAACGTTCTTCGCTATTGTGCCTTAAAAGGCTATGCACGAGGAGACCATAAGGTAACGAAAGAAGATCTTGTCGCAGGAATCAGAAAAGAGTTGAAAAAAGAAGGGAAAACAGGATAAAATATAGTTCTTTTGTGCTGTTTATTCAGTTTTTCCACTTCCAACATTTTCAAAAGCTACCAGTCAATAGGTAAATAATCCTTCAGGAACTTCCCACACCAATGTGTTCCGGTAAGTATCCCATCAAAGAAAGGGTCACAAATGCGGGCAGCGCCATCTACAATATCCAAAGGTGGTTGAAAATCGTGTAATTTCTGTTTTAATCCGGAAAGTTGCGCCGGGTCTTCATCGGTAACCCAACCCGTATCTACTGCATTCATAAAAATACCATCTTTAGCAAAATCACTGGCAGAAGTATGCGTCATCATATTCAAGGCTGCTTTTGCCATATTGGTATGTGGATGCCTGTCTTCTTTCTTAAAGCGATAAAACTTCCCTTCCATCGCCGTCACGTTTACAATATGTTTTTGCCCGGTATAATCCCGTCGCATCATAGAAACAAGCCTGTTGACCAATACAAAAGGTGCAATGGCATTTACGAGCTGCACTTCCAACATTTCCGGTGTCTGAATTTCACCCAGCCGTAACCGCCAGCTATTGGTCGTTCTCAAATCTACTTGCTGTAAATCTGCATCAAGTTCCCCGGTTGGAAAAATCTCAGCAGCTTCCAAAGAATTGTCGTAGCTATAGGGAATTTGAGAAAGTTGTGCAGATGCCCTTAAACCCACTCCCGGACCTTGTCCGTGCCAAGCAACAGGAAGAGCCGATTCATTGGCAAGGCTTTTCGTAGAAAAAGCATTCAGCTTGCTCTTTAAATTTTCATGGTTACTCAGCAGCAATTGTTTATCGCTGGACAGTGTATCAAATTCCTTATTTTCATTGGCAATTAGGTGTGTATAAAAAGCAGGGGGTCGTCGTACGGTTTGTGCCGCATTATTTATTAAAATATCGAGCCGGTCATACTGTTGTTCTACATAGGTACAAAACAATTCTACACTAGGGGTATGCCGTAAGTCGAGCCCATATACCTGTAATCTGTTTTTCCATTCGGGGAAATCTTTTTCGAGGGCAAACCGGGAGGCTGCATCTACCGGAAAACGGGTTGTAGCAATTACCGTAGCACCTGCCCGAAGCAACATCAGGGTTACGTGATACCCGATTTTCAGCCGGGCTCCGGTTATGAGTGCAACTTTCCCATCAAGGGAAGCAGTCTGAAACCGCTTCTGATAATTAAATGCAGCACAGCTAAAACACATAGCATCGTAGAAAAAATGCAAACGGGTAAACGCTTTATTACAGGCATAGCATTTTCTGGGAGAATTAAGGTATCTTTCATTGTCCGGCGCTG
>Ga0164242_10005756_pt1 | contig 13749 bp, 12 predicted proteins | sample OricomgcompostMG_FD_108783 | JGI IMG/M metagenome (GOLD analysis project Ga0164242, IMG submission 108783) | Miracle-Growth compost microbial communities from Emeryville, California, USA - Original compost - Miracle growth compost (MG) ...
GCTACGCCGCGGCGGCGGCCGGCTCGGCCGGGGCGAGGACGACGCGGGAGCGGCGGGCGGCGGGCAGGTCGCGGGTCCGGCCGACGGGGGAGAAGAGCAGGACCAGGGCGGCCAGCGGCACCCCGGCGGTGGTGATCCACAGCGCCGTGCGCAGGTCCAGGACGCTGCCGAGCCAGCCGCCGAGCAGCGCGCCCACCGGGATCGTCCCGTAGTTGAGGAACGCCGAGCCGGCGGTGACCCGGCCGAGCAGCTCCGGCGGGCAGTACGCCTGCTGGAAGCTCGACTTCACGACGTTCCCGGCCACCACGCCCGCCGCCACGCTGAACCCGCCCGCGGCGAAGAGGACCAGCCCGGCCCCCGGCGTCGTCAGCGGTATCAGCAGCGCGAAGACGGTGACGCCCAGTTCGAAGAGGAGCATCGCGCGGGCCGTCCCCATCGCCGTGGCGACCCGGCGGGCGACCAGCGCGCCCCCGACCCCGCCCAGGCTGGTGGCCGCGATGAGCCCGCCGACCGCGCCCTGCGACACCCCCACCGTGTGGACGAGGAAGACGACCTGGATCGACTGGTAGCCCATCAGGGCCATGTTCGACAGCGCGCCGAAGAGCGTCAGCGAGCGCAGCCACGGGTCGCGGGCGACCAGCCGCAGTCCCTCGCCGACCTCCGTGAGCAGCGTGCCGGAGGCCGCCGCGGCGCGCTCCCGGCGCGGCTCGCGCCCGCGGATGCCGGCCAGGCACAGCACGGACACGACGAACGTGCCGGCGTTCGCGAACATCGCGTTCACCACGCCCACCGCCTGGCCGATGAGGCCGGCCGAGCCGAGCCCGGCGATCTGCGCGGCCGAGGCGCTGCCCATGAGCTTCGCGTTGCCCTCCGCCTGGTCCTCGGGTGCGAGCAGGCTCGGCAGGTAGGCGCTGTACGCGGTCTGGAAGAACACCGCGGCGGTGCCGGTCAGCAGGGCGATCCCCACCAGCAGGGGGATGCTGAGCAGGCCCGCCCAGCGGGTCACCGGGATCAGCGCGAAGAGCACGAACGACAGTGCCGCGGCGGCCGCCATCACCGGGCGGCGCGGCAGCCGGTCCACCCACGCGCCCACCGGCAGCCCGATCAGCAGCCAGGGCAGCCACGCGGACGCGCTCAGCAGGCCGACGTCGAAGGTGCCGGCGTGCAGCGCGGACACGGCGACCAGCGGCATCGCCACGGACGTGACGGACGCGCCGAACTTCCCGGCCGTCTCACCGCACCACAGCAGGCGGAAGTCCCGGTGGCGGCGCAGCAGCCCGGCGTTCTCCTTGGCGCTCATGCGGTCCTGCCTTCCTTGCGCGGAAACGACTGGATCTGGACGGAGACGGGCAGCGAGCCGGGCTCCGGCGGCGCGTCGGGGTCGGGGGTGTGACGGGCGATGACGGCGCTCAACTCCTCGTTGAGCGCGATGAGCTGGGCCGGGGTCAGGCGCAGGTCGGTCCAGTCCGAGAGGGTGCCGGCCCGGTGCCATTCCTCGTCCCAGGTGTCGGCCAGGTACGTCGTCACCCGGGAGAACTGCGTCTGCACGAACTCGTGCAGGTAGACCGACAGGGCGCCCCTGGTGGCGGGGTCGTCGGTGAAGTCGCCGGTGTCGAGGACCTTCGTCTGCCGCACCACCCGCCACCAGCGCTCGCGCCGGGTGCCGCGTTCCTTGTCCTCCTCGATGAAGCCGTGCTCGGCGAGGTGGCGCAGGTGCCAGCTCACGGTGCCGGTGCTCTCGCCCAGGCGGGCCGCGAGTCCGGTGGCGGTGGCCGGGCCGCCGTCGGTGAGCATCTCCATGACGCTCATCCGCAGCGGGTGCGCCAGGGCGCGCAGGCTGCGGGCGTCCATCCGCCGGACGGGCCTGCCCGTCCCCGTGCCGGCTGCCGTGCCGGGATCGCGTTCGTCGCTCATGGCAGTGAGCATAGAATGCAGAGAACCCTCTGCAAAGAGTCCTCTGCAAACTTTTCTCTGCGGTTTCCTGCGCCGTGGCCGGGGAGCCTGGACGGGTGGCCCGCGGTGGGCTCGTCGTCCGTTTCCGCCGCGGCGGCCGTCTCGGGGCCGCCGCGGCAGTGCGGGGTCAGGCCGGGTACGGGGTCGTGGCGCGGGCGGCGGACAGGGCGGCCGCCCACCAGGAGAGCTGGTCCAGCATCGTCTTGGCGTGAACGGGCGCCTGGGGGTCGAGCGGGCGGCCGTCCTCCCAGCCGTTGAAGTAGTCGGGGAAGGCCAGCCGGTCGCGGACCGCCACCGCGTGCAGCTCGGCGAGGACGTTCTCCAGGTGGAGGACGGCGTGCCGGCCGCCGGACGCGCCGCCGTAGCTGACGAAGCCCACCGGCTTGGCCGTCCACTGGGTGAAGTGCCAGTCGATCGCGGCCTTCAGCGAGGCCGGGTAGCTGTGGTTGTACTCGGGGGTGACCAGCGCGAAGGCGTCGGCCTCCGCGAGGCTCGCGGTCAGCGGCGCCATGGACGCCGGGCGCGGGTAGGCGTCGCCGGCGTACTTGGGCGACTCGGCGGGCAGGGGGGTCGGGACACCGGTGTCGGCGAGGTCGACGACCCGGACGTCGAACCCGCCGTGGGCGCGGGCCTGTTCGGCGAACCAGGAGGCGATGACGGGCCCGAACCGGCCCTCGCGGACACTGCCGACGACGACGGCCAACGTGTGCTTCTCACTCATGGCCCCCACGCTGCCGCCCGCCGGGTCCGCCAGCCAGACCGGCCGCAGGCTGGCCCCCGCAGGGCCACGCTGGGCCCGCCCGGCCCCGTCCCGCGGGCCGCCGCCGACCGTAGACTCGGGCCATGGGCACGCCACTGGGGGACTTCGTCCGCGCCAAGCGCGACAGCATCCAGCCCGAGGCGTTCGGGCTCCCCGCGCGCGGCCGCCGGCGCTCTCCGGGGCTGCGCCGCGCCGACCTCGCCGACCGGGCCGGGGTCAGCGTCGAGTACCTGACCCGGATCGAGCAGGGGCGCGACCGCAACCCCTCGCCCGCCGTCGTCAACGCCCTCGCCGACGGGCTGAGCCTGGACGCGGCCGAGCGCGACCACCTGCGCTACCTCGCGAAGATCACCGGCGGGGGCTGCCCCGGGCACGAGCGGCCGCAACCGCCTTCCCGCGCGGTGCGGCCCACCGTCCTGGAGACGCTGCGGCTGCTCGAACCCGGCGTCGCGCTGGTGACCAACCGGTTCGGCGACGTGCTCGCGCACACCGCCGGCTTCGCGTCCGTGATGCGCGCGAGCGGGCTGCTGGAGCAGCCGGCGCCGAACCTGACCCGGTACGTGTTCACCGACCCGCGGGCCCGGACGTTCTTCGCCGACTGGGAGCAGGTCGCCGACGAGTACGCCTTCGACCTGTGGCTCGGGCCCACGGCGGGCGCCTTCGAGTGGTTCAGGGCCGACCTCGCGCCGCTGGCCGGCGAGGAGTTCACCCGCCGCCTCGACCGGCACCTGCCGCCGCCGCGGCCGCCGCTGCGGCTCCGCCACCCGGCCGCCCGCACCGAGCTGTGCTGGCACCGCGAGCGGCTGGAACTGCCGGCCGCCGACGCGCAGGCGCTGGTCGTCATGCTGCCCGCGGACGAGGCGACCGCCCGGGCCCTGGACCTGCTGCGCCGCCGCCCCGAACGCCCCCTGCGGGCGACCGGCTGACGGCGGTCGCCGGCCGGCCCTCAGGCGAAGACGGCCCGCCGGGTCGCCCGCCGCAGCGCCCGCAGCACGGCGGGCCCCAGGGCGTACGACAGCACCGCCGTCAGGGCGGCCCGCGGCAGGTCCCAGCCCATCGACGTGGTCAGGCAGTACGCGGCGAACCGGGCCAGGTTGGCGGCCGGGGAGGCGTGCGGGTCGTAGGAGACGCCCGAGGCGAGGCCGCCGATGTAGGGCCAGCCCTGGAGGTTCATCACCGTGCCGTACGCCACCGCGGAGACGGCGCCGTAGCAGGCCAGCAGCAGCAGTTCGGCCCGGCCGCGCAGCGTGGCCGCCCCCGGCAGCAGGCCGGCGCCCATCGCCACCCACCCCATGGCGAGCATCTGGAACGGCATCCACGGGCCCACCCCGCCGGTCAGCAGCGCGGAGGCGAACATCGTCAACGAGCCCAGCGTGAAGCCGAATCCGGGCCCCAGGACGCGACCGGAGAGCACCATGAGGAAGAACATCGGCTCGATGCCCGCGGTACCCGCGCCCAGCGGCCGCAGCGCCGCGCCCGCCGCCGCGAGCATGCCGAGCATGGCCACGGCCTTCGCGTCCATGCCGGTGTCGGTGAGCGTCGCCACGACCACCGCGACCAGCAGCGGCAGCAGCAGTGCGAACAGCCAGGGCGCGTCGGCGCTGTGCGCGGCCACCGACGAGCCGTGCGCGGCCAGCAGCGGCCAGCCGAACGCGGCGACGCCGATCAGCGAGACCACCGCGAGCGCGGCGGCCGAGCGCGGCCCGATCCGCACCGGCCGCGGCGCCGCGGCGGCCTCACCGGCGGCCGGCCGCCCCGTCACGAGGCCGCCTCCAGCGCGTCCCGCACCTGCGCGACCGTCAGCCACGGCGCCGGCGCCAGCACCTTCGCCACCTGGGGCGCGAACGCCGGCGAGGAGAGCACCACTTCGGCGGCCGGGCCGTCGGCCACCACCTCGCCCTCGGCGAGGATGACGACCCGGTGCGCGAGGTCGGCGGCCAGCTCCACGTCGTGGGTGGCGAGCACGATCGCGTGCCCCTGCGCGGCGAGCCCGCGCAGCAGCGCCACCAGGCGCGCCTTGGCGGCGTAGTCCAGGCCGCGGGTCGGCTCGTCCAGCAGCAGGACCGGCGGGCGGGCGGTCAGCACCAGCGCCAGCACCAGGGTGAGCCGCTGGCCCTCGGACAGGTCGCGCGGGTGGCACGCCGGGTCGACGCCCGGCAGGAGCTCGGCCAGCAGCCGGGCGCAGGAGCCCGGTTCGGCCCCGGCGTCGTGGTCGGCGGCGGCGCACTCGGCGGCCACGGTGTCGGCGTACAGCAGGTCGCGCGGCTCCTGCGGGACCAGGCCGGCGTGGCGCAGCAGCTCGGCCGGGCGGGTGCGGTGCGGGACCGCCCCGGCTACCTCGACGCCGCCCCCGGCCGGCGGGTGCAGGCCCACCAGCGCGGACAGCAGCGTCGACTTGCCGGCGCCGTTGCGGCCCATGAGGGCGACGGTCTCACCGGCCGCGACCGTGAGGTCCACGCCGTGCAGGACCTCCGTCCGGCCGTGCCGCACCCGCAGTCCGGCGCACCGCACCAGCGGCCCGGCCACCGGCACCCGCGCGGGGCCGCATGCCGAGCCGTGCGCGAGGCCGGCCGCCGGGACCCGGGCGAGAACCGGTGCGGGGGCCCGGCCGGCGAGGCGGTCGCGCAGGCCGGCGGCCCTGCGGCGGGCGTCGCGCACCGACAGCGGCAGCGGCGACCAGCCCGCGAGCCGGCCCAGCGCGACCACCGGCGGGTGCACCGGCGACAGCGCCATCATCTCGGCCGGCTCGCCCGTCACCGGCTCGGCGCCCGGCCCGGGCAGCAGCACCACCCGGTCGGCGTACTGCACCACCCGCTCCAGCCGGTGCTCGGCCATCAGCACCGTGGTGCCCAGGTCGTGCACCAGCCGCTGGAGCACGGCGAGCACCTCCTCGGCGGCTCCCGGGTCCAGCGCGGACGTCGGCTCGTCCAGCACCAGCACCTGCGGGCCGACGGTCAGCACCGAGCCGATCGCCACCCGCTGCCGCTGCCCGCCGGACAGCGTCGCGATCGGGCGGTCGCGCAGCTCGGCCAGTCCCAGGAGGTCGAGGGTCTCCTCCACCCGGCGCCGCATCGTCTCCGGCGGCACGCCCAACGACTCCATGCCGTAGGCGAGTTCGTCCTCGACGGTGTCGGTGACGAAGTGCGAGGCCGGGTCCTGGCCCACCGTGCCGACCACGTCGGCGAGTTCCCGCGGGCGGTGGGTGCGGGTGTCGCGGCCGGCGACGGTGACCCGGCCGGTGGCGGTGCCGCCGGTGAAGTGCGGGACGAGGCCGTTGACGGCGTTGAGCAGCGTCGACTTGCCCGTGCCGGACGCCCCCACGACCAGGCACAACTCCCCCTCGGGGATGGTCAGGTCGAGGGCGCGCAGGGCGGGGGCGGTGGCGCCGTCGTAGGTGATCGTCGTGTTCTCGAAGCGGATCATGACACCGGGGGTTCGGTCGCGGCGGGACGGGACGGGTGCGGGCGGCGACCGCCGGGCTCGGGCCCGGCGCCGCGACGTTCGCCGCCCGGGCCATCGCCGGCCCGCGCGGCCGGGTCGCCGTCGCCCCGGGCGGCCGGGGTGTTGGGGCCGTCGCTGGGTCGGGCGGTCGGGGGGTCGCCGGCGGCCCGGGCGGTCGCGTCGGGGTCGTCGCCGGGTAGGGCTGTTGGCGCGTCCGGGGCGTCGTCGGCTCGGGTGGTCGGCGCGCTGGGCCTCGCGTTGGGCCGGGGCCGCTTCCGGGTGGGCGGAACGGCCCGGTCGCCGTTGCCCCGGGCGGCCGGGGTGTCCGGTCGGGGCGCGGCGAAGGCCGGGACCAGGGCCGGGAGCAGGGACAGGGCCGGCCACAGCGGCAGCGTCGGCGCGGTCAGCGGATACGCGGGCGGGTCGAGGGCGGCCGGGGCGTACGAGGAGGCGGCGATCAGCAGCGCGGCGACGGCCACGCCCGAGCCGGCGACCAGCCACGCCCGCACGCCCCACCGGTCCGGCCGGTAACGCGTCCGGACGGTACGGCGCCCGCCCAGCCGCAGCCCCGCGACCGCCGCCGCCAGCCCGGCCAGCAGCACCGGCAGGCCGTACCCCGCGCCCGTCGACGACATCAGCCCGTACGTGCCCGCGCACACCCCCAGCAGCCCGCCGAGGGTGAGCGCGGCCGTGGCCCGCCGCACCCCCGCCGGAACCCGCGCCGTCCGCCCGTAGCCGCGCGCGTCCATCGCCGCCGCGAGGGCCACCGACCGCTCCAACGCTCCCTCCAGCACCGGCAGCCCGACCTGGAGCAGGGCCCGGACGCCGCGGTCCGGGCGGCCCCGCAGCCGCCGCGCCGCGCGCAGCCGGGCCACGTCGGCGACCAGGTGCGGGGCGAACGTCATCGCCACCACGACGGCCACGCCCGCCTCGTACAGCGCGCCCGGCAGGGACTTCAGCAGCCGCGCCGGGTTGGCCAGCGCGTTGGCCGCGCCGACGCACACCAGCAGCACGGCCAGCTTCATGCCGTCCCGCAGCGCGAACACCACGCCCTCGGCCGTCACCGGGCCGCCGACGCGCACGCCCTGCGCCCAGCCGGGCAGCGGCACCCGGGGGAGCGTGACGAGCACGTGCGTGCCCGGGATCGGCGAGCCCAGCAGCACCGCGAAGACCACGCGGACGCCGAGGACGAACACGCCCAACCGCAGGAACGCCCCGTAGCTGCGGGCCCAGGGCGCGTCGGTGCGGCGGGCGGCCACCACATAGCCGGCGACCGCGGCGACCAGGGCGAGCAGCAGTGGATCGCTGGTGCGGGAGGCGGCCGTGGCCAGGCCCAGCGCCCAGATCCACCAGGCGCCCGCGTGGACGGCGTTGGAGCGGTCCGCGCGCGGCGCCCGGAGCCGTTCGGCGGTACGGCGGACCGGGCCGCCCCCGGAGGCGGGAGACGCGGACCCGCGCGGGGCGGTCACGTCCGGCGGCGGCGGGCCTGCCGTACGGCGGCCAGCGCGATCACGAGGACGCCGCACCCGCCGGCGATCAGCCCGAGGTCCGGGCCGCCCGAGCCGGAGCCGGTGTCCGAGGCCGACCCGCCCGTCGTGCCGGAGGCCGAACGCCTGCCGGACGACGACACCGCCTCGCCGCAGCCCGTGCGCGGGTAGCCGGCGATGGCGCAGAGCACCCCGGAGGAGTCGTACCGCAGCGGGCGGGCCACCGCGGCGAGCGCGTCCGCCGAGGAGGCGCCGTCCGGGACCCGCGCGCACGCCGTCCGGCCGGCGGGCGGGGTGGCGCCGCCGGGCGCGTCGGCGGTGGTGCCCGGGTCGATGACGAGGGCGATCCGCTTGCGGCCGGCCACCGGCTTGGTGTGCGCGCAGATCGTGGCGAAGTCGGCTGTGCCGCGCGGCCGGGCCGCCTTCGCGGCGGCGTCCTCGCTGACGGCGAACCGCCAGCCCTCGACGCTGCCGTCGGCCGGGGTGTGCGAGGCCGGGCCGGTCTGCGCGTACGTCCAGGCGCCGCCCGAGCGCAGCCAGTACGACCAGTAGCGGTAGCCGGTGGCGGACGCGGGCGCGGCGGCGGCCAGCAGTGCGGCGAGGGCGAGCAGGGCGGCGAGCAGCCCGGCGCGGGGCCCCGCCAACGGCCCGGTGGGGGAGCGGCGGCCCCCGGGCCGCGCGGCCGGGCGGTGTCGCGGCAGGGGACGCGGACCCGGCGTCACCGCTGCCGCCGGTTGCGGGCGCACAACAGCAGGCCGAAGCCGATCCCCGCCACCGGGCACACGGCCACGACGATCCACGTGACCGTCCAGGACGAGCTCTTGTGGCTCGACGAGCCCGCCGCGGGGCTCGCCGCCGGGCTCGCCGTCTTCGCCGGGGCCGGGCCCAGCGCCGTCAACTGGCGGACCAGATCGGCGCCGTCGGCGTGGTGCGGGTCGTTGCCCGTGGCGTAGGCGGCCAGGATCAGCTGGGACAGGGCGGCCGGGTTGCCGTGCGACCACGACGCGGAGTGCCCGGCGAGCCAGGCGTACGCCTGCCGGGCGGCGTCGAGTTGGCCGCCGGAGGCCAGCGCGGCCACGGCGTCGGCGGTGGTGCCGTAGTCGGGGGAGGGCTTGTCGGCGCCCGGGGTGACGGCGGTCAGGTGCTGCCCGCCCTTGTCGAGTTGGGCGATGAGCCAGGCGGCGCCGGCGTCGGCGGAGGCGCCCGGGGCGAGACCGGCGTACGGGTCGGCGCCGCCGCCCTCGCCCGTGCCGGCGGGGCACACGGGTATGTGCGGGGCGGCGTTCGCGGACGGCGCCTGGACGAGGAAGCCCGCGCTGCGGCTGCCGCGGACGGCGTCGGCGGTGGCCTTGGCGTTCACCGCGAGCTTGCCGCCGGTGCCGGAGGGATACCCGAACGCGCCCCGGTCGGCGGCCTTCGCGTCCGAGCAGCCGAACTGGAAGCCGCGCAGCGCCTGGAAGGAGGTCGCGCCGCCGGGCGCGGTCACCGAACCGTTCAGCCCCGCGGCCTGGAAGGAGCCGATCACCACGGCGGTGGAGTCCGGGTCCGAGGCGCCGCCCGGGTTGTACGACCAGCCGCCGTCCTTGTTCTGCACGTGCCGCAGCCAGGCTGTGGCCCGGTCCACCGCCTGCTGGTGGCCGCCGAGCGCGGCCAGCGCCTGCACGGCGATGCCCGTGGAGTTGGTGTCCTCCGCCTTGGGCGCGCAGGCCGTCGCCGGGTCGGCCCGGAAGGCGGCGAAGCCGCCGTCGGCGCACTGCTGGCCGGTCAGCCACGCGACCGCGCTCTTCCCCGGCGTGACCCCGGCCGCGTGCAGCGCGAGGACGGCGTAGGACTGGCGCCACACCCCGTCGTACGTCGGGTCGGCGGTGCCGTACAGCCCCGCCGGCACGGTGGCCGCGCTCGCCGGGACGGCACCCAGGAGCGGGACGGCGCCCAGCAGGGGAGCGGCCAGGGCGGCCAGGAGGCGGGCTGCGCGACGCATGCGGAAGCCTTTCCAGGGTGAGGGGGAGGCATCACCCTAACCCGCGCCCCTCCCCGGGCGGCCACGTGGCCCCGCCCCCGGGAGGGGCGCCGTGACCGCTCGCGCCGCGGGAACGCGCGGGCCCGGGCGGCGGCCGTGACGGGCAACGAACCGCGGGAGGTCGCGTCGTGATCCTGCACGGACTCCCGCCCCGGCATGCGCACCGGCTTGGACGGGCCGCCGCGTACCCGGGCGGTCCCCGGTGGCCGCCGGGGATCAGGCCCGAGGCGTCGCGGGGGCGATCGCGGGCGCCGTCTTGAGGGAGTGGAGGAACCGTGCGAGCTCCCCCCTGGTGGTGGTGAGCACCACCCCCGGCTCTTCGCTCTCCCTGAGCAGCACCGCGCCCCCGGCCGCGGTCAACTCGACGCACTCACCCGACTCCTGCGAGAACGTCGACTTCTGCCAGGTCAAAGACGTGTGCACGGCTCGCTCGGCTCCTCACAGGTCGCGGATCACGGCGCGGATGAACTCCCGGGACTCCTCCCGGTCCAGGCAGTCCTGGGTCAGCAACTCGAACCGCGCCTGATAGGTGGCCAGTTGGGCTGCCTCGTGGAGCAGCGTTATGCCGTGCGCGGAGTCCGTCTGGACGGTGTCCAGCTGGGGCACCGGTCCGGCCACGAAATGCATCACGTGCCCGGACCCGATGTACCCGCCGCCCACGAACGGGAGGATGCGCACGCTCACGTGCTCCAGGTGGCTCATCTCCAGCAGGTGCTCCAACTGGCCCCGGGTGATCTCGGTGCCGCCGAACCGCATCCGCAGCGCGGCCTCGTGGATCACCGCCGCGTACGGAACCGGCGGATCCCGGCGGAGTACCTGCGCCCGCTCCATCTGGAAGGCGACACGGGCCTCCAGGTCGTTGAGCGGCATCGGCGGGATGGCATTGCCGACGACGGTCCTGCTGTATCCGGCGGTCTGGAGCAGGCCGGGAATGTGGGAGACCTGGATCGAGCGCAGCGCACTGGCGTGGTGCTCCATCTCCGCGATGTCCATCAGCCAGGCGGGGACGACCCCGCGGTAGCCCTCCCACCAGCCCTTGCGGCCGTTGCCGACGGCCATGGCGACCAGGGCCTCGATGAGGGCCTCGTCACCGCACATGTAGAACGAGGCCAGCCGCCGTAACCGCTCCTCGCTCACGCCGAGCCGCCCGGCCTCGATGTGGCTCACCTTGGCCGGGTCGGTGCCGAGCAGCCGCGCGGTGTCGCGGGCGGTGATCCCCGCCGCCTCCCGCATCTTCCGCAGCTCCGTCCCCAGGCGCTCCTGGCGGGCTGTCGCGGTGCTTCTCAGCGGCATGGCGTCCCTTCGTGATGCTCGGTCAGATTTTGCCCGCCCCGGCCACGCCGGGTCCAGATCGTTTCCGGAGATTCCGGAGAATGCGGAGGCATTGGTGCAGGGGAGCAGCATTGCCCCAAAACGCCCGGGGCGGCGTGTGGTGATCCTAGTCAACTCCCGTGCGGCCGTGGCGCGTTGCCCTGGGCCACGGCCCGGGAAGGTGCGGCGCGGGGATGCTGGGGCACGGCTGTCCCAGTGCGGCGGGAGAGTCGTGGGGGGCCGGCGTGTTCGCTGCTGGCGAACACAGTGCGAGGTTCCGGGGCCGATCCGGAACCGGGCCGGCTCCGTTCCGGGGCTGCTCGGGCCTGCGGGCCCGGCGTTTCGGCGGTCAGGCGTCCAGCAGGGAGCAGGCCGTCCGCAGGTCGCCCGCCACCTCGTCCACCGTGGCGCGGCCCGACAGCCAGGCCACCAGCACCGCGTGCCAGGTGTGCTCGATCACCCGGACGGCCGACAGCCGGGCCGCCGACGGCATCCCGTCCGGGCCCAGGGCCGCCGGGCCCACGGCCTCCAGGATGATCGTGGTGGTCAGCCGGGACACGGCCGCCACGTCCTCCCGCACGGAGCGGTCGGCGAAGATCACCGCCCGCACCATCGCGTCCGCCAGCAGCGGCTCCCGCTGGAGCGCCCGGAACGCCCGCAGCAGCGTGTCGGCCACCCGCGCCCCCGGCTCGGGGGCCGTCGGCGGACGGGTCCGCAGCGCGGTGTGCAACTGCACGAGCTGGTCCTCCATCACGGCCACCAGCAGGTGGATCTTGGAGGGGAAGTAGCGGTAAAGGGTGCCCAGGGCGACAGCCGAGGTCTCGGCGACCTCCCGCATCTGGACGGCGTCGAAGCCGCCGCGGCAGGCGAGAGCGGTGCTGGCGGCGAGGATCCGGCTGCGGCGGGCCTCCTGGCGCGCCGTGAGCGGACCGGTGCGGGCGGGACGCGGGTCCGCGGTCGCCGAGGGGCCGACGGCCGTCGGCGGGGCCGCCGCTGTCAAGGGGGCGCCGGCCGGCTCGGCGGCGGGGCCCGAGCCCGGGGCAGGGGCGGCGTCCGGGATCGAGGGGGCCGCCGCCGGGCCCGCCTCGTTGTTTCCGCCGTCCATCGCCGTCCCCCGTTCGCCGTTCCCGTCCCGCCGCGGGACGCTCGTCACCCGTCCCGCCGTGCCGCGGGCTGCTCACCGCGCGTCCGCCCCGGCCGTGCTCGTCCGTCCCGCCCGCGCCGGTGGGGCGCGGCCCGGGGCCCCGGCGCGCGGGGGCGGCCGTCCGTCTGTACCATCAACCTGAAACTTGTTCTAGATTAGCGCGACCGGCTTCCGTTCCGGCCCGGTCACGGCGAGATAGGGGGCCGGAGTGACCTCACAGGCCAGGCCACTGCGGATCGCCCTGCTCACCTACAAGGGCAACCCGTTCTGTGGCGGCCAGGGCGTCTACGTGCGCCATCTCGCGCGGGAACTGGCCGCGCTCGGCCACGCCGTCGAGGTGATCGGGGCCCAGCCCTACCCGGTGCTCGACGCACTCGGCGAGGGCGTCACCCTCACCGAGCTGCCCAGCCTGGACCTGTACCGGCAGCCCGACCCGTTCCGCACCCCGCGCCGCGAGGAGTTCCGGGACTGGGTCGACTGGCTCGAGGTCGGCACCATGTGGACCGGCGGCTTCCCGGAGCCGCTGACGTTCAGCCTCCGCGCCCGCCGCCATCTCGCCGCCCGCCGCGGCGACTTCGACGTCGTCCACGACAACCAGACGCTCGGCTACGGCCTGCTCGGCCTGGGCCTGCCGCTGGTCACCACCATCCACCACCCGATCACCGTGGACCGCCGGCTGGACCTGGCCGCCGCCGAGACCCGCCGCAAGCGGGCCTCGGTGCGCCGCTGGTACGGGTTCGTGCGGATGCAGAAGCGGGTGGCGCGGCGGCTGCCGTCGGTGGTCACCGTCTCCGGCTCCTCCCGCGACGAGATCGCCGCCGACCTCGGGGTGCGGCGCGAGCGGATCCACACCGTGCCCATCGGCGCCGACACCCGGCTCTTCTCGCCCGACCCCTCGGTGCCGAAGGTGCCGGGCCGGATCGTCACCACCTCCAGCGCCGACGTGCCGCTCAAGGGCCTGGTGTACCTGGTCGAGGCGCTGGCCAAGGTGCGGGCGGCCCGGCCGGACGCGCACCTGGTGGTGGTCGGCAAGCGGCCCACCGAGGGGCCGGTGGCCCGCGCCCTGGCCGGCCTGGGCCTGGAGGGCGCCGTCGAGTTCGTCAAGGGCATCAGCGACGCCGAGTTGGTCGACCTGGTGCGCGGCGCCGAGGTGGCGTGCGTGCCGTCGCTGTACGAGGGCTTCTCGCTGCCGGCCGCCGAGGCGATGGCGACGGGCACGCCGCTGGTGGCCACCACCGGCGGGGCGGTGCCCGAGGTCGCCGGGCCGGACGGACAGACCTGCCTGGCGGTGCCCCCGGGCGACGCGGACGCGCTGGCCGTCGCGCTCGAACAGGTGCTGGGCGACCAGGAGTTGCGGGCCCGGCTGGGCGCGGCCGGTCGGCAGCGGGTGCTGGCCCGCTTCACCTGGGCGCGGGCCGCGGAGGCCACGGCCGAGGTGTACCGGGCGGCGATCGAGGAGCAGGGCGGCCGGCGGCGGGCCCCGGGAACGGCCGCTACCGCCCGGCCCCTTGCCGCACGCGGCGAGCCGTCCGGCCCCGTCCCGCCGAGCGCCGTCGCGTCCACCGTCCCGCCGAGCGTCGCCCCGCCGACCCCCGTCCCGTCCAGCGTCGTCCCGTCCAGCGTCGTCCCGTCC
>Ga0164242_10005757_pt1 | contig 13748 bp, 13 predicted proteins | sample OricomgcompostMG_FD_108783 | JGI IMG/M metagenome (GOLD analysis project Ga0164242, IMG submission 108783) | Miracle-Growth compost microbial communities from Emeryville, California, USA - Original compost - Miracle growth compost (MG) ...
AACAACGCGTAGAGAAGCCGGCGGACGTGGTGAAACTCGGCGACAAGGTCCGTACCGAGATCCTCTCGATCGAGCCGAAAGAACGCCGCATCAGCCTGTCGATCAAGCAGCTCAACCGTTCGGAAGAACGCGCGAACTACGAAGGCTATATGGGCGACAAAGGCAAGAAGGGCACCTCGATGGGCGACCTTCTTGGCGATAAGCTCAAGGGCGCGTTGAAGAAAGAATAGGTCGTCCCGACCTTTCTGTAATGCACTCGCGTTATAGGTAAAAATTTCAAACCCCGGATTCTGGTTCAGAGTCCGGGGTTTTTTTATGATGAAAGACTTCTTAATGGTGTGAGTGCGAGTATTCGTAGGGGCTTTGGCCTGTGATCCGTTCGAAGACCGACGAAACGAGCAAGGTCGTTTGAGCAGGCACGATCTGAAGCGGCTTGATGAAAAATCCGGCTAAGAACAAAGCCGTGTACCCCAGGCCGAACCACGAGGTGATCTTCAAGGGCGCGCGAGCGGGGCAGCGGTCGACCCAGACTTGCAAAATGATCAAGTTCACCCCCATGAATAGGGCGATGAGTGGCAGGGCGACCAAAAAAAGTAGAGAGCCCTGAGGGTCGCTTGCGGCGGCGACACAGGCGCTGGCGCCGACTAAAAGGGCGACCAAGTCTAAGAAGAGTACGATGGCAATCACGATACGGTTTCGAGTCATGGAATCAGGATAGCATATCTCTCAAGAGGCTTTCTTTGAAATCAACGAAAGTCGTTGAGATTAGGGAAAGCGTTTTCAAGGTGAAAACGCTTTGTTTGTGTTTTACCTAAAGTATATTTAAAAAATAAATTTGAATGTTATCTTCCAGCACATGAAAACCTCTATTAAGTTTTTTTTGTTGGGATGCTTTTGTCTGTTGGATGTCGGCACTGCCGCCCATGCGTGGGAGCTGGCGGCTGCTTATTATGAGGGTGATGCGACGTTTTTATGATGGCTACTGCGGTAAGTGAGCCTCGCCTTTCTGTAATCGAATGATTCAATGAATAAAATTGATAATAAAATCAAGCATTTTACATAAAAAATATTTAACAAAGTAAATTAGTATGTTATTATTCCGCCTATGAAAAATCTAATTAATCTTTTCGCCCTAGGATGTCTTTGTTTCGTGAGTGTTGGCGCCACCGCTCACGCCTGGGAGTTGGCCGCGTATTATGAGGGTGAAGTGACGTTTTTGTGGAAAGTCGAACGTCCGGCGGGAACGACCGAAGATCAAGTAGTGGTTTATACTTGTCCTAAAGATACACCGATCAATTCTTCATCGGATTGTAGTAATCCGCAAGTGGTCGTTGCCGTTTCAAAATTTAAAGACCATGTGAGCAAGTTTTTGAAAGATTGGGCACGACTTCATCCTAAAACCGCGTTGGATCCGCTGACCGTGGATGATATGAGCGCCATTGCTTCGTTGTCCGACGAAGGGCAAGCGCAATCCAAACTGATCCAATTGACATCCGATAAAGCTGCCAATAACAAAATGCTTCAGTTATTTCCGAACTCGACTGCGTATTTAGAAAAAGATAAAAACATTACTCAGCAGATCGCCACTTTGCAAAAAGAAACGGGTGCTCAACTTCCACTCGATTCGCTGATAAATGATTTGAGTGCTAGCCTCCTTGAAAAAATTCAAGATTCTAAATTGGCGGCATACACTCGTTCTCAAAACGAAGGAAAGTTTTACTACGAAGTGATGCAAAGTCTGCTTGGCCCCCCTTTTCCGCAAGGGGACTGGTCGATTACATCGAATGGGCGAGTCATTCACGTGGGTTTGAAGAATCATTATTGCTGGTATGATCCGTCCGCTTGGGCGGTGCTCGGTAGCGGAACCTATAAAAGTATGTCAACGCTTCCTGATGGACTGATTTATGACGGCAGATGTGGAGCTTCAGGAGCTTCGAATGAGGGTGACTGGGCTGTTCAGACGGACGGAAAAGTGATTCATACCAATACGGAAGGTCATTATTGTTGGTTTCGCAATCCGCATGCTTGGAATAAGTATGGGAGCGGGAATGCTGTGAGCATCGATGTTATCCCTGCTGGCCTCGTTTATGATGGCTACTGTGGTAAGTGAGGTTTTATGCGAAATCTAATCAAATTTTTCATGGTGATTGGATTTTTGGCGATGTCGGTCGCTCATGCCGATCAAAAAGCCTGTTACGTTGCATACGCGGGTTGCGATCAGCTGCATTCGGCGTGCATGCCGCTTCTGACGACTGCACGAGCGGTCAAAGACAAGATCATTCAAGTTTTTCACTCGGATGGCTCGGGTAATCCGCAAGTCATGTTGATTTGTAGCGGCTGGAAAAAGTGGGTCAAGATTCAAAACGTAACGGAAGCTCAGTTTTCCGGCATTTCAGAACTATTTAATCTTTATGCGAGGCATTGGTATCGAGAAACCGAGCAGGGCAAGTTGGAGGGGCCGCTTTCTCGCGAGCAGCTTCGAACCACCGCCGGTTTTACCGAAGATACGAAAGTATGGAGTGGCGTTCGCATGGGGCAGGACGGAAAACCCAAAAGAGCGGGCGACGTTTTAGAGCTTCTTCAGAGTGTATTTAACTCGGATGACGAAATTATTTTATAGGAGAGCCAGGATGAAAAAGAATTCGATGATTTTCGGTGTATGTGCATTATTTTCGCTGGGTTTGGGTGTGTCCGCTCATGCTCAGGTGAATCAGTCTGTTCCCGTGGTGGTGCCGGAACAAGAGGTTCCGATCGCGGTGGTGGAAGGGCATACCATTGTTACCGGCTCAAAGGTGATTAATAACGCGAGCGGTGCGGAGGCGTTGATGCGATCGGTAGAGGACGATCTGAAGTCGCAGCAGGTAGACCCCCTTCATCCTAAAACCGGTAAGTATTATCTTCGATTGGGAACAGATGTGGTGCGAGTGATTGTTTATATCAATGCTCAAAAATCGCGTATTCGTTGGGAGCCGGTGTTTGAAATTTTTAAATTTGATCCTGAAAATCTGCCTGAGCTGATTCTGTCGAGCATGATGGAGAGCGGGCGGCTTAAGAAAATGACTTATCCCACCGATTCGGAATTCGCGTCGGCGCTTCAAAGCGAGTTGACCAAAGACGGCGTGAACCTGAAGACACCGCAATCCAAGAAGGTTTGTGTCAAGCTCGGCTATTCTCGTTGTAAAATGGTTTTGGATTTCACCGACAAGGCATTGGTTCAGTGGAGCTTCAAAGGGCAGCATTTTTTGCCCGGAAACTACCCCGAGGGGATGCTTCGTGTGCTTCAGTCGCAAGGGTATTTTAAAAATGCGTCCGGAAAGGATTTGGTCATTCTTCATGGTGACGACGTCAGTGCCGACCCGCTACACGACAGCAACGGGAGCGGCAACGACGCGGAAAAAAAGGATGCAAGCTCTAAAAAGAACGTTTCATCGGCTTTGTTAGATGAGCCACTTCCTCGGGTTTCGACGGCGACCGAAACCGTAACCCGTTCTAAAGTATCGACGGCTGCTCCGCAGATCTCGGTGACACAAGCTCAACTTTCGGTAGTGACCCCTCAGGCGAATCAAGAGTCGAATCAAATTACGCTGAAATACGACCTTTCGGACGATTATAGCGATTATAATGATTTTTCAGATCAAGATTCTGGAATCAGTGTTTCTGGCCTGTCGAACGGAATGGGACAGAACGGCGGCAGCGGCGATGGCAATGGTAATGGTAATGGCAGCGGCAGCGGTTTTGGAAACGGCAATGGCGGAGGCGGTTTCAGTAAAGGATTGGGCTTTATTCCGACTCAAAGTATTAAGACGTCGATCACCAACGGGGTTTCGCCCTGTAATTCGGTGGTTCGCTCTGGCGGATATGGAACGACCACGGTTCCGATGAATTTCGGTTCGACCGCAGGACGGGTGAATATTTCATTCGAGACGTATCAGATTCCGGATCAAATGCTGATTCGTTGTAACAATCATACGATGGACGTTCAATTCACTCCCGATGGATCGTTCTCGCAGCAAGTGCATGGAACGCCATTTTTTTCCGGCCTTGCGACGATTTCGTTCGACTATAAGCCATTCGGAGTGGGTGATCGAGCGAACGTTTGTCAAATCGTCGTAAACGGTAACGAAGATCATGGAACGATTTGGCAGTTTGATGCTTCGTGCCCAATGGGTGCCCGATGAAAACAAAGCGTCTTTTGAGCGCTTTCATGCTCTGTTTTCTCAGCCTCCCCTCATGGGGGTGGATGAAGACGACGGATGATAATGTCGAAGTGGGGTTTTCGCTCAAGCTTTTCGGAGGACCCGCCGGCGAGAAGCCGATCTCGGTCGCTCAAGGAGTCGACGGATTCCCCTTTGAGGTTTTGATTACGAGCGCGAAAGGGGCCCCCCTGAAGTGTGCGAAAGGGCACGACATCAAGAAGGCGAGCACCTTCGAGTGGTCGTTAATGAAGGGCGAGGAAATCAAATGTCAGTCGGCTGAAGATCGCAAATTGCAAATCGTGTATCGGATCAAAAAGGCGATCGTACAAAATGTTTTTGCAAAGCAATTGACGCAATTACTCGATGAACTGGAGGCTGGTGCCGCTCGTTCGGAAGCTTCTGAAGCGATTTTAAGAGATGTCGTGAGTAAATATCTCAATACCGCTCAACTGAAGGCGTCGCAGGCTTCGGTGATGGTATTGAGCCCGGCACAAAAAACGAATGTGCCGATGGTGACCATTTTATTGGCCGACCCCATGACTTTTTCCGGATCGACGATTCAAGCATCCGGGAATCCCGACACGGCGCGATCCAAAAATCTTTATCCTCAATTAAATCGATTTGCTTTGACTTGCGGTTTTGCAAATCCGCAATCTGGCGTAATCTCGAAGCCGATCGTTCCACCGGATCACCAAAAAGAGGGAATATGGATTTTGAACTCGTCGGGCCAGCCGTTTGGTTGCATCGTCAATAACTCTCCTGATGGCTTCGATGCTATTGATCCCTACGTCGAGGATCCATTTTTTACTTTGCATTATATGATGATACCGAAGGATCAGTTCAAGGCGAATCTCGAACAAATGCGTTTCGAGATCACTTCGTCGATTGATCGAAATCGCGCTGAAAAGCTGAAAAGTGTGGCCTTGTCATTGCTCGAAAAAAATAAAAAGCGCGTTCAAGACGAGATGGAGAGACGCCGAATCGCCGTTTTGGAAGATGCGGGGTACAGCGATCGCTTGACGGTGACTCTTCATCCGATTCGTTACCTTTATCACCTAACCGGAAAACCTCATTATACGTCAGGATCAGGTAAAGATGCCGGGGAATTGCAAATGAACACGATTTTTGACGTTCAAGGCCAGAAGGTGGAGTTCGAATTTAAGTGGCCGGACGGCAGTTCTCATTCCTTAACCGAAGATCGTGCATGGACGGGGGTGACGCAACCTGTTTTAGCCAAGGGTTACGATACTCGCCTTGCTCATTTCAAATACGCTTATCAAGTGTGTTCGTCCGATGTGACTTTACTGGGGCGATTCCTGACGGGCGCCGAAGCCACTCCGTACCGTTACACAAAAGACACGTTTTTAGCGGGGATCATTCCTAATCACCCTTGTCCGAGCACGAAATCCGTCGGAGGCGAGGATCGAGAGCTTCGCTATCAGCGTTACGAAGGGTCTTGTTTTATGGAGACTCCGTATCAAAAGAACGGTCAGACTTTGATTCGCTATCGGCCTTCTCGGATCGATCTCGTTTATGCGGACGATCAAAAGCATGCAATGGTGAAGGTTCCGCTGGATTTGGATAAAATCAAAGAGTCGCAAAACCTGTTTTCGGGTTTGGACGTGGTTACGACGCTTCCGTATGATACCGCAAGGGCTGGAACTTATCGGTTGAATTGTGACGGGCACCCGGGCGGTTTTCCGGCGGGAGCTTTTACAGCGGATCAACTTCAGGCACAGGAAGGGGTGCCCGGATTTCCACAATTAGTTGAATCCGCGACGGCGCCTCGTGCGAGCGAACGGCCTCAGTCGGGAGTTTTGGACTTACGAATCCACCAACACCGCCAGGCGGTTCGATGAACGTACGGCCGATTTTGCCTGAAGCCCGGGCCATTTACGACTCCTGCGACATCATCGATCTGCACGTCGATACTTTTATTTGGAACCGAATCTTCGGTTATGACCTTCGCAAGCGGCACGGACGGGGTTTGACCGGCGCACATTTCATGAGCCAGGTCGATCTGCCTCGTTTGCGCGAAGCGAAGGTGAGCGGCGCCATCTGGTCGATCACCACGAATCCCTTTCGCACTTCGCGCGCGCGAAGCGAGATCTTTACGCGCAATTTTGCTCGATTGACCGAAATTTTCGAGTCGGTTCCGAACGAGGTGGCGCTCGTCAAGACTGTGGCCGATTACTTCGACGCGAAATCGCAGCATCGTCATGCGGCCTGGATCGGCGTGCAGGGCGGGAACGCGCTCGACTTCGATCTCGATGCGATCGACCGTTTCGGCGATCGGCTGATCAAGGTCACGGTGGTGCATCTTTTGAGTTCACCCTTGGGTGTGACAAGTGCTCCGTCGCCGATGGGACGATCGACGAAGGGACTGACCGGGCGCGGTCGCGAATTCATCGAGCGCTTGAATGCAAACCGAATTTTCGTCGATTTGGCGCACATTCATCACGAAGGGTTCTTCGATGCCTTGAAGGTCCATGACCGTTCGAAGCCCGTGCTGGTGAGCCACACCGGCATCAGCGGCGTGCACCCGCACTGGCGGAACTTGGATGACGAGCAGATTCGCGCTGTTGCCGACACGGGCGGGACGATCGGGATCATTTACCAATCGACGTTTTTGGGAGATCCCGCGCTGAAAGGCCGGGCCGAAAGCGTCGTCAATCACATCGAGCACGTCGTCAACCTGGTGGGCGACGATTACGTTTCGCTCGGAAGCGATTGGGATGGGATGATCCTCACACCTACCGATATGCCGACTTGTTTGGAGTTACCGCGACTCGTGCAGCTGATGCTCGATCGGGGATGGAGTGCTGAGCGGATCCAAAAAATCATGGGCGGAAATTTTCTGCGGGCGTTGAAGCTTCTTCGGGGTGCCTGAGCCGATCGCCGGATGCTGAGGCTACGGAGCCGCGTAGCGGATCATCGCGCGGGCGAGCCATTGATCCGAGCCGTCGGGATCATGAATAATCCCACGAAAGAGTTTCCACCAGCGACTCGCTTCGGGGTGGAAGCCGACCACGGCGACATGGCCCTTTCCGTATTCGAGTTCTACGCCCGCGACCTTGCCATCGGCATAAGTCGCAATGACGTGCCCGTGGGCCGCGTTCAGTTCGGCGTCCGTGATGTTCAGTTGAGGGCCGCCCGCGTAATAGATTTTTCGCACACCCTTTTCGGTCGTGATTGGGATGAGGTGTCCTGGAGGATCATCCTTCAGGTAAAGTTCGGTCGAGCCTGGAACGATTCCGTAGCCGATCTTCCCTGAGGTACCGATCTGCGCGGTCGAGATGAACGCACCGGCGCAGAATCCGACGTAGCCGCCGCCTTCATGCACGAAATTGCGCACTTGATCCATCAATTCGGGGCCCATGGCCTGCGCCGACGTCGTCGATTTGCCGCCGGGCTGGACCCAAAGCTTCGCTTCTTTGAAGCGTTCGTAGTTTTTGAAACCGGGATAGATTTTCAAAACCCGGAAGCCGGCTTGCATCGCCACCGATGCGGCATCGTGTGCGCAACTCGGTTTACAAGCGCCGGGGCCGTACCAGACGAGCGCGAGCGGTTTGATTGACGAGGAAGTCGCGGCCTGAGCTTCAGCGGAGCTCGCGAGTTGAATGCCGAAAAAGATCGATAGAATCGAGATGAGAGTAGAAATCATGTTCATATTTCCATTTTCGGATCGTTTCCGGGACGAGTGAAGACAAAACGTCGCATTGCAAAGCAGCATTCGGAACACGCGGAAAATTCTGCCGAGCCGTCGGGTTCTCTTCAGCTTTTAAAAGCAAAAATCCGTAAAGAAGGCATGAAAAAGCTCATGCTGATATTTTATCCGATGGCCGCCTTCGCTCTGATGCCCGTTCACGCGTTTGCGCAAACCGACGTGCGATTCACCTCTCGCGAACTCGATGCCGCGTTCGTGCTCATGCGGCCAGAGCTCAATTCGATCGAACTCGATGGGCAAGAGGGAGTATTCGATCCGGCGCCGTCGTTGAAATATCTGGGTGTCGATCATGAAACCTTCGATATCGACTTGGGATGGATTGCAAACATTGCCGATCTTTCGTTTCATCATCTGAAAGCCAACATGCCCGAAGTGCGATTCCAATCGGGCGCCTTGCAGATTGTGATTCCGATCGCCGATCAGCAAAAGGCCGTTCAAAGCAGGCTCGGTGCGATTAGTTTTAAAAATGTGCAACTGACGGCGAACCTCGGTTGGAGAAACCGTACCGACGGAAGCCAAGCGCTCGCACTTGTCTCGACCCGGTTCGATGGTCAGCTTTCGGGGACAGGCATCCTCCGCAGCTCGCTCATCCTCAGAAAAACGAAAGAGTTGGCGATGAAGGTGCTGACTACTCAGGTTCAAAAGATGATTTCAAAACCTCAGGTGCAAGACGCGATTCAAACCGGATTTTTGAATTGGGCCAAGTTTTACACCGGCACCGAATACCGCGAGATCCGCGCGGGCTCCATTCAATTTTTCGAGAACGGTATCGATTACCAGGTTCAGTGAGGCTGAACCTCAACAGGTGGGGCCGCGTTCGGCTGAGCCATGAGAGCCGGAGCGTAATTCTCACTCATTCGCTCGTAGAAAGAGTGCTCGTGAATCATGCGTGTGATTCCGTACGCGACGAGGCTGGCTAACATCATCGGGAAGGTGATCGTCGGTTGATCGATCATCTCCATGACCAATACGAGCGAAGTCAGCGGAGCGTGGGTCATGCCCGTCAAAAACGAGATCATCCCCACGATGACGAGGACGTTGCTCCCCGGGCCGCCGTGAAAGAAAAGGGTAGCGAACCACGAGCCGATGTTCGCGCCGATCGAAAGCGAGGGCGAGAAGATCCCGCCGGCGCCGCCGATCAGATAAGAAATCTGACAGGCGAGGAAACGCGTGATCGGAGCCCAGAACCCGGTCTGTGGGTGATGATTAAGGATATTGGTGATGCCTTCGACCCCCGGCCCGATCGGCAGGCCATGAGTGTAATACGCCATCAGGACGAAAATCGCACTTAAGGCACCGAGCCAATACAGTTGCGATTTCAGGGTGCGCGCGCGTTTTCGCGCTTTCATCAGTTTAAAGAGCGAATCGCCGAAGTATCCGCCAGCCAGTCCGCCCACGGTCGCGACAACAAGCGAGGCTAGAATCGAAGTCAGATGGATTTTGTAGATCGCGGGGTGGCCAAGATAGAGATACGACCCTAAAATCCATTGCGCGGTCATCCCGGCCAAGATGACGGCGAGAATGACGGGGGTGCGGAATTCGCGAAACGCGTCGGTCGCCAATTCTTCGATAGCGAAGACGACCCCGCCCAGCGGGGTATTGAATGCGGCCGCGATCCCGGCGGCTCCTCCGGCTAAGATGAGCGCGCGTCTTTTTTTGCTGTCGTCGGCCGCCGCTTCCGGAATGAAGCGGCCGACGAAATTAAAGATGCCTGCGCCGATCTGAATCGTCGGCCCCTCGCGCCCGATATCTCCGCCGACGATCACGCAGGCAAGCGAGCTGACGATTTTAACGAGGATGACTTTCAGACCGAGCAGGCGGTTCAGCCAAGGTGAAGGGTGGCGGTCGCGATAATGAATCGCAGCCATCACTTGCGGAATGCCGCTGCCCGAAGCTTCGGGCGAATACCGCCTGACGAGGAGAAAGGAAGTCAAAAAACCGATCGGAACGAAAATCGCCCAAAGCCAAAAATGACCATGGAAAAATCGCAACGAAAAAGCCGACAATAACTTGAAAATCACCGCATAAGCCGAAGCGCAAAGACCGATGGTGATCCCCGCAATCCAGTACGGAAGGTTCGAAAGAGTATGGCGACGAAGGTCGCGCGCGAGCAAATCGGGTTTGAGAAAGTCATGTTTCATGGGTGATATTGAGTTCCAGTGTAGCAAAATTTCGCCGGAAGTGAATTAAAGACTCGTGCCCGGCTTCGGTTAGAAACAAAATCTTGCTTCGGGAGTCGCGGGGGTGGGGGTTCATCCCGACCAGCTTCCGCTTCAGCAGCGGTTTTAGACTTTGGGTCAAGGTACTTGGGTGAATCGAACAGTTCTGAGCCAGTTTTTGGAGCGAGAGCCCCGGCTTTTTTCGAAGGGTACTGAGCAGATGGAACTGAAAGAAGCTGAGCCCGAGCTCGTCCTGGCTCAGTTTATTCCAGTGGTGGATTTGTGAACCCAACCGAGAGATCTTTTGCGCCAAAGCTTCGACGTCCTTCATGCCTTGTTCTCCAATAGGAGCTTCAGGAAGGGGTTGATCTCGCTTTGGTCCTTTAGGTAGTACTGGGCGTTCGATTTCAGTGTTTTTCCGATTCGAATGGAAAGAATGCTTTCATCCATCAACGAAAATACGTCCTCGTCGGTATCGTCGTCGCCCACGAAAAGCGCGTATTCGTATTTCCCTTCTTTCATCAGGGCCTGCAGGGCGAAGCCCTTATGGGGCGCTTCTTTCGGGATGACGTTGATGACGTCCTTGCCGGGGATGATCCGGGGTTTAGGGGAAAGGCTTTCGACACATGAAAGAACGCCGGCCCGGACCTTTTTCTTGTTTTTACAATGCCGGTAATGGATCGCCAAGCTGTAGCGCTTGTGCTCGATCCAGAGGCCCGGCTCTTTCGGGTTTTCAAGGCGCCGTTCGATTGCTTGCGACCAATGCTCGCAGGTCATCTGCGCTTCGGCCAGATCGAAACGGCTTTTCGGCAATCCCTCAAGCCCGTGATTGCCGATCACGTAACGCGGTTCCAAACCCATTCGTTTTTTCAAATCGGCGATCGAGCGACCCGAGATGATGGCCAAGTCTTTGCGCGAATTCAGTTCATTCAGCAAATTCAGTGTCGCTGCCCGGATGCGCGCGCGGTCTGGAACGGCAACGATTGGAGCCAGTGTTCCGTCAAAATCGAAGGCGAACAAAGTGCGGGTGTACGCCAGCGATCGGATCAGATTTCGCCCCGTCGGGCCCAGAATCGATTTCATAGTTCCTCGAAAAAATAGTTCCTCAAAAATCAGTGGTGATGCGCTCGAACACGCGGTCTTTCTGGCGCATTCGGGCGGCATCGATCAGCATCTTACCGGCCCAGCGATAGACGTTGAATTCTTCGACGTATTTTCGCATGCTCCGCATCCGTGCCCGCTGTTCGTCGGGCGGCATACTCAGCGCCAGATGGAGGGCGGCCGCGCACTGATCGATGTTGTAGGGATTGACGAGGACGGCTTCGGGCAGCTCTTTGGCCGAGCCGGTGAATTGGCTTAAGACCAGAACACCCTGTTCATCTTCGCGAGCGGCGATGAATTCCTTTGAAACGAGGTTCATCCCGTCGTGCAGGCTATTCACGAAACAAAGCTCGGCCGCGCGGAAATACTCGAAAACCTGGGCTGGCGAGTGGTGCTCGACCTTCAGGCAAATCGGCTCGTAGCCTTCGCGTCCGAATCGGTCGTTGATCCGGCGGGCGAGCGAGCGCACCTGCACTTCCAGGTGCTGGTATTGTTCGATCGTCGATCGCGTCGGCGCCGCGATCTGAACGAAGGTGAATTTTCCGATCCAAGAAGGTTCGAGTTCGAGCAGACGCTCGACCGCAAGAAAGCGTTCGAGAATCCCTTTGGTGTAATCGAGACGATCGACACCGATCCCGATCGCGCGGTCTTGCGGCATGCCGTTCATCTCGCGAATATGGGCGCGGCATTCGGGCACCGGTTTTTGATCTTTGGCGACGGCGGGCGGCCATTCGATCGAAATCGGATAGTGATGAACCGCCGTGAGTTTTTCATTGAACGAAATGTTCGAGACTTCCTTATCGATCCGCGCTTCCAAAAACCGATCGACCGTATCGAGAAAATTGTTGCAGTGAAAGCGGGTATGGAACCCCAAGATGCTGCTGCCGAGAAGACCTTTCAGGATTTCTTCGCGCCAAGGGCAGATGCCGAAGGCTTCAGGGTTCGGCCAGGGGATGTGCCAGAAGGTGATGATCGTCGCCTTGGGAAGCTTCTCGCGAATCATCTGCGGCAAAAGCGCGAAATGATAGTCCTGGACGAGGATGACGGGATTGTCGGTTTTCGCCTCTTCGATCACCGTTTTCGCGAATTTTTGATTTACTTCGACGTAAGCGTTCCAGTCTTCGTTGCGGAAGGTGGGGCGGGTGTGGGCGATATGGCACAGCGGCCAGAGACCCTCGTTTGAAAAGCCGTAGTAATAGCCCGATTCTTCCTTTTCCGTAAGCCAGACCCGGCGAATCGTGTAGGCGGGGTCTTCGGGCGGAACGCGCACGTGGTCTTTCGAATCGACCGTCGCGCGATCGGCCGAGCCGCCGCCGTGGGCGATCCAAGTCCCCGAACAGGCGCGCATGACGGGTTCGAGCGCGGTGACGAGACCGCTGGCCGGGACTTGCACTTCGATTTGATCGTCGTGATAAACGTGAATGTAAGGCTCGCGGTTCGAGACGATCATGATCTCGTCGCCGGCCAGGTGTTCGTTCAAAATCTTCTTCAATGTCTTCGGCGTCCATTGCGCGAGCGACGGATCGCGATAACTGCGTTCTTTTTGCAGGTCTTGAATCAGCGAGCGGATGTCTTTCACGATCGGGGTCAACGCCGGCTGAGGCGCGTCTTTGGTGAGGAAAAGCCGGTCGCGATTGAGCAGCTTGCGCATCGTCTGAATCCATCCGCGCCAGCTCAGCTCGGCGATCAACACCGTCAAAAACGAAATCACGGCCGCGATCACGAGGAAGAAAATATAGAGCGAGCGCTTCGTGGCCTCGTTTCTTTTTTGAATGAAGCTGATGTCGTGGATGAGGATGAGCTTGCCGATCAGCTTTCCGTCGACTGAAAGTGGATAATAGGCGAGGTGGATCGGCCCCGACTTGAGATCGTAGACTTTTCCTTCGCTCGGAAGTTCGGGGTTCGTGACGGAGCAATCGAATTTTTTCGGGAAGGAGCGCGTTTTGCTCACCATGACGTTCGTGGGCGAGCAAAGCGCCAGCGCAAAGAGCCGTTCGTCTTGCATGGTGTGTTCGAAAATGCGCGAGATCTTGCGGTAATTTTTTTTCTGAAGCGCCGACTCGATCGAGTCGCTCAGAGCGTTGGCGACGAGTTGCGAGCGGATTTCGGTGTCGTGCACGAACCACTTGAGCGTCAGCGAATCGACCAAGGGAACGGTAAAAAAGGCGATCAGACCCAGGGTCAAAAACAGGGGGAGTACGAAGCGGGCTGAGAGTCGCATGCCGGCATCATAAATTACTTTGATATCAAAGTAAAATTTAAATGATCGAGTCGCCGCCCGGTTCACCGTCATCCGAGCCCATGCGGCCGCTCAGCAAAAAGTTACAGGTATTTTTGACCGCCTCACGAACTTTCAACGTGCCCCAATCGATGACTCGGCTGGAACGAATGTAAGTTTTTTCGAGAATGCGCAGAACGCGATCTTTTGCGAAGTGATTCACTGCGATCAAAGTAAGGTAAATGCCGATCGTGGCCAGCATCGTGGGGCGGATTTCGTAGCCCATCACGTGCGTAATCGCTTTGACCTGGCCCGAGTTATCGAACGATTGAATCAGAAAGGTGATC